>Ga0209040_10000617_pt1 | contig 27571 bp, 20 predicted proteins | sample BogFormECP12_OM3_FD_188240 | JGI IMG/M metagenome (GOLD analysis project Ga0209040, IMG submission 188240) | Bog forest soil microbial communities from Calvert Island, British Columbia, Canada - ECP12_OM3 (SPAdes) (version 2) | ecosystem: Environmental > Aquatic > Freshwater > Wetlands > Bog ... | reverse complement strand
TCGGAGCCAATGACGAGGACATGGCGGTGGCCGCCAATCGCCTGATTGCGCTGGGCGGCGGATTCGTCGCCGTGCAAGGCGGGCAGGTGCTCGCCGAGCTCGCGTTACCCTTCGCCGGCCTCATGAGCCTCGAGCCATTTGAGACCGTGCGGCGCGATCTCTACTCGCTCCGGGCAGCAGTGCAGGCCATGGGTTGTCAGCTCTCGGAACCATTCCTCCATCTGGCTTTCCTGGCGCTCCCGGTCATCCCCCACCTGAAGATCACCGACTTCGGACTTGTGGACGTGGATCGCTTCGAGCTCATCCGCTCATAGTCCGGGAGGAAGGGCGTCGCCGGGCGTATCTGCGGCATGTTATCCTCAGCCCACGCGCACTATGCGAGACTTCGTGAACAAGTCGGCGCACTCCGGCTGCAGGCGCTCCAGCCGCAGCTTTTGGAGTCGTGCGTTTGCGCGCGCGATCGCCCCTCGCAAGCATCTCCGTGTGCTGCCTACGCGCACGCGACCTAGCCTCTTCGGCAGCGACTAGGGACTTCGCGTCCAGCGATAAGCGCCTTCGGCGCATGACGAACTCAGAAGCCCCTGCTAAAGGCTAAATATCCAGACGCACACCAGTCGACCAGCAGCCGGAGTGACCACCAAGGAGGGAAAGATGCAGACGACGAAAGCTGAAATCTATACCCAGTACGGACCGAAACTGGCGACCGCACTGCCGGGTCCAAAAGCGCGCAGCATCGTTGAAGCCGACGATCGCCTTATCTCGCCCAGCTACACGCGCTCCTATCCCATGGTGGCGAAACGCGGACGCGGGGTGCGCGTCGAAGACGTGGACGGGAATGAATTCCTCGATTTCGCCGCGGGCATCGCCGTGACCTCGACCGGCCACTGCCACCCTGAGGTCGTGAAGGCCATTCAGGAACAGGCCGCCGAACTGATTCATATTTCTGGCACCGACTTCTACTACGAGTCGCTCGTGACCATGGCGGAGCGGCTGTCGGCGATTGCCCCTATGCCCGGACCGCATCGCTTCTACTACGGCAACTCCGGGGCCGAGGCGGTCGAGTGCGCCTTGAAGATTGCTCGCTACCATACCGGCCGTCAGAACATCATCGCCTTCTTCGGAGCCTTCCACGGCCGCACCATGGGCGCGCTCTCGCTCACTGCGTCGAAGCCGCAGCAGCGCCGCCGCTTCGCTCCGCTCATGCCTGGAGTGACGCACGTTCGCTATCCCTATGCGTATCGCGGTTGTAGCGGCGGCCCGCAGGAAGAAGAGGCCTTCGCATTGGGTTGCGCACGCTACATCGAAGAAAAGCTTTTCAAGACGACGCTGCCGCCTGAAGAGGTAGCCGCCATCTTCATCGAGCCCATCCAGGGCGAGGGCGGATACGTGGTCGCGCCTCCCATCTTTATGCAGGAACTGCGCCGAATCTGCGATAAGTACGGCATTCTTCTGGTGGCGGACGAAGTGCAGTCCGGGGCGGGCCGCACCGGCAAGTGGTGGGCGATCGAACACACGGGAGTCGAGCCCGATATCGTCTGCATCGCCAAGGGCATCGCGTCGGGCATGCCGCTGGGCATCTGCATGACGCGCGCTGAGATCATGGACTGGAAGCCGGGATCCCACGCGTCAACCTTTGGCGGGAACCCCGTATGCATCGCCGCCGCCCTTGCGACCATGGATGTCCTCGAGCGCGAAGGCATCGCCAACGCCGTGAAGATGGGCGAGCTGATGTTCGACCGCCTGCGCAGTTGGCCGGCGAGGTTCGACATCGTGGGCGAGGTGCGCGGACGCGGGCTGATGATCGGCATCGAGATCGTGAAGGATCAGGAGTCGCGAGAGCCCGCCGGCACGTGGCGCGACCGCATCGTGGAGCTGGCCTTCGAACGCGGGCTGCTGATTCTTGGCTGCGGCGAGACTTCCATCCGTCTTGCGCCTCCGCTGATCGTCAACGAACACGAGGCATCGATCGCTCTCGATATTCTCGATGAGTGCCTTGCGCTGGTACGGGAAGAGCAGGCGCAGAAGAGCGCGCTGGCGGAATCGGCCGTTTGACTGCGGGCGTTTAGCGATTCACCCGGGCAGTGGAGATCCTCCCAGGATCTCCACCAGACCCTGCGGACATTCCGTCCAGCCAGTACGATTTTTCTTCTGTAAAGGCACTTTGCGCCGGGCAGCCGCACGGTGCTCTCAGGGCGTATACCGCAAGCCGCTTTACCGGGGGCATTTCAGTTCTACGCGGGGTCGCAACAAGATAGGGCCGCAGTCCCGTTCATCTTCCTGTTACAAAAGTGGTCGAGAATCAGCGTCCACCTCGTGGTTCCCTCTTACGCGGCATGAAAGCATGGGAATTGTTCTGAGAACGCGGTCGATCCTGCTGGCTATTGTGTGGATTCTTATGGCGCTAGAACGGAGTGCGCATGGTCAGGGCAAGCCTGGAACGAGTTCTCCTAATTCTCCCAGGCAATCGGCCTCTACCGCTCCCCCAGGAAAACAGAATCCAGTTCCCACCCGTTCCGCGACGCAAGATGCGCTCGACGACCCCATCCTCGAGCAGGCGGACGAAGAAAGAAATATCACCTACATGGAATCGCACGTGGCTTTCAAGTACCGTCACGACGAGTTCGATGGAGGCTCAAGTGGAGATAGCTACAAGACGCATTGGCTTCAGTCCTTCGGACCGCACAACCGTATGGCCGCTGGCATCGAAATTCCCTTCGCGCATGCAAGCGGCGAGGGACAAGACGAACCCAGCGCAAAGGGTATCGGAGATATCAAGCTCGACTTCAGGGGAATGCTGGGCAAGGGCGAAAAGTTCGAACACGCCGCCGGCATTGAACTCACATTGCCGTCAGCGAGCAATGAAGAGATTGGCGAAGGCCAAACGGTCCTCACCTTCATTTGGGGCTGTTCAGGGCAACTGACGACACGCACGCTGCTCAGCGCGGAACTGGGGTATAACAAGGCAGTCGAGAATCAGCGCGCAACTCCAGGAGTGAACAGCATTGAACCTGAGCTTATTCTCAGCCAGGAGTTCGCCAAGCGCTTCGCGGGTTATCTCGACTGGGACAACCACTACAACTTCAGCGTCGATGAGTACGTGCAGACATTGCAGGCAGGGCTGGAGATTGCATTAGATCATCGGGAGAAGTGGACCTTCTCTCCTTATGTGTTGTTTCCTCTGAATCACGAATCTCGAATCATCGAAACCAAAAATGCTGTTGGATTTGATTTGAGTTACAACTTCTAGACCACTCCATACAACTGAGGCGCGAAGAATCTCATGATTGAACATAGTCTGACTCCCTCCGACGAGTTACTCGATCAATGGCCCCATCTACGCAGATCGCAGCGTCTGCAAGCGTTTCAAGCACTCCCGCGCGAATACATGGATGATTTCTTCCTCAGCCTGGATGCGAAGGGGCAATCGGAGTTGGTGTTTGCCCTGCCGGAAGGAGAGCGGCGCCTGTTCGTGCGTTTGTTGGCCCCTGACGACGCCGCTGACCTGATTCAGGAATCCCCGCAACGCGAGCACGATTACTTGATGGGGCTCATGGACGACAAGACGAGGCAGGAAACGAGGGCTCTGCTGGATTATCGCGAGGACGTAGCCGGCGGCTTGATGAATCCGCGGTTCGCCCGGCTTCGCCCGGAGGAAACCGTTGACCAGGCCATCACCTACCTGCGACAGCAACTCAGCCAGGTGGAGATGATTTATTACGCCTATGTGCTTGACGACAGTCAGCGGCTCTTAGGGGTGGTTTCGCTCAAGGATCTGGTCAGAGCGGACCGGAACAAGGCTGTAGTAGACGTCATGACGACCAGAGTGCATAAAGTCTCCGACGTAACCGATCAGAAGGAGATTGCCCACCTGCTTACAACGCACGGTGTAAAGGCAGTCCCGGTGGTTGATGCTGAAGGGCACATGAAGGGTATCGTGACCGCCGACGACGTGATCGACGTCCTGCGCGAGATGGACACCAAGGATATACAAAAGATCGGCGGTATGGAGGCCTTGGATGGGCCCTACCTGGAGACCGGCTTCGTGGCTATGCTGCGCAAGCGCGCCGGCTGGCTGGTGATCCTGTTCCTCGGCGAGATGCTGACCGCAACTGCCATGACCCATTATGAGCACCAGATCGAGCAGGCAGTTGTGCTCGCGCTATTCATTCCGCTGCTGATCAGCAGCGGAGGCAACTCCGGTTCTCAGGCGACGACGCTGATCATTCGTGCCATGGCACTGGGAGAATTGCGGCTGAGGGACTGGTGGCGCGTGATTCGACGCGAACTGGTGGCTGGAATCGCTCTTGGATTGTTGCTCGGCGCGATAGGGTTCCTGCGTATCGTTCTCTGGCAGGCTGTGAGTCCCATCTATGGGCAGTTCTATGTGCTTGTCGCTATTACCATCTTTCTGAGCCTGCTTGGTGTCGTAGCCTTCGGAACCATCGCCGGTTCGATGCTGCCCTTCATTTTGCGGCGGTGCGGACTCGACCCAGCAAGCGCTTCTGCGCCGTTCGTTGCCACTCTGGTGGATGTGACCGGCCTGATCATCTATTTCAGCGTGGCCAAAATCATCCTGAGCGGAACCCTGCTTTGATTCATTCGCCCGCGTCAGGCTTGGTGCCCCGCCTGATGTGAACAGCAGATTGAATCGACCCTCAATGTGAGCTTGGTCACATCGTCACGCATCCTCAGAGCGCACCATGGTTGCGATTGGGTCCGCGCTGCGCCAACGGAGAATGCTATGACCGGCGAATCTACACATCTGGTCGGTGAACAGGGGTTGAAATACCACGGCGTACGCTTCCGCACGACTGGATACAGGCAGCTCATCGAAGTGCATCTGCTCTTTCCTCAAAGTACGCCCTTAAAAGACGCTCACCGGCTCGCGACCGAGGTGGAGGTGCGCTTGCCGACGGAGCTTACCATGCCTGCCGAGGTCATCACACATTTGGAATCCGAAGAGGATCACCAGGAAGTCCACTCCAAGAAGCACTAGCGTCCGCTATCCGGGCCGCACGGCGGGTCTGTTTCTCATTCAAGTACATTTCCCGGAGTGGTGGCCGGTTCTTCTGGCAACACAGTGTGAGCAGTGGTAACGTTATGCGCAGCAAACGCTTGTTGCACGCCTTTCGTTCATGCTAACGAGGGTTCGACGACACCTCGAAATGCTGAATTGAGAATGGGAATCTGTCGTATTCCAAGGGATGGCATGGCTCTCAGTCGAAGGCTTTCGGTTTTCGTATCGTCCACGTCGGAAGATCTCCACACTTATCGCGCTGTGGCCGGTCAGGTCATTCTCGCCCGCGGGTGGTTTCCGATCATGAACGAATACTGGGGCGCGATGCCCAACCCGGTGCTGGATGCTTGCTACGAAAAAATCAAGGGCGCCGATCTGATGCTGCTCATCGTGGCGTATCGGAGAGGCTGCGTTCCATCCGTAGCGCAAGGAGGCAACAGCATCGACTCAGTCACGGCGTGGGAGTTCGATTACGCCAAAAAGAACAAGATTCCTGTGCTTGCCATGCTGGCGAGCCCCAAATGGCCAGGCGACCTCTACGAGAATGCGGACCAGGCGGCGCGCGACTGGGTGACAAAGTTTCGCGCAGACATCCATCAACCCGCTGCTTTCTTCGGTCCAGAAGATGAGATCGTGGGCGTGAAGGAAACCGATCAGCTGCCGATCTTTCGGGCCAAGGTAGGCGAAGTGCTGCTCTCCTATCTTCAGGAACTGCTGGCCAGGGAAGCGAAAGCTCCCGCTGCCGCCGCCGGACCCGACTTCTTCGGCCGCGCCTGCAAGGGAGTCGTCGATGGAACGAGCATCCCGTTCCTGGGCTCGGGCGTCTACGGCGAGGGCGACCTCAGCGCACAGGCGCTTTCGAAAGCACTCGGCGCCGACCCGGATGGGGATGAGAAATGCCTCGCGACGGCCGCCGAATACATGGAGATGGAGCGCTGTTCGGGCTCACGCCGTGGCTTTCTCGAAGAGCTGCACCGCATTCTGCAGGAGCGCATGGACAAGTTATCCTTATCCGCCCCCCCGCCGATGTATGAGATGCTGCTCAAAGCCAGGCGCCCTGAACTGATTGTGTCGTCCACCTGTGATTTGTGGCTCGAACAGTATCTGGAAGACAAGGGCGAGGACTACATCCTTGTCTGCCACATCGTCCGATCTTACAAGAACGAAAACGACGGCAAGATTCTGGTCTTTCACGGCAAGGATCCCGAAATCTGCGTGGCGGATAAGATCTCTCTGCCAAAAGACAAGTACATTATTTACAAGCCACTCGGCTCGCCCCTGCTGCACGACCGCCTGAATGCCGATCTTGAGATCGATACTGTTGTCATAACCGAGAGCGATCACGTCCTCTTGCTCCGCCGGCTTGAACATGAACTGACCCAAATCCCGACGACCTTTTGCCGATCGTTGCAGAGCCGCCCACTCCTCTTTGCTGGCTATGGCCTCGACGTCTGGCACTATCGCTTCGTCATGCAGGTCTTCCAGCTGGTTCAGGCGCCCGGGGAATCGCGGCCCAGACCGATGGTTGTGAGACAACCGGCGTCATCTATGGAGGAGATGGCCTGGCGCAAGCTCAATGCTGACGTTCTTCCCATGCTTCCGGATGAGTTCGCGCAGCGTGTGCTTGCCAGCCTCTCCCAACCCACACCCTACGCGGGAAAGGATGCTTCTTCCCATGGCGGCTAGCACGGTGCAGGCCAACCCGGTAACCGCAAACCTTGAAGGGCCGTATGTGGGACTGCGTCCTTTCGAGCGGAAAGAGCAGGTGATTTTTTTCGGCAGGGACCGGGACGCTGTTTTTCTCAAGGACAAGATCTTCTCCGCCCGGCTTACTCTTCTGTATGCGCCGTCGGGGGTGGGAAAATCCTCCATCCTCCGGACTCTCGTTACTCCGGCGCTCGAAGAACAACATGCCTGGGTCAGATACTTCGACAACTGGACCGGCAAGGACCCCTGTGCTTTGCTTAAGGCGCGCCTGGTAAAGTTTGCGTCCGAATTAGGCGTCCCTGATGCGGGAATAGCCGCAGGAGCAGGCCCGGGAAAAGACCCGCCCACACTGACAGATATCGTGGGCCGGATAGCTAAGGCAGATGATCGCACCGCAATCCTGATCCTCGACCAGTTTGAAGAGTTCCTGGTGGCCCACGGAAAGGAGCTTGATCCTCTAAGAAAGGAGCTCGCCTCCCTGGTGCGGGCATCCGGACTGGATGTGCGGGTGGTTCTTTCGCTGCGCCAGGAGTTTCTCGCTGCGCTCGAGCCATTCCGCAATCAAATTCTGAATCTCTTCCAATCCACCTATCTGCTGGACAGCCTCGACGACCAGGGCCTGCGCGAGGCGATTGAGAAACCCGTTCGCATCTTCGGCGGAGACTACGCGCCGGAGTTGACCAACCAACTGGTGTCTGACCTGCGCGCCAGTGAGAGCCGGGAAGCGTTGGCCGCGAGCGCCACACCGGTCGACCTGCCCATGATGCAGATCGTTTGCGGGCATTTATGGGAAGCTGCGTCGAAGCGCAAACAGACCACGCTGACCCTGGCGCTCTACAAGGAGATGGGCGGAGCCGACAAAATACTGGAAGCCTATGTTCGCGAAGTCATGCCGCGCCGGTGGTCGGATCGGCTGTTGACGGCGAGACTCATGAAGTATCTTGCGCCGACCAGCGGACTCAAGAAGCCTTATACCAGCCAGGAGCTGGCCGACAATGAAGGCCTCAACCCGCGGCGCGTATCTGCCGAGCTGGAGCGTTTGAGCGACCGGCGCATTTTACGAATTCGCGAATATCGCGGCCAAAAACTCTATGAGCTTCAGCATGACGCCTTCATCCGCTTCATCGGTCCCTGGCGCAACCAGATCCTGCGGCGCGGCAGGGTCATACGCCGCTTCGCCGGTGTGGGAATCGCGGCGTGCGTGATACTCGGACTGGTCGGTTATTACCTGCTGACTGACTATCTCGAACTCCGGAAGGCGGCATCGCTGATCAGCACCCTACGCGACCAGTCGCCGGAGGTGCGCCACAAGCTCGCGGAGACGCGTCTCGACTCGGCCACCACGGACCTGCTGTTTCGGTGGAAACGTCCTGAGCTTCTAAGCGATCTGCTGCAGAAGAACAGCGATCTCATTCCGGATGGCTACGGTCTGGCCAACGCTCCGCCTCAGCAATCGCAGGATCCGGACAGCGCAGACCGGAGCCAGCCGGCTGACACGCAGAAGTGCTCGTTTCTTTGCGTGCATTATTCTGCCGGACGCCTTCTTGATGAGAGTTATTTCAACCAGCAGTGGCGATATCTGGCCATATCTTTTTTTGCCAAACGGGGGATACCCGTTCCACTGCAGCTTCAGTTGATCAGGGAGACCGGGTATCCTCTCAAACGAGTCGTCTTCACGAACGGTGACAAGGAATTATTCAGGGCGGCGGTTCCTCTGTACGAGCAGTCTGTTTTCATCTCGCCCGACAGCATGCGAGGCCCCGCCAAAGATTTCCTGGATCGGTACCGAGGCAGTTGGAAAGAGATTCCGGCAGAAGAGATCGCGCCATTCGGGCCCTTGACGGTTGCTCCGCAATGGTCCCGTCCGATCTGGAAGGTTGCCGGCAATCCCGCCAACGACGGTCGCGGCATCGCTGCCATCTACCTGGCGTCAGAGCTGATGAAGAATCCCACACCGCTCTTCGGAGAAGATGCCATGACTCTGCTGCTGGGGAGAGCAAATAAGGTCTGTCCGCAGACGGCGAGCGAAGCCATCGCCGCGCGAGGCTATGAAAATCTGCGCGCAGATTTGGCCGAGTTGGTGAAACGGGGCCAGTACCTGACCGATCTGCCGACCATTCTCGATGCGCTTGCGGCTTTCCCCATCACGAACCCGGGAAACACATCGCCGGTCGTGGCTGACCGCGTTTTCGCGGCGCTGCACAGCGAGAAGGCGAGACTTCCGGATCGACTCAACGGCCCGCGGAAGGACAGCGGCGGCGCGCCTGCCAAAACTGCACCCCTCAGCCGCACGTACGAGGATGTACGACCATGGCTCCCCAGCGTCGAGCGTCCGGTCAAAGTGTACCTGGGCAGAAAGCTGGAGGAGGTTTGGTTTAGCGGAAGAAACTCGATCCTCAGCGAGCGTCTCACCGATCTCCGCGACAAAATCGTACTGCAGTATGGCGTCGAGATGCGGGGGCCGCTGATCTTTTCCGCCGGCTCCGAGAATCCGCTTCTGCCGGAGGCGTATCGCATCGAAACCGCCGTTCCGCAGACGCCCGAGTGCACGGTACCGGCGGTTCCGGATGCGCAGCTCGACCAGTTCATCGATACTCTGAAGCGCTGCGTCGTGGCCTCGAGAACCAGTTGGGTGATGGCCGAGGATGCGTTTCGCGAGCGGCAGATGACCAGTCCCGGAGTGCAGAAATGGTTGAGCGGAAAATACTCGCTCACGGGTCAGAAGGAACTGATGCGAGCGGTTGTGGGCGCGTCCGACTCCGCCAATCGAATTCCGCCTGACGATACGCTCTGGTATACCGATTGGCTGCTTCGCTCGCTCATCTTCTGGTCACATGTGGCCGACCCGCTCGATACGAGAAGCATGGCCGGCCACCTGCGCAGCATGCAGCGTGCCCGGCTCACTCCCGCCCCGCCAGACGCACCTACGCAGCCGACGGGCCGCCTGGTCGCCGACGGTATTTCAGCCTTGCAAACAGACCGAATCGAGGCCGCTGACAAGGCGTTCGGGAAGGCGGTGCAGGCCAACCCGTCCATGGCCATCCATAGCTTTCTCGCGACCTACCCGCAATCCCTGAAATCGTTTGAGCTTGCCAGGGCAACGGAGCTTTGCGGCGGCTCCTCTCCGCCTTATTTTCAGCCTGCTTCGTACACATACCTGACGCAAAAACGCCTTGCAATCGACGATACCCGGTCACAATGGCATAGCAGCCTGTCGCCGGATGTGGCGAGACGCCTCGGTCTCTGCTCGCTCCAGGCCTCGGCGTACAGTTTCCGGCAGACGCGGGTTGCCATCGAGACCGGTTTGCTAACCCGCGGCAATTTCGGCGAATGGACTCCGCAGGAAGCTCGCTGGCTGGCGGAAAGAACGCTCAGCGACTACGATCTTTATTCCAGCGACGTGAAGTTGAGAGATGCCGCCGGCCAATTGTTGAAGAGCGCTGTAATCCGACTGCCCGGTCCTGACAGCCGCATGGCAATTCGGTTCGTGCTGGGCGACGCCGACAAATTCAGTCTGGGAAGCATGGGACAGCCCGGACCCAAGGCATGGCGCCTGAAATTACTGAGGGAGCTGGTCGAGGCGCGCCCCGAGCCTCACAACCTTCTGGAGCTTGCCAATCAGCTTTATGAAAACGACCGCAAAGAAGACCTCGAGGAGGTTCTCCAAATCACAGACCGGGCGCCTCAGGTCTTACCTGTAGAACCCGACCGGCAACAGCGAGAATCGGATCGCGGCTCGTTTCTGTATTACCGGGCCAACGCCCTGGAGCGGTTATCCGATCTAGGCATTATCAATCCTGCTTTGCACTTGAAGGACCGCCGCTCGGAAGCAGACGAAACGATCAGGCAACTTGGCCAAATGAGCGGATGGGAGGAAACGGCCTTAGCCCTTCAAATGGAATTCGCGGCCGAACGCGGAGACTATGCCGTGGCGATCGATACTGGCCACAAAATGTTCGCGTCCTACACGCAGATTGCGAGAAGCGACTACCTTGTGTACCAGATGATGCTGTTGTCGGAACTCCTGCAGGGCGATCAAAAGGCAGCAGCACAATCGGCCGACCAGGCGCTGACGAGAGCAGCAGAGCTTAACGGCCAGGTGAATGCACAAGCGAAGGCTCTGCAGACGGAGCTGATGTTTGCAGCGGCTTTAGGCCAGATCGTGACAGGATCGCCGTCCATGGAAGACACGAGCAGAGCCTTCCTGGGCAGGGATCATCCGTACGTCCCCTATATAGCGATGATGCTCTACAGCCGCATGGCTTCATCTCAGACCCAGCAGGAAGCCAAGAGCGTGCTGGACGAGCGCTGGGAGAAAGCCGACAGCACGCACTGGTCAGAGCGCCTGCGCGGAGGAGATGAAACTGCATGGCGTGAGATGCTTCTCGGGCTGTACCTCAACAACGTGCAGCCTGAGAAAATATTCGGTCCGCTGAAAGATGAACAATCGTTCGCGAACTCGGATCTACGCTTCCTGACCATGTCGCGCGAGGACTTGCTCTGCGAAGCCTATTTCTATGCGGCCCTTCTGGCCGAGTCCAGGAAGGATTTGAAAACCCGGAACGCCTATCTGCAAAAGGTCGTCGATACGAAGGTCAGCTATTTCACGGAATACTACATGGCCAAGTTTCTCCTGGCGCAGAAAAGTGCTCCGAGCTAGGCCCGTGTCGCGTTCCTTACGACTTGCCGCCGCGCCTCGCCTGCTTGCGGAAGAACATTCCCGCCGCCAGAAACAGTGCTGAGATCGCGGTCGCCAGCAAACCGCCGCCGATTTCACGGTGGTGCAGACTCAACGCCGCGTCCAGGAACCATGCCGCGGCGCCGACGAACCATATCCAGTAGAGATTTCGACTCATTCCGGTCTCAAACGCATCCCGCTTCACGCTCGCCACCTGAGAGTAATTGTGCTTGACCGCGGAGGCGTTTGGCCAGAACCCCGCGTGACAGGCGGCTTATTCGACCACGCAAATCAGGCACTTCAGATATTCGGTCTCTGGAATCGTTAGCACGACGGGATGATCCGCCGCCGCACCGCGCCGCTCGAGCAGGCGCACTCTCCGCCGCGCATCGCCTGCCGCCGAGGCGACGATAGCGGTGAAATCCGCCAGGGAGACGTGGTGGGAGCAGGAGCAAGTCACCAGAATGCCGCCCGGACGCAGCATCCTGAGAGCGCGCAGGTTCAGCTCCTTGTATCCCCGCAGTGCTCCCTCAACGGCGCGCTTTGACTTGGCGAAAGCGGGCGGATCGAGCACCACGTTGTCGTAGACAGCGCCAGAATCGCTCCAGTCGCGCAGCAGGTCGAAGGCGTTGGCCTCGACCCAATCGACCTCGGAGCTTTTCAGCAAATCGCGGTTCGCCGCGAGGTTTCGCTCAGCAACTTCGAGCGCGGAGCGCGACACGTCGATCCCGGTCACGCGTGGGCAGGACCGCGCGAGGTGCAGCGCGAATCCGCCCTGATAGGTACAGACATCGAGCGCCTCGCCGTGGGCGTATCGCGCAGCCGCTGCATAGTTCTCGCGCTGGTCGAGGAAGGCCCCAGTCTTTTGTCCAGCGCCTGCGTCGTAGTGAAAATTCAGGCCGTTGAGCCGGAACAGGGTTTGGGTCAGCGGTTCGCCCTGCGCATATAGAGGAGGCCCTTCAAGAGGCATGCTCAACTGCTCGAGTTCGCGGATGCGGGGATCGGGCCGCTCGACAATAGTCGCCGGATCGAGCGCGTCGCGCAGGACCTGGGCGACAACGATGCGAACCGCCTCGTTGTCCAAGGCTTTGACGAGCAGTTGCAGGATGACCAACTCGCCGTACTTGTCCACAATGACGCCCGGTAGCGCGTCAGCCTCGCTGAAAACCAGACGGCAGGCATTGGTATCGGTGCTGGAAAGAATCTCTTTACGCTGAGCGATTGCTGCGCGCAGGCGGTTTGCGAGCTGTTCGAGCCACTCTGTCTCGCCGGCAATCAGGTCGGTTGAAACCAATCGCAGAGCGATCTCAGACGCGGGGCTGTAAAGTGCGGTGCCCAGCAGGACTCTGCGCTGGTCGACCACGGGGAGCAAAAGCGGAGCATCATCAGAAATCTCAACCACATCCGACCGGTAGACCCACACATGCCCCGCTCGCAGCCGGTCGGCGGCGCGGCGCGAAACGACCGCTGCCTGACCTTCGTGAGCTGGCGCGTGCGGCGCCGCGGGCCCCGACTTCCCCGCTTGAGGCTCACTCGGTCGACGTTTTTTCAAACCGCTACCAGTCATCGGAACCCACAGGAGCCATCTTCGCATAAGCAAGAGCGCATATAATGAGATATGGCAACCACCCAAGCCACCTCGCCGACGGCTGAGGAGAATCCAGACTTGTTCGCGGATCAATTCGCCAAGCTGCTGGATGTGGTGCGTGCCAACCGTCCCGGAGACGACCTCAATGTCATCCGCAAAGCCTGGGATTTCTGCCTGGAGCATCACAAAGGGCAGAAGCGCCTCTCTGGCGAGCCCTATGTCCTGCATCCCCTTGAGGTCGCGCTCGTGCTTGCGGAGATGAAGCTGGACTCGACCGCCATCGCCGCGGGCCTTCTGCATGATGCGGTCGAAGATACGCCGGTCACTACCGAAGACATCACGGCAAAGTTCGGCGAGCAGGTCGCGCACATCGTCGAAGGCGTCACCAAGATAGACAAGATTCAGTTCGCGAACCGCGAAGACCGCCAGGCGGAAAATGTCCGCAAGATGCTGCTGGCGATGGTCAGCGATGTGCGCGTGGTGCTCATCAAACTTGCCGACCGGCTGCACAACATGCGCACGCTCGAACACATGCCGCCGGAAAAGCAGCAGAGCATTGCGCGCGAAACGCTCGACATCTATGCGCCGCTTGCCCACCGTCTGGGTATGGGCAAGGTGCGCGGCGAGCTCGAAGATCTCTCCTTCCGCTACGTCGATCCGTTTACCTACGATCAGGTGCATGAGGCAGTGGAATCGCGGCGCAAGGAAGGCGAGCAGTTCCTCACCGGAGTAGAAGGGCTGCTTATCGAAAAGCTGCGCGAGAACAACATCAAGGCTCGCGTCGAGTGGCGCATCAAGCGCCTGTTCAGCATCAACCAGAAGCTCCAGAAGTCGAAGATCTCGGTCGATCAGGTTTATGACCTGCTCGCGCTGCGCGTCATCGCAACCAGCGTGCAGGACTGCTACGCTATCTTCGGCCTCATTCACAGCATCTGGCGGCCCGTGCCCGGCCGCATCAAAGACTTCATCGCCATGCCGCGGCCGAATTTGTATCAGTCACTGCACACAACTGTGATGGGCGAAGGCGGCCATCAATTCGAAGTGCAGATTCGCACCGAGGAGATGCATCGCATCGCCGAAGAGGGCATCGCGGCGCACTGGAAATACAAGGCCAACGGCTCGCCCATCAGCGCACGCGACGAACAGCGCCTCGCGTGGGTCCGGCAGCTGGTCGAGTGGCAGCGGGAGATGACCGATCCCAACGAGTTCCTGTCGACGCTGAAGATCGATCTCTACCCGGAAGAGGTCTACACCTTCACGCCGAAGGGTAAGGTCGTTGTGCTGCCCAAGGACGCGAGCCCGCTCGACTTCGCCTACTCCATTCACACCGAGGTAGGCAACACCTGCGTGGGCGCGAAGGTGAACGGTCGCCTCGTTCCGCTGCGCTCCAAGCTGCGCAACGGCGACATCGTCGAAGTAGTTACGCAGAACGGCCACACGCCCAGCCGTGACTGGCTCAGTTTTGTAAAGAGCGCGCGGGCGCGCAATAAGATCAAGCACTGGCTCAACGAGCATCAGCGCGAGCGTGCTATCGAAATCGGCCGCAAGCTGCTCGAGCGCGAAGCGCGCAAGTACAAAATCGGGATCTCGAAATTCGATGAATCCGACTACGAGCGCATCGCCAGCGAATACAGCGTTGCCACGCCGAACGACCTGATGGCTGCCATTGGCTTCGGCAAGTATTCCGCGCGCCAGGTGTTGAACCACCTCAGCCCGGGTATCATCAGCCAGCCCGGCTCAGAGCAGGAGCCTTCCTCCGATGGTGGCGTTTCCGACGCGGTCAAGCGCGTTTCCCTGACGAGCAATGCCGACTCGCTACAGGTCGAAGGCCAGGATGAGTTGCTCGTCTATCGTGCCCGATGTTGCAATCCGATTCGCGGCGAAGAAATCATCGGCTACGTCACGCGCGGCAAAGGAGTGGCCGTACATGCGCGCAGCTGTCCTAATGTGCAGAACCTGCTGTATGAGTCCGACCGCCGCATCGCCGTCGAGTGGGCTCGTCCGGCGGATGAGACCACCGGTCGCCGACCGACTTACCCGGTGAAGCTGACCATCTTCTGCGACGACCGGCCGGGCATGCTCAAGGAGCTGACCGCCATCATTAGCGACGAGAACACGAATATCCGCACCGTCGACTCACGCCCCGGTTCGAACGACGACGCCATCGTTGAATTCGTAGTCGAAACCGAAGATGTTCGCCACCTGACCCGCCTGGTGCAGGGCATGCGCCGCGTGCCCGGTGTCCGCGAAGTGCAGCGATCGCAAAAGCTGTAACTTCCTATTCACCCCGCGAACACCGGCATTTGCTTCCCGGGCACTCCTCCAAGCACAATCTCTGCATGAGCTCGATCAAGACCGCGATCTCCACTCCCAACGCGCCTGCTGCGATCGGGCCCTATTCGCAGGCCGTGCGCGTGGGCGATTTTCTTTATACCTCCGGCCAGGTTGCGCTGGACCCGGCCAGTGGACAGATGGTCGCCGGAGGCATCGCCGAGCAGACCACGCGGGTCCTGGAAAATCTCAAGGCCGTGCTGGATGCAGCGGGTGTGGACCTGTCTCACATCGTCAAAACCGTCGTCTTTCTCAAGGACATGAACGATTTCGCCGCCATGAACGCTATCTATGGGAAATATCTTGCGCCGCCGGGTACGGTCGCACCGGCGCGATCCACAGTCGAAGTGGCGCGCCTTCCCAAGGATGCGCTGGTGGAGATTGAAGTGATCGCGCGGGTGTAACGAATCGGATCGCCGGCTCATCTATCTAATAGATTGGGAGAATTCAATCGATGACCGAAACCAAGACAGAGAAAATTCAAAAGACTGACGCGGAGTGGCGGGCTCAGCTAACGCCCGAGCAGTATCACATCGCGCGTGAGAAAGGGACCGAGCCCGCCTTTACGGGCGCACTCTATCGCAACCACGACGACGGGATCTACCGCTGCGTTGCCTGCGATGCGGAGCTGTTCAAGTCAGACGAGAAGTTCGAATCCGGCTCCGGCTGGCCAAGCTTCTGGGAGCCTGTGAGCCCCAATGCCGTCGAAAAGCACGAGGACGACAGCTACGGCATGCGCCGCGTCGAAGTCACATGCGCGCGCTGCGGTGCGCATCTGGGCCACGTCTTTCCGGACGGTCCAAAACCGACCGGTCTGCGCTACTGCATCAACTCAGCCTCATTGAATTTCGAAAAAGCGAAGTCCTAAGTGGAAATCCGAAGCCGCCTGATGAAGCGATTCCTTCGCGGCTTCGTCATTTGTGTTTCATTGGCATTCTTCTGCGCGCCTCGAAACAACGCTGTCATTGCGTTCCCGGCGCCATGGACGGATCCCGTCGCCAGTTCTCGCACCCTTCAAATCGGCGGGTCTTCCATCCAGGTTGACTTCGGCCCCGGCACGACCGATCTTCCTCGGGATCGGATTGTGCAGTGGGTTGAGAATGCAGCCAAATCCGTCACGGTTTACTATGGCAAATTTCCAGTTCCAAGAGACCGCATCCTCGTCGAGTTTGCGGCGGGCGACCGAGGAGTGGGGCACGGAACGACCTGGGGCGGCGTGGGCGGATTTCCGTCCTTCACGCGGGTTCGGGTGGGCCAGCACACCACCCAACAGGAACTCGACAACGACTGGATGATGACGCACGAGCTGATTCACACCGCGTTTCCCAGCATGGACGACGAGCAACATTGGATTGAAGAGGGACTGTCGGTTTACGTGGAGCCCATCGCACGTGCCCAGAACGGTCTGCTTCGTCCTGAGAAAATCTGGAGCGATATGGCCCGCGATATGCCCCAAGGGGATCCGGGGGCTTCCGACCGCGGCCTCGACCAGACGCATACGTGGGGTCGAACCTACTGGGGCGGGGCGCAGTTCTGCCTGTTGGCCGATGTCATGATTCGGAAGCAGACCCACAACCAGAAAGGGCTTCAGGAGGCGCTGCGCGCGATTATTGCTGCCGGGGGAACGATCGATCACGATTGGCCCATTACGAAAGCCTTCGCCATCGGCGATCAGGCAACAGGCACCCATGTGCTTACAGAACTCTACGAGCAGATGCGCGACACGCCGAAGCCTGTCGATCTCACTACGTTGTGGAAGGAGTTAGGCGTCGAGAAAACGCCTGACGGAGTGCGCCTGGACGATAGTGCACCGTTTGCGAATATCCGCAAAGCGATTACTGTTCCACCGCGAGGCTGAAGGATAAAGCTGAAGACCAGAAAAAGCCCTGGAATATGAACACCCGGGCCTTCTCGAAGAACTGGAACTAGGCTTTGACTACTTTGCCGCTCTTGATGCAGCTGGCGCAGACGCGCATTCTCCTGGCGCCGCCTTCCACCTTGGCTTTCACCGGGCGAAGGTTGACGCTCCAGCGCCGGCGAGTGACGTTATGCGCGTGTGAGATGTTGTTTCCGAACTGCGGGCCTTTGCCGCAGATTTGACAGACCTGAGCCATGACAAAACTCCAAACCCTGAAATGTTCGTGCAGCCCAGGCCCGTAGAATTCTCCCCGGTCTAACAAGGTGCTGTCGGAGAGAAGCGGGCGGATAGTAGATGGAAGTCCACCCTGGCGCCGAACCTCCAGTATAGCCCATCCGTCCACTTCGCAGCCACTCAATGCTGCTTTTTACGTCAGAAACAATTGACCGCAACCCTCCCTGACCGGTAAACTTATCTAGTTTGGCGATTCTGCCCGTCGCTCTGTCGTGCACCCTTTTCGCTCTGGTAAGCGAGACAAGAAGATGGCCGACTCTCTCCTGAACGGGAGCGAGTTTGAGCGCACCGCATAAGAGCGAGCATGTATCCGCCCAGCCTGGAATCAAGATTCGCGTTCGCCATAGTGGACGCCGGAGGAAGTATGTACGCGGTCATTCGTACCGGTGGAAAACAATATCGTGTCGCCCCGGGCGACGTTGTCAAGATTGAGAAGGCCGCCGCCGGTGAGAACGGCGCCATTGAGTTCAGCGAGGTTCTGGCCGTTTCCGGCGACGCCGGCAGTGAAGACAAGTCGATTGCCAAGCCATCTTCGGCAAAGGTCGTCGGCACCGTTCTGAATGAGGGCCGCGGCGACAAGATTCTGGTCTTCCACTACAAGCGGAAGAAACAGTACAAGAAACTGCAGGGCCATCGCCAAGATTACACTCAGGTCCGGATCGATTCAATCGAGGTGGACGGCAACACCTACAGCGCCGCGAAGTAGTGCGCATAGATACGGGCTGGCCTCAGTGGCCCGCCCACGAGGGATTGAAGAAATGGCACATAAAAAAGGTCTTGGAAGTTCAAAAAACGGCCGCGACTCAAATGCTCAGCGGCTTGGCGTGAAGGCTTTCGGCGGCCAGTTGGTCACCGGCGGCTCTATCATCGTGCGGCAGCGTGGAACACCGCTCAAACCGGGTCTGAACGTCGGCCGCGGCAGTGATGACACGCTCTTTGCGAAGATCGATGGCCGCGTCAAGTTCGTCGACCGCGGACGCTCAGGGCGCTTTGTCGCCGTTGAGCCCGTCTCGGCATCGCCTGTCACCGAGTAAGCTCAGAACCGCTCAGCCGGGATCATGTTTACGCGCAACGGCGTCCAGTACGAGTTCCACCACCTGGGCGTGCCGACGCAGGATGTAAAGCCGAACGAGCGCTATAACTCCCAGTTTGGCATCTATACCAGCGATAGCGACTGCGGCATCGTTCGCATTCAGTGGCATCGTTTCGACGCCGATAGCTGCGTTGACCCGGTGCTGCGAATGCTGCCGCATCCCGCCTTCAAAGGTCAGCAATCTGGCGGCTGCGCTTATCGGCCACACAGTGTTGCTTGGACCCTACGAACCGATCGAGGGCTTTCGGGTAGCGATCATCGAAGACGGCGGGATGCCGATTGAGCTGATCCAAACCTTGCTCACCGATGACGAAATCTGGGAGCGCGCAAAGAAGAATACGCGTCTGGCTTGATTTTCGATCAAAACTTGATTCTCTAACCCTTCCGAACCATCCAGCCTCCCCCAAAATAGAAAAAGCCCCGAATCGCCTCGGGGCTTTTTTTCTAGTTTGCTGATCAGCTGTTTACGCTGATGGAGTTCTTCGTGAGGATCTTGTCGACCACCTGCTCTACGTCCTGCAGGAAGAACGCTCCAGACTGACCCACTGCAACGTGCGGAGTGCTGTGTCCCAGAGCATTTGCGATCTCGTTCCAGCGGATGAGCGACGAAGACACGGGCAGGGTAATGGCTTCGCGTTCGGCTTCCGGCTCAGGTAAGAGGAAGTAAGTCATCCAACCACCCAGAACGCAAGTGATGACGACCTGGAGGGCGAGATTTATGTTTACGTCCAGCGCAGTGCTTCGCGTCGCTACCAGTGAGAGGATAAGCTCCATTGCCGCCTGCACTCCAAATCCGAGGGCAATACCGAAGGCCAGGCTGCGGAAAGAACGCCCCAGGCTGTGAATGAACAGCGCGAGAAAAGCTAGCAGGCAAAGTTCAAGGATGCTCACACAACGCATCACCTGGAACCCGATCGACATCAGGCCCGCACCCACGCCCTTCAGCGGGAGGGAAGAGCTGACCGAAATGATGACGGAAATGATGGCCACCCAGCGAAAAGCCAGAAGCCCAAAACGGCGAATGCCGGGCACGGGTTCCGTAACATGGCAGAAAATTTCCTGGATGACAAAGAAGATCGCGATCGCACCCAGGCTATATAGCGGCCAGTAGGTGTAGAAGTACATCTTGTATTGCAACGTATTATCGATGGAAACGAAGCGGTGAAGATTGAGGATGAGCCCCAGGATGACTGCGGAAACGGCACGCAGGCCAAGATACGTCAACATCGCTGGAAAACGCCTGGACATTCCTGATTTCAGGAAGAAGATCAACGACAGCCAGATCAAGACTGGCTCGGCGAATTCCAGAACATTCATCGATACGGCGGTCCATTGCATAACGTTCACCCGAATCCAGGCATAAGAATAGCCTGAATCCGGGAACATCTCAATGCAACCCTCGATCTCCGACCTACAACCTTCGAAAATCGGCCTACAACCTTCGTGCTAATTGGGTATTACCTGCCATGCAGTTGGCAGGGAGCTCCGGGTTCACAAACCGGGGCGGGCATAGCTGAACTCACGGTCATGCGGCTCACAGTGACGGTCTGCGCCCTGGCAGAATGGCTGGAGGCGACACCGGCGATTACACCGGACAATGCGAGGCACAGGATGGATGCGCGAACGATGAGTTTCATAATTAGTAACTCCAGAGAGAATTTTTAGAATTGTCTAGTAATTGCTGACGACTTAGTGTATCGTCAAAAAACACCATAAGTCGAATATTTTCAAGCACTATAGAGGATATCAAACAGCCCTGTTACCGAGGTCATTGCGGTAACCCGATGGTAATCTTATCCGGCTCTACCGAACCCTGCCAATAGCCATTATCCGCGGCTTCTGCTAGCTCTTCAACATGCTATAATAATCCTAAGATCAAAGAGCTGAAACCCGTTCGCTTTCAAGTCTTTATTCCCCTGTGAACCGTCCCGGGTTCCGGAGCGATCTCGAGGTTTTTGCTCACCGGAGTTCCATGCCACTCAAAGAGCTCGATTCTATGGCGACTTTAGTCTTCCCGGAAGACGACCTTCCCTCCAACGGCAAACCGAACGGCAGTTATACCGGCGACAACATCAAGGTCCTCGAAGGGCTGGAAGCCGTGCGTCTGCGCCCTGCCATGTATATCGGTTCAACCGGCGAGATGGGGCTGCATCACCTGGTCTATGAAGTCGTCGACAATTCTGTCGATGAGGCTCTGGCCGGCTACGCCAGGAAAATCGACGTGATCATTCACGTGGACAACTCTATTACCGTCGTCGACGATGGGCGGGGCATTCCTATCGACGAAATGACTCTGGACAACGGCGAGCGGATGCCGGCCGTTCAGGTCGTGCTCACCAAGCTTCATGCCGGAGGCAAATTCGACGCGTCTACCTACAAGGTTTCCGGAGGACTCCACGGAGTCGGCGTCTCCTGCGTCAACGCGTTGAGTGAAGCTTTCGATGTTGAAATCTGGCGCGAGCATACCTACGAGCAGGACTATTCGCGCGGGATCCCCACATCGAAGCTGCGCCAGACCGGCACCACGAAGAGGCGCGGCACCAAAGTTCACTTTCTGCCGGATCGGTCGATATTCACCTTCACCGAGTACAACTACGACACGCTGGCGCAGCGGCTGCGCGAACTCGCCTTCCTGAACAAGGGCCTCGAAATCACGCTCACTGACGAGCGCACCACCGACCCGAAGACCGGCGAAGCAAAGCGCGCCGAGTTCAAATACGCGGGGGGAATCGCCGAGTTCATCAAGCACATCAACCGCGGCAAGCAGGTTCTGCACGACAAGCCGATCGTGATGGAAGGGCTTCGTGACGGCGTCGATATGGAGATCGCTCTCCAATACAACGATAGCTACTCGGAGACCGTCTTCTGCTTCGCCAACAATATCAACACGGTTGACGGCGGCTCTCACCTTTCCGGATTTAAGACAGCGCTCACCCGCACCATCAACTGGGCGGGGCAGCAACTCGGCCTCTTCAAGGACGTCAAGGAGAACCTCTCCGGAGACGACGTCCGCGAGGGCCTGGTCGCGGTCATCAGCGTGAAGCTCTCGCAGCCGCAGTTCGAAGGCCAGACCAAGGGCAAGCTGAACTCCGATATCGCCGGCACCGTGCAGGCGCTGGTCAACGAAAAGCTTGGCATGTTCCTTGAGCAGAACCCGCCCGTCGCCCGGAAGATCATCAACAAGGCTATCGAAGCCGCCCGCGCACGCGAAGCAGCCCGCAAGGCGCGCGACCTTACCCGCCGCAAGGGTGCGCTTGATGGCGGAGGACTGCCGGGCAAACTCGCCGATTGCAGCGAACGCCAGCCCGATCGCTGCGAACTCTATCTCGTCGAGGGCGAGTCCGCAGGCGGAACCGCGAAGCAGGGCCGCGACCGCCGCTTCCAGGCCATCCTGCCGCTCAAAGGCAAAATTCTCAACGTGGAGAAGGCCCGCTACGACAAGATGCTGGGCCACGAAGAAATCCGCGCCATGATTACCGCGTTAGGCTGCGGTATCGGCAAGGACGACTTCGATCCTGCCAAGCTGCGCTACGGCAAGATCATCCTCATGACCGACGCCGACGTTGACGGATCGCACATTCGCACGCTGCTGCTCACCTTCTTCTTCCGGCACATGAACGAGCTCATCAAGCGCGGCCATGTGTATATTGCGCAGCCTCCTCTCTATCGCATCAAGAAGGGCAAATTCGAGCAGTACATTAAGGACGACCGCGATTTTGTCAAAGTGATGGTCAAGCGCGCCTCCGACGGCATGATCGTGCGCTGTGGCGAGAACGCGAGCAAACTCGAAGGCGCTGCTCTCACCCGGTTCATGGGCCAGCTGAACGAGTACCTGGGATTCTTCGAAAAGGTGAACAAGCGCCTCCGCAACGAAGAGATCACCACACTGCTCGCGCGCCAGGAACTCGTTCGCCGCAGCGATTTTGAAGGCGAGGCCGGCACGCCGCCGTCGAAACTCGTGGTGCTGCACACGGAACTGGAAAAGATCCAGAAGAAGTATCAATTCAAGTCCCTCAACCAGCCCCTCTTCGACGAGGAGCACCAGACCTGGTCGCTCAGCTTTGCCGATGCGCAGGGGGCCATGCGCCGCATCGACTGGACGCTCGCGTCCTCGCCCGAATATCGCCAGATGATGTCCAAGTACGCGCAGATCAATGACGCGCTGGAGCCGCCCTACCTCATCGAGTACGCCTCGAAGACTGCGGTGAACGCCGAACCGGAGGAGAACGAAGGCGAAGGCACAGGTGAAGTCGAAGCGGGCAAGGCTGCGCCCAAACGCTCTGGACGCGCCGCGCTCGATCCGGTCGAGAAGCAGACCGCGCAGGAGCTTTTCGAATACGTCATCGATCAGGGCCGCCGCGAGTACCAGGTGCAGCGTTACAAGGGACTCGGCGAAATGACCTCGACGCAGCTGTGGGATACCACGATGGATCCAGAACGCCGCACGCTTCTCTCCGTCAAGCTCGAAGACATTGCCGAAACCGAGGCCATCTTCACCACGCTGATGGGCGAAGACGTGGAAGCGCGCCGCAAATTCATCGAAGAAAACGCGTTGGACGTGAAGAACCTGGATATATAAATCGATATCTAACCGGACGTGCGATAACAGAAGCGAGGGCGGCCATCGAGCCGCCCTTTTCGTTACTCTCTGAAAGAAGTAATGACGTTGACTGCCATCGAACTTCCCGTCCGACATGCAACAGTTTTTGAAATCTTCGTCCTGATCCACACGGACAAGGATCATTTCGCCCAAGTTTTTCGATCAGCTCTTTGTCGCCGTGGACGACGCGATGGGCGCGCTTCACTTGGCTTTCCGATGGGAAGCCTTTGCGGCGTTTGCTGCTTCTCTCAAAAGCAGAATTCTTCGTTGAAGTCGTTGATATCCATGTCGCACCTCCAAGTTACCTGGAGCCAGCATAACATCCGTGATTGAGCGGGCGATCAGCTCTTACTCGACGTTTCTGGAAATGTCCAGTCTCAGGGTCACTGCCCTTTCTGATAAGTAACCGCTCCCTGAACCAGCACTTGCTCCACATGACTGGTGTACTCAAAGGGATCGCCGTCGAATACTACGATGTCCGCGTCCTTGCCTTTCGCCAGCGAGCCGGTTTTATCGTCGATACCCAGAATCTTCGCGGCGGAGATCGTAATCGCACGCAATGCCGGATCTACTCCCAGCCCATTCGCCGCCGCGATGGCTGTCTCAAACAACAGCACGCGGCTCTTCGGAACGTAGCCTACATAGCCGGTCATGATGGCAATGGGAATCCCTGCCTGTTGCAGCAGAGCCGCGTTCTCATAGGTCGCGTTCGACGTCTGCAAATCGTTAAACGGCTGCATGACCGCGCCGACCAGGCACGGTACGCCAGCCTGCCGGATCTTGTCCCTGATGAGATACCCCTCGGTTACAGAGGCGAGCATGTACTTCAGGTGAAACTCCGTGCCGATGCGAATTGCTGTGTCGATGTCGTCGGCGCGATATACGTTGAAGATGGCCGGAGTTTTGCCCGACACGACACCGGCCAGCGCGGCCAGCTTCATGTCCAGGCCTGGTTGCTTGGCAGGATCGCTCTTCTCCTCCTTCCACTTATCCCATTTCTCCTGATACTGCCGGGCCTGGAGCAGAGCCTCGCGGATCATCTCCGCGGTCTTCATGCGGGTAACCGGGGCCTTGTGATTGCTGCCATACGTCTCTTTCGGCGTGTCGCCCAGATTGAACACCATCGCCGAGTTGAGCCGCACCACCAGTTGATCCACGGTACGGAACGGCGAATTCGGCCCCGCGGTCTTGAAGATCCCCGCAACTCCCGCAATCGGATTTTTGGGGCCCGGGGTCACCTGCATCGTCGTCACGCCATAGGCATTCACGTATTGATAGAGCTTGTCCTCGGGGTTGAGGCTATCGCGCACGTTTACGTCCGCCGTATTGGGGTCGGTCGATTCGTCCTGGTCCTGATCGGCGGGAATGTTGTATGCGCCGGAGACGCCGGTCGAAGTGTAGGCGTCGATCAGCCCTGGCGTGACATACGCTCCATGGATCGCCTGATAACCATTGGGCGTGGCGATACCCTCTCCCATCTGCACATCCTCAATCTTGCCGTCGCGGATCAGCACCAGTCCCGGACCGCCCTGCAGGCCCGCGTCCATCGTGTAAAGATGGTCCGCTGATACGGCGAAGTTTTGCGCATGCGCAGGCAATCCGACAGCGAGCGCCATTGCAACGAGCGGCAATGAGAGACTCTGTTTCACTGTCCGCCTCCCTGCAGTTGGGGATAGCGGCTGATTACATTGAAGCCGCCCGTGGCATAGCGAAGGTCGATGGGATTGCTGCGGTCGAAGACTTTCTCCCCTTCAATCCACGTCTCCAGAACTTTGGTGTACACGCTGAGCGGCGCTCCACTGAGGACGATGAAGTCCGCGTCCTTGCCCGGTTCGAGGCTGCCCACGCGGCCCTGGAGATCGAGCATTTCCGCGGGATAGATGGTCAGCCCTTTCATGGCTGCGTCCTCACTCATACCTCCGCGAACGCCCAGCGCGGCCGAGCGCAACAGCAGGCGCGAGTTGGTGATGGGATCATCGGTGTTGAAGGCCACTTTCACACCTGCTTTTTCCAAGCGTGCCGGGCAACTGATGCTGAAGTTAATCGTCTCGGGCTTGCCGCCCGGCGCATCGATCATGGTGAAGGTCACGCCGATATGCCGCTTGGCCAGCTCATCGGCGACCTCGCACGATTCCGTCCCGTGATGCACCACCACGCGGTAGTGAAATTCGTCGGCCAGCCGCACCACCGTCATCACGTCATCGGCACGGTGGGTGTGGTTGTGCACAATGCGCTTGCCGTCGAGGATCTGGACAACCGCATCCAGTCCGAGGTCGCGATCGGGCGCCTTGGCTGTCTTGTCGCCCGCGGCCACCGCCTTGTTATAGGCATCCCACCTGGCTTTGTAGTCCTGTGCCTTCCCGTAGATTCCGCGCGCCAGGGCAGCTTCTTCCATGCGCGTCATGGGAGCCTGCCCGCGAGACCCGTAGTTTTTCGGGTTCGACCCGTTGGCCATCTTCATGCCGCCAATCGTGCCCGGAATCAGCATCTGCTCGATCGTCGTGCCGCGCAGTTTGACATACGCAGTCTGGCCGCCCATCACGTTGCCGCTGCCCGGCATGATGTTCGCTGTTGTGATGCCGCCCGAGGTCGCCATCCGGATATTGGGATCGGCTGGATCGATGGCATCGAGCGCGCGTAGCGCCGGCTGGATAGGGCCACTCATCTCGTTACCGTCCTGCGAGTCGGAAACGGTCGGGTTAGGATCGATGCCGATGTGGGAATGAGAATCGACGATGCCCGGCATGACAATCTTGCCGGTAACGTCTTTGACGGTGGCTCCCGCCGGAATCTCAACCTTGCCCTGTTCGCCGAAGGCGACGATCTTTCCGCCCTTGATGACCAGAACTCCATGCTCGATCGGCGGCGAGGTGATCGGCAGAATTCTGCCGCCTTCGATCACCAGCACGTTGTTATCGTGGTCCGTCTGCGCCACGAGTGGCAGAGGAAAAGCACAGCCAAGCGCCGCTCCCAGACACACTGCCGCCATCAAAACAACTTTCGTTTTCTGCATGCCTACCATCCTGATTTTGATTGCCCCGCGAGTATACTGCCATTTCATCTGTTTCAATAAGCTCCATTTTTGAGGATGGTCCACGCATCATGCCCGGAACTGTGTCTTCTAATAGCATGTCCCCCACCTTGCTGGACCGTCGCGGCTTCCTCACCGTCGCTGCCCGCTTCGGTTTAGCTTCCACGCTTTTTCCCGGATCGCTGTACACTCTGGCTGCACAAGCCCAGGCAGCAAGCCCCGCGGCTAGCCACGAATTGCCGAAGATCACGCCCGAAATGATCGACGCAGCAGCAGCGCTTGCGGGCATCACCATCGCAACCGATCAAAAGGCGATGATGCTCGATGGGCTGAATCAGCAGCGTGACGGATACGCAGCTATCCGCAAGCTGCATATTCCCAACGGCGTGCCGCCGGCGTACATCTTCGACCCGCTGCCGCCGGGAGCCAAGGTCAACACGGAGAAGCACGACCCGATATACAGCACTGCCGTCGCGACGCTCCCGAGGAACCTCGATGACCTGGCCTTTGCGACCATTCCCGAGCTGGCCGATCTTGTTCGCACAAAAAAGGTCTCGTCGATGGACCTTACGCAGATGTGTATCGCGCGCCTGCGCAAATACGACCCAGTGCTGCACTTCTCGATCACCATCACCGAGGACCGCGCCCTCGCGCAGGCCCGAGAAGCCGATTCCGAGATCGCCGCCGGAAAATACCGCGGCCCTTTGCACGGCCTGCCCTGGGGTGCGAAGGACCTGCTCGCGGTGAAAGGCTATCCCACCACCTGGGGCGCGGGCGGATTCGAAAAACAGACCATCGACGCCGACGCAACGGTAGTCCAGCGCCTTGATGCCGCCGGCGCCGTACTCATTGCCAAGACCACGCTCGGCGCGCTCGCCATGGGCGACAAGTGGTTCGGAGGACGCACGCGCAATCCGTGGAACCCGAAGCAAGGCTCGAGCGGGTCGTCGGCCGGCTCTGCCTCTGCCACTTCTGCAGGCTGCGTTGCGTTCGCGATTGGCTCCGAAACGCTCGGTTCCATCTCCTCGCCGTCCACTCGCTGCGGCGTTACTGGTCTTCGGCCCACCTTTGGATTCGTGCCGCGCACCGGCGCGATGGCGCTCAGCTGGACCATGGACAAGCTCGGCCCCATCTGCCGCGCCGTTGAAGACTGCGCCATCGTTCTCACCGCCATCTACGGACCCGACGGCCAGGACCTCGCCACGCGTGATGCCGCCTTCAACTGGAACGCCGACTTCGACTGGAAATCGCTCCGTGTCGGTTACATCGCGAGTGAGTTCGAGCCTGACAAGCCTGCGCCGGTCGAGAAACAGCCTGAGGCAACCACTGCCGAAGAAAAGAAGAAGCGCGAGAAGCACGAGCGCGAGATGGCAG
>Ga0209040_10000616_pt1 | contig 27586 bp, 29 predicted proteins | sample BogFormECP12_OM3_FD_188240 | JGI IMG/M metagenome (GOLD analysis project Ga0209040, IMG submission 188240) | Bog forest soil microbial communities from Calvert Island, British Columbia, Canada - ECP12_OM3 (SPAdes) (version 2) | ecosystem: Environmental > Aquatic > Freshwater > Wetlands > Bog ... | reverse complement strand
ACTTCGTCAGCGACGGGATCGAGTCAGCGCTGAGGCAGGCGAAGGACGCCGCGCGGGGACGCGACGTCTCGCTGCCAGGCGGCGCGTCGGTGGTCAACCAATATCTCGCCGCAGGGCTGGTTGACGAGATCGACATCTCAATCGCGCCACTGCTCCTCGGTACCGGTGAGCGCCTATTCGCGGGGCTCGACCGCGGGACGCTCAAGCTCAAGCAGATCCGGGCAGTCGATGCGCCCGGCGTCACACACATCAAGTACCAACTCGGCTGACCTGCTTTTCACCAGCCGTGCGGCAGGTACGGCAGGACCCGCTCAGCGTGGAAAGCAGGACCCTCGAGTTCGCCTAATCGGGCCATCCCACTGCTATGCGAGGTTTGAGTACGGCACCTCTGTTCCGCCGTCAATGCGCCCGAGTGGACTCGAACCACCACGGGCCGTGAAGCCCACAAGGCCCTCAACCTCGTACCGCGCTGCAAGATCTGTCCTGAAGCGTCCGGATCGTCCAAATTGCGCGGTTTCGCGGACACATCGCACGCATCTGGAGGAGCGAGTGTTGCCGCAACGTTGCCAGCGCTAACGCCCTTGTGTCTAGGTGGCGCATGAAAGGGTCGGTCGTGCACGGCTCCTTTCGAGGAGTGGCGGAAGCGGGCTGCTGCAGGTCGAGTGGCGCTGCCGCGGCCGAGCCGCGGGGCGAGAGCGCCAGTTCGCGCCATCCCCGCCGTCGCGAAGATCTACGTGTGGGGGCTATGACGCGATCCGAGTCCGGTGGCGCCCTCGCCGGCACTCCCGCGGCGGGGGGAATCGTCCCCCGCCCAGCGCTATTCGAGGCGCTCACGGGAGCGGAGCGTGTCATGCATGTCTCGGCGCCGGCGGGGAGCGAAAGAGCGCTGTTTATGCGAGGCGAGCCACGAGCGTCACGTCGCCCTCGACGCTAAGGTGCCGCCAGGCCATCGCGGCCACAGAGGGCCGGTTGTTACTTACCTAGACCAAGCGGCGGGTCGGCGTCGTCGTAGATGCGGGCGGCGGCCAACCCGCCATTCTCGCCCCGGACATACACTGCGATGCCTGCCTCCGGCGGGAGCTCGCTCCGGCCCCACCGCACGACGTTGTACTCCAAGGCGCAGGCGCGCCCATTGTCGGTGACTGCGCAGTGCTCCAACGGGATCCCACCGTCGTTTGAGAACAACAGCTCGTAGAACTCGCGCAGGCCCTCTGAACCCTCGTGGATGTACTGGCCGCCTGCGGGCTCCCGAGCGTAGGCGCCGGGTTCAAATGCGGCCATGATCGCGTCGAGGTCGCCGGCCGCGAGCGCACTCTGATACTCGCCAACGACGCCTGGCTCGCGCAGCGTGGGGTCGGGCTGGAGCAGAGGGGGGCGGTTCGCGTGCCTGCCGGTCAGCGGCCAAGTGCTGAAATAGATCCTCAGCTCGTCGATCCGCCGGTCGGGCTGCCGGTCGGCGACGATAGCCACGGGGAGATCCACCTGCCCGGCCTCGCCGCCCAGGTGCAGCACCACCTCCTCAACGCCGCGACGCTCGGTGACGATGACGTCGACGTCCTCGATCGTGGCGTCGCGTTCCTCGAGCCACGCCTTGGTTTCGGTTGCGTATGCCGCGAATGCACGCGCACCCTTGATTCGTCCGCGTACCGGGTCGTGCAACTCGGGCTCGTCGCCGAAAGAGCTGATTAGCGCATCGATTTCACCGGCCATCAAACCGGCGAAGTAGGACACCGCAATCAGCTGTTCACCGCGCCGCTTGTCCTCCAGCCGCGCCAGTGACGGAGCAGAGAAGAACTCGGGAACCCAGGGCACGCGCGCTTACTCCCAACCATGGAAGGGCGAGCGGTCGCCTGCGTCCGACACCTCGCGCAGCCCGGAGGTGCTGAGGTCGCAGTCGGGGCGGATCTCGCGCGAGACGGCCCGCAGGCCACGGCGGAGATCCTCCACCGAGGGGCGCCCCCAGAAGCAGTAGCCGTTGTAGATGCCGTAGATGACCAGGCCGGGCTTCAGTACGAGCGTGTGCGGGATCATCGGGTCGTGCTCGGGGTCGTTGTGTTAAGAATTGTAAGACGACGGCGTCGACTGAGGGGAGCGCCTGTCCCATCCGTGAAATAGCGAGTAGTCGCCCGCATCCCACGCTTCGCGCAGCCCGGGCTTGCTTAGATCCCAGTCGGGGCGGATCTCGCGGGTCACGGTCCGTAGGTCGTGCGAGAGATCCACGAAGGAGGGACGTCCCCAGAACCAGTAGCCGTTGTAGATGCTGTGGATGACCAGCCCGGGCTTGAGCACGAGGGTGTGGGGGATCATCGGGTCGTGCTCCGGGTCGGTGTACTCCTGGATTTCGAGGTCCTTCTGGACGCTCCGCTCCGGGTCGGAGAGGAAGGGCCACTGTGCGCCGATCGACGCGCGGAACTCCTGGCTCGCGTGATGGGTATCGGTCGAGATGGTGGCAATCTTCGTGTAGGCCACTGCGATCTTGGAGTAGTTGGCGGCGAGCTCGAGGTGCTGCTGGTGCTCCTTGGGGCAGTAGTGCCCGCGCGCGAGCGTGAGGATCAGGGGGTCGTCGCCTTGGATCTCGCTGAGCGTTCGAGTAAGGTTCTCGTGATCGAGCAACTCGTAGTCGGGGAAGGTACCGCCGGGGGCGATGTCGCTGCGCATAATCTGCTCCTGTCCATGGTTGAGGAGTGACGACAACGATGGCCGCCGTCCCGTCCACTGACGCCCGGTGGTCCACGGGTTTGGACCCCCGGTCCGCGGCACGGGCGTGGACCACTGGTAACCCGGGCGCCATCGGAGCCTTTCGGGTCCACATTGAGCCTAGTCAACCGGCGCCGCGGGCGCCAGAACGGGGGCCATCCCAATGAGTGCCCACACGCCGGTGTGCGAGTTGCTGGGGATTGACCACCCGATTGTTTCGGCGCCGATGGCTGCAGATCCCCGGCTGCCGCCGCGGTGTCAAATGCCGGCGCCCTCGGCACCATGGGGCTGTGGTGGGCCAACGACGCCGGAGATGTGGTCCGTGAAACGGCAGCGCTGACCGATCGTCCGTTTGGCGGCAACTTCGCTCTCACCTCGGATCAGCACCGTCGAGTCGATCAGGCCCTTTCTGCTGGCCTGCGGATCGTGTCGTTCATCTGGGGCGATCCCCAGAGCTACGTCGACGTGGTGCATGACGCCGGAGGGCTTGTTATGCATACGGTCGGCAGCGCCGAGGAAGCCCGGCGCGCAGTCGGATGTGGAGTGGACGTCATCGTTGCGCAGGGCTGGGAGGCCGGCGGCCACGTCTGGGGTGGTGTGGCGACGCTCCCATTGGTGCCAGCGGTAGTCGACGCGGTGGCACCGGTACCGGTCATTGCGGCCGGTGGGATTGGCGACGCTCGAGGAGTCGCAGCCGTGCTCGCCCTCGGTGCACAGGCCGCTTGGCTCGGCACTCGGTTCCTCTTAGCCGACGAGATGCCGGTCCACGAGGAATACCGGCGCCTCCTTATAGCCGCGACCGAGACCGATGCGGAGTGGTACGCCAACCTCTATGAGGTTGGATGGCCGGACGCTCCTCACCGCGCCCTCCACAACTCAACGGCTGAGAGGTGGGAGCCCGCGGGCCGGCCGCCGCCGGGTAGTCGACCGGGACACGGGGAAGTGATAGCGCACTTCGCTTCGGGCGAACCCATCCTTCGCTATTCCCCCGCGCCCCCGCTCGTTGGAACAACCGGCGAGATCGAGGCGCTATCGCTGTGGGCCGGACAGAGCGTTGCGCTCGCCAAACAGCCACAGCCCGCTGCGGAAATCGTGGCCGAACTCGTCTCGCGCCTGTAGCCCCCACCCACGTCAAGGCTTCGCCTCGCGGAGCGGCACTCAGTCCAACGCGGCGGCCGCGTCGACGTGCATCGACTCGCACACCGCCGGGGCGCTCTCCGTCAGCTCGTCATCCGAGGTCCCGCACCGACCGCCTTTGACGTTACCGCCATCTCGCCGCGGAGCGCCTTCAGCGCGGCGACGTAGATCTCCGAGAACGTCGGGAACGGCTGAATCGTGTCGGCGAGAACGTCGAGCGGGATGTGGGCGCGGATTGCGAGCGTGGCCTGCTGCAGCCACTCGCCTGCCTCGGGACCGAGCGTGTAGGCGCCCGTCAGCCGCTCGCCGTCGCTTAGAAGTGTCAGGAAGCCGTTCTGCTCGGCGTACGCGCGCGTGTAGGTGGCGGTCTTCGCTACCTCCGACACCGGGACCATGGCGCTGAAACGGCCGGCGGAAGCGCCCACAGCCGCGGCTTGCGGGTCGGTGTAGACGACTCGTGGAACGGCCTCGTAGTTTGCCTTTCGCGGCTCGCCGAGGATGTTCGCTGCGACCACCTCGCCCTGGTACTTGCCGACGTGGGTCAGCGGCCAGAGGCCGTTTACGTCACCGATCGCCCACAGATTCTCCGCCGCGCGCAGGTGCGCGTCGACCGGAACTCCGTGTGCGTCTGCCTCGACGCCGACGGTCTCGAGGCCCAACCCGAGCACCCGCGGGCGCCGGCCGGTGGCGACGAGCATCCGGTCACCACTCAGCTCGCGCCCGTCGTCGAGCTCGAGAACGTAGTCCTCGCCCTCGCGTCGTGCGGCGCTCGCGTTGGCGGACAGGAAGAGCTCGATCCCCTCGCGTCGTAGAACCTCGCCGAGCGCCTCACCCAGCGGCGCCGGCTCGCGCGCGAGCACGTGGTCAGCCATCTCGACGATCAAGGTCTCGCCGCCCAGTCGCCGAACGGCCTGCGCCATCTCCACGCCGACCGGCCCACCACCGAGGATCAGCAGACGGCGGGGAACGGCCTTCATCGACGTCACCTCGCGGTTGGTCCAGACGCCGTCCAGCTCGCGCAAACCCGGTACGGGCGGCACGACGGGATCGGCCCCGTTCGCGAGGACCACGTGCTCAGCGCTGTGGCGTACGCCGTCGACCTCGACGACGCCCGGGCCGGCGAGCCGCCCGCTGCCGCGCAGCAGGTCGATGCCGCGATCGGCCAGCCAGCGCTCCTGCCCGGCGTCTGAGTAGCTGGAGACCATGAAGTCACGCCAGGCAAGCGCCGCCTCGACGTCGACCTCGGCGCTCGCGGCGGCCTCGCGCGCCCCTTGGACGGCCTCGCCCGGCCGCAGCAGCGTCTTGGACGGGATGCAAGCCCAGTACGAGCACTCCCCTCCCACGAGCTCGCGCTCGACGAGGGCCACGCGCAGGCCGCCATCCGCCAGAGCGCTCGCACAGTGCTCGCCCGGCGAGCCGCCGCCGAGCACGATCACGTCATAGTCGCTGTTCATGTCGGCAGCTCCTCGCCGGCGCGCTCACGCACCATGTAGAGCGCGTACCAGTCCGGCCAGTCGGGGTCCGCCTTGCCCGTTCGCTCCTCGTGCTTGCCGTGTGCCGCGGCGGCGCGTCTGAGCGCTTCCGCGAGGTCTTTCACGGACTCATACACCGTGGCCATCAGCCTCTCCTCTCAGCGACCGGGCAGCCGCGTCGTGATCTCCTGGAGCAGCCAGCCGTTGCCATCCGGATCGCTGAAGACAGCGAAGGAGCCGTAGGTGCTGCGCTCGGGCGCCGGCCCGGGCACACGGCCCGAGTCGTGGAATCGGGCGCCTGGCGCCCCCTCGTGGAACACCTCGCTCACTTCCACGCCGCGGGCGAGCAGCTCGTCGCGCGCAGCCCCGATGTCGAGGACGATCAGGTACAGGCTCTGAGCTGAGCCAGGTGCGCCCGCCGCGATGTTCGTGCCAAATTGGATCGAGCACCCGGAGCCTGGAGGCGTGAACTGGACGATGCGGAAGTCCTCACCGCGTGCGATGTCGGCGTCGAGTCGCCAGCCGAGGCCTCCATAGAACTCCTTCGCGCGATCGACATCCGAGACCGGCAAGACCACGACCTCGAGCTTGAACTCCCCGGCCTTCACCGGCGCGGTGCCCGCCACGCTTTCGCTGCTCACGTCGACGCTGCTCATCTCGCCTCCATCCGATCGATGGCGCCACAACAAGGCGGCGCGTTCTCGCCGACCCACGCAGCGCCAGGCAGCGACGGCGAGAAGGCCGACGCTGTGAGCCTGCGCTGCGGAGGGACTATCGGCACGAACTGCCTTTTCCTGGTTGCCCCCCGGGGCCGTTCTTCGACCAGAGCGTTCCCGTCGGGTCGCGCATACTTTCCTCTCATCCGAGCAGAAGTCAAGGTCATCCCGCGCGGCGCGCGGCGAGTCCGGCGGCGGTGAACAGCGAACCCGCTTTGCGGCCGCGTCGACAAGCATCCCGCGCGACGCTGGATTGTAACCAGGAGCCGAAACCGACCTACGGATGCCAACATGAGCAGCATCGAGACAGCGCGCGAGACGATGCGGATCGGGTTCCGGACTGTCGACGGAACCACGATCCGCTACGTCGAGAGCAGCGAGCCTTCAGAGCAGTCGATCCTATTGACGAATCCTTGGCCCGAGAGCGTCTACGCCTTCGTGCCGATCTGGTCCGTGCTCGCGCAGCGCTCTCGCCTGTTCGCCGTCGACTTGCCTGGCTTCGGCGGATCCGAGCGCAGGGACGACCTCCTGTCGCCACAGGCGATGGGTGAGTTCCTCATACGGCTGATCGCCGAGTGCGGACTGGGCAATCCCCACATCGTTGGGCCCGACATCGGAACATCGGCTGCCCTGTTTGCGGCCGCCTCGCGCCCGGGTCTGATCTCAAGCGTGGTAGTGGGCAGCGGCGGCACTGCAGTTCCGATCCAGCTGGCCGGACCGCTCGAGGAGTGGACGCTCGCCCCCGATCTCGATCGTTTCCGGGCGATGGACCCGCGCGCTATCGTCGGGGCCGCGCTCGACACCATCGAGGGCCACGTACTGCCCGGGGAGATCCGCGAGGACTATCTGAAGTCCTACGAGGGCGACCGGTTCGTCGAGTCGATGCGCTACATGCGCAGCTATTCGGACGAGCTCCCGAACCTCGCCCGTCGCCTGCCCGAGATCGAGACCCCGGTTCAGATCATCGCCGGTCGTCACGACAGGGTCGTTCCGCTCGCCAACGCCGAGTTCCTCGATGAACGTCTACCCAACAGCAGGCTGACGATCCTCGACGCAGGGCATTTCGTGTGGGAGGAAGCAGCCGGCGAGTACGCGTCCATCGTCGCGGACTGGGTGGCAGGAGGCTGCCGCAACACGCAGGAGAAGGCAGATCGATGAGCGGTCAGCTTCCTGACCCTCGCCTGAGGAAGGTTTACCGCTTGGAGGCGACCCTCGGAGCACCCCTGGATCTCGGCGAGGTCGCGCAGGGCCACCGGCGGATCGTGCCCCAGACGGGCGGGACATTCACTGGTCCCGAGCTCAACGGCAAGCTGCTCCCCGGCGCCAGCGCGGACTGGCAGATCGTCCTACCGGATGGTACCTCGTTCGGCGACATCCGCTACACGCTGCAGACCGGCGGCGGCGATCTGCTCTACGTCAACTCGCGAGGGGTGCGCCATGGCAGCGCCGAGGTTCTCGCACGTCTCGGGCGCGGCGAGGACGTCGACGCCGGCGAGTACACGTTCCGCGCCTCAACCCAGATCGAGACCGCCGCCCCCGAGCTCGACTGGCTGAACAAAGGCGTCTTCATCAGCGTCGGTGCTCGCCAGGCCCCGGGCGTGATCTACGAGACCTACCTCGTCGAATGATCTCGCCGCCTGAGCGCAACAGCGGGAAGGTTGCGATCATCACCGGCGCCTCGCAGGGGATCGGCGCGGGCCTCACGAAGGCATACCGTGAGCTCGGGTATGCCGTGATCGCGGCTGCTCGATCGATCGGGCCGTCAGAAGACTCTGGCATCGTTGCCGTCGAGGGCGACATCGCCGATCCTGAAACCGCGCAGCGCATCGTGGACGCGGCGATCGACCGTTTCGGTCGGATCGACACCCTGATCAACAACGCTGGGCTATACATCGGCAAGCCCTTCACGGAGTACACCCTCCAGGACTTCAACGCCCTGATCGCCGTCAACCTCGCTGGTTTCTTTCACATCACCACGCGCACGATCAAACACATGCTCGACAAGGGTCGTGGCCACGTGGTCAATGTCTCGACGGCGCTCGTCGAGCACGCGGACAGCAGCAGACCAGCCGCGTTGCCCGTACTGACCAAGGGAGGTCTGGTCGCGGTCACCAAATCGCTTGCCATCGAGTATGCCTCACACGGCTTACGGGTGAATGCCGTGTCTCTCGGCGTGATCAAAACGGCGATAAACGACGAGAGCTCCTACGCGGGAATGGGCGCGTTGCACCCCATCGGTCGGGTAGGCGAGATCGAGGATGTGGTCGGTGGAGTCCTATATCTCGAGTCGGCGCCTTTCGTGACCGGAGAGGTCTTGCACGTCGACGGCGGCCAGAGCGCCGGACACTGACCGTGGGGCTATCGTCGCGGAGCGACACCTCATGGCGCTCCTCAGAACGGGAGGTCGTGACTGAAGCGGGGCGAACGCGGGGCGGCGACCGCGCAGCGACCGGGCATCGGACCAAGGGCACACATAGGCGCGATGCGCGGTATAAGGCGCGACTATGGAGTCTATGCCAACAACGGAGGTCAGCATGAGCACCATCGACGAGGAGATGGTCTTGGCCCACTTCATCGTTTCAGACGATGTCGAGCGTTCCCGCCGCTTCTACACCGAAGTACTTGGCGGCAAGACAGTCATCTCCGGCGAGGCGAATGACGAGGTGACGTACGTCGCCCTAGCCAACAGCTGGATCATCATCAACGTCGGCGGAGGTCCGACAGACGACAAGCCGACCGTCACGCTCGAGACGCAGCCCGACCCAGATCGGGTGAGCAGCTTCCTCAACATCCGGGTTGCGGACATCCATGCTGTGTACGCCGAGTGGAGCGCGCGGGGCGCCCAGTTCCTGACGCCGCCCAAGCAGCACGAGACCGAGATCCGCTGCTACATCCGGGATCCCGACGGCTACCTGATCGAGGTGGGTCAAACGACGCTGCCCAGAGGTTGGCGTCCACCGTCTTGAACACCCGTGTGGGTGTGCTGGCTGGGGGTGCCCCTCCCGTAGAGCGCCGCTTGCGCCGGTCTGCATTTAGCTCCGGCAGTCGAGGATGGCGCTTGCAGCGGTCGTCGCAGGAGCGGATGGGCTCATCAGCAAGGCGAGCTCCGGGGATGAGATCTCCGAAGTCGGTTGCCACGGTGTTGCCGTGGATCAGCCGCCGAGCTTCGGCGCCTATAGCCAGGCCTCGCCGTTGGCGAGGTCGTCGTCGTTCGGGTAGGCGGCGAGCTTCACTTCGAGCGCCGTCGTGATTCGTCCGACGTCGCGCCTGGTGAGGCGGTAGCTGGTAGGGACGAAGATCATGCCGGCGTGTCCGGCGCCGCCCGCCGCGATCAGCTCGGCGTGCAGCGGGCGGAAGTCGCGCAAGTTGTTCGTCACGATCGCCCGCTGCTGCTCGCGCGCAAGCGCTACGAGCTCCGGGTCGGGCAGAGCTTCCCACTCCGGGTGCTCCTTGATCGCCTCAACGTCGTGGCCGCTTGATCGCGGCCCGGCCGCGATCGCCGGCGAGAGCATCTCGTCGAGCAGCAGCTTCAACGATTAAACGCTGCCTGGCCGGCGAGCCACGCGGCATGGGCGGCGTCGCTATCACGCTCGTTGAGCTCGGTCCACTCGTCGATCTCCTCGCGGTATACGCCGTAGTAGCTCACCGCGGCCTGAACCAGACCGAGCGGAAGCCGCAGGTACTCCACGGCGGCGCGGACGTCACCCGAGTTGTCCCGAACCACCGCGATCACCTCCCAGACGTCGATGCCCGTTCCCACCAGTCGGGGGCGCCGGCCGGCAGGACCCTCGACAAACCGTACGAGGGGATGCTCGTCCATGCGCAGGCCCTCCTCGACGTAGCGCTGCGCGAGGGTTCGCGGAGGGATCCGACGCCCACGGGCGCGCGCGCCGAGACGCCGGACGGTCTCATCCGGCAAGCGAAGGCTCAGAGGCTGACCCATGTAGCGGATCGTAGCGCAATCCACTACCCGAGGGTGATGCGCCAACCGCGCCCGAGCTACGAGAGATGAGCCCCAGGGCAGCGCGAGCGCGATCGGCGCTCCACTCGGCCGGTCGCGCGGATGCGCGGCGGCGCTCCTGTCGTGCCCGGCACGGATGCGATGGCCGCTTCGGACCGCTCGTGGTCATTCCAAGCGTGCGAACAAATCCCAGGCCGCGTCCGAACCGACTGTTGCCAGGGTGTTGCCACGGCCCCCCGTAAGCCTGCAGCCGCGCCTCAGCACAACCCAAGATCACAGAATTGCTGGGTATTCCCATGCACCTAAGTGGACACTACTCAAACCATTCGCCAGCGTTTACGGGCGTTCTTGAGGCGCTTCCGGCTGGTATCTCGGGGTCGGGTGGTCGCCGTCGCCTTGAGATCGAAGCGCCGCCCGCTAAGCGTGTTGGCAACGGCGTGGTGCAGCGCGCCGTGGTCGGCGCGTTCCTCGCGGCGGACCGATGACGGTTGCCGAGGCGTGCCGCGCTGCTGAAGTGGTCCACGGCGGTCCGCTGTCGCGCGACTCGGTCAACAGTTCTTTGTCTACCCGGGCACGCGGACCGGTGCCGAGGTTCGCGCGCGTCGCTCGTGGCCGATATCGACTCGCGCTCGACGCGTGGCCGGGCGACGAGTAGAAGACTGGCAGTGGCGAATAGGTCAGCGGTTCGAGCCCGGCTCGCTCCACTTACGAAATGCCTCCGAGAGACGTGGTCGAGCCGCGCTCGCGTATCTCGCTCCGCCCGCCAACTTACCTCGCGTGTTCCTCCCGGCGAGGAGCGTCTACTGCGAGCCGCTACACGGTCCAAGTGGCGCCGGCGTGCAGCAATGCGTCGAGCTCGGCGGGCTCGACGGTCTCATTAGCGGCCCGGAGCTCCGCCTGGCTGCTCTCGCCGTGCACGGGGCGCTCCACGGCGCGGAAGACGCCGATCGGCGTCGGCTCGCTCACGCTGTGCGAGAGGTGCGCGAGTGCGAATGCGTGGGTGGGATTGGCGCAGTGGGCGTCGTGCACGAGGAGCGCATCCTCGCCGACATCTGCGACCTCGACGATGGCCAGGCCGCCGTCCGGCTGTTGAGCCACGCCGCGCTCGCGCTCGGCTCCGAAGCGAATCGGCTGGCCGTGTTCGAGCCGGATTTGGTGGGCGTCCTTCGTGTCCTTGTCGGTGAGGACCGCGTAGGCTTCGTCGTTGAAGATCGGGCAGTTCTGGTAGATCTCGACGAACGCCGCGCCCGGGTGCGCGGCGGCGGCACGCAGCACCTCGGTGACGTGGCGACGGTCGCGGTCGACGGTGCGGGCGACGAAGCTCGCTCCTGCGCCGAGTGCCAGGGCGAGCGGGTTGAATGGTTGATCTTCCGAGCCGAACGGCGTGGACTTGGTGATCTTCCCGAGCTGAGTAGTGGGCGAGGTCTGCCCCTTGGTGAGGCCGTACACCTGGTTGTTCAGCACGAGGATCTTGATCGGCATGTTGCGGCGCAGCGCATGAATGAGGTGGTTGCCCCCGATCGAGAGCATGTCGCCGTCGCCGCCCACCGCCCAGACCAGCAGGTCCGGGCGGGACACCGCCAGGCCGGTGGCGAATGCGGGCGCGCGCCCATGGATGCCGTGCACCCCATAGGTGTTCATGTAGTAGGCGAAGCGACCAGCGCAGCCGATGCCAGTGACGAACACTATCCGCTCGAGTGGCAGCCCCAGCTCGGGCAGGAGCTCCTGGACCGCGGCGAGCACCGCGTAATCACCGCAGCCGGGACACCAGCGTGTTTCCTGGCCGCTGGCGAAGTCCTGCTTGGTGAGCGTGGCCACGGAGCCGTTCTCGGAATGATTGTGCGTGCTGTCAGCCATGTCAGAGCCGCTCCAGGATCTCGTGCTCGAGCTCAGCGACGAGCAACGGCTCGCCCTCGAGCTTGGTGAAGCTCTCGGCGTCGATCAGGAACTCGGCGCGCAGGATCTGCGCCAGCTGGCCCATGTTCGTCTCCGCCACGAGGACGCGGCAGTATGAGCGCAGTACCTCACCGGTGTTGGCGGGCAGCGGGTTGAGATGAAACAGGTGGGCGGAGGCGACCTTGCCGCCCCGCTCGCGAACGCGGCGCACGCCTGCTTTGATCGGTCCGTAGCTCGACCCCCAGCCGAGCACGAGCAGTTCGGCGCCATCCTCGTGGTCAACCTCCAGGGGCGGGATGTCGCGCGCGATGCCCCCCACCTTCTCCGCTCTCAGGCTGGTCATGCGGGCATGGTTCAGGGGCTCATAGCTGATGTTGCCGGTGCCGTCCTCCTTCTCCAGGCCGCCGATCCGGTGGGCGAGCCCGCTCGTGCCCGGGACGGCCCACGGGCGGGCCAACCGCTCGTCGCGCAGGTAGGGCAGGAAGTCGCCATCGAGGTTCGGCTCCCGCGCGAAGCGCGGATCGATCTGCGGGAGATCCTCGATCCTCGGAATCAGCCACGGCTCTGAGGAGTTGGCAAGGAACGCGTCGGAGAGAAGGATCACGGGCGTGCGGTAGTCGACTGCGAGCCGGACGGCCTCAAGCGCCGCGTCAAAGCAGTGCGCCGGCGTCGCCGCGGCGATCAGCGGCAGTGGCGACTCGCCATGGCGGCCATAGAGCGCCATCAGCAGGTCCGACGACTCGGGCTTGGTCGGCATGCCGGTCGAGGGGCCGGCCCGCTGGACGTCGATGATCACCATCGGCAGCTCAAGCGCGACCGCAAGGCCGATGGTCTCGGCCTTGAGGTCCATGCCGGGCCCGCTCGTAGCCGTCACCCCGAGCTGGCCCCCGAAGGCGGCGCCGAGCGCCATGTTCGCGGCGCCGATCTCGTCCTCGGCCTGAATCACGCGCACGCCGAAGCCCCGCTGGCGCGCAAGCTCGTGCAACAGCTCCGAGGCGGGAGTTATCGGGTAGGTGGCGAAGAACAGCGGCAGCCCGCTCCTGACGCTCGCCGCGATCAGCCCGAGCGCGGTAGCGGTGGTGCCGTCGACGTTGCGGTACGTGCCGGACCGTAATGCGGCGGGCCTGACGCGGTACTGAACGTCGAGCAACTCGGTGGTCTCCGCGAAGTTGTAGCCCGCATAAAACGCCGCCAGATTGGCCGTCAAGATGGCGCCGCGCTTGGCGAACTTCCGCTCGATCCACTCCTCCGTCACCTCCACCGGACGGCCGTACATCCAGGACAGCACGCCGAGCGCGAACAGGTTCTTTGCGCGTGCCGCGTCGCGACTGGAGACCCCCTCGACGCTCTCGGTGGCCTTCACCGTCATGCTGGTCATCGGCAGGCGATGGACGCGAAACCCCGCGAGACTGCCATCCTCGAGGGGGTTGGAATCGTAACCCGCCTTCGTGAGATTGCGCTTGTTGAACGCATCGTCGTTGACCACGATCGTGCAGTCGATCTCCAGCTCGGCGACGTTCGCCTTCAGCGCGGCTGGATTCATCGCCACGAGCACGTCAGGCCTGTCGCCCGGGGTGAGGACGTCACGCGAGGCGAAATGGATCTGGAAGGCGGACACGCCCCGCACCGTCCCCGTGGGCGCGCGAACCTCGGCGGGGTAGCTGGGTGTCGTCGCCAGGTCATTCCCGAAGACCGCCGTAGCGTCGGTGAAACGCCCCCCCGCGAGCTGCATGCCGTCGCCCGAGTCGCCGGCGATGCGGATGACGATCCGGTCCTTATCGACAGTTCTGGACATCGCCATGCATCGCACGATAGCCGTGAAGTAGACATCTGTCAAGAAAAAACTTGACAGACGACTAGTTCCCCCGTATGATCGCCTGCGACGGCGTGCACAACGCCGATGGCCACCCACGAGCCCGAGGGCTGCCTTGCAGACCCCCAGCAACACGAAGTCCCCAGACGACGCGATTCCCGGCACAGCCAAGGCGGCGCGGCGTGTCCTCCCCGCGCAGGGCGCGGCGACGCTGTCGGGCCGCCCCCGCTCGAGCCCCGGCGCCCTGCGTCCGCGCGCGCAGTCCCCCCGACCTCAACCCCACCGGGCGCCGGGCCGGCCACGAACGGGGGCGTCGGTCGACGAGGGTGCCATCCTCGAAGCGGCTCTCCGAGCGTTTGCCGTGGGTGGGTACGACGGCGTCTCCGTGCGCACCCTGAGCAAGCAGCTCGGAGTCAGCCACGGGTGGGTGCATCAGCGCTTCGGCTCGAAGGACGGGCTGTGGCATGCGGCGGTCGATCACGACTTTGGCCGCCAGGCCGCACGCCTCACGTTCGACCCGACGATCAGCGACCCGCTGGAGCAGTTCGAACACGGCATCCGTCAGCTCCTGCACTACACGGCCGAGCACCCCGAGGTGTTGCTGCTGATGAACGTCGAAGGAGCCCGGGACACCGAGCGGCTCACCTACATCTACGAGAACTACATCGAGCCCGTCACCGCACCGTTTGAGCGCCTGCTGCGTCACCTGATCGACGAAGACCGCGTCCGACCCGTGCCGATGCGCACCCTGTTCCTGCTGGTGACACACGGAGGCGGGGCGCCGTTCGCCCTCGTGCCGCTGGCGCGACGGCACGAGCAATCGGACCCGCTCTCGGCCGAGAACGTTAGGGAGCACATCGAGGCGGTGCTGAGGATCGTGATCGACGGCCTGAAGGTCGACACGGACGTTCAACATCGAAGATCGTAATCAGCGAGGGTTGAAGACAGAGAGAGTTAGTCGAGTTCTCATATCGGTTTGATAACAGGAAGGGAAGGGATCGCAGATGCAAGCGCAGATGCAAGATCACCACAACGGGGTCGCTGGCACCAACGGTCATCGTTCGGATGAGCCGGCCTATCCGGAACTGTTCGAGCCGATCAAGATCGGCAACTGCAAGATCTCCAACCGCATCGTCATGGCACCCATGAACGTGCTCATGTCGCAGGGGAACCTCGGATACGTCAGCGACCAACAGCTGGCGTATTACGCGGCTCGCGCCAAGGGGGGCACGGGCCTCATCATCACCGAGGCCGTGCTCGGCACCCGGCTTTCCTCACAGTTCCCGTACACGAGCAACCTGCACCTGTTCAACAACACCCATCTCGCCGGCCTCGCCGAGATGGTGGAGACGATTCACGCGTTCGGCTCGAAGGTCTTCATCCAGCTCTCGGTCGGGTTTGGACGACAGGGTCACCACCCCGACCATCTCTCGCCGCCCGCGCCGTCGCCGATTGCCTACGAAACCGACCCGGCGCGCTTCCCGACACGGATTGTGACCTGGGCCAGCAAGCACCCCAGCTGGTTCCTCCATCCGGAGACCCCGCTCGCGACGCGTGCCGACATGCCCCGGGAAATGACCAAGGAGGAGATCCATGCGGAGATCGAGGAGTACGGCAACTCGTGCCGGCTCGCGGTGCTGGCCGGTTTCGACGGGATCGAGCTGCACGCGCCGCACGGCTACCTCGAGCACCAGTTCCTCTCCCCCCGCTCCAACAAGCGGACCGACGAGTACGGCGGATCGCTCGAGAACCGAATGCGCTTCGTGGTCGAGTGCTACGAGGCGGCGCGCGGCGCGGTCGGCAACGCGGTCCCGATCGGCATGCGGGTCTCCGGTGATGAGCACCTCGAGGACGGGATCCACCATGACGAGCTGAAGATCGTCGTGGAGAGGATGGGCGAGATGGGCATCGACTACCTGCACATGTCCGACGGGTCCTACGAGGCCACGAGTCACTTCTTCCCGTCCAAGGACGCCACGATGCTCGAGGAGGCCGCCAGCTTCAAATCCGTGTTGCCGGCCTCGGTGCCAGTCATCTGCGTCTCGATCCACGATCCCAGGCGCAGCTCCAAGGCGATCAGCGAAGGCAAGATGGACATGGTCTCGCTCGGCCGGCAGATGCTCGTCGAGCCCGACTACGCCAACAAGGTCCGCGCAGGGGAGGACTTCCAGCGCTGCGACCGGTGCTGCCAGTGCCTGCTGCGCACCGTCGGCGGGCTCACCGTCCGCTGCAGGAAGAACCCGAACCTCGGACGCGAGCGATACATGCCCGAGTACTGGCGTCCGGCTGGGAGAGAGGTCGGCGTCAAGGTCGACGTCGTGCCGCCCGCGCCGGCGATTCCCTGCCCGCCCCTCGACGAGATGCTCGCTGCTAATGCTGCCGACGAGCTCGCAAAAGTCTCGGCATAAGGGGGAAATCCATGGCGCAAGGTGAGTTCGCGCTCATCGGGACCGGTGAGGTCCCGTATGGCCGCTATCCGGAGCGGAGCGAGTTCGAGATCGCATACCGGGTGGCGAAGCTGGCCATCCAGGATGCGGGGATCGACAAGGACGAGATCGGCGCGGTGATCGGGGCTGCCCACATCATGGGCAGCTCCTACAACACCGAGCTGTTCTTCGGCCGGCTGCCGGAGGCGATCGGCGCCCGGAACTGCAAGATCACGGCATCGACGATCTCGGGGGGAGCGTCGAGCTTCTCCATCCGCAAGACAGTGGAGGGCATCCTGGCGTCGGGCGAGACGGACACTGTCCTGGTAGTCCACGCCCAGCGGTTCTCCCAGTTCGGCGTCAACGAGCTCGGGAAGTACTTCGCGGCGGCCGGGTCGGATTCGGAGTGGGACGTTCCCTACGGGATGACGTACAACGCGCTGGCGGCGATGGTCACCCAGGCATACCTCGCCGCCACGCCGGCCACGATCGAGGAGGTGGCGTCGGTCTGCGTGACGCTGCGTAAGTGGGCGATGCTGCAGCCGAACGCCATGTTCAACTCCAAGGAGCTGACCGTGGAGAAGGTGCTGGGCTCGAGGATGGTCGCCTACCCGCTGACCAGCCTGATGTGCAACCTCCTCGCCGACGGCGGGTGCGCGTACGTCATGACCACTGCCGAGAAGGCACGCCGGGTGTGCTCGAAACCGGTCTACGTGCTCTCCGATGCTTCGCAGTACTCCCATCGGAGCATCACGAGCGCCAAGGTCAAGGACATCTCGGAGTTGGGCACGATGGGCGAGCTGGCGAGCCGGGCGTACGAGCGGGCGGGCCTCGGGCCGAAGGACATGGACATCTTCGAGATCTACGCCTCCTATCCCGGCGTCACCCTCATGGTTCTGGACTCGCTCGGCATCACCGAGCCCGGGACGTCGGGGCAGCTGATCGCATCCGGGAAGTGCGATCCCGGTGGGCCCTACCCGATCTCGACGAACGGCGAGGCCATGGGCATGGGCCACACCGGGACCGGGGTAGGCCTGGGCCTGTTCGTCGAGTCGGTGCGCCAACTCCAGGGGAAGGCCGGTCGCGCGCAGGTGGAGGGTGCCCGCTTCCTCATCGAGAACTGCGGCGGCGGCGCGTTCATGGACTGCCACTTCACGGTGCTCGGCAACGAGATTCCCGCATGAGCGCGGCGTAAGGAGACGAGGAAGATGCAACAGAACATCAGCGAGATCCAGCAGATGCTCGGCCTCTCCGACGAGGACGTGGCCAAGCCGCTGCCCGAGCCCACACCGTGGTCGCAACCCTTCTGGGATGCGGCGCGCGAGCACCGTCTGGTGCTCCGGCGCTGCAATACGTGCGGCGCGTACCAGCACCCGCCCTATCCCTCCTGTGAGGCGTGCTACGAGGAGGACTTCAGCTGGGTCGACGCCGCCGGCCGGGCTTCGCTTTGGGCGTACACGGTCAACCACTTCGCCGTGCCGTTTCCCTTCTTGGCCGACCTGCCGTATGTGACGGCGATCGTCGAGCTCGCCGAGGGCGTGCGAATGATCTCGAACATCGTCGAGTGCGATCACGACTCGCTGCGCAACGGGATGGAGCTCGAGGTGGTGTTCGATGATGTCTCGGACGAGTTCACGCTGCCCAAGTGGAAGCCGGTGGGCCGATGAGCGCCAGCTACGAGACGCTCACGTATGAGATCGGCGGCCCGGAGGACGCCGTCTGCTCGATCACCCTGAACCGCCCGGACCAGCGCAACGCGATCAACCGGCAGATGGCCGAGGAGCTGATCGACGCCTTCACCAGCGTGAGGGACGAAGAGGCGGTCAAGGTGGTCGTGCTGGCTGGGGCGGGCAAGTCCTTCTGCGTGGGCGGCGATCTCACCGTGCTTCCCACGCTCGACCACGGGAGCGCGTATGACTGGATGGCCCGCACGGGCTACGAGTGCACCCGCGCGATCGCCGAGAACGAGAAGATCGTTCTCGCCAAGATCCACGGGCACTGCATCGCCGGCGGCTTGGAGCTGGCGCTCGCCTGCGACCTGCAGTACGCCGCGGAGACCAAGTTCGGCGTCACAGAGATCACGATGGGCGTCCTCCCGGGCTGGGGTGGCACGGCCCGGCTCGCCCGCGACATGCCCATCTCTCGGGCAAAGGAGCTGCTGCTGACCGGCCGTAGGGACTATGGCGCCGCGGAGCTGTTCGAGCTTGGCCTGCTCACCCGCGTCTGTGCCGAGGACCAGCTGGACAGCACCGTCGATACCGTCGTCGCACAGATCGCCGGGAACTCTGCCGATGCGCTCCGTATGGCCAAGAGCGTGGCCAACCGCGCAGCCGAAGGCCTTCCATTGGAGGCCGCCTACACGATCGAGCGCAACGCCATCGCCTGGCTTTTCCACAGCGAGCTCGCCCGGAACCTCAGGGCCCTCGCCCTGTCTGCCATGCAGGCCGAGAGCAAAGCCGCGAGCGAGGAGCGGTAATGGACTTCTCTCTGACAGCCGAGCAAGAGATGCTGCGAGACGAGGCCAGGGCCTTCTGCGAGAAGGAGATGAACCGCGAGTACGTACGTTGGATGGACGAGAGCTGCGACTTCATCCCCGATGCGCTGTGGCAGAAGATGGCGGCGCTCGGCCACTTCGAGATGATGATCCCAACGGAGTACGGCGGGCTCGGCCTCGGCTCGCTGGAGACGATGCTCGTCCTGGAGGAGGTGGCGAGCGCCTCTGTCGCGGTCGCACTTGGTGTCGGGGCTGCCGTCGGTTTCGGCGCGACAACCATCGGGAACCTCGGCAGCGACGAGCAGAAGCGCGAGCTTCTGCACAAGCTCGCCAAGGGCGAGATCAAGTTCGCACTGGCCCTCACCGAGCCCTCCGGGGGTACCGACATCCTGGGTGCCATCCGCACCCGCGCGGTGAATCGCGACGGGCACTGGGTGCTCAACGGGCAGAAGGTCTTCATCACCGGCGCCCACGTGGCCGACTACCTCATCACGGTCGCCATCACCGATCCCGACGCCAAGCGCAGCCATGGCCTCTCGATCTTTCTCGTGCCGCGACCGGCCGAAGGGCTCCAGACACGCCTCATCCCCAAGCTCGGGTGCCACGCGTGCGGCGCCAACGAGGTCTTCCTCGACGACGTCGTCATCCCGGAGGAGAACCTGCTCGGAACGTTGAACAACGGCTGGTACGAGCTGCTCATGACGCTCAACCCGGAGCGGATCGCGACGTCGGTGATGAGCCTCGGCATCGCACGAGCCGCCTTCCGCGAAGCGATGGAGTACGCCAAGGAGCGCCACGCGTTCGGCGGTCCGATCGCCCGGTTCCAGATCCTTCAGCACTACTTGGCGGACATCGCCATCGAGATCGAGAACGCACGGAACCTGATCCACAAGTGCGCCTGGCTGGTCGACCAAGGACTGCCGTTTCACCTGGAGGCGACGATGGCCAAGATCGTCGCCTCCCGCGCTTCGGAGAAGGCCGTGATCCATGGCATGGAGGTCATGGGCGGCTGGGGCTACGCGATGGAGTACGACATGCAGCGCCACTTCCGCGACTACAAGCAGATGGTGTTCTCACCCATCTCCGACGAGATGGCCAAGAACATGATGATGCAGTTCATGGGCATGCCGCGGTCGTGGTGACAGGAGAGCAGCGATGATCACCCTCAGCGACATCCCCCGCAAGTGGAGCAGACTGGCCGCCGACCGGGAGGCGCTGGTGTTCGACGAGCACCGCCTGTCATGGCGGGAGCTCGACGAACGCATCGACCGGCTGGCGCACGCCTTCCGGTCGCTCGGCATCGGACCCGGCGAGCATGTGGCCGTTCTCGCCCTCAACCACCATCGCTACATCGAGCTGTACTACGCGGCTTCCCGGGCCGGCAACGTGATCGTGCCGCTCAATTGGCGCCTCGCCGGCGACGAGCTCCGGCACATCCTCGAGGACTCCGAAGCCGTCGCGCTGTTCGTCGACCCCGAGTTCTGGCCCGTCGTCCGGGAGATCCGCGGCGAGGTCCCAGGACTGCGGTCCCTCGTCAGCCTCGGCGACCCCATCGAGGGAGCGGAGGACTACGAGGCCTTGCTCGCCGCCGCCCCTTCCGGCGCCTTTGCGGATGCTCGTGACGAGAACCGCCTGTTCATCCTCATGTACACGGGGGGCACGACGGGCAAGCCCAAGGGGGTCATGATCAGCAACCGGAACATCATGACCGGCACGCTTGGGTGCGTGCACGCGGGCGCCGAGATCCGTCAGACCGACAGCACGCTGATGGTGCTGCCTCTGTTCCACATCTCACTGTGGCCGGTGACCGGCGCTCACTACGTCGGTGCGAGGGTCGTGGTGAGCCGCCGCGTCGACATGGCCGAGATGCTCGACACGCTGGAACGCGAGGAGATCACCCATGTGAACTTCGTCCCCACCCTGATCGCGCTCCTGCTCGAGACGCCCGGCGTGGATGACCACGATCTGTCGAACCTGCGGGCCATCACCTACGGCGGGGCGCCGGCTTCGCTGGAGCTTCTGCTCAGATTGCGAGCGCGCTTCCCCGATGTCGACATCAACCAGGGCTACGGCATGACGGAGGCGGCGCCGATCCTGTCAGTGCTCGACGGGCTGGCACACAGCGACACCGAGACGCCGCTCGGTCGCCGCCGACTCGAGAGCGCGGGACAAGAGTCGATGACAACGGAGGTGCGGATCGTCGACGCTGAGGGCGGCGCGGACCATCAACCGCTCCCCGCCGGTGTCGTGGGCGAGGTTGTCGCGCGGGGCGCCAACATCATGCTCGGCTACTGGAAGAACCCAGAACTGACGGCCGAGCGTCTCCGGGACGGATGGCTGCACACCGGCGACATGGGCATCATCGACGAGCACGGCTTCATCTTTCTCGTCGGCCGCAAGGACGACATGATCATCACCGGCGGGGAGAACGTCTACCCGCGTGAGGTGGAGGAAGCGATCCTCACGCATCCCGCGGTGGCCGAATGTGCCGTCGTGGGAATGCACGATCCGGTCTGGGGTGAGCAGGTCGCCGCCTTCGTGGTCCTCCGGCCCGGACATTCGGTCTCTGCCGAGGAGATCGTCGCCCTCTGCGAGACGAAGCTCGCCGGCTACAAGAAGCCACGACGCGTTGAGTTCGTCGAAGACCTGCCAAAGACGATGATCGGCAAGGTGTCCCATCGGGAGGTCCGCGACGCACAACGCCGACGTGAGGACTCAAGCCCGGCTCCCACGTAGTCAACCATGAACCAAGCGAGGCCAAAGTGAGTACCGAGAGCTTTCAGCACGACGACTACTTCAAGATCGACCCCGAGATGCATCTGGTCGGTGACATGCAGCTCTACAACCACTTCCCCGGCGTCCAGATGTGGTGGAAGGCGATCGAGAACATCACAAGTCCGCTGATGATGGGCGCCCCGGAGGAGTTCGTCGCGCAGCTTACGCCCGAGGACTGGGCGCCGACCACGGATCCCGAGGCATTGCTTGGGATGATGGACCGCTATGGCGTGGATGTCGCCTGCCTGCTGCCCGAGTCGATGATGGACACGACCGGCTTCTCAAGCCGCTGGGTCTCCAACGGGGAGATGGCCCAAGCGGTGGTGCGCCACCCTGACCGGTTCATGTACCAGCCGAATCTCTCACCCATCAAGCACCGCGGTGTCCGCAACGCGATCTGGGAGCTCGAGTACTGGGTGAAGGAGAAGGGGGCACGAATCTTCAAGTTCTACCCGCCCGAGGACACCTACATGAACGACCAGGAGCTGTGGCCGTTCTATGAGAAGGCCGAGGCGCTCGGCATCGTCCTCGACATTCACACCGGGTTCAGCTGGGTGCCGCCGGGCAAGAGCAAGTACGCCCTGCCCATACTGCTCGACGATGTTGCGCGCGATTTCCCGCAGCTGAAGATCGTCGCATTCCACATGGGCTACCCATACTGCGACGACCTGAACATGGTGGCGATGGGACACCCCAACGTCTACCTGTGCCTCTCGCTGCTCGTCCCATGGGCAATCACTGCACCCTGGAAGTTCGCACGGATCCTCGGCGAGGCGCTCCGTTTCGTCGGTCCGGAGCGGATCATCTGGGGAACCGACTCGGCCGGGTTCGGCGCGCAGGTCGCCGGCGCGGTTGTCGGCTTCCGCGACTTCCAGATGCCCGAGGAGCTGCAGGAACGGTACGGCTATCCGGCCATCAGCGATGAGGATCGAGCCCGGATCTTCGGTGGGAACCTCGCCGGACTGCTCGGCATCGAGCCAAAGCGCAGAATCGCTCTCCCCTGAACCTGTCCGAGGTCGAAAGGAGCTGTCTATGTGAGCGCATGTGGAGGAGCGGGTCCGATGAGCGGCGCGTCCCTGAGCGGGAAGACCGCCTTCGTCACCGGAGCGCACAGGGGGATCGGCAGAGCAATCGTGGAGGCGCTCGCCGGCACCGGCGCGAAGGTTGCTGCAGCGGATGTCAACCCCGCAATCGCGGAGGTCGCGGCCGAGATAGGCGAGCGCGCAGACGGCCTCGAGGTCATCGGCGTGCAGGCCGATGTCACCTCGAGCGAGGAGATCGCGCTCGCCGTGGCCGAGGCGAACGAGCACCTGGGCCGGATCGACATCCTCGTCAACAACGCGGGCATCGTCGGCACGAGGGCGCTCTCCTGGGACGGCGACGAGGAGCTGTGGCGGCGGACCATCGACGTCAACCTCATCGGCACCTACCGCGTCACGAACGCGGTCGTTCCGCAGATGGTCCACGCGCAGGCCGGACGCGTCATCAACATCGCCTCCATCTCCGGCAAGCAGGGCAGCACAGGCAACTCGGCCTACTGCGCCTCCAAGCACGGGGTCATCGGCCTCACCCGCACACTCGCGCAAGAGTTCGCCCTGCTCGGACCCGCCGCGGACCTCACCGCCAACGCGATCTGCCCCGGCGTCGTCGACACCAAGCTGGTGCACGGCGAGGGTGGGCTCCTCGACGGCATCAGCGCGCTCACCGGCGAGAGCCGTGAGGTCGTGATGGAGAAGTACGTCCTCACACAGTCGTTGCAGCACCGCCTGCTCGAGCCGCAGGAGGTCGCCGACATGGCGCTATACCTCGCCTCGGACCGGGCGCACGGGATCACCGGGCAGGCGATCAACGTCTGCGGAGGGTCCGTGTTCTACTGATGCCCGAGCGAATCACCCGCATCGTCGACGCTCACGTGCACTGGTGGGACGTCGAGAAGAACCCATGGTACGAGTTCATCCGCAACGTCGCCGAGGCAACCGGCACCGACCTGCACAGCAACTACCTACCCGCCGACTACCGGCGCGCGATCGGCGAGACCGAGGTTGCGAAGGTGGTGCACGTCTCCGCCGTGGTGCAAACCCAGCGCTACGTCGACGAGCTGCGCTGGCTCAACGGCGTCGCCGCGACCTCGGGCTTCGAGGTCGGCTGTGTCGGCTCGGTCGACCCCGCCCTGAGCCGCGACGAGCTGCGCGCGCACCTCGACGCGCAGTACGAGGTGGGCCGTCTCCGCGGCATCCGCGTCATCGGCGGGCTGGACCCCTCGGCGGACGCGGCCGGTACGCTCGCCGACTGGCTGATCCAGCGCGACCTGATCTTCGACCTCGTCGCTCACCCCGACACGCTCGGGCGATGGACGCAGTTCGTGGCGGGGCGCCCGCAGCTCCGCGTCGTCCTCGAGCACACGGGATGGCCCCTGGGAGCCGACGAGGCCTCCTACGAGGCATCGAAGGGGTCCATGACCGAATTCGCCCGCGGCACCGACGCCGCGGTGAAGCTTTCCGGGCTCGCGATGGTGACCCGGGAGATCAGCGCAGCGAGCATGGGGCCATGGATCGAGTGCTGCATAAGCCTGGTCGGCTGGGATCGCGTGGTGTTCGGCAGCAACTTCCCGCTCGACGGCCTGGTCGGCTCCTACCAGGAGCTGCTGCGCGTCTTCGACGAGGTGCTCAAGTCGGCCCGCGCCGAGCAGCTCGAGAAGCTGTTCGCAGCCAACGCCGAGCGCATCTACCGCGTCTGAGGCGTGGCGCGGTGCCTATGTGGACACTACTCAAACCATTCCTCAAGCCTTACGGGCGTTCTCGAGGCGTTTCCGGACGGTGCTCCCGGGCTGGGGTCTCGTCCACAAGCTCTGGGCTGAGGCGTCAACCGCGCTGCGCCTCGGAAACGGCGTCGTTCAGAGAGCCGTCCTCAAGGCGTTGCGGGCGGCTGGCCGTCCGATGGACGTGGGGGAGGCGCAGATGGCTGTTGAGGCTCTGCTCGGCCATCCGGTGTCCAGGGATTCGGTCAATAGCTGCCTGTCGACCGGTGCTCGTGGTGGCGGGCGCGTATCGGCAGAGGCCGGTACGAGGTCTTGCGGTCTTTCTGAGGGCGTCGCGATCCAGCGATGTGATGGACGGCTGTAGGGGTGTTCCCTGCTCGCAACGCTGCGCTGATGAACAGCAAAATCAAGGGAGCGTGCTATGCACTTGAAGGTCGTCGGAGCAGGGCTTGGACGTACGGGAACGGAGTCGCTGAAGACAGCACTCGAGCAGCTGACGGGCGGCCCCTGCTACCACATGTTCGAGCTGTTCGAGCACCCGGAGGCGGTCGCTGCCTGGCACGCCGTGGTGCGCGGCGAATCGGATGACTGGGACGCGCTGATGGCTGGCTACACTGCCAGCGTCGACTGGCCCGCCGCTGCGTACTGGCCCGAGCTCGTGGCCGCCAATCCCGGCGCGATCGTACTTCTCTCCTCCCGCGCCACCCCCGAGACATGGTGGGCGAGCGCGGAGAAGACGATCATCCGGACGCTCACGATGGACCTCCCGCCTAAGACTGAGGGATTGGCTGCGCACCGCGCCATGGTCATCGAACTGCTCGACCGGTGCTTCACCCCCGGCTGGCGTGAGCCTGAGGCCGCGATGGCCGCATACGAGGCCCACAACGAGCGTGTCCGCAGCGAGGTCCCACCGGAGCGGCTGGTGGACTGGCAGCCGGGCGACGGCTGGGAGCCGATCTGCCAGGCGCTCGGGGTAGCCGTACCGCCGGATCCGTTCCCGCACAAGAACAACAGCGATGCGTTCCAAGCCAACATGGAAAGTCGCGTCGACGGACAGATCACCTTCTGACATTCCGAAGCGCCTGCCAGCTCTGGGGCGTTGTCTGCGCTAGTTGTCCATGTCCCGGAGCTGCCGCTCCAGAGCGTCGACGCGAGCCTTGAGCTGATCGACTACCTAGAGCGTCAGATCGCCGAGATCAACCGTGATCTGAAGGCCTCGGGCGCCGAGCATCCATATGTGCCGCTGCTGCTGACAGTGCCCGGGATCGAAAAGCAGAAGCGGCTGCGGGCTGCGAGGCTCGCCTGGCCGCCTTTAACAGGGGCCGATTTCGGCCCAATGCACTTGGTAGGACAGCACTCAAACCCCTCTGAGTTCCTGGAGGTGGTGCTGGGATGGGTTCCGGACGCGCCGGGTAGGTCCCGGAGGGAGCCGGTCGCTGCGCTGTCCAGGGCGAAGCGGCTCGGCAACGGGGTGGTCCAGAGGGGCCTGATCAAGGCTTTGACGGTGTCTGACCGGTCGATGGGCGTCTCTGAGGCGCAGGCGGCTGTCGAAGCCCTGCTTGGCCATTGCGTTTCTCGGGATTCGGTCAACAGCTGCCTTTCGACTGGCGCACGTGGTGCGCGGCCAAGGTTCGAGCGCGTCACGCCAGGCCGCTACCGGCTCGCACGCGATCCTTGAGGTGCGTCTCGGAACCAGCGCCGGCGGACAGCAGGCGATGCCCGTCGGTCGACGACCTGAAGGCGGGCGACGTGGTGGAGGCGACTATCCGCAGGTGGGAGGGGTCATCGAGCTCGGCGTGCAGCGCAGCCGCGTCGTCGATGAGAGCTGCGCTCATGTGGGCGGAGAGCGACCGCTCCCCGCGAGAGTGGCTATGCGCTCTCCGGCCCTAGCAGGAGGCGGACCAGGGCGTCGGCGTGCGCTTCCACGAAGTCCTTGGAGGTGGGATCCAAGCCCGTGAGTCGCTGGAACTCTGGCCGCTGGATGAAGGGTGCCCCCGCGGCGCCCACCAGGAAGTAGTGGAAGCTGGCCGCGGGCATCGGCGGCAGCAGGCCGCGTTCTTGGAGAGGTTCGATGCCGTTGCGGATCTCATCGTAGAGTGGCCGTACGTGCTGCTCGACGAGCCAGCGCATGCGTGTTCCGTCACGTTTGCTCTCGTCCTGCATCAGTCGGCCGAACTCGGGGTGGTCGGCCACGAAGCGCACGTAGCCACGGATGGCTTGCTCGAGCCCGTCCCGGCCGACGATCTGCCCGGAGTCGCCGAGCACGTCCTGCAGTCCTTGTCGGAGTTCCTCAAACGCTCGATCGACCGCGGCTTTCCACAGTCCCTCCTTGGTATCGAAGTAGTACTTGATCAGGCCGAGGTTCACGTCGGCTCGGTGTGCGATCTCCCGCGTCTTCGCGCCGTCGAAGCCGCGCTCCGCAAAAACCTTCAGAGCGAGGGCGACGATCCTTTCGCGCGTGTCGCTTGTCCTATCGGGTCGGTCGCGCGCGGGTGCTTCCGGCTCCGTCAGCCCGCGCGCTAGCCCGGCTGCCTCATCCATCCGCGCGGGCGCGCTGGAGTGACGCGTGCAGGGTCTGTTCGGACGTGATCCGGGTCACCACGTGCCTCTCTTTCCGGGCTATCCGCTGTGCCATCAAATGCGCCGGAGGGAGTTCTTCGGTGCGCAGATGATCTCGTGCACCTCGACTGTCACGTCTGTCACCCTAATCGAGGTCGGGCCATTCGGGCGCACCTTGCGCCCGAATCTGAGGTCATGGGTGAGCTGCCGTTGAACAAAGGCCCTTCCCTCCGGGTTCATCGTCGCCTGTCGATCCTCTCCCCGACCGAGGCCTTCCGGCGACCGGACGCGCTGGGAGCACCGCGCCGCTTTACTCACTTGACTAACCATCTGCCCTATGTTATACAGATGACTAATTAGAAGCGCAAGTCTCCGCGGGGCGACCTCCGAGCTTTTCCGCGGCAGTTCGATAGCCAGGGAGGAATCTCGATGACCGAAAGAGCACAGGAAGCGCGGGGCGTTGAGGCGCCCGCCGGCCCCCAGGTGATCAGCGACGAATCGGCGCGCCGGGAGTACGCCATGCCGGGCGCGGAGGTGCCCGACGGCGTGGTGGAGATCCGCGACGCAGGGATGCTGCGGGAGACCATCCGCTGGGCCCGCCACCAGCGAAGGCCCCTGTTTCCGGCTAGCTCTTCGGCGCCGCACCACGACGCCTGTACGCAGATGCCGAAGGGCGCCCTGGTGCTCGACCTCTCGTCGATGAAGCGAGTGCTCAAGATCGACCGACGCAACCGGGTGGCGCTCGTCGAGCCGGGCGTGACGTTCGAGGACCTCGCTCCACTGGCGGCCCAACAGGAGCTGCGTCTCATGACCCCGCTGATGCCACGTCCCGGCAAGTCCGTCCTGGCGGCCTATCTGGATCGAGAGCCGGTGATCCAGCCC
>Ga0209040_10000613_pt1 | contig 27661 bp, 29 predicted proteins | sample BogFormECP12_OM3_FD_188240 | JGI IMG/M metagenome (GOLD analysis project Ga0209040, IMG submission 188240) | Bog forest soil microbial communities from Calvert Island, British Columbia, Canada - ECP12_OM3 (SPAdes) (version 2) | ecosystem: Environmental > Aquatic > Freshwater > Wetlands > Bog ... | reverse complement strand
GCGGCCCGATTTCACCACCGTGCGCCACTCGCGGGCCTTGGCCGCCAACGCGTCGTGCAGCACCTGCAACGCCGGGATGAGTTGGCGCACAGCGGCTTCGGTGGCCGCGATGTGGGTGGCGGTCGGGAAGGTATCGTTGGACGACTGCGACATGTTCACGTCGTCGTTGGGATGCACGGTCACACCGTTGGCGGCCGCGATCGACGCGATCACCTCGTTGGTGTTCATGTTGGAGCTGGTGCCCGACCCGGTTTGGAAGACGTCGATGGGGAACTGGTCGTCGTGGCGCCCGTCGGCGATCTCGGCGGCGGCGGCGATGATCGCATCGGCCTTCTCCGGTGCAAGCAGTCCGAGGTTCTTGTTGACTTGCGCGCAAGCCCCTTTCAGCAGACCCAACGCCCTGATCTGAGTGCGCTCCAGTCCGCGGCCGGAGATCGGGAAGTTCTCCACCGCACGCTGAGTCTGCGCGCGCCACAATGCTTTTGCCGGCACCCGGACTTCGCCCATGGTGTCGTGTTCGATGCGGTATTCGGTGTCGTTCTCGACGGCGTGGGCGGCCATAGATGGGTCCTTCTTGTTGCGGGCTCGGGTGGTTACGGCAGGGGGTATGCGGCGTTGCTGTCGCCGGTGAAGTCGATGGCCGAGTATTCGTTGAGCTTGGACAGCCGGTGGTAGGCCTCGATCATCCGCAGGGTGCCGGACTTCGAACGCATCACGATCGACTGGGTGGTGCACCCGCCGGGCTGATAGCGGACTCCCTTGAGCAGGTCCCCGTCGGTGACGCCGGTCGCGCAGAAGAAGACATTCTCACCCGACACCAGGTCCTCGGTGGTCAGGACCTGGTCGAGGTCGTAGCCGGCGTCGAGTGCCTTTCGTCGTTCGGCGTCGTCCTTGGGCGCCAGCTGCGCCTGGATCTCGCCGCCCATGCAGCGGATCGCCGCCGCGGTGATGATGCCCTCCGGGGTCCCGCCGATCCCGGCCAGCATGTCGGTGCCAGAGCCCGGTCGGCACGCCGAGATCGCGCCGGCCACGTCGCCGTCGGTGATCAACCGGATTCGCGCCCCGGTGGCGCGGACATCCTCGATCAGCTGCGCGTGCCGCGGCCGGTCCAGGATGCAGACCGTCATGTCGGGCACCGACAGGCCCTTGACCTTGGCGACCGCGCGGATGTTGTCGGCGACCGGCGCGGTGATGTCCAGCACGTGAGCCGCGTCAGGGCCGACGGCGATCTTGTTCATGTAGAACACCGCCGACGGGTCGAACATCGAGCCGCGATCAGCCACCGCGAGCACCGAGATGGCGTTGGGCATGCCCTTGCTCATCAGCGTGGTGCCGTCAATGGGGTCGACGGCGAAGTCGCAGTCCGGGCCGTCGCCGTTGCCGACCTCCTCGCCGTTGTAGAGCATCGGCGCGTGGTCTTTCTCACCCTCGCCGATCACCACCACGCCGCGCATCGACACCGAATTCACCAGTTGGCGGATCGCATCGACGGCCGCCCCGTCGCCACCTTCCTTGTCTCCGCGACCCACCCAGCGCCCGGCAGCCATAGCACCGGCTTCGGTGACCCGTACCAGTTCCAGAGCGAGGTTACGGTCCGGGGCTTCACGTCGACTCGCGCTCATGGTTGCTGATTGTCCCAGAAGCGGGTTGGTGCTCCGGAGCTGGGATACTCGTGGTGTGACGATGCAGCCGCAGCCGACGGTCAAGCCGGCCAAGCCACGGCTGCTGCAGGACGGCCGGGATATGTTCTGGTCAATCGCGCCTCTGGTAGTGGCCTGCATTGTGCTGGCGGGCGTGGTCGGGATGTGCACGTTTGCCCCTGGCGGGACCAACCGCGGACCGGTGCCGTCGTACGACGCGGCCGGCGCGCTGCGGGCCGATGCGCAGACGCTGGGGTTCCCGGTCCGGCTGCCGCGGCTGCCCGAAGGCTGGCAGCCCAACTCCGGCAGCCGCGGGGGTATCGGAGACGGCCGAACCGACCCAGCGACCGGTCAGCGGGTCCGCGCGGTCACCTCGACCGTCGGATACATCAGCCCCACCGGCATGTACCTGAGCCTGACCCAAGGCAACGCCGACGAGGACAAGCTGGTTGGCTCGATCCACCCATCGATGTACCCCACCGGAACCGTCGACGTCGACGGCACCCGGTGGATCGTCTACGAGGGCGACGGCGTCGAGCCGGTGTGGACCACCCGGCTGGGCAGTCCGGCCGGTCCGGCTCAGGTCGCGGTCACCGGTGCCGGTGGCGTCGACCAGTTCCGTACGCTGGCGACGGCCACTCAATCACAGCCGCCGTTACCGGCGCGCCGCTAGAAGGGACACTTTATGACCGCACCGGAAGCCGACCTCACCGGCTGGTCGGTTGCCCCGTTCAGCGGCGGCGGCTACACCCACGACGTCTACCGCAAGGGCGAAGGACCCGGCGTGGTGCTGATCCCCGAGCTACCGGGCATTCATCCCGGTGTGTTGGCGCTGGGTAATCACCTGGTGGACAACGGGTTCACCGTCGCCATACCGTCGTTGTTCGGCGAGCCGGGTCGGCCCGTGTCGGTGGGCTACCTGGTGCCTACCGTCGCGCGGGCCTGTGTGGCAAGGGAATTCGCAGCGTTTGCGACCAACAAGCAGCGGCCGGTGTCGGTCTTCTTGCGTGCACTGGCTCGCGACCTCAACGCATCCACACCGGGCAAGGGCGTCGGGGTGATCGGCCAGTGTTTCACCGGCGGCTTCGCGCTGGCAGCCGCGGTCGACGACAGTGTGCTCGCCCCGGTGCTCAGCCAGCCGTCGGCGCCGATGCCGCTGACACTGCGTCACCGCCGCGATCCTGGACTGAGCGACGTGGAGCTGAACGCGTTCAAAGACCGTGCCGAGAAGGACGGCGTGTGCGCGATGGGCCTGCGGTTCAGCGAGGACAAGCTGGCGCCGGGCGAACGATTCGCCACCCTCAAAGAGCGGCTCGGCGACGCGTTCGAGGTGATCGAGATTAACTCGGCCCCGGGCAACGAACACGGCTTTTCGAGGGCGGCGCATTCGGTGCTGACCCTGGAGGTCCGCGAGGTCGACGGTCATCCGGCCTACGAAGCGCGCAAGCGGGTGGTCGAGTTCTTTAAGGAGCGGCTGGTCTAGCTGCTTGGCGTGCCTTCCAGCGCGTGCGCCAACCGGGTTTGTGGTCGTCGTCGTCGTCGTGTTCTTCGAGCTCTACGCCCTTATACACCGCCAGGTAGACGTCGATGGTGGTGACGATGACGATCATCAGCACCGGGCCGATGACGATGCCCCACGGGCCGAACATCGCGATGCCCCCGAACACGGCAAGCAACATGAGCGCGGGATTGAGCCGTGCATCGCGTGGAACCAGGATCGGGCGCAAAAATTTGTCGAGGTTGGTGACCACCACGAGATGCCAAGCGATGACGAATACGCCGCCGATGATGTTGCCGTAGAAGATCATCCCGATGCCGAACGGGATGGTGACGATACCGCCGCCCAGCGGAATGATGGACAGCGCCGTCAACAGAATCGCGAATATGAAGAACCCGTGGTGGAATCCGGCGACGTAGACGGACGCGGCTCCGGCCACCCCTTGGCACAATGCGATGACGAACTGGCCGATCACCGTTCCGCGCACCATGGAGCCCATTTTCCGCAGGTACAAATCGGTGACGTCTTCGCCGAGCGGATTGAGTTGGCGGATCAAGGTGAGCAGTTTCTCGCGGTTGGTCAGCAGTGCGACAAACACGTACAGGAAGATGATGGCTGCGGTGACCGCGCCGGGGAGACCGCCGGCCGTGTCTTGCAGAAAGTGCAGGGCCCACTGACCCGTTTTCTGCGCGACGGTCACCATCGTTTGTCTGAGCGACTCTGCGGTGACCGTCATGTGCAGGAAAGGCACCCGTGCCAAGAGCTGGTTGACGACATGGAGACTCTTGTCGCCGAGCCCACTAAGGCCGGTCCTCTGCACCCAGCCCGCGACATGAGTCACCATCCGAGAGAGCTGGACGATCGCCAGCAGCACCGTCAAGCCGACCGGCACGATCACGACGGCCAGAGCCGAGAGCAGCGTGCAAGTGGCCGCTAGGCCGGTATTCAGCCGACGGCCGAACCAATTGAAAAGCGGCGTAAACAAATACGCCCCGACGGCGGCCACCACGATGAGGACGAAGTAATTGCGGAGGAAGTACCCAGCGAACAGCAGGCTGATAATGGTGACGACCGCAAGGGCCCGTTTCTGGGTGAGGGTAAATTCCGTGTTCATCACCGGCCCTCCGCGTCTCTACCGTCATGAACGTTAGCGTGCAGCGGCTGCTCTAGCTTGCCGCTTGCGCTGGTCGGCGATGAAGCGGATCGAGAAACGCTGTAGTAGACCTGGCGCCAGCCGGGCGAACACCCATGACGCGTAGGCCTGCTTCGGCGCGACCAGCAGCGCCTTGTTGCGCTTGATCGCCTTCAACGTGTCGCGGGCCAGACGGTCGGGGTCATACCCGGTCTTCATGCCCTGGCCGCGCAGGTAGTAGTCGCGGCCGACAAAGCCCCCGATGGCGCCTTTGTCCAGGATCGGCGTCTCGACGGCGCCCGGGCAGACGGCCAGCACGCCCACCCCGCGGGAGACGGCCTCCGAGCGCAGCGCCAGCGACAGCCCCACAATCGCGTGCTTCGTCATCACGTAACTGGTGATCTGGCCGGCCGCGGTCAGCCCGGCCATCGACGCGGTGTTGACGATGTGGCCGTGCCCCTGCCGCAGCATCACCGGATAGGCGGCGGTGACGCCGTGCACAACGCCGCGAATGTTGACGTCGATGATGGCGTTCCACTGGTCCAGCGTGAGCAGTTCGGTGTCGCCGCCCCAAGCGATTCCGGCGTTGTTGAACATCAGGTCGAGGCGCCCGGTGCGGGTGACCACAGCGTCGACGGCCGCCGCCACCGCGGCCGCGTCGGTCACGTCCAAGGTGGCCGACGTCGCGGTACCCGGACCGTGCAGGCCCTCGGCGGTGCGCGCCGCCGAGGCGCCGTCGACATCGGTGCAGACAACGTCGGCGCCCGCGGCCACCAGGGCCCGGCACAGCGCCGCCCCGATGCCCGAGCCGGCGCCGGTGACGATCGCGTGCTTGCCAGTGAAATTCATTGCGCGGCCAGCTTCATCACGTGGCTCAAGATGTCGGGATACCGCCGCATGTGCGCGCCGCCGTTGAGGTCGAGCACCTCACCGGTCAGCCACGGCGCCTTGCACAGGAACACCACGGCGTCGGCGATGTCCTCGGGAGTGCCGGCGCGGCCCAGCGGTGTGTTCTCCAGGTATTCGTCGACGACGCCCGGAATCTGGGTGGCCGGCTCGGTGAGCGGAGTGTGCACGAATCCGGGGGCGACGGCGTTGACCCGGATACCGTGCGGCGCGAGTTCGAGTGCCGCGACTTGTGTCAGCATCGACAGCCCGGCCTTGGCCGCGCAGTAGGCGCTCATCGCGGCGGCGGGCTGCCGCCCGTTGAGCGAACTGATGGACACCAGCGCCCCACCGTCGCGCAGCCGCGGCGCGGCATGCTTGATCACCAGGAAACTGCCGGTCAGGCAGACGTCGACGACGGAGCGGAACTCTTCCACCGGCAGTTCGGTGATCAGCCCGACGCCGCTGAAACCGGCGGTGTTGACTACCACCTCGAGCGCGCCGGCCTGCTCGAACAGGGCCCGCACCGAGTCCTCGTCGGTGACCTCGACCGTCGCGGCGGTATGTGGGTCGCCGAGTTCGTCGGCGACGGCACGTGCGCCGTCGGTATTGCGGTCGGCGACGGTCACTCGGCAGTTGTCGGCGGCCAGCGCATGGGCGACCGCTCGGCCGATGCCGGATGCCCCGCCGATGACGACCGCGTTCCGGGCGTTTGGTCCGCTCATGCCGGGCTCCGATCGGGTCGAGGGTCATTCCATTTGGCGCCGATCACACCCCACGGGTCGGCATAGCGACCCGGGTAGCGGTAGTACGGCGAGCGACGCTTGAGCAGCGCGTGGGCCAGCGGAGCCACCAGCCGCGCCGGGTAGCGCAGCCAGCCCATCCGGTCGGCTGTCTCGGCAAGCAGTTGCGCCCACGAAACCCGTTGGAATTTCAGCGCTTCCACCGAGCGCGCGGTGTCCATCCAGTCGGTGGCGAACCAGTCGGCGTCGCTGTCCGGGTTGCCTTTGCGTCCGGCAGGTATCCCGCCGACCAAGCCCATCGCGGCAGCGGCGGCCGCGGCGATATCACCTTGGACGTGGCGGTGCGAGTCGTCGCCGCCGATGAGCAACGTCTCGCCGATCACCGGGGCGGTGGTGGCGGCGACGAAGGCGCGGGCCACGTCGCGCACGTCGACGGTCTGGATGCGCCCGTCGACCGGCAGCGAGGCCTCGAAGTAAATGGTGTCCAGGTCGAGGTCGAACCGCGGCTCGGCGGTGAGCACGCCGCCCAGCCGCAGCACCACCCATTCCAGCCCGGAGCCGCGGACAAGTTGCTCGGCTTCCACCTTGTGGGCGCCGTAGATGTCGGATGGCCGCAGCGGGGTATCCGCGGTAAGCACATCGGTGATGTGGTGTGGGTTGCGGGCACCGTAGGCGGCCACGCTGGAGGCTTGAACGAATCGCGGCGGCGACGGCAGCGTTTTCGCGGCCTCGATCAAAAATCCGGTCGCGTCGACGTTGACGCGGCGGGCCAACGCCGGCCGCGCGTAGCACACCGGCGGGATGATCGCGGCAAGGTGGGTGATCGCCGCGGGCGAGACCGCATGCAGCAGCGCTGTGACGGCTTCCGGATCGGTGAGGTCGGCCCACCGGACGTCGGAGGGTGGCAGGAGGGCCGCCGCGGCTTTCCGGTTGGCCGGTATGTCAAGGTCGGTAGCGACGACGCGGCGGCCGTCGGCGCGCAGCTGTCGCACCGTCGCGGACCCGACCAGTCCGAACGCCCCGGTGACCAGCACAGTCTCGGACATTGAGCGCCGCTCCTCCTCCTCGCTTTGTCCCCCTCGCCGCTTCGCGGCTGGGGGTGCCCCCACTGCATCGTCGCTGGCGCGCATGCGCCTCCCAGCTCGCGAAAAGTGTATTTCGCAACGTGCCGACGCGGAATATGTTTGCAGTTCGATATTCGCGGCGCGACAAGGGGGTACACCCGCGCGGCGACGATGCAGGCCGGAACGGCCTGAGGAGGAGCCGGGCAATCAGGCGCCGCGGCGACGACGCGGCGAGGGGGCGAGCCGCGCAATCACACCCGAGCGATGATTACAGCGTCGCCTCAGCCGGCTGGACACCAACTTTCGAACGCCGGCTACGCGGCGGTGCGGCGGCTTTCATCTGGTCGAACAGCTCGGTGTAGTAGGGCAGGCATTCGGCCATCGCCTGCTCGGTGGTGAACAACGGTCGATAGCCGAGGTCGCGGGTGGCCTTGGCCACCGAGAAGTAGTTGTCCAGATACAACCGCTCGATAGCCAGCGGTTCCAGCGGGGGCTTGGGCAGCCCGAACCGGAAGTGCAGCCGCTGCCAGCCCGACATCGCGGCGCGCACCGCGGCGCCGGATATCCGCAACCGGGGCAGGCGATGTCCGCAGACCGCGACGACTGGTCGGGCAAACTCGAACATGTTCACTGGCTCGGCATCGTTGATGAAGTACGCTTGCCCGGGCGCGGTGCCGCCGGGCACTAGGTGCTCAGCGGCCAGGATGAAGCCGTGAATCAGGTTGTGCACGTAGGAGTTATCCAGTCGGGCGGCCTTGCGGCCCACCAGGATCTTGACGTGGCCGGCCTGCACGCTTTCGAACACCCTGCGGAACATCGTCTGATCGCCACAGCCCCAGATGCCGCTTGGGCGTACCGCGCACGTCAGCAGGCCATCAATCCCGTTCTGCGACAGCACAAATCGCTCGGCGACCACTTTCGTCTCGGTGTAGAGGTCATTAAACCGGTCGGTGTAGGGCAACGTCTCGTCACCGCCGGCGATGGCTTGGCCGCCCATCACCACACTGTTCGACGACGTGTAGACGAACCGCTTCACCCCGGCCGCCTGCGCGGCGTGCACCAGGTTCTTGGTTCCGTCGACGTTGACGGCGAAACTGCGCTTCCGGTACTCGTCGGTCACTGAGGCACCGCCCAGCAGCTCGATGAGCGCCGCGGTGTGGAAGACGGTGTCGATGCCGTCGACCGTGGTCGCGACCATGCCGGGGTCGCAGATGTCGCCCTGGAGCACCTCCAGCCCCGGTCGGGCCGGGAGCGGCGAGGGCGCACGGTCGAAGGACCGCACCTGGTAACCACGATCGAGCAGGGTGGTCACCAGGTTGGCGCCAACGAACCCCGAGCCGCCGGTGACCAGGATCCGGCCCAGCTGGGTGGTCGGCGATGTTCCAGAAATGTCAGCCATGCCGACGAGGATAACTGAAACGTGTTCCAGTTTCGGACATAAACTTCAAAACCGGTTTCGATTTCAAGAATCTTCCGGCTCGCTGGCAGCCAATGCATCGGTCACTCGCTTGCGTGCTCCAGCTAAGTGATCTTCGCACCGTTTTGCCAGTTGTTCGCCTCTTTCCCACAATGTTAGCGACGCATCAAGGTCGAGCCCGCCCTGCTCCAGAAGGCGCACAACTTCGATCAGTTCGTCTCGGCATTTTTCGTACCCAAGCTGACTAATGGGTGTAACCTTCTCCGGTTTATCGGCCATCGGTTGGTCCTTCACTGGTCGCCGCGACGGCGCCATCGGCAACCCGCACCCGCAGCTTGGTGCCTGCCGGAGCGTCGTCGATTGACCGGAGCACAGCCGAGGGACCCTCCGTCGGAATCGTCTGCACCACGGCGTAGCCGCGGGCCAGGGTGGCCGCCGGACCCAAGGTAGCCAGCCGGGCGGACAAATGGCCGACGCGTTCGGTCTCCGCGCCGATCAGGCGGGTGATATCTCGGCGGACCGCAGACCGGGCGCGGTGCACCTCCTCGGCGCGCACCGTCAGTGCCGCCAGGGGCTCGGCCAGTACCGGACGGCTGCGCAACTGCGCGAGCACGCGCTGTTCGCGGGCCACCCAGTTGCGCAGCGCCTGAGCGCTGCGCCGGCGCAGGTCGTCGAGCAGGTGTTGCTCTGCCGCAGTATCCGGGACGATCTTCTTGGCGGCATCGGTGGGAGTGGCCGCGCGCAGGTCGGCGACCAGGTCGCACAACGGGTTGTCGGGCTCGTGACCGACCGCACTGACCACCGGGGTGCGGCAGGCGGCGATCGCGCGGCACAGCGTCTCGTCGGAGAACGGCAGCAGGTCCTCGACGCTGCCGCCACCACGGGCCACCACGATCACGTCGACGGCCGGGTCGGTGTCCAGTTCGCGCAGCGCCTCGACAATCTGGGCGACGGCACTGGGCCCCTGAACGGCGGTGTTGCGCACGGCGAATCGCACCGCGGGCCACCGCGCGGCGGCCACCGTGGTGACGTCCCGCTCGGCGGCGCTGGCCCGCCCGGTGATCAGCCCGACCGTGGCGGGCAGGAACGGCAGCGGCCGCTTGAGTCGTGGGTCGAACAGCCCTTCGGCGTCCAGCAGCCGCCGCAGCCGCTCGATGCGGGCCAGCAGTTCGCCGATCCCCACCGCGCGTATCTCGCTGAGCCGCAACGAGAATGTGCCGCGTCCAGTGAAGAAGTTCGGCTTGCCGCAGACCACGACCTGGACGCCTTCGGCGAGCTTGACCGGCGCACTGTCTACCAGGTCCCGTGGGGCGGTCACGGTCAGTGACATGTCGGCCGCGGGGTCACGCAGCACCATGAAGACGGTCTTGGCGCCCGGCCGGATGTTGATCTGGGCCAACTGGCCTTCCACCCACACCGTGCCCAGTTTGTCGATCCAGCCCGCGATCCGGATGGCCACCGCGCGAACCGGAAACGGGTTCTCGGCCGAATTCGCCGGTTGAGCCGGCACCGCTCGGGTCACTTCGCCGTCGCGCGAGTGATCCTGTTGGCGAGCAGCGTCTGGAACGGTGCACGCGCCTTGGTGGCCTCCTCGTAGGCCAACAGGGCCTCGAGTTCGTCCACGTCGAGCGTTTGCAATCTGGCCCGCAGCTGGGCCAGCGTCAGCGTTTCGTAGTCGAGCTCGTCGGCCACTGGCGGCGCAGGCACCGCCGACTTCGCGGCCGGTTTGTGCGCGCGGGTGACGGACACGGGCCGAGTCGGGGGATCGGCCGCGGCGTCCCCGTCCGACGGGTCGGGCGAGGTGTACAGCGCGAACCGTCCTTCGGCGCGCTGTACGCCGTCGGACGCGTCGACGCCGGGTCCGTATGCGTCGGCGTCGCCTTCATAGCCGTCGCCCAGGTCCTCATCGAACGTCGCCCACTCCGGCTGCTCCTCCTTGGGCGGAAAAATCTGCTCCAGGGTCGCGTCGCCCTTGATCACCAGCTCGGCCATGTTCTGCTGGAACCGCATCACGAAGTGCGCGGCCTGACTGGCCAGCGTCATCGGATACATCAGGATGGTTTTCGGCAGCTTGATCGTCTCCTCGACGGCGAATGTCGCCGCGCCGACCAGCAGCCGGAACCCATACGGTGCAGTAACCATGCGTTCCAGCCTGCCTTAACCGGCGGTCAAGTCCAAGCCGACCGCGCGAGCTGGCGAGCCCGACTCCGCAGAAAGTAACCTGGTTGTCATGCCGCCAACCGTCAACATGGGGATCCCGGGCGCCGCGAGCTCGGCGGTCGAGCCGGTGGTCGGCAAGCGGGTGCTGCTGGCCGAGCCGCGCGGGTACTGCGCCGGCGTCGACCGCGCCGTCGAGACGGTCGAGCGTGCGCTGGAAAAGCACGGCCCGCCGGTCTACGTCCGGCATGAGATCGTGCACAACCGGCATGTGGTCGACACCCTGGCCAAGGCGGGGGCGGTTTTCGTCGACGAGACCGACGAGGTCCCCGAGGGCGCCATCGTGGTGTTTTCCGCGCACGGAGTCGCGCCCACCGTGCATGCGTCGGCGGCTGAGCGGTCGCTGCGAGTCATCGACGCCACCTGCCCGTTGGTCACCAAGGTGCACAACGAGGCCAAGCGCTTCGCCCGCGACGACTACGACATCCTGCTCATTGGTCACGAGGGCCACGAGGAGGTCGTCGGAACCGCCGGTGAGGCCCCCGACCACGTGCAGCTGGTCGACGGACCCGGCGCTGTCGACGGTGTGACGGTTCGCGACGAGAACAAGGTCATCTGGTTGTCGCAGACCACGCTGTCCGTCGACGAGACCATGGAGACCGTGCAGCGGCTGCGTGCCCGGTTCCCGAAACTGCAGGATCCGCCGAGTGACGACATCTGCTACGCAACCCAGAATCGGCAGGTCGCGGTCAAGGCGATGGCGCCGGAGTGCGAGCTGGTGATCGTCGTCGGGTCAGGCAATTCGTCGAACTCGGTGCGGCTGGTCGAGGTCGCTCTGGGCGCCGGATCGGCGGCCGCGCATCTGGTGGATTACGCCGACGATATCGACACGGCGTGGCTCGACGGTGTCAACACGATCGGGGTCACCTCTGGCGCGTCGGTGCCTGAGGTGTTGGTGCGTGGTGTGCTGGAGCGACTGGCCGAATACGGCTACGACGTGGTGCAGCCCGTGACGACGGCCAACGAGACTCTGGTGTTCGCGCTACCGCGGGAGATCCGCCCAACCCGGAAAGCTCCCTAGACGTCCCTAAACGTCATAGTCCCAGGTATCGGCTGTGGGCTCGCGCAGTCGCCGGGGTCTGGGCTCGTTGCGTGGCTCATCAGCCCTGGTTGAGCCGCGATACCGGACCTGCGAGATCGGGTGGTGTGTCGCGGTGGTGCCGGATGCCCCGTTCGGCGCGGGCCTGCGACGTGGCTCCGGTGCGATGGGTTCGTAGGGCTCGTAGGGGTCGAATCGGCTGCCACGACGGGTCGGCTGACCCTTGTGACCGTGCGGGTCGCGGCGGATCTCCCGGGCCGGCCGACCACGCAGGTCCGGATCGCGCGGCGCCCTGGCGCGACGAGGCGGCTCGACGCCGCCGAACTCGCGGGTGCGCGTCGGGCGTCGACCCCGGGCGCGATCAAGTGTGGGGTCGGCGGGTTCGTCCAGCGGCGGCCGGATATGCCGAGAGCGCGACGTTGCCGGACGCTTGCCTGTCCTCCTGCTGTCCGCCGAGTCCGCGGATGATCTCGCCGGCTTCGCGGACCGGCCAACGGCGTGGGTTCGCCGCGAACTGCGCTTGGCGGTTTTGTCGACCGTTTCGTCATCGGCCGACTCACGTCGCAGGGTCGGGAGCATCCTGAAAATCGGAGCCAGCCTGCCGGCCAGCCCGGTGGGCTGCGCGTCGCTGCTCGCCGCATCGGCTTCGGCCGTCTCCGTGGGGGCCGGGCGGATCACCATCGCGAGTAACCAGCGGATGATGCCGATCAGCAGCACGCCGGCCGAGGTGAACAGCATCAGCGGGAAGCGTTCGATCAGCGGATAGCCGCAGTTGATCACCAGGTCTTTGAGGCCGGTGAACGTAGCTCCGTGAAAGAGCCAGTACGCGGCGGGCACCGCACAGAACAAGATCAGCGGTGGCTGGATGACCGCGGTGAAGACAGCGGACTGGCGCACCGCCAGCACCGCAGCCAGGCAGCCCGCGACATACAGCGCGGAGAAGACGGTCGTCAGCTCCTTGCTTGATCCGGCGTCGAAGGCAAAGCCCGCGGCGGTGCCGGTGACAGCGACAAGCACGGCCGCCCACCAAGGCGCACCAGGAATGCTGGGGATTATCGAGCGATGATCCGACGCCACCGCCGCCCGCGTCCGCTGTGCTGACACACGTCGACCGTACCGGCTCAGCGCCGAAAGGCTCGTAAAGACCTTGTTAGCAGGCCGTGGGCGTGCCACATTTCGCGCTGCCGAGCGCTGGGGATTCGTGTCGAGGTTCTCCTACAGCGTGTCGAAAGACTGGGATTGGTCTCGTGCCGCAGGCGACTCGGCGCAGCGGATCGGGTTACACGATCGCCACTTGCGACCGGATCCGCCGCAACATCGAGACCTCGGGTGTTGTCGGTGGCATGTGGGAAGCTGCGCGCGAGGATGACAAGGCACACCACATTCCGTTTTTGCATGGACCCGACGGCCGAGCAGCAGCGTCTGCTCGATCGGCATGCTGGGGCGTCGCGGGTTCGCGTTCAACCAGTGTCTACGCATGGTCAAGACCGCGCTCACCGCACGCCGGACAGACGCGGACATGGAGGTGCCCTGGTCTGGATTCGATCTGATTAATGCGTTCAACGCTTGGAAGAAGACCCAAGACGCCGGGCGTGTGTTCGTGATCGATGCCGCTGGGACAGCCGACGTGGTGGTGACTGGGCTGGCCTGGCGTGGCCAGGTGTACCAGCAGGTGTTCGAGGAAGCCGCGGTGGATTGCGCCCGTGGCCTAGCCGCTTGGTCGGACTCTCGCGCCGGCAGACGTAAGGGCCCCCGGATCGGGTTTCCCCGGTTCAAGAAGAAAACGCGTGCCATGCCGTCGTTTCGCTTGCGCAACAAACACCCTAAAGGCGGCAAACCGGCTATCCGTGTCGGCGACCTCAGCCGGCCCCGCTCAGTTGTCCTGCCCGGCATCGGGTTGGTGGCCATACATGATGACACCCGCCGGCTGCGGCGGATGCTCGCCAAGAATCGGGCGAAGATACTGTTCGCCACCGTCAGCCAGCGGGCCGGACGCTGGTGGGTGTGTCTGAATGTGGAGGCCGCCGACCTGCATCCTGGTGCGCGGCATCCCGCCCGCGTCGATGGCAATCAGGGCGGCTGGGTCGGCATCGACCGCGGCTTGTTGGCGTTCGTAGTGGCCGCCACCCACGAAGGTGCCGAGGTCGCGCGCTTCAACGACCCACCAAAGGCGCTCGCCGCCGGGATGCGCCATCAGCGCCGCCTCGCAAAGAAGCTGTCCCGCAAGAAGAAAGGATCACACCACCACCACCACCACCGCGTCGCGGCCGCCCGGCTCGCGCGGCACCACTACCGTGTCGCGAATGTTCGCCAGCATTTCCTGCACCAAGTCTCCAACCAGTTGGTCAAGACCCAAGACCAACTCGTGATCGAAGACCTCAATGTGGCGGGGATGCTGGCCAATAATCACCTCGCCCGAGCAATCAGTGACGCGAGTTGGGCCGAGTTTGCCCGCCAGCTGCGCTACAAAGCCGATTGGCGGGGCGGCAGCGTGGTCACAGCTGACCGCTGGTACCCGTCGAGTCAGATCTGCTCACGCTGCCGGACCCGCAACCAGAAGCTGAGTCTGGCGGATCGCGTGTTCAGCTGCGTCTGCGGACATTCCGTTGACCGGGACTTGAATGCCGCGGTCAACCTTGCCCAGTGGGGCGAGGCTTATCACGCTGATCACAAACCCGGACCCCCAAGTACGGAGGCCGGGTCACCAATGCCCGCCGACGGGACGGCGCTGGCCGGCGCCCCACGTGTCCCGGTGAAACCACCGCGAATGACGCGGGAACCGAAGTTCAAGCCGCGACCGCGGCCTGAATCAAGGACGCCCGAGAAGGGCGGCGCCGCACCGCCAGTAACGGTTGCTTAGCACGCTTTACACTTGAGTCCCTGTGAGCTTGAGCCTTGGGATCGTGGGTCTGCCGAATGTCGGCAAGTCGACCCTGTTCAACGCGCTGACCAGAAACAACGTGGTGGCCGCAAACTATCCGTTCGCGACGATCGAGCCGAACGAGGGTGTCGTGCCGCTGCCCGATCCTCGGTTGGCGACGTTGGCGGAAATGTTCGACTCCGATCGCATCGTCCCGGCGCCGGTGACCTTCGTCGACATCGCCGGCCTCGTCGCGGGTGCCTCCGAAGGCGCCGGCCTGGGCAACAAGTTCCTGGCCAATATCCGCGAATGTGACGCGATCTGCCAGGTGGTGAGGGTTTTCTCCGATGACGATGTGACGCACGTCGCTGGGCGGGTCGACCCCAAATCCGACATCGAGGTCATCGAGACCGAGTTGATCCTGGCCGATCTGCAAACACTCGAGCGTGCGGTGCCGAGGCTGGAGAAAGAAGCCCGCAACAGCAAGGACCGCAAACCGCTCTACGAGGCCGCCGTGGCTGCGCAAAAGAACCTCGACGGCGGGACGACGCTATTCGCTGCCGGGGCGGATGCCCTGCTGCTGCGGGAATTAAATCTGCTGACCACCAAACCGTTCCTCTACGTGTTCAACGCCGACGAGGCAGTGCTCACCGATGCTGACCGGGTCGCCGAGTTGCGCACGCTGGTCTCGCCCGCAGACGCGGTCTTCCTGGACGCCAAGATCGAGGCTGAGGTCACCGAGCTCGACGACGAGTCGGCCGCCGAACTCATCGAGTCGATCGGACAGGCCGAGCGCGGACTTGATGCGTTGGCCCGGGCCGGTTTTCACACTCTGAAGTTGCAAACCTTCTTGACGGCTGGGCCCAAGGAGTCGCGGGCGTGGACCATCCATCAAGGCGATACCGCGCCGAAGGCCGCCGGGGTGATCCACACCGACTTCGAGAAGGGCTTCATCAAGGCCGAGATCGTCTCCTACGACGACCTGGTCGCCGCTGGGTCGATGGCCGCAGCCAAAGCGGCCGGCAAGGTGCGCATGGAGGGCAAGGACTACGTGATGGCCGACGGCGACGTCGTCGAGTTCCGGTTTCAAGCAACGTCTGGTCAGCAGAAGAAGTAGCGGGATAGCGTCGGAGGGGCAGAAGGAGTCCAGCGGACGCCGCCGTGGTGGAGTTCCAGTCCAGCGTCATCGATGACTAACGGTTATTGCGAACCTTCCGCAGAGAAGACGTCGATCGGGCGCACGGGCGTCAACATCACCAGCGGGATCTGACGGCTAGTCGACTGCTGATAGGTGAGGTACGGCGGGAACAGGTGAGCCATATGGGCCCACACCTGATGCCGTTCCTCGCCTTCTGGTTCCCGCCACGTGGCCTCGAACGCTTGGGTCGCGATCTGCACACCGATCGTGTTGCTTTCTAAGACATTCAAGTACCACCCCGGATGCGTGTCGGCACCCCCTTTCGATGCGACGATCACGATCTCGCCACCGACGTTGCCGTAGATCAACGGCCTGACATAGACCTTCGCCGACTTGCGACCCACACACTTGATCAAGCAGTGCGTGGTCAGCGCACGGCCGCCGACCGCACTCACGTCCATGATGTGGCCCCGTGTGCCACCGGAAGTCAGATAGATCTCGAGGTGCTCGCTGACCCAGTCACCTCGCGCCGCTCGGATCGCTGCGGCATCGGCGTCGCCCATGGGTGACTCCTAACGTAGACGGGGTGAAGGTGATTGGACCGAACCTGCGTCGCTGACTTCGCCAGGTTGAATCATGTAACCATGCGCCCATCCAACTGGTTAGGGCGGCCGTCGACGGCGACGTGGTCAGCCCGCGTGAGTTCTGACGGCGAAGTGGTCGAATTCCGGTTCAACGTCTAGCGATGCAGGTCAGCCCTGGTCTAGCCGTTGTCGGTCCGCAGTTGGTCCGCAGTCGTGGATACAGCGTCGGCAAACAGGACCGCTGCAGCCTTGCGGGTCCGGTCTTCCGCCTTCGGCCACCTGTGGCCGTATGTATTAAGGATTACCGGGGCGGACTTATGGCCCATGGCCCGCTGCACGGTCACCACGTCACATCCCGCCGCGATGAGACCCGACGCTTAGAAGTGCCGCAGATCATGCAGCCGGTAGTCCACGCCTGTCGCTGCCCTGGCCTTGCGCCACACGTAGCCCACCGAGTTCTGGTGTAGCGGATGCTCACCCTCGCCCGGAAACAACCAGCGGTTCGGGTCGTCTCCGGGCAACTGGACGCGGACGTGCTCACTCAGTAGTTCGATAAGCCCATCGGGTGCATAGATGGTGCGGTTGCTCCCGTACTTCGGTGGCCGGATTTCGACTTGCTTGCCGTTGGTCCGCTGCACCTGGCGATCCACGCGGATCAACTTGCGGATGAAGTCCACATCCGACACCTTCAGTGCCGCAGCTTCACCCAGGCGCAGGCCGCCGAACGCACATAAGCCGATGAAGGCCGCGAACTTGTCTTCGGCTCCGCGCAGCAGCGCACCCACCTCGCTCGCGTCAGGGATCGTCAGGCCGTCATCGTTTGCCCCTTCGGGCTTCTGTACACGCGGAAGACGGACGTTGATCGTCACGTCAAATGGGATAGCGCGGTCCGCCACAGCGGCACGTATGACGGCCCGAACGTTGTTGAAGCGGGTCCGGATCGTGCTGGGCTCTAAGGGCCTGTCCTGCATGGCCTTTACCCACGCTTGGAGATGAGAGGGTCGTATGCGTTCCAGTTCGACACTGCCGAATGTGACGGAGTTGGCAGCGAGGTTCATTGCCCGCACGGTAACGACGGGGTAAGGAACTGGACGGGTAGGAAACTGGAGGAATGCCACGTCGACCGCCGTACTAAGGTTTTGCAACGCGTCTAGGACCGACCTCGTGGAACCCCGTGCGGTGAGCCCGCCACGCGCCATTGGCACCCCATCGCGGCGGGTACACCTGAGTGCCTGGGAACACTGGGCCGGACGGCACCACCTAAAGTGCGGGTGCATGGACATCGTCTTCATTGATGCCACCCCCGGGGTCGCCTACGATCCGGATACGCCATTCGAGCGGCCGCTGGGCGGCGCGCAGTCGGCGGTCTGCTACCTGACGCCTGAACTGGCGAAGCTCGGCCACCGGGTCACGCTTGCCAGCTGCGCCGCCGAGCCCAAGCTGGTGCGCGGCGTCCGCTGCCAACCGATCCGCGGCATGGAGGATGGCGTCCTCCGTAACGCCGACTGCGTCGTGCAGCTGAGCGGCGTTTTGAATGCCATGCTGGCCGAGCTCAAGGCGCTGTGCCGGCCGGACGCCCGCCAGATCCTGTGGACTGGCCATACCCACGTCCAGCCTGCTGTCGCGAACCTGGCGCAGCCGCAGATCCGGGCACTGGTCGACGGTTTCGCCCTGGTCAGCGACTGGCAGGCCGCCTGTTTCGGCCAGGCGTTCGGGCTCGATCCGGCGCGCATCGGCATCCTGCGCAACGCCGCCGGCCCGGCCTTCGCCGACCTGTTCGGCGGCGGTCCTATCCTGCCGGCAAAGGTGGGTCCGCCGACGCTGTGCTACACCAGCACGCCGTTCCGCGGGCTGGACCGCCTGCTGGCGGCGTTCGCCCGCATCAGGGCCGCGGTGCCCGATGCCCGCCTTGAGATCTACAGCAGCATGGCCGTCTACAATGACTTGCAGGACCCATTCCAGCCGCTCTACGACATGGCGCGGACCTCGCCAGGCGTCGCCTATCACGGTTCGGTCCCCCAGCCGGCGCTGGCCCAGGCGCTGCGCCACGCCACCATGCTGGCCTACCCCAACACCTTCCACGAGACCTCCTGCATTGCCGTGATGGAGGCGATGGCGGCGGGTTGCACTGTTGTCACCAGCGATATTGGCGCGTTGCCGGAGACGGGCGCCGGCTTCATCGATCTGGCGCCGCCGCTCGCCGATCCCCATGCCCATGCCGAGGGGTTCGCCGACCGCGTCATCCAACTGCTGGCGGCCCGGCAGGCCGATCCTGCTGGCACCGAGGCGCGCCTGCAGGCCCAAGTCGCCTATGCCGTGGCCGAGAACAGCTGGGCGCGGCGGGCCGAGCAGTGGAGTGCCTGGCTGACCGGGCTGGGCTGATGCCCGAGCTGTCGATCGTAAGCTCTACGCCGTGTCGAGCACACGTACACCCGGCACAGGCGGTGTGATCGACCTGTGGAAGAACAACGACGGCACGCCGTCAAAGCTGGCGACCGGACGATGGCGCGGGTGGTACGTCGGTGACGACGGCAAGACCCGCACCAAACGATTCCGCACCGAGGCCGGAGCCATCGCGCGCGAGGGCCGCATCTTCCGAAACTTGAGGAACACGAGATGGCAACTGTTCAGAGCCACGATCAGATATATCAGACGTTTCTATCGGAGATCGATGCCGCCGCTGTCCCCGATGGGCTTGCGACCCCACTCTGGACCGAAGTGTGCAGGCAAATCCAACATGACGCCCATACCTACGATAGATTCAAATTTTTACTTTGGCCGAGCTTAAACAATTTTAGTGTGCCAGAGGCGTGGATTCCGCAAATCTGGTACACCACCCTACTTATCAACCCTTGTTGGAGCACAAGGTGGTTTCCTCTGACTCGCGATACCAAGGTAGGAAGCCCCAAGGATTTTTCCCTTGACTTCGGCACCAGCCCCATCCTTGTTCAGCACGCATATCACTTATTGCGATATGAGACTGCTACCGGCCACTCCCTCGTCGATTGCGATATAATTTTCGAGGTCGGTGGCGGTTACGGCTCGTTCTGTCGACTATTAAAGAACGCCGGGTTCAAGGGACTCCATATCATTTACGATCTGCCCCACGTTGTGGCGATCCAGCGCTTGTATCTTGGAGCATCCGGATTTGATGAAGTGCCGCAGGCGGAAATCTCACAACGAAATCACCACGGATTCTGCCTTGTTTCGGACGATGCGCTGAACAGCACGTTTAATATTTTGGCAGCATGCAAGCTACGCATAGGGTTTGTCGCGACTTGGTCCTTGAGCGAGTTTCCTTTGGGGGCGAGAGAGCGAGTTCTGCCGCGGTTTCTCGATATTTGCAGTCAATACTTGGTTGCATATCAGCCTCACTTCCTTGGTATTAATAATGAGGAATATTTTGATGCCCTTCGGGAGCAGCGTCCGGAATTAGGTTGGCAAAAAGAGGACGTTTCTCCAAGCTTCTATCTGTTTGCGTAGGGTTGAGATGGATGTGTCGATTGCCTACCCAGAGTCTCCCGATTGCCGTGGTGACGGACTCGGTCAGCTATACATTGTTGACCACGCGGTGATAATCGGCTCGATACGCTCAGGGTAACGGCGTTCGCGGCTAGTGTGTGAACCGCGCCGCTGAGCCTGCGCAGCAATACCCCAGCCAAACCGAGTCGTGCCCGTAGAACTGCGATGCGCTCCAATAACGCTCGTGTCCTAGCAGACGGGTCTGTCACGATCCGACGCTGGCGCGTCTACTCGAGGTCAAGGAATCCCAAGCAGGTCGCACCTGGCCAACTACAGGGCACGGCGGTAGCAGCCTTATAGTGCGGAGGATGCTTCGCATGAAAGCCCCTTCGCCGCATTTCGCGAGAGATGCATCCGTGCCGTGACAGCACTGGATGAAGCTGTCGCCGCGCTGGCCGCAAATGACATGGCGCGTGTCGAAGCCATCGCCGGCGAGATCCTGAAAGCGCAACCGGCGGATCCTCAGGCGCTGCAACTGCTGGCGGCCGCGCTGTCCGCACAGGGCCGGGCGACCGAGGCGCTGGCCGCCTATCGGTCGGCCGTGGGATGGCTGCACGGCAACCTGGCGCTGACGCAAACCCCCTTCGGGTTGCATGTGCTGCAAGCCTTGGGCTTTCGGCCCAAGGGCATTCTCGACATCGGCGCGTTCGAGGGGGCTTTCGCGCGAACGGCGCGCCATTTCTTTGCGCAGTCGCCGATCCTTATGCTCGAAGCCCAACCCGGCAAGGAGGTGCAGCTGAAGGCCATCGCCGCGCAGCTGCCGGATGTGGACTATCGCATCGTGCTGTTGGGCACGGAAAACCGTGCGGATGTCGCGTTCCATCATGTGAATGCCGCGATCAATTCCTCCGGCTCGTCGCTCTATGAGGAGCAGACCCGCTATCCGCGCGACACGATCTCGCTGCCCATGCGCCGACTGGATGACGTGCTGGCCGAGATGCCCGGCCGTGAATTCGACCTGCTGAAGGTCGATGTGCAGGGCGCGGAAATCGATGTGCTGCGCGGTGGCATGCGGACGCTTGCGGGCATCGTGGCCATCGTTATCGAGTTGTCGCTGCTGGAATACAACAAGGGCGCGCCGCTGATCGGGGAGGTGATGAGATGGCTTGCCGAACAGGGCTTTGCTCTGTTCGACGTGTTTCCGGTCTCACGCATCCCGACGGGCGCGTTGCTGCAGGTGGACGGGATCTTTCTGCGCCGCGGATCGAGCCTTTGGCCCAGGGCGCCGTTCTTCTGAGCCTCCCGCGAAGGGCATGAAAAGGCTCGCGGGTCAAGCGCGGTCGATTGGAGGGTCTTCAGCTCGACCTCGAAACAATGTTCCGATTGCGCCACGGCAACCTGCCCAGAGTATGGGCGAACCATCGCCAGCGTCTTCAAACTGACCCACCGCCTGAATGCGGCGCAATGGTGTACGCGCCGCCGCTTCGTGTCGACTGCCGCGTCTTCGCCGAGCTGGCCGCAGTGCGATAGACGCTCATCAAGCAATTCGTCGACGTGACGACTCGACGGCTCGCCTCCGTGCGCGCGGATGGACCAGCGCACAGCAGCCATCAGCCGCAGCTCGGAGTCGATCGTCTCGCGATCGCGCATGCCATGAGCGTAGGGCAGCGCGTCGCTCTTTGTCAGCCACTGACTCAGCAACCGTAGTCCGTACCCAAATGCGTACCCAAACCACTCACGAGCGTGGTCGCGGTGTCGGGCTTGGCTTTTCCGAGCAGCAGGCAAACCGGCTTGGGCCACAATGATCGCCGTCGGGTTTCGCTAACCTCTGCTACTTCGTCACCTTTGTGGTCGCGTGGACTGTCGCCGATCTGGCCGGTACAGCCTGGCCGACCGCAGTGTTCGAAATGCTGGTGGAGCGGCAGACGCGAGGATGACGGAACCCGTTGCCCCGTCCTCCTGCAGCTAGGCGTGTCTGCGGTCCGCAGTCGGTCCGCAGTTTGTGCCGGTTGGCGGTTATTGGCGGGTCGGGGTCTGCGCCGGTCGGAGCAATTTTGCCCGGTCTGACCCCGCCTGGCCCAACCCGGCAAACGACCAGTGCGAGGTTCCGGTTCAACGTTTAAACGTCTGGGTTTAACTGAAGACGAAGACCCGAGGAGTTAGCTAATGGCGGTTCTGGTTAATGTCGACAACTTCGTCCTTGCGGAGACCCACCGGATGTTTGCCGACATTCAGGCTGTCGCGGGGGGTGTCGGGAGTTTTCGGCACAACCGGACACCCGCCCGCATCGATGAACAGACGGTCATCAGACTCAACCGGGACACGCTGTACAGCTTCGCGATCGTTGATCTCGCGCAACCGGCCCACCTGAGGTTGCCGGATGCGGGTGGTCGGTATCTCTCGGCGATGATCGTCAACGAAGACCATTTTGTGAACAGCGTCTTGCATGAAGCTGGTGAACATACGCTTACCAGCGATCAATACGGATCCCGCTACGTCTTGGTCGGTGTTCGAATCCTGGTTGACCCCAACGACCCTGCGGATGTCGCGGCCGTCGCAGCGGTTCAGGACCGCCTGGCGATAGAGGCCGGCTCATCTGAGGTATTCGTCAAGCCGGACTACGACGTCGACAGCCTCGACGCAACCCGCGATGCGCTGCTCGCGCTTGCCCGAGGGCTCACTACCTTCGACCGCATGTTCGGTGCGCGAGCCGATGTGGACCCTGTGCGTCATCTGATCGGGTGCGCGGCCGGGTGGGTGGGCTGCCCACCTCTGAGGCGACGTATATCGGCGTCGACCCGAAAGTCCCGGTCGGCGACTACGAGTTGGTGTTCAAAGATGTTCCGGTCGACGCGTTCTGGTCGGTGTCGGTGTACAACGCGAGGGGATTCTTCGAGCCGAACGCGAAGGACCTCTACTCGGTCAACAGTGTCACCGGCGATCGCAACAACGATGGCTCGATCACCGTGCGTTTCGTTGCCTCGATCGACGGCGACATCCTCCCGAACGCGATCGTCACACCGGAGGGCTGGAACTACCTCATTCGCTTCTACCGGCCTCGTGTGGAGGTTCTCGATGGTAGCTGGACGCCACCGACGCTCACGCCATACAAGGCCTCATGAGGCAGGCGGCCGTCAGGGGTGTGCAGCGAGGAACGCCTCGTGCGGTAGGCCGGCGGTGAGCTGATCGACATCGAACGGTTCGTCGAGACGGGCGTGCAGCATCTTCGGATCGATCAGCAGGCTGATCTCGGCGGTCTGACGAGCGAACAGCCGACCGAAACGCGGGTAAAGCCAACGCATTACGGCCCGCTCCGGTGAAGTGCAGCGCGCGGCACAATAGCCGACATGGCCCACCTCGTCGGTGAGAATTTCGCTGTAGAGTTGCTCGATGCGCCCGGCCACATCGGGCTCGTCGGCGAACAACTCGACCCCTACACGGCGCAGTTCGTCGAACATGATGCAGCCCGCCATCTCGCCCGCGCCCACGAACGCGAATGCGATGCGCTCCGGGATGAAGACGTTGATCTTCACGAACTGGCGCATCACCAGCGGTGGCGGGACGACTTGGAACGGCAGATCGAACATGTCGAGCACGTAAGCCAGTAAGCGGGTGTGATAGTGCTCTTCGAGTTCGATATACACCCGCTCGGGCGGAGCGTCGTCACCACTATTGCGTCCGTAAGTCTCTCCCAGTCCGACGCCGAACCGTTCGGCCTGGTTCAACTTCGCGGTCGCCAACAGAAAAAGCATTTCGCGGTTGAGGCCCGGCTCGGGTCGGCGGCGACGCAGGTTGCGCGCGAACACATCTCGATCGATGGGACGACTCGAGCGGACCGGGTCCGCCACCAGTCCGTCGAAAAATTCTTCCCGGCTGGCCAGGCGGCGGTGCAGCAAATCCGCCTCACCGTCTCGCCGCGCCAAGTAGTTGCGGTAGCCCTCGATACCTAGAGCGTTCATCGCTCCTCCATTCCCTGAACAATCGTCAGCACATATCGATCCAATAGCGCGGCGCGCTCGCGGGATGCGGTCGCACCGGTGGCCAGCAACGCGAACAGCCCGGTAAGGAAAATCACCCCGAGCGCACCCGGGTCGGCATCCGCCGACACCCTTCCGGCAGCCTGCGCTTCGGCGATCGCGGCGATGACGAACCCGGCCAGCGGATGCTCGCCCAGCTCGTCTTCGATCGGCCGGGTCGCCGAGAAGTGCAGGCCCAGCATGTCTCTGAACACGACGGGACCCAACCGCTCTTCGGCGGCGAGCACTTGGCGAACGAGCAGGCGCAGCAGCGACAGCAGGTCGTCGGGCGCGGCGGATCGGGTGTGGAGCGTGGCCACGATTTTGGCCTCCTCGGCCCGCTCCAACTCGACCAGCACGTGCTCCTTGGTCGGGAAGTGGAAATAGAACGTGCCGCGCGCCACCCCCGCCGTCGCGGCGATCGCAGCGACGTCCGCACCCGCCAGTCCAGACCGGCCGAACTCGGCCACCGCGGCGTCGAAGACACGGGCCCGAGTCTGAAGCCGCTGCGCCTCCCGCACCCCGACAACCTGCGGGGCAGGTTCCGCGGTCGACGCACGTGAAGGCACGCGGACACAGTACAGAATCTCATTGCCACCCGTCAATGACGGTCGTCAATGAGTTTGCCAGCGGTCCCGTGGTTTCATTGAGCCATGAGTGGTGTGCCGAGCCGGCAGGCTCGCTTAGCGCATGCGGCGAAGCATGCCGAACTGTGGAACGCCGGGAAGAAAGACGAGTGGGTGGCGTCCTGGCGCACGATCTGCCCCGGCGAGGTCCGGATGTTCGATCCGGTCGGTACTGAGGAGAAGCGCGGGTTCGACACCGCGACTTCCGACGCGTTCGACATGTTCCAGTCCATCCTCAAGATCAAGATGATCACCGTGCAAGTGAACGGCAATGAGATGGCCTGGGTCTGTGAGAATCACTTCGGCACCGAGCCGAACGTTCAAATGGCCTACAGCATCGAAACGTTCGCTTGGGACGACGACGGGAATCTGCTCATCAAGACCTACTATCCGATGCCTGAGACCGTTGGCTCCGACAGCGACCCCTACGCTCACCTTCTTGAGGGTCAGCAGTAGCACCCATTCGGAGTTTGATCCGCCAACTCCCCAGCTAGCCCGTAGCATCTGCCCGATCGAGAGGAAATGAATGAGCAGACGCGGGTGGACCCGCAATGGGGGCCTGCCGGTGAAAGCAGTGCAAATTGCCTGTTGTACGGCAGGGGCCATGGTCGCGGTCCTGTTCAGCGCCGGGATAGGCCACGCCGACGAGGCCGGCTACCTGGACGAGTTGAGCCGGCATGGATACGCGGTGAGCGCGGCGTCGGGGCAATACCTGCTGGGCAGCGGCCACGCGATGTGCGGGGAATTGCAGGCCGGGCATTCGCCAGACTACGTCGCCAAGCATTGGACGTACCCGAACGCGTCGTACCAGAACTTGCTGGACATGGCGAGCGCGGCGCAAAACAACCTATGCGGTGGCGACTGATTTATTCTGCGACGACTGCGATTTCGCCGCCCAGGCGGTAGGGCGTCACCAATGGAAGTTGGTCGCCGCTCCAAAACCTGCCGGGGTCAAACCAGTTGGACCGCTTCTCGGTTTCGATCAACCCCATCTCTTCATAGGTGACCGCGACCGTCTCCGCGCAATATGCGGACTCAAAGCCGCCCTTTCGCTGCTCTTCCCTGCGCCGTCGGGTTGACTCGCGAACCCATTTGTCCAAGAACGGGATTCCCCGCACGAAGTCGTATCTGGTCGGCAGTTGACCGCGCAGCCACCGCAGGGTGAGCCGGGTGGTGCTCGGAAACGGGGTGCCGTCCATCCGGGCGATGACGCGCAGCAGCCGGTTCTCCTGCTTGCGGGTCGCGTCGGGGGTCAGCTGACGCAACCAGCATCGCTGCCCGTAGCGCTGCATCCAGCGCTCGACCACCTGTCCGGCGTCGTTGAGTTGCACACCGCGGTGGTTGGTGCCGGTCCACACATCGGTCAGCTTGTCGCCGAGTTCGGCATGCCAGATCAACGGCGGCAGATCCTCGATCGCCACCGTCATGCCGACGTGGTTGACCGGGCTGTTCGACAAGGTCTGGATCGCACGGTCGGGTCCGGAGCGCCCACGAAACAGCCAGATGTCGCCGGTCCGGGTTGCCTCCAGCGCCTGGGTCAGATTCACCGTATGTGTTTCCACCACCGAACCTTATGCACATATCGGTCATTGCAGGATGCAGTCGCGAATAACCTTTGCGCATGCGCACCATTTGGAAGTTGGTCGGGCTGGCCGGGATCGTCGGCGTTGCCGCCGGGGGAGTGCTGGTGGCACGCGATCAGCGCCGGCGGCGGGCCTACACGTCCGATGAGATCCGGGCCCGGCTACAGGAGCGCCTGGCCGAGGCGGGCGATGAGCCCTAGCCCTACGACGATGCGGGCCGGAACGGCCCGGGGAGGAGTAGGGCAATCAGCCCTAGGCGGCGACCGCGTAGAGGTGATGGGTGCCGGCGAAGCCCTTCAGCTCGGCCTCGCGGCCGTCGTCGAAAGAGATGTCATCGCAGTCGCGGAGGGCGTCACGAACGGTTTCGCTGACCAGGATCTCCCCGCCATCGGCCTGCCCGGCGACTCGTGCCGCCATGGCGACGTTACGGCCGAACAGGTCGTCGCCGCGGCGCACCGATCGGCCCATGTGGATTCCGATCCGAACTCGAATATCGTTGTGCCGCTTGCGTTGTACGTCTCTGTGTAACGCGTGCTGGAGGTCGATACCGCAGCGCACCGCCTGCTCGGCCCGAGCGAACGCAATCATGAATCCGTCGCCCTGGCTTTTCACCACATGCCCTGAGCGCTCTTTGACCAGCTTGCGTACCAGCTTGTCGTGCTCATCGATCAACTTGACCCAGGCTCGGTCGCCGACTCGCTCATTGAGCGCGGTGGACTCCTCGATATCGGAGAACAGAATCGCCACCTTGCCGTCCGCAGTGACCCGGGCCAGGTCCGGTCGTTCCACCGCGGCCCAGTCGGCGAGATCTTCGATGGAGCTGCGCACCGCGGCGCCGAACCCCTCCTTGCGCACCAGGTTCGCCGTCTGCCATACGGTCTTGACCGCCTCCCGGCCGGCGGGCAGCAACCAGCTCCGGGGGTCGACGCGCCGCTGTAGTTCGGCGGCCTCCCGGCGACTGCGGGTCAGCGCCGCCCACATAAAGGCCAGCGCGGCGGCCTCGATCACCGCGACGCCCGCCAGGGCGTAGACCGCGATCATCAGGGGGTCATGCATGCCACGCATCTTTCCCGATCAGTGTTGTCTGTCCTAGCGACGGTGCCAGATCTACGCGCATGCGGGGGTGCAGACCGCGAAAGATCGACTGCGACATTACGTTTGGCCAATCAAGAAGGCATCAGCGAGCCGTCGAGGTTTGGCCGCCCCGGCAATCGGGTTACCTGACACCGAGCACGCTTGCGCGGCGTGCTCCTTCTGGTTGTCGGTCCGAACCGCAGTGTTTAGGGTTGGAACTGGCCGTGACGGGGTCGCGTTAGGCGTGTTTTGCAAGTGTTGAACCCGAGCTGACTAGTCGAATCTTCGTGGAGGTCCCTGATTGGCCGAATCCGGCGATCGCGACTCAGACCTGCTGGTGATCTTCGGAATTACCGGCGACCTGGCCCGCAAGATGACCTTCCGAGCCCTGTACCGCCTGGAGCGCCGGGAGTTGCTGCCATGCCCGGTCCTGGGCGTGGCCAGCGATGACATCACCCTCGAAGAGCTGGTCAAGCGAGCCCACAAGGCGATCGCCGATACCGGCGAAAAGATGGACGACAAGGTGTTCGACCGGCTGGCCGACCGCCTGTCCTACCTACACGGCGACGTCACTGACCACGCGCTGTACGACTCGCTGGCCGAGCGGATCGGTTCGAAGCGCTGCCTGTACTACCTGGAAATGCCGCCTTCGCTATTTGCGTCAATCGTCGAACGCCTGGCCA
>Ga0209040_10000612_pt1 | contig 27721 bp, 29 predicted proteins | sample BogFormECP12_OM3_FD_188240 | JGI IMG/M metagenome (GOLD analysis project Ga0209040, IMG submission 188240) | Bog forest soil microbial communities from Calvert Island, British Columbia, Canada - ECP12_OM3 (SPAdes) (version 2) | ecosystem: Environmental > Aquatic > Freshwater > Wetlands > Bog ... | reverse complement strand
CCAGCGCCGAGATGGTGGCGATCTGGTCGCCGGAGGCCAAAGTCGTCGCCGAGCGGCGGCTCTGGCTGGCGGTGCTGCGGGCGCAGGCGGAATTGGGGGTCGAAGTCCCCGAAGCTGCCGTGGCCGACTACGAGCGGGTGCTCGACGATGTCGACCTGGCTTCGATCGCCGCCCGCGAGCGGGTGCTGCGCCATGACGTCAAGGCCCGCATCGAGGAATTCAACGCGCTGGCCGGCCACGAACAAGTGCACAAAGGCATGACCAGCCGCGACCTGACCGAGAACGTCGAGCAACTGCAGATTCGCCGGTCGATGGAATTGGTGTTCTGCCACGGCGTGGCAGTGGTGGCCCGGCTGGCCGAGCGTGCAGTGACCTACCGCGACCTGGTGATGGCCGGACGCAGCCACAACGTCGCCGCGCAGGCCACCACATTGGGCAAACGGTTCGCCTCGGCGGCGCAGGAGACCCTGCTGGCGTTGACCAGGCTGCGGGAACTGATCGACCGCTACCCGCTGCGCGGCATCAAAGGCCCGATGGGCACGGCCCAGGACATGCTCGACCTGCTCGGCGGCGACGTGGCGAAGCTGGCTGAACTGGAACGACGCATTGCCGACTTCTTAGGATTCACAACGGTTTTGACCAGTGTGGGACAGATATATCCGCGTTCGCTGGACCACGACGTGGTGTCCGCTCTGGTGCAGTTGGGCGCGGGGCCGTCGTCACTGGCGCAGACGATCCGACTGATGGCCGGCCATGACCTCGTCACCGAGGGTTTCGCGCCGGGCCAGGTTGGCTCGTCGGCGATGCCGCACAAGATGAACACCCGTAGTTGCGAGCGGGTCAACGGGCTACAGGTGCTGCTGCGCGGCTACGCTTCGATGGCCGCTGAATTGGCCGGCGCGCAGTGGAACGAAGGCGACGTTTTCTGCTCGGTAGTACGCCGAGTTACGTTGCCGGACAGCTTCTTCGCCGTCGACGGGCAGATCGAGACGATGCTGACCGTGCTCGACGAATTCGGTGCCTACCCCGCCGTGATCCAGCGCGAGCTGGACCGATACCTGCCGTTCCTCGCCACCACCAAGGTTCTGATCGCGGCGGTGCGCGCGGGGATGGGTCGTGAAGCCGCCCACGAGGTCATCAAAGAACACGCGGTGGCCGCCGCACTGGCGATGCGGGAACGCGGCGCCGAGCCCGAGCTGCTCGAGCGGCTGGCCGCCGATCCGCGACTGCCGCTGGACCGGCCGGCGTTGGATGCCGCGCTGGCCGACAAGCAGGCGTTCATCGGTGCCGCCGGCGACCAGGTCGACGCTGTGGTCGCGGCGGTGGACGCACTGGTCGCGCGCTACCCGGACGCGGCCAAGTACACGCCGGGCGCCATCCTATGACTCTCGCCGGCGCCCTTTCGGGGATCGACTTCACCGATCTGGACAACTTCGCCAACGGATTTCCGCACGAATTGTTCGCTGTCCATCGGCGCGAAGCGCCGGTGTACTGGCACCAGCCGACCGAGCACACTCCCGACGCAGAGGGCTTCTGGTCCGTTTCTACGTATGCGGAAACGCTTGCGGTGCTGAAGGATCCGGTGACGTTCTCATCGGTCACGGGTGGCGATCGACCGTTCGGCGGCACGCTGTTGCAGGATCTGGCCATCGCGGGCCAAGTCCTGAACATGATGGACGATCCCCGCCACTCGCAGATTCGGCGACTCGTCAGCTCCGGGCTGACGCCGCGGATGATCCGCCTCGTCGAGGATGACCTTCGCGGCCGGGCGTGTCGGCTGTTGGATGCGGTGGTGCAGGGCGAACCGTTCGACTTTCTGGTGGACATCGCCGCCGAGCTGCCGATGCAGATGATCTGCATCCTGCTGGGAGTGCCGGAATCCGAACGACATTGGCTCTTCGAGGCCATCGAGCCCCAGTTCGACTTCGGCGGATCGCGCAAGGCGTCCCTTGCCCAGATGTCGGCCGAGGAGGCCGGGTCGCGGATGTATGCCTACGGCCAGGAGCTGATCGCGTCGAAGCGTGCTGCGCCGACCGACGATATGTTGTCGGCAGTCGCCAACGCAAAGCCGGACGACTTCGGAGGGGAAGGCGCGCCGGCCATGTCCGATCTCGAGCTGTATCTGTTCTTCAGTCTACTGTTCAGCGCCGGCGCTGAGACGACGCGCAACGCAGTCGCGGGTGGGCTGCTGGCGCTGGCGGAACATCCGGAGCAACTACGCGCGCTGCGTGAGGATTTGGGCATGCTGCCCACGGCGGTCGAGGAGATGGTCCGGTGGACGTCGCCATCGCCGTCCAAGCGGCGCACTGCCACACGCACCGTCACGCTCGGCGAAGTGTCGATCGAGGCGGGACAGAAGGTACAGATCTGGGAAGGCTCCGCCAACCGTGACGCCAGCGTGTTCGACCGCGCCGATGAGTTCGATATCACCCGAAAGCCCAATCCGCACTTGGGCTTCGGCCAGGGTGTGCACTACTGTCTGGGTGCCAATCTGGCCCGGCTGGAATTGCGAGTGCTGTTCGAAGAGCTGTTGTCGCGTTTCCACACGGTGCGGGTCGTGCGGCCGGTCGAATGGACTCGCAGCAACCGGCATACCGGTATCCGGCACCTGGTCGTCGAATTGCGCGGTTAGTGCACTCTGACGGCAATTCCCGCCGACCGTAGCTCGAGGGCGGCCAGGCCTCGGATCGCGCGCGGATCCGCCACGCGCCAGGCACCGACGGGGTCGGGGCTGACGGCGGCCAGCCTGCGCAGCGGCCGGTTGGCCAATGCCCGCAGCGCCAGCAATTGTTCGCCGGCCGGTGTGGTCGCCAGCGTGCTCACGGTCCACTTGCGCCGGAAGAACCGGATGCGCAACACCAACCAAGGCATCACCACCGCAAGGGCCGGCGGCGCAGCGACGGCCAGCGCCAGCACCACCGCCAACCAGGTCGCGGTGGTGTCCAGGTTGTGCCCGGCCCCGGCGATGTCGAGGGCGGCCTTACTGGCCGCCGTCAGCGGCTTGCTCACCGTGTCACCGACCAGCGGGATGCTATCGGCGCTATGGCCCGCCGACTTGAGGCTGTCGGCGACACCGCCCGCGCCGCCTTCGACCTGTCGACCCACCGCGGCGATGGTCGACACCGCGCTGTGGACGGCCAGGCCGACGAGCACCCAGATGAACGTCCAAATGACGACGACGACATCACTGAGCAACTGGGCCAACAGTCGGCCCGGAGTAGTGGCATAAGGGAGAAACCGCGATTTCATAGCCTGATCCCAACACAGGGTCGCTTTGCAGGTGGCCTTTGAGGTGGCCGGCACGACCCGAGGAGGAGCCCGGCTAGGCTGTCCCGATGCGTCCCGCTCTGTCCGACTATCGGCACCTGGCCAGTGGCAAGGTCCGCGAGCTGTACCGCATCGACGACGATCACCTGTTGTTCGTGGCAACCGACCGGATTTCAGCGTTCGACTATGTGCTCGACAGCACGATTCCCGACAAAGGCCGGATTTTGACCGCGATGAGCGTGTTCTTCTTCGACCTCGTCGAGGCGCCCAACCACCTCGCCGGTCCGCCCGACGATCCGCGCATCCCCGACGAGGTCCTCGGCCGCGCACTGGTGGTGCGAGAGCTGAAGATGCTTCCGGTGGAGTGCGTCGCCCGCGGCTACCTGACCGGTTCGGGACTACTGGACTACCAGCAGACCGGCAAAGTCTGTGGCATCACATTGCCTCCGGGCCTGGTGGAGGCCAGCAGGTTCTCCTCACCGCTGTTCACGCCCGCGACGAAAGCCGAACTTGGGCAACATGATGAGAACGTCTCGTTCGCACAGGTGATCCAGCTGGTAGGCGGCGTCCGTGCCAACCAATTGCGCGACCGTACTGTACAGACCTATGTACAGGCGGCCGACCACGCGCTAAGGAGAGGAATCATCATCGCAGACACCAAATTCGAGTTCGGCATCGACGCGCACGACAACTTGGTGCTGGCCGACGAGATTTTCACACCCGATTCCTCGCGATACTGGCCGGCCGCCGATTACCGCGTCGGCGAGGTGCAGACCAGTTTCGACAAGCAGTTCGTCCGTAACTGGCTGACGGGCCCCGACTCCGGTTGGGACCGCTCGGGATCTCAACCTCCACCGCCGCTGCCCGAGAGCATCATCGACGCCACCCGCGACCGTTACATCGAAGCCTACGAACGGATTTCCAGCCTGCGCTTCGACGACTGGATCGGGCCGGGAGCATGAGCCGCGCCGGCGACGATGCAGAGCGGAGCGATGAGGAGGAGCGGCGCATGATTCCGGCCGGCGACGATGCAGAGCGAAGAGATGGGGTGGGGGCCGCTCCCGCTTGCGGGGGAGAGCGGCGCTCATGACCGGGGCATCTGGACCGCCCGTCGCCAAGCGGGTGGAGAGTCGGCGGGAGTTTCACGGTGACGTGTTCGTCGACCCATATGAATGGCTGCGCGACAAGTCCAGTCCCGAGGTGATCGCTTACCTGGAATCGGAGAACGAGTACGCCGATCAGGCGACCGCCCAGCTTGAACCGCTGCGGCAGCGGATTTTCGACGAGATCAAAGCACGCACGAAGGAAACCGACCTGTCGGTACCGATCCGACGTGGCGACTGGTGGTATTACGCCCGCAGCTTTGAAGGCAAGCAATACGGTGTCCAATGTCGCTGCCCGGTAACCGATCCGGCCGATTGGAACCCGCCGATCTTCGACGAACACACCGAGATCACCGGTGAGCAGATACTTCTCGACGAGAACGTCGAAGCCGAGGGACACGACTACTTCTCGCTGGGCGCCGCCAGCGTCAGCCCCGACGGCAATGTGCTGGCGTACTCCATCGACGTAGTCGGTGATGAGCGTTATACGTTGCGGTTCAGAGACCTCCGCACGGGCGAGCAATACCCGGACGAGATCGTCGGTATCGGCGCAGGGGCGACCTGGGCCACCGACAGCCGAACCGTCTACTACGTCACGGTCGACGCGGCGTGGCGTCCCGAAACGGTGTGGCGGCACCGGCTCGCCTCGGGTTTGCCCGCGGAGAAGGTGTATCACGAAGCCGACGAGCGGTTTTGGGTTGCGGTGGGCCGGACCCGCAGTGATGCCTATGTGCTGATCGTGTCGGCGTCGGCCATCACCTCGGAGGTCCGCTACGCGGATGCAGGCGACCCACACGCCGAGTTCGTCACGGTGCTGCCCCGGCGCGACGGTGTCGAGTATTCGGTGGAACACGCAATCGTCGACGGGCAAAACCGGTTTTTGATCTTGCACAACGACGGTGCGGTCAATTTCACGCTTGTGGAGGCGCCTGCCGAGGATCCCGGGGCGCAGCACACGTTGATCGGCCACCGCGACGATGTGAGGCTGGATGGCGTCGACGCGTTCGCCGGCCATCTGGTGATCAGCTACCGCGGCGAAGCGCTGCCGCGAATTCAGCTGTGGCCCATCGACGGCGATGGCTACGGACGGCCCGAGGAGATCTCGTTCGACTCTGAGCTGATGTCGGCCGGCCTTGGCGCCAACCCGAATTGGGACTCACCTAAGCTGCGCATCGGCGCGGGATCGTTTGTCACCCCGGCGCAGATCTACGACCTGGATCTCGTCACTGGCGAGCGCACCCTTTTGCGCGAGCAGCCGGTGCTCGGCGACTACCGGCGCGTGGAGTACGTCGAACGCCGTGACTGGGCGTACGCGGCCGACGGAAGCCGGATTCCGATCTCAATCGTGCACCGTGCTGACATCGAATTCCCCGCTCCGGCACTTGTTTACGGCTACGGCGCTTATGAGATTTGTGAGGATCCGCGGTTTTCCATCGCTCGGCTGTCGCTGCTGGACCGTGGAATGACGTTTGTCGTCGCGCATGTCCGCGGCGGCGGCGAGATGGGTCGGCTGTGGTACGAGCACGGCAAGCTGCTGGAGAAGAAGAACACGTTCACTGACTTCGTCGCGGTTGCGAACCATCTGGTGGACTCCGGACTGACCCGACAGGAGCAGCTGGTCGCCTTGGGCGGCAGCGCCGGTGGGCTGCTCATGGGCGCGGTGGCCAACACGGCTCCCGATCTGTTCGCCGGAATCCTGGCGCAGGTCGCATTCGTCGACCCGCTTACGACGATTCTCGATCCATCGCTGCCGCTGACCGTCACCGAGTGGGACGAATGGGGAAACCCATTGAGCGACAGCGATGTTTACCACTACATGAAATCCTATTCGCCGTACGAGAACATCGCGGCCCAGAAGTATCCGCCGATCCTTGCGATGACCTCGCTGAACGACACCAGGGTCTATTATGTCGAACCCGCGAAATGGGTAGCGGCCTTGCGGCACACCAAAACCGATGGCAATCCGGTGCTGCTGAAGACCCAGATGACCGCCGGCCATGGTGGTATCAGCGGGCGTTACGAGCGCTGGAAAGAGGTGGCCTACCAGTTCGCCTGGTTACTGGCTGCCGCCGATCGCGACCACTACGGCAGCGGCCAGGTAGACGATCTCCTCAGCGGTGCGCAGGGGTAGCTGCGTAGTCATCGACTTGGGCGGATTGGGCATCCGCGCCGCGTAGATGTTGGCCGGGAACATCGCCAGCATCAACAGCAGCAGGCAAACCGCCGCAGCGACCCGGGTGGCCGGTACCACCAGGCCTGCGGCGCCGAGGAACTCCAGCACCCCGGTGAGAGTCACCAGCAGACCGGGTGCCGGCAGCTGTGGAGGCACGATCGCAATCAGGGCAGCGCGCAGTGGCGGGACGAAGTGCGCGACACCGGTCAGAACGAACATCGCGGCCAGGCCGATGGCGATCGCTTTAGTCCAGGTGTCGACATAGTCGACGCCGAGCCAGCCCACGATTCGGGCCACGATGCTTCCCGCGAGCAGGGTGATCAACGGAGCCATGTCAACTCTCCAATCTAGACACTGACAAGTTCTGTTGCGGCGAGCTTACGGACTTAACTAGTCATTGTCAAGTTTGCCAGTTATGCTGGCATTATGAGTCGTCCGACCTACCATCACGGGGACCTGCGGGCCGCGATCCTGACCGAGGCCGCACGTCTTGTCGATGAGCGCGGCGCCGACCGGGTGTCACTGCGCGAGTTGGCGCGGGAAGCGGGGGTGTCACACGCCGCGCCGGCGCACCACTTCACCGATCGGCGCGGCTTGTTCACCGCGCTGGCCGCTCAGGGGTTCGAGTTGTTGGCCGCGGGCCTGGCTGAGGCGCGGCCCCGATTCCTCGATGCTGCGCTGGCGTACGTGCGATTTGCCATCGAACATCCCGGCCACTACCGGGTGATGTTCGACAAGTCGCTGGTCGATCCGTCGAACCGCGAACTGGTCGCCGCCCAAGCGGCCGCCGGAGCTGAGTTGTCTCGCGGCGTCGCGTCGCTGCCGGATCAGCACGCCCAAGCCGATCCGCGCGGTGCACAGCTGGCGGCTTGGTCACTGGTGCATGGGTTTTCGATGCTGTGGCTCAACGACGCGGTGAACGCTGAGCTAAAGGCCACCGATCCGATGGCCACCGTCGAGCGGATTGCGGCGATGCTGTTCGAGGAGTAGCGCTCCTAGTAGGCCGGCACCGGCGGCTGGCGCTTGGCCGCCGACGGCGGCTTGTTGGGCAGGAACGCGACGGGCACAAGCGCCAACGCGACAACGAGGATCGACACCACGATGACGACCGTGTACGCGTGTGTGAGGTCGTACATAAGCCGGATGGTGAAATCCGGTAAGACCTCGTGGTGGGACGGCGCCGGTGCACCGTGCTTCACAAGTTTTCCTTTGAGGATCCCGAGTTTCTCTGCGGTGGTGATGCTTTCGCTGCGGTTGAACTGACTCGTCAAAATCACCGACATCAATGCGGTGCCGACCGAAACGGCGACGTGCTGAGTGACACTGAGCAGTGTTGACCCGCGCGCCACCTGGTGGGGCGCTAACGTCTGTACCGCCGCTCCGGACAGCGGCGTCAAAGTGCAGCCTAGGCCGATGCCGGTAATGATCAGTCCCACCAGCAGGATCGGCAGGTAGTCCGCTTGTTTCCAAGCACCGTAGGCGAATACGGTCAGTCCGGTACTGATCAGCGCGATCCCGACGAGCAGGATATTGCGGGGTCCACGTTTGTCCATCAAGGTACCGGCGAGCGGCATCGCCAGCATCGCACCGAGTCCCTGCGGGATCAGCTGCAGCCCCGACTGCAGCGGCGTCTCATGCAGCAGCTGTTGGAGATAACTGGGAATCACCAGGACGGCGCCGAAGAATCCGACCGAGAACACGAACATTGCCGAGTTGGCCGACGTCACCACCCGATTCTTGAACAGCCGCAGGTCGATCAGTGGGTGCTCGGCACGGTGCAGCGCATGCAGAACAAACGTGGTGATCAAGGTCATTCCGATGGCCACCGGTATCCACACATGGTTGTCGGTGAACGTGCCGCGTCGTGGAACCGACGAAATACCGAAGAGCAGTGTTGCCAACCCGGGCGACAGCAGCAGCATCCCGACGAAGTCAAACGTCTCCGACGGTCTCGGGCGATCTCTCGGAAACAACAACGCCGCGAGAACCAGCACGATCACGCCGAGTGGCAGGTTGATCCGGAAAATCCATGGCCAGCCGTAGGCGCCGATCAGCCAGCCGCCGAGGACCGGCCCGCACATCGGGCCCAGGAGCATCGGGATACCCAGCACCGCCATCAACCGGCCGAGCCGCCGTGGTCCGGCCTCGCGCGTCAAGATGATCAACGTCAACGGCACCAGGATCCCGCCGCCGAGTCCTTGTATCACTCGAAACGCGATGAGCTCGGTGATGTTTGATGCCATCGAACACAGCAGGGACGCCAAGGTAAACCACAAAACCGCGCCTAAGAACAGCCGCTTGGTGCCGAACCGGTCGGATGCCCAACCGGCCAGCGGGATCACGGTGGCCTGCCCGAGCGCGTAACCCGTTATCGTCCACGCGACGATGGCCTGAGTGGATCCGAACTCCCCGATGAACGTGCGCTGTGCCACGCTGACGACCGTGCCGTCCAGGATCGCCATCACCGAGGCGAAAATGCAGACTCCGGCGATGCGCAGTAGGCCGGCGTCGAGATTATCTGGATAGTCAGGCAGATCGCCGGATACCGGTTCGATGTTCGCAGTCAACGGCGCCGCGCGAGAAACCATGATCGCCAGCCTAACGACAAACTAGCTAGCTGACCAACATACTTTGCGCTAGGTGCGATGGGGGTAGCCTGCCGGGTATGACTGTGACCCAGATCGCTTTGACCACACTCGACGGTCGTCCGACGTCACTGGCCGACTACAGCGACCACGCGGTCCTGGTGGTCAACGTGGCGTCCAAGTGTGGCCTGACGCCGCAGTACGCTGCGCTGGAACAGCTTGCGCGAGACTACGGCGACCGCGGGCTCACGGTCCTTGGAGTTCCGTGCAATCAATTCATGGGCCAAGAGCCCGGCACCGCCGAAGAAATCCAAACCTTTTGTTCCACCAGCTACGGCGTGACGTTTCCGCTGTTAGCCAAAACCGAGGTCAACGGGCCTGGCCGGCATCCGCTCTACGCGGAACTGACCAAGACACCCGACGCCGGCGGGGAGGCCGGCGACGTGCAGTGGAACTTCGAGAAGTTTCTGATCGCTCCCGGCGGAAACGTGGTCAACCGATTCCGTCCACGGACGGTGCCCGACGCGCCGGAGATTATCGCCGCGATCGAGGCTGTACTGCCGAATTAGCTGGTCACAGAGCCGGATCGACGCTCATTGTCCGCGTGTATGTCACCATCTGGACACCTGGCATCGTCAAAATTGTGGTGTGTCTGGGAAGTTGATCGTTTCGGTCTCCGGGATCTGTGAACGTACGTTGGATGACGTCGCCGAGTTCTGCGCGCTGATGGACACCCGGGCGGTGCCGGTGTCGTTGTTGGTGGCCCCGCGGTTGAAGGGCGGCTACCGGCTTGATCGTGACCCGCACACCGTCGAGTGGCTGGCCGGCCGGCGTGCCGCCGGTGACGCGATCCTGCTGAACGGCTATGACGAGGCCGCAACCAAGAAACGACGCGGCGAGTTCGCGGCGCTGCCCGCCCACGAGGCCAACCTGCGACTGATGGCCGCCGACCGAGTGCTCGAGCACCTCGGGCTGCGCACCCGGCTATTCGCGGCGCCGGGTTGGACGGCGTCGCCGGGCACGGTTAATGCACTGCCGCGCAATGGGTTTCGACTCCTCGCCGATCTGCACGGGATCACCGACTTGGTCCGGCAGACGACCGTGCGGGCACGGGTGCTGGGCATCGGAGAAGGATTCCTGACTGAGCCGTGGTGGTGCCGGATGCTGGTGCTGTCGGCCGAGCGGGTGGCCCGCCGGGACGGCGTCGTCCGGGTCGCGGTCGCGGCCCGTCACCTGCGCAAACCCGGGCCGCGGCAAGCGATGCTGGACGCGGTGGACCTGGCGTTGCTGCAAACCTGTTCACCTACCGTGTATCAGTGGCGGGCCCTTCAGACGGTTCTCGACGCAGCCTGACAGCTCGGGTCGCTACTGTGTAGCGCCATGAGCGATACCGCAGCCGGATCGGCGGGGCCGACCGCTGATGTCATCATCGTCGGGGCGGGCCTGGCCGGCCTAGTGGCCGCCTGCGAAGTGGTGGACCGTGATATGCGGGTGCTCATCCTCGACCAGGAGAACAGCGCCAACCTCGGCGGGCAGGCGTTCTGGTCGTTCGGCGGCTTGTTCTTCGTCGACAGCCCCGAGCAGCGCCGCCTGGGCGTTCGCGACAGTCACGAACTCGCTCTGCAGGATTGGCTTGGCACTGCGGCGTTCGACCGTCCGGAAGACTACTGGCCGAGGCAATGGGCCCATGCCTACGTCGATTTCGCCGCAGGGGAGAAACGTAGCTGGTTGCGTGCCAGGGGCTTGCAGATCTTTCCGCTGGTCGGGTGGGCCGAGCGCGGCGGCTACGACGCGCAGGGGCACGGCAACTCGGTGCCCCGCTTCCATATCACCTGGGGAACCGGGCCGGCCATCGTGGAGATCTTCGCGCGGCGGTTGCGGGACCATCCGAAGGTGCGTTTCGCGCACCGGCACCAAGTGGACGAGCTGATCATCGAGGGCGACGCGGTGACCGGGGTCCGGGGCACCGTCTTGGAACCCTCAACGGAACCGCGCGGCGTGCCGTCATCACGAAAATCGGTTGGGCAGTTCGAGTTTCGCGCTTCGGCGGTGATAGTCACCAGCGGGGGTATCGGCGGCAACCACGATATGGTGCGAGCGAACTGGCCGAAGCGGATGGGCCGCGTCCCCGCGCAACTGCTGTGCGGGGTGCCCGCCCACGTCGACGGCCGGATGATCGCGATCACCGAGAAGTCCGGCGCCCGGGTGATCAACCGCGACCGGATGTGGCATTACACCGAAGGCATCACCAACTACGACCCGATCTGGCCGCTGCACGGCATCCGGATCATCCCGGGTCCGTCGTCGCTGTGGCTGGACGCCAAGGGCAAGCGGCTGCCGGTACCGCTGTATCCAGGTTTCGACACTCTCGGCACGCTGGAGTACATCGCGAAGTCGGGCTGCGACTACACCTGGTTTGTCCTGAACGCCAAGGTCATCGAGAAGGAATTCGCCCTGTCCGGGCAGGAACAGAACCCAGACCTGACCGGGCGCAGCGTCCGCCAGCTGCTGTCGTCGCGGGCCCGGTCCGGGCCGCCGGGTCCGGTGCAGGCCTTCGTCGATCGGGGCGTCGACTTCGTCAGCGCAAACTCATTACGCGAGTTGGTGACTGCCATGAACAAGTTGCCCGATGTGCTGCAGCTGGACTACGCGACGGTGGCGGAAGAGGTCACCGCGCGCGATCGCGAGGTGGCGAACCGTTTCACCAAGGACAGCCAGATCACCGCGATCCGTGCTGCCCGTAAGTATCTCGGCGACCGGCTGGGCCGAGTGGTTGCTCCGCACCGGTTGGCGGATCCCAAAGCCGGACCGCTGATCGCGGTCAAGTTGCACATCCTGACCCGAAAGACGTTGGGCGGGTTGGAGACCGATTTGGACTCGCGAGTGCTCAAGGGCGATGGGACTCCGCTCGACGGGCTTTACGCGGCCGGCGAGGTGGCCGGTTTCGGCGGCGGTGGTGTGCACGGATACCGGGCCCTGGAGGGAACGTTCCTGGGTGGGTGCATCTTCTCGGGTCGCGCCGCCGGCCGCGGTGCCGCAAGCGACATCGCCTAACCGGCCGAGCAGACACAAAAGCCCCCGACACGCCGCCGCGTTGGGGGCTTTTGCGTCTGCTCGCGCATTAAAAGGTGACCGCGTCTTCTTCGGGCAGCACCTGGAAGTCGGTGGTGGTCATCTCGGTGAGTCGGCCGTAGTAGATGCCGCGGGCGTCCGGAGTGATGATGCCCTGGTGAATGGGCACTGCCCGGTTCGGCGCCACCGCCCTCAGGTAGTCCACTGCCTCGGAAATTCTCATCCACGGCGCCGCCGCCGGAGCGGCCAAGATGTCTATCGGCTCGTCCGGGACGAACAGCGCATCGCCGGGGTGCATGAACCGGGCGGGGTGCTCGCCGTCACCGACCAGGTACGAGATGTTGTTGATCACTGGAATTTCCGGGTGGATCACGGCATGTCGGCCACCGAGTGCGCGGATGGTCAAATCGCCGACCGAGAGCTCGTCGCCGACCTGCACCGGCTGGCACGGCAGATCAAGCTGCTCGGCGGTCTGCGGATCCGCGTAGAGCGCTGCGCCTGGATTGGCGTCGAGTAGCGCGGGCAACCGGGCGGTGTCGACGTGATCGGGGTGTTGATGAGTGATAACGATGGCCGACAGGCCGGTGATGCCCTCGAAACCGTGCGAGAAATTTCCCGGGTCGAACAACAGGGTGGTGTGGCCGAAGTCGGCGAGTACGCAGGAATGGCCAAAATGCGTGAGTTGCATGTCTACGATTGTGCGCTCATGGGGTGCCTGGCATGCGCCTAGTCCTGGCGACGATGCTGATCGCAAGCTGCGTGGCCGTCGGGTGTGTGTCGTCGGCTGCCGCCCACGCGGACCAGGAGACCTGCCCGCCAGTGTGCGACCGGATCCCGGACACGGCATGGGTCCTGCCCAACGCGATACCGCTGAACTCGACATACCGCTGGCCGTCGCTGGCCGGGGTGGCGATGCCGATGACCGGGACGGCGACGCCGCGGTTCCGGTTTGAGGAGGTGTGTGCCACTCCCGCCTTCCCGCAGGACACCCGCAACTCGGCGGTCGCGGGCCGGGCGACTGTCACCAACGCCGGAGGTCAGTGGCAGTTGCAGGCCCAGGTCCTGCATTGGCGTGGCGACACTGCACGCGGCGGCGATAACGCGTCGTCGGTGTTCGGCGTCGCCGCGGCCGCGCTGCGCGGTTGCCAGCTGGGCGCTGCGGGAGAGTCTCCATCGGTCACCGTCGACGAGCCCAATCGGCTGGCCGCGGTGATCAGCGGACCGGTGATCATGCACACCTACCTGGTCGCGCACCCGGAAAACAGCACCATCAGCGAACTGACGCTGTGGTCTTCGGAGCCACCGCAGGTCCCCTGGCCGGTGATTTCCGACGCCCCAGTTCTGGACGCCATGACGTCGCCGGTTTGCGCGGCCTACATCGGCTCGTGCTAGTAAGACGTCCCCGGTATCGACCGGTAGAGTTGGCGCCGAGCAAACCGAATCAGTAGGAGGAGCGCGGGTGGCCCGGGTGGTTGTGCACGTGATGCCCAAGGCCGAGATTCTCGACCCGCAGGGTCAGGCGATCGTCGGCGCATTAGGGCGGCTTGGGCATGCCGGCATCTCAGATGTGCGGCAGGGCAAGCGGTTTGAACTCGAAGTCGACGACAGTGTCGACGATTCGGCGCTTGCCGAGATCGCCGAGTCGCTGTTGGCGAACACAGTGATCGAAGACTGGACAGTAAGCCGGGAAGCGCAGTGACGGCTCGTATCGGCGTCATCACCTTTCCCGGGACGCTCGACGACGTGGACGCCGCTCGGGCGGTGCGTGTCGTCGGCGCCGAGCCCATCAGCCTGTGGCATGCCGACGCCGACCTCAAGGGTGTTGAGGCGGTGGTGGTGCCGGGCGGGTTCTCCTATGGCGACTATCTGCGGGCCGGCGCAATCGCCAGGTTCGCTCCGGTGATGGGCGAAGTCATCGCTGCTGCCGGCCGTGGGTTGCCGGTTTTAGGGATTTGCAACGGTTTTCAGGTCCTATGTGAGGCTGGGCTGCTGCCCGGCGCGCTGACCCGAAACGCCGGACTACATTTCGTGTGCCGCGATGTGTGGCTACGGGTGACGTCGACGGCGACGGCGTGGACGTCGCGCTTCGAGCCCGACGCCGACCTGCTGATCCCGTTGAAGTCGGGTGAGGGGCGCTACGTGGCCTCCGCCGACGTGCTGAACGAGCTGGAAGGTGAAGGCCGGGTTGTGTTCCGCTATCACGACAACCCGAACGGCTCGCAATCCGACATCGCCGGTATCAGCTCAGCCAACGGCCGCGTGGTTGGGCTGATGCCGCACCCCGAGCACGCCATCGAGGCGTTGACCGGGCCGTCCGACGACGGGCTCGGTCTATTCTATTCGGCGCTGGACGCTGTTCTGGCCGCGTAATAGCGGGTGGGGGTCAGCGCAACGCGTGCTCAGCCACCAGATCCGGCTCGCTGCTTTGCTCTGAAAGACCTGCAGCACTGCGTAATTCGCCAAAGGCCTCGACGAGCGCATCGGTCGCTTCATGCGGATCATTGAAGGTCTGGTCGTCGGTGAGCACCGCCACGCCGAGCTGGTCGACGTAGCTCCACACGGTGATGTTGACCGGGGCACCGGGGGAGAGCACGCCGGTCGAGTAGATCTCGCTGACCGGCGCGCCGCCGAAGTGTCCGCGCTGGCGCGGCCCGGCCACGCTGGAGACGGCCACATTCATCATCTTGTTCGGCGCGTCGCGATGACCCAGCCACCGAAATGCCGCGGGGGCAATCGCCGTCGGCAAATAGGCCATCAGTTGGCCGTACAGGCGTGGGCCGAGGATTTCGTGGTCTTCCTTGGCGATCTTGGTCGCCAGTGCCACCAGCCGCGCCCGCTCGGCGGGGTCGGCGACGTGCACCGGCAACGAAATGGACAGACCGCTGATCTCGTTGCCGGTGACGCGGTCCGACTTGTCGGTGGCGGTCGGTACCGACGCGATGATCGGTCGATCGGCTTTGCCGTCGTAGCTTAACAACAGCTTTCGCAAGCCACCCGCCGCTGTCGCCAGCACCAGGTCGTTGATCGTGATGCCCAACGCCTTGGCGGTCGTTTTAACATCGGCTAGCCGCAGCGCGGCAGTGGCGAATCGCCGCTGCGGCGATACCACGTGATTGAGGAAGGTCGGTGGCGCGTCGAACGCGTCGGCCAGGTCCGGGTGGTCGCCGCGCTCTTTGGAGCGGCGGCGCACCCGGGTGAACCCTAGTGTGGCATCTCTGAGGAGCCCGGGTAGCTCGGCGACTTGCCGGATGTGGTCGCGTCCGGCGGCGCGCAGCAGCTCAGCGGTCGTCGGTGTGACGCCGGCACCGTCGTTGTCGCGTTCATCGGTCGGCCCGTCCTCCAGATCCATCGCACGTGCCAACAGATTGACCGAGGCGACACCGTCGGCCAGCGCGTGATGAACCTTGCCGATCAACGCGAACCGGCCCCCGGCCAGGCCCTCGGCGAAGTGAAACTCCCAAAGCGGGCGGCTACGGTCCAGCGGCGTGGAGGCCACCTCGCCGATGACCCGGTCGAGCTCTCGGCGGCCGCCGGGCGCCGGCACCCGCACTCGCCGGACGTGGTAATCGAGGTCGACCTCGCAGTTCTCCAACCACATCGGGTGATGCAGCCGCCAAGGGATATCGACGAGTTTGTAACGCAACGGGTCCAGTAGGTGTAGCCGGCGGCGCAGATGGCGCCGAAAGGCCTCGTAGTTGAACTCGCCGTCGAAGTCGGCGGCGTCGATGATCGCCACCTTCAGCGTGTGGGTGTGCAGGTTCGGCGTCTCGCTGTAGAGCAGCATGGCGTCCATACCGTTGAGTCTTTTCACGCGCTGCACCTTGTCTTTTACGGCCTCGTGCGACGACCCGACAGGTCCATGCAAGCACCTATGAGATGGAGTTTTCGCCGGATTCGCCGATTCCGGTTCCGCAGTTCACAAGTCGCCGGGAGCGCTCAGCATCGCCTGTAGGTCGCGTCGCGCGATTTTGCCGGTGCCGCCCCGCGGCAGCTGGTCGAGCAGCACGATTTCCCGCGGGACCTTGTAGTTGGCCAGGTTGTCCCGAACATGCGCGCGTAATGTCTCCGGGTTGGCCGAGGCGCGGTCGCGCAACACCACGAACGCGGCCAGGCGTTGCCCGTATTGTTCGTCGTCGACGCCGAGCACCGCCGTCTCGGTGACGTCGGGATGCCGCGCCAAGACCTTCTCGACCTCGATCGGGTACACGTTCTCGCCGCCGGGGACGATCATCTCGTCGTCGCGTCCCACCACGAACAACCGGCCGGCGTCATCGAGGAACCCGACGTCGCCCGACGCCATGAAGCCGTCGCGAAAAGTTTTGCCCGCCCCGGTGGTGTACCCGTCGAACAGGGTGAGACTGCGCACGAAGATCGAACCGGTCTGGCCGGTCGCCAACTCGGCTCCTGCGTCGTCAAGGATGCGAATCTGTGTGCCCTGCACCGGCTTTCCGGCGGTGTCAGGCGCGGCGCGCAAGTCGCTCGGCGTCGCGGTGGCCACCATGCCGGCCTCGGTGGCGTTGTAGTTGTTGTAGATCACGTCGCCGAACCGGTCCATGAACGCCACCACCACGTCAGGACGCATCCGTGAGCCGGACGCCGCCGCGAATCGCAGCGACCGGCATGGGTACCGATCGAGCACCTCGTCGGGCAGCTCCATGATCCGGTCGAACATCACCGGCACGACGACGAGCCCGGTTGCGTGGTGCCCGTCGAGGAGTTGCAGGGTTGCCTCGGGGTCGAATTTGCGCCGCGTGACGATCGTGCACGCCATCAGCGCCGAAAACACCAGCTGGGAAAAGCCCCACGCGTGAAACATCGGCGCCATGATCACGGTGGCCTGTTCGGCCCGCCACGGTATCCGGTCGAGCACGGCCTTCAGTTCGTTGGGCCCTCCGCCCGATGACGGCTGCGCGCCTTTGGGTGTGCCGGTGGTGCCGGAGGTCAGCAGGATCAGCCTGCTCTTGCGTTCGGCCGGGCGTGGCCGCTGTCCGGCGTGCGCATCGGCCAACGCCTCGACACTGAGATCCGTTGTGGCGGTCGGTGTCTCGGCCCAGCCGAGGATGCGTGTCGAGTGTGGACTTTCGGCAAGTGCGCGGTCGACGGTGGCGGTGAACTCTTGGTCGTAGATCACCGCGTCCACCCTTTCGCGAGTGACCACCTCGGCCAGCGCGGGGCCGGCGAACGAGGTGTTCAGCAGAAGCACGTCGGCGCCCACGCGATGGGCAGCGACCAGTGCGGTGACGAAACCCCGGTGGTTGCGGCACATGATCCCGATCAGCTTCGGTGTGCCGCCGGGCAATGCCTGCAACGCGGCGGCGAACGCGTCGCAGCGCTCGTGTAGTTGCCGCCAGGTCAGCGTGCCCAGCTCGTCGATCAGCCCCGGCCGGTCGGGGCAGCGCTGCGCCGCGGCCGCGAAGCCGGCAGTGGGCGTCATGCCCTCGCGGCGCATCGCGGCGGCCATCCGCAGATACCGGTCCGGCCGCATCGGCGCGATCAGCCGTGCCCGCAGCAGGGTCTGCAACAGGCCAATCGTGTCGGTGACCGCAGACATCGCTTAGCCCAGGATGGGGAACCGGCGCTGACCGGCTAGCCGCTTCAGCGCGGCCTCCATCACCGCACGTACGTGGGCGTCGACCTCCTCGACATCGGGGTCGTCGCCGAAGCGAGCGATGACGTTGATGGGCTCCAGCACCTCGGTGACGATCTTGGCCGGCAGCGGCAGGTTCGGCGGCAAGACCGCAGACAGGCCGAACGGGAACCCGAAGCTCAGCGGCAGGATATTTACCTGGGCTTTGGTCAGCCCCAGTCGGCGGGCCAGCCAGTTGCCACGGGTAAGGAACAGTTGGGTTTCCTGTCCGCCGATCGACACGATCGGCACAATCGGCACGCCGGCTTCGATGGCGGTCCTGACGTAGCCGGTGCGCCCGTCGAAGTCGACAGTGTTCGCGCCCGACGTGGGCCGGTAGGAGTCGTAGTCACCGCCGGGAAACACCAGTACCACCGCGTCCGAATGCAGTGCGGCGGCGGCATTTTCGCGGCTTGCCTTGATAACCCCGAGGCGACGCAGCCAGCCGTCCATTGGGCCCAGGAACAGGCCGTAGTGGGCCAGCGTGTATAGGGGGCGGTCGTAACCGAAGGTGTCATAGAAGGCCGGGGAGAAGATCAACACGTCCGGCGTGAACATGCCGCCGGAGTGGTTGGACACCACCAGCGCTCCACCGGCCGGCGGGATGTTCTCCACGTTTCGCACTTCGGCGCGATACCACCGCTTGATCACCGGTCCGACCGCGTTCGCGATCTGTTTGGTGAACGCCGGATCCCATTTGGCGATCTCGTGATTGTCGCCCGTCATGGTTCCCCGCTCGTTGTTTGTGAGTTTGCTGCACCGGCGCGATGCCGGACTCCCCATCCTGGACACCGCGCCGATATGACATACGCTACTCTCAATTTATGAGAATGTCATATCCGCAGCAGCGAGCAGCGCAGCCGGTCGCCGGGGATGAACCGCGCACAGGGGGAAGATGGCCGAGAAGGTTCTTGTCACAGGCGGTTTCGGGCTGGTCGGATCGCAGACCGTGCGCCGCCTGGTCGACGACGGCCACCGCGTGGTGGCCACCGATCTCGGCACTGACGCTCAGCGCAAGGCGGCCGCATTGCTACCTGCCGGAGCCGAGGCGAGATGGGCGGACCTGACCGACCCGCGTGAGGTGCAGCGGCTGGTGGCCGAGGTGTCACCGACGGTGATCATCCACCTGGCTGCGCTGATCATCCCGGCGATCTATCGCCACCCCGAATTGGGACGGCGCGTCAACGTCGATGCGACGGTGGCACTGCTGCGCGCCGCGGAGTCAAATACCCACCCTCCCCGCTTCGTCCAGGCCTCCAGCAACGCCGTGTATGGCGCTCGCAATCCGCATCGGCACCACGAGCGGGTGCGCGTGGATTCCCCGCTGAAAGCGTCGGACCTCTACGGCGCGCATAAGGTCGAGGCCGAGGCCCATGTCCGCGCTTCCAGTTTGGACTGGGTGATCCTGCGCCTCGGCGGAGTGATCAGCGTCGAGCCGGGTGCCATGCCCTTCACGGTGGACGCGCTGTTCTTCGAAAACGCGCTGCCGACCAATGGGCGCCTGCACACCGTCGACGTCCGCGACGCCGCCGCCGCCTTTGCCGCCGCGGCCACAGCAGACGTGGTGGGTGAAACCCTGCTGATCGCCGGTGACGACTCACACCTGCGACGCCAGATCGACATCGGCCCGGCGCTGGCCGCGGCAAGGGGACTGCCGAACGTCTTACCCGCCGGCCGGCCCGGCGACCCCGACAGCGACGAAAACTGGTTCGTGACCGACTGGATGGACACCGCCCGCGCCCAGCAGATGCTGTCCTTCCAGCACCACTCCTGGCCGGACATGCTCGCCGAGATGCGCGTCGCCGCCGGCTGGCGGCGCTACCCGATGCGGCTGCTGGCCCCGGTCGTCCGGCAGCTGCTCAGACGTCAGTCCGCGTATCGGCACGCACCGGGCCGTTACGCCGACCCGTGGGGTGCCATTCGGGCCGAGCTTGGCGACCCCCGGCCGGACACCAACGGTCACGAATCCCGGTAGGCCTCAAAAAGTCTCAGCCATACTTCGCTGATCGTGGGGAAGCACGGCACGGCGTGCCACAACCGGTCGATGGGCACCCGACCGGCGACGGCGACGGTGGCCGAGTGCAGCAGCTCGGAGACGCCCGGGCCGACGAACGTCACACCGAGCAGATAGCCGTGGTCGACGTCGACCACCATGCGCGCCCGACCGGTGTAGCCGTCCGCGTAAAGCTTGGCTCCCATCACGACGTCGCCGATTTCGACTTCTACCGCGCGCACGCGGTGACCGGCCTGCTCGGCCTGCTCGGCCGACAGTCCGACCGCGGCGGCTTCGGGTTCGGTGAAGAAAACCTGCGGCACCGCATAATGGTCGACGGTGGCCGCATGCGCGCCCCACGGCGCAGCGTCCAACGGATGCCCTGCCGCCCGGGCCGCGATCGCCGCCCCGGCGATCCGGGCCTGGTACTTGCCCTCATGAGTCAGCAGCGCCCGATGATTGGCGTCACCGGCCGCATAGAGCCAGCCGTCATCGACGGCCCGCACACGACAGGTGTCATCGACGTCGAGCCAGCCGCCGGGGGTGAGTCCCACTGTGTGTAAACCGATGTCGTCGGTCAGCGGTGCTCGGCCGGTCGCGAACAGCACCTCGTCGACCACCAGTTCGCTCCCGTCGCTCAATTCCAGCGTGACCGGGCCTTCGGCGTCGGGTCGGCGCAGCTTGGTCACCGACACACCCACGCGGACAACAACACCCGACTCCCGAAGCCCGCGCTCGACAAGCTCGCCGACGAACGGCTCCATCCGCGGCAGCAGACCAGATCCACGTGCCAGCAGGGTCACTGCTGCGCCCAAACCACGCCAGGCGGTGGCCATTTCGACGCCGACGCCACCTGCGCCGACGACCGCGAGGCGGTTTGGCACCGAACTGCTATCGGTGGCTTCCCGGTTTGTCCAAGGTCGAGCTTCGGCAATGCCCGGCAAATCCGGAAGCGCTGCGCGGGTTCCCGTACAGATGACGACAGCGTGCCGGGCGGTGAGCGCCGACACCTCGCCGCCGGCCGCGGTGACCGTCACGCGCCGGGGCCCGTCCAATCGTCCATGGCCGCGTACCAGGGTTGCCCCGATGCCGGCTACCCAATCGGCCTGACCGGTGTCGTCCCAATTACTCACGTAGCGGTCCCGGCGACCGAAGACGCCGGCGGCGTTGATCGAACCCTTGACCGCCTCGCGCGCACCGTCGACGCGGTCGGCATCGGCTACCGCGATGACCGGGCGCAGCAGCGCCTTGCTGGGCACGCACGCCCCGCAGGAGCATTCACCGCCGACCAGCTCACGCTCGACCATCGCAACACTGAGCCCCGCCGCCCGGGCGCGTTCAGCGGCATTCTGTCCGACCGGTCCGGCGCCCAGCACGACGACATCGTAAGTATGTTCGGCTGCTGCCATTTCCCCCTTCTTTCGTTATTCCTCCGGTGACGTTAGCGCGCCGCCGCCTGGGCCGCCTCGTCGTTCGTTATCAGCCTCGGACCGCGGTTTGACAGCCTACTGGTACGCGTATTGAATGGGTCATGTAACCCAAAAAATCTCTGGGCAGGAGAGGCGCCCGACATGCCAGAATTGCAAGTGATCGCCCGCCACAGCACTGTCGACGGTATGCGCGATGCCGTACTCGCGTTATTGCCCAAGCTAATTGAGGCTTCCCGAAAGGAACCGGGCAACCTTGCCTTCGAGGCATACCTCAACCTGGATGACCCGAGAAGCTACGTGTTGCTGGAGCGGTACACGTCGCGTGCCGCGTTCGCCGAGCACCGTGAGACCCCGCATTTCAAAGAACTGATGCTGGGGCAGATCCTGCCCAAGCTGGAAAGCAGAGTGATCGAGCAGTATGACGTCGCTGAAAGCGACGAAGGCACGTTGTCATGAGTTTCCGCGACCTGCACTACACCGACGAGCCATTGTTATTGCCCAATGCGTGGGATGTGTCGTCTGCACTCGCTTTCTATGACGCGGGGTATCGCGCGGTTGGCACCACCAGCTTCGGGGTCGCCGCCAGTGCGGGGCGTCCTGATGGGGGGCGATCGAGCAAGGAGCCGACCAGCAACTTGGTTAGTCAGCTTCGGAATGTGCCGGTCTACGTCTCCGCCGACGTCGAGGACGGTTACGACGATGATCCCGACGTGGTGGCCGGGTATGTAGCTGGCCTTGGTGCGGCGGGCATCAACATCGAGGACAGCACGGTGGAGAAATTGATCAGCCCGCAAGCCCATGCCGCCAAAGTGGTTGCGATCAAGAAGCGTTCACCCGAGGTCTTTGTCAACGCCAGAGTGGACACCTACTGGCTCGATCAGGATGCCAATGTCTCGGCCACATTGAAACGAGCCGAAGCCTACGTCGAAGCGGGCGCCGACGGGATCTTCATCCCGGGCGCGTCGGACCCGTCTGATCTGCGTCAGCTGACGGCCAACATACCGATTCCCGTCAATGTGCTCGTGGTGCCGGGGCTAAGCCTGGCCGAGTTAGCGGATTTGGGCGTGCGTCGAGTCAGCACCGGGTCGCTGCCATATCGTGCGGCCATCCATGCCGCGGTCGAGGTCGCGCGAAACGTGCGGGACGGTGTGCCTCCGCCCGCGGCCGCCGCATACCCGGCGATGCAAGGACGCCTGGTCGAATTTGACGGGCTGAACCAGGCCCGCTGACCGAGCCAGGGTTCAGCGCGCGGCCGGGTCGATCTGGACCGGGTATCCCGCGCGCAGCACCGCGACCGTGGACAGTGGGGTGAGCACCGATGCGGATCCTGCGGCCGGTCGTGGCAGTCGTCGCCGATAGGCGTTGTCGGCCTCGTCCCATACCGAGAGGTGGTCACCGACCACAATCGCCGGGCCGTCGTCCGTAGCGACGAACGCTCCGTCGGGCAGGATCCGCCACGGCAGCGAATTCTGGGACCGGTCGGTTCTCTCGCGGTGCAGTCGGCTGTCCATGTCCTTCGCGTAGGGGGTTGTGCCGCCATGGGTTTCGCACCACGCCCGTCGGTAGGCGTTGTAGGCGCTGCGGCGGCATTCGGCACACGGTCGATGACCCGCGGCAAAGGCGACCGCCTCGTCGAGAAAGAACAACTGGGTGTAATGATTCGGCGCCCACTGCGGTGCTCGACGACCCTTGAACTCCAGTACGCAGGTGATCCAGGCCTTGCTTTGATAGTTGCGCACAACGTCGCGGCTGCCCCGGCCTTCGTGCAGTCGACCGCGATTGCCCATCCACGCGCCGCGACCCGCAACGGCGACGATGTCGCCGCGCGGTGTTACGCGGTTGCGTGCGGGGGCTGATGTCACCTGACACCTTCCAGATCCAGCAGGGTGCGTTTGGCGACCGGCCCACCGCGGTAGCCGCCTAACGTGCCGTCGGCGCGGACGACCCGGTGGCACGGCACCACGACGGGGATGGGATTTGTCGCGCAGGTCGTCCCGACGGCGCGAACGGCCTTGGGAGAACCTGAAAGTCGGGCCAAGGTGCCGTAGCTGGTGGTGGTGCCGTAGTCGATGTCGATCGCCAGGTGGCTCAGCACCACACGCCGAAATCCTTTGGAGAGCTGCCAATCCAGCGGGACGTCGAAGGCGTGACGGCGTCCGGAAAAATACTCCTCCAGTTGGCGCGCGACAGCATCCAGCCGCTTCGGGGCTTGCAGCAACCGGGAGCTGATGCGGTCGGAGAGGTTCTGCAACACCACGTCATGCCCTTCGCTGCTGAAGGCCACTCGCACCAGCCCCACCGGTGTCGCGGCGATCAGCAGTGAGCCGACGGGCGAATCGACCGTCCGATAGGCGACGTCGAGAAGGTCGTCGCGCTCGGCGGTCGCCGCCAGTCGGGCGTGCAGGCGGGTGATGTCGTCGTCATCGACCGGGTAGAGCGCGGCGAGGTCAACTGTACTCATTGGGACTCCGTTTTTTGTGATTCGTCAATATGGTTGTGCGCGTACGTACGTCGTAGCGCAGCGATGCCGTCGGCGGCCGCGCGCCGGGCGGCGGCGGCACTGCTGTCGAGTAGCGTGGCGATCTCGGCGTAGGGCAGGCCGGCCAGGTAGTGGTAGGCCACCGCCTGGCGTTGTTTGGTGGGCAACGCGGCAACCGCCTCGGTCAGGTCACCGTGGCCTTCGTCGGCGTGGTCGGGCGATGGCGTATCCGGTGTGTCCGCGATCGGTATCGCCCGTCGGGCGGTGGCGCGGTGGATGTCGATCGCCTTGCGGTGGGCGATGGTGACCAGCCACGCCTCGAGGTTGGCGTCGGCCGGTAGGTCGGGGTAGGCCGTCATCGCCGCTAAGAAGGTGTCGGACCAGGCGTCGTCAGCATCAGCGTGGCCGAGGACCGCGCGGACCACCCGCAGCACGGTGGCACCGTGCTGCGCGACGACCTTCTCGAATGGCGGCTTCATCCCGTTGGTTGATCGCGTGGCCGCTACCACAGCGTTTGCGGTGAGGCCGGTATCGCATTCTCCAGTTCGAGCAAGTATCGCTTGCGGTCCAGGCCGCCGGCGTATCCGGTGAGTTTCCCGGTGGATCCGACCACTCGATGACAGGGGATGAAGATGGACAACGGGTTGGCGCCGACAAAGCCGCCGATGTCGCGAGCGTCGACGCCGCCACCGACATCGTCTGCCAACGCGCCGTAGGTGGTGGTCTGGCCGTAGGGGATCTCGGTGAGTAGCTGCCAGACCTGCCGTGCCGTATCGCTGCCGCGCGGGTTGAGCGGCAGATCGAAATCCCGGCGCTCGCCGGCGAAGTATTCGCTGAGCTGGGTGATGGCCTCATCGAAGCCGTGATCGTCGCTCGCTTCGACTTGCGGCCCGAACGACTCGCGGTCCGGGCGGGTCCAGTGGCCGGGGTAATACAGGCCGGTGAGGCCACTGTCATCACCGTCGTCGCGCACCAGTGTCAACGGTCCGAGGGGTGAATCGACGATGACGTGTCGAGTCGAAATCGTGGCGGCTGCGGTGGACATGAGGGCTCCTGGAAGTCGTCGGTATCGCTATCTACTCGGTAGACGTCTGGTGCGCCGGTTTTGTGAGGTTGGCCGAAGCGTCAGGCTCACGACGCGCAGAGTTGCTGCGCGAGCTCGCGCAGATCACGCGCGACGAGCGTCGGCTGCGGCAGATCGGGGATCGGTAGCGGTGCATTGCCGGGGCGGGTGATCAGCGCGCCGTCGAATCCGACAGATTGCGCGCCGACGGTGTCCCAGACATGGGCGGCGACCATCATGCAGTCTTCCGGGGCCACCGCGAGTTCCTCGCACACGTGGCGGTACACGGTCGGGGCGGGCTTGAACGCGCGGCGCGCCTCGACGCTGAACATTTGCTCGAAAAAGTGCGCCAGCCCGGCGTGTTCCAGCGGGCTCGGCCCTTCCGGGTTGGGTGGCGAATTCGTCAGCGTCACGAGGCGAAAGCCATTGTCGCGCAGCACCGTCAGCCCATCCTCGACATCCGGGTGCGCCGGCATCGTCAACATGCCGTGCTTCACGCTTTGCACGTCATCATCAGTGATCTGCACGCCGTGGATGTTTGCGAGCATCGGCAGCAGCCCCTGGCCCAGGGTGAAGTAGTCGACGTAGCGGCCCGCCAGCGTCGCGGTCATCGAGTAGGTGACCAGCTGAGCGAACCACTCGCGCATTACCCGCGGATCACCGAAGATTCGTTCGAAAAACGGCGCCATGGCTTCGATGTCGATGAGCGTTTCGTTCACGTCGAACACAAGAACAGCTGGAGCAGCAGTCATCGTTCGATCATCTAATACGACGCGGTTCTCGTGGCTGAGCTCATTCCATGACGACGACCATTTTGCCGCCGGCTTCACCGGCCTCCATGACGCGATGCGCTTCGCGGATCTGGTCGAAGGAGAAGACGCGTTCCGGGGCTGCTTCGAGTCGCCCCGCGGCCACCTGCGCTGCGATGTCTTGAAGGGGTACGTCGGACAGCGGGAACCCTGGGCTGCCAAACACAAAGCTGCCGAAGAAGGACCAATTCACCCCGCTGGCCATACGCAGCAGCGGGTTGAAATCGCCGATCGGGTCCAGGCCGCCCAGCCATCCCGCCAGGCAGGCGGTGCCGTCGCGACGAAGCATGTCCAGCGAGTCCAAGATCGTACTGTTGCCGACCAAGTCGAGCACCGCATCGATCTGCTTGGCTTCCGCGATGCTGGCAGCCAGTGTTCGCGATTCCAGCTCCACGCGCGCGGCGCCGAGCGCCTCCAGCATGCCGAAACGCTCGCGCCTGCGTGCGGTGGCTATCACGCGTGCATCGGCCGCGACCGCCATCTTGACCGCGGCCTGACCGAACGATGAAGTCGCGCCGCGGATTACGACGGTTTGTCCCGTCGACAGTTTGAGGTTGCGGAACAGGCATGTCCAGGCGGTCGCGTAGGTTTCCGGCAGCGCGGCCAGCTGCGACCAGGGCAGTTCGGAGTCGATGAGGGCAACGTTGGCCGCGCGCACTCGGGTGTATTCGGCGTAGCTGCCATTGATGGTTCGGCCGAGGCCGCCCATCAGCGCGGCCACCTTTGCTCCGACCGGGAACTCTCCGCCCGGACAGGAATCGACGATCCCGACGCATTCGATGCCGCTGACTTCAGCGGCTTCTGCCCATTCGCCGCGGCGCATGTGCAGCTCGGCGTGGTTGATGCCGAAGCCGCGGACTTTGATGACGACCTCGCCGTCCTTGGGTAGCGGTTTGGGGATGTCGGTGTAGACCAGGCTGTCGAGTCCGCCGAACTTCTCTAGCACGATCGCCCGCATGGTTTCTCCGCCCGCCCGTTCGCGTACCACCGCGGGCGCGGCGGGCAGTGCGTCGCCTGACGGTGACTCTGCAACGGACACGATGTGCCTTCCTCCTCGCGCCATACTGGGACACGCTGCCCACTATTATGGGCTACGTAACCCAAAGATGTCTATGTGGCTCAGCCCGTGGGCTTGCGGCGAGAAGACCGGGTCGTGGATCTGCGGTGCTTGGGTCCGGCTGCAAACGAACGCACGTATTCGACAGCGGCATTCAACGATGCGCGCAGCGGTTCCGGGTCGTCCATGGCATACGTGAGCATGGCGCCGCCCTGATGCGCGGCGACCAGCGAGACCGCCAGGTGTCGCGGGTCGGCGTCGGGACGCAGATCGCCGCGGCCGCGCATCGCCGTGAGCCCGGCCCGTAGCAACTCGAGCCATCGGTCGTAGCCGGCGGCGAGATCGTCGTGGATTTCGGGGTCGGCTTCGGTCAACTCGCCTGCCAGAGAACCGTATATGCAGCCACCTTGTCGATAGACCGCGTCGACGTCGGCGATGTTGGCGTCCGCCCATGCTTGCAGGGCGTCGAGGCTGTCGAAGCCGCCGAACCGCGGCTGCATGTGAAACTCCTGGACGTCGGTGCAGCGTGCGGCGATCACCTGACGGGTCAGGTCGCGCTTGTCATGGAAATAGTGCGAGATCTGCGATCCGCTCACAGCCGCCGTGTTGCGCACCTCGTCGATGCTGGTGCCGGCAACGCCGCGCTGGAACATCAGCTTGGCGGCGACGTCGACGATGCGCCCCCGAGTCGCGCGTCCCTTGCGGGTAAACCGCGATGTGGCGTCGTCGGGCACGTCGCCGCCCCCTTTCGGCTCTTTCAGGCGGGTTGGGCGGCTTTGCGCGGACCGCGGGGACGCCGCGGTCGACGGGGGACCCGTTCGGCGGGATCGGCGGCGAACATGCGCAAGTAGTTGACCGCAAAACGCACGGCGTCGGCGTGCGGCCACTCCGCGCGATAGGTGAAGCTCAACGTGGCGCCGCCCTGGTGGGCGCTGACGATGACCAAAGCCAACTCTCGCGGGTCGGCGTGTGCGCCCAGAACGCGGTGATCTTTCATGCGTCGGATCGCCTGCTCCAGGAGTTCGATCCACTGCGAGTAGCCCGCCGCCAGCGTCTCGCGTGTT
>Ga0209040_10000611_pt1 | contig 27745 bp, 25 predicted proteins | sample BogFormECP12_OM3_FD_188240 | JGI IMG/M metagenome (GOLD analysis project Ga0209040, IMG submission 188240) | Bog forest soil microbial communities from Calvert Island, British Columbia, Canada - ECP12_OM3 (SPAdes) (version 2) | ecosystem: Environmental > Aquatic > Freshwater > Wetlands > Bog ... | reverse complement strand
GAAAAGGTGCGTCGCGATCGCGAGAAATGCGAAAAACGATCACCCGAAACCCGCGCTTTGCGTCGCGTGAGGCTCAATAGGCTGCATAATGCGGGCTAGACGACGTCTTTATGGACCGCCTTTGCCGACGGATCCAATTCTATACCTTTAGCAGAGGCGCGGCAGCCAGCGATCTCGCGGCAATTCGCTGGTTCTTTGACCGTCCTTATGAAACTCCTGCCGCTGCCCTTGCGCGGGGTGATCGCGGTTGGGTCTTTAACTACGCGAGCAATGTACTGCGTGCACAGGGACGCCTTCAGGAGGCAATGTTTGCGATGCGCGAGGCCTCACGCCTAGCGATAGAAGCGCAAGACTGGGTGAATTCGGCGATTGGCTCATGTGTTCTTTGTGATACCGCTCTGTATATCGGCGACGTCCATGCCGCTGCCGCCTGGGGCGAGGAGGCTGTTACGCATGCGGACAGTTCTGCCGATAGCATTCAGATGATTATCGCGCGAGCCACCTTCGGCGGGGCGCTGCACGCAGCGGGAATGACGGAAAAGGCTGAAAAACTTCTGGCCGACGCTGAAAGGAGGCAGGGGGATCTACAGCCGGAGTACCCTCTCCTTCAAAGTGGAGGAGGTTACCATTACTGTGACCTGCTGCTCTCTCTGGGTCGGGCACACGAAACGCGTGATCGGGCGCTCCGAACTTTAGACTGGGTCCGCGGGTGGGGTTGGGTAGCCGAAATCGCCCAAGCCACTTTGACTCTCGGCCGCGCCTATCTTGCTCTCTCGTATATCAGCCTCGCCAACATCGCTTTTCTCGAAGCCACGCGCAACGAATCGCTTGTGGCTAGATCAAGTCTTGATGAGGCGGTCCAAGGTCTGAGGGGAGCCGGTCGGTTCGAGCTGGCCCCCCAGGCCCTGCTCGCCCGCGCCGCATTCCGCCGCGCCGTTGGCGATTGGGACGGCGGCGCGCGCGACCTCGACGAAGTGAGGGAGATCGCCGAGCCGGGGCCGATGCGGCTCTATTTGTGCGATTGCGCGCTCGAACGCGCGCGGCTCGCCCTGGCGCGTCGCGAAGCCTTTGCGCCGCTCAATGGCCTGGTCGAACCGAGCCCGCCGCCGCCTGTTCTGCCTGACGCGACCGAGGCAACGCGGCTCCTCGATGAAGCGCGCAAGGAGCTCGACGCGGCGCGAAAACTCGTCGCCGAGTGCGGCTATCATCGCCGCGACGGGGAACTCGCCGAGCTTGACGCCGTCGTCGCCGGCCGCCGCCGCTTCGCCGATCTGCCGCCGCGCGTGTGAGGTTCGTCGCACACGCAACCTCTAAACCGCCTCCAAACCCTCGCCGTGAGGAGCCGCGCAAAGCGGGGCGTCTCGCACGGAGCGAGCATCCTTCGAGGGCCGCTTCGCGGGCGCCTCAGGAAGAGGACGCGGGTAAAATGACCCGCATTCGAAATGCGTGTATGGAGCGGCGATCTGCGAGGAGGGGCGAATGTCGAGGTCGATCACGCTTGCAAGACTCGCCGCGCTCGGCGCGGCGCTTTTGATCTCACCTGGCGGAAGGGCAGACCGCGCCGGCCAAGCCGAAGACCGCCGCGAGCCGCATTGTCCCGATGCATCCGAGCACGCTCACGCTGAATAACGGCAGGACGCATCGTCGCCCGCTGCACCCGACCCACGTCCGCCATACCTTCAATCAGCCGACGCCGATCCACGGCACCATGATGGGCCCGCGCATGTGATGACCGAGGCGCGCAAGCTCGCGGCCATTCTGGCCGCGGACGTCGTCGGCTTCTCGCGCCTTGCGGGCGCGGACGAAGAGCGCACGCTGGCGCGCTTAAGGGCGCTCCGAAGCGACCTGATCGACCCGACCATCGCCGTCCACCGCGGGCGCGTGGTCAAGCGCACCGGCGACGGCGCGCTGGTCGAATTCAGGAGCGTCGTCGACGCGGTGCGCTGCGCCGTCGAGATCCAAAACGCCATGGTCGAGCGCAACGCGGGCGTGAAGCGCGACCGCCGCATCAAGTTCCGCATCGGCGTCCATCTCGGCGACGTCGTCGAGGAGAGCGACGGCGACCTCATGGGCGACGGCGTCAATATCGCAGCGCGCCTTGAAGGGGTCGCCGAGCCGGGCGCGATCTGTCTTTCCGAAGACGCCTATCGCCAGGTGAGGGCGCGGCTCGATCTTCAAGTCAACGATCTCGGCGAACGGCGGCTCAAGAACATCGCCGAGCCGCTCAGGGTCTATGCGCTCGCTGTCGGCGGGAGGACCCAGGCGGCGCCGCCCGCCGCGGCGAAGCTGGCGCCGGCCGCGCCCGAGGCGCCGTCGATCGCCGTGCTGCCGTTTCAGAACTTGAGCGGCGACGCCGAGGATGACTTCTTCTGCGACGGCCTGGTCGAGGACATCATCACCACGCTCTCCAAGCTCGCGGGGATGAAGGTGATCGCGCGCAACTCGACCTTCGTTTTCAAGGGCAAGCCCGTCGACGTGCGCGAAGCCGCAAGCCGGCTCGGCGCGCGCTACGTGCTCGAAGGTAGCGTGAGACGAGCGGGCAAGCGCGTGCGCATGACGGCCCAGCTCATCGACGCGAAGGACGGCGCTCATCTCTGGGCCGAGCGCTACGACCGCTCCGTCGACGACATCTTCGCCATCCAGGACGAGATCACGCTCGTGCTCGCGACCGAGCTTCAGGTCAAGCTCACCGAGGGTGAGCAAGCGCGTCTGCGCTATATGACAACGAGCAACGTTGAGGCTTGGACCGAATACGCCCGCGGCCGGGCGTTCATGCGCGAGCGAGTGGACAAGGAGACGAACGGACGCGCGTTGGCGCATTTTCAGAAGGCGCTTACCCTCGATCCGAACTCAGCCTCGCTCAACGCGCTTGTCGGCTTCATGCGCCTTCTCGACGCCCGCTTCGGCTGGTGGGACAATCGCGAGGCGGCGCTGCAAAAGGCGCAGGCGCGGATCGATCGGGCGCTCGAGCTCGACCCGGACAACGCCGACGCACGCATGGGCCTGAGCTTCCTCCGCCTCTGGTCGGAGCGCTTCGACGAGGCGGTCCACGAGGCGCGGCGCGCGGTCGAGCTTGCCCCCGGATCGGCCGACACGGCGGATTTCGCAAGCCTGGTCCTCACCAGCGCGGGACATGCGGAGGAGGCGGCAACCTTGAGCGAGAAGGCGATCGCGCTGAGCCCCAACTACCCCGCCGTCTATCTCGGCGGCCTCGGCAACGCCTATCATTACGCCGGGCGCATCGAGGAGGCGATCGCCGCGTTCAAGGAATATCACGCGCGCAGCCCCGGCTTCGGCCTCGTCGATCTCGCCATCATTTATCAAGAGAACGGCCGCCCGTCCGAGGCCAGGCAGGCGGCGCAGGCGCTCATGGCGGCGCGCAAGACGTTCACGATCGCCTCGTGGGCGAAGACCCAGTTCCGGCGCGACAAGGCCCGCCTTGCGGCCGACCTCGAGGCGCTGCGCGCCGCCGGGCTGCCCGAGGGGTGAGAGCTACCCCCGCTCGCGCATGAGGCGGGCCTTGTCGCGGCTCCAGTCGCGCGCCTTCTCGCTTTCCCGCTTGTCGTGCAGCTTCTTGCCGCGGGCGAGCGCGATGGCGATCTTGGCGCGGCCCTTGTCGTTGAAATAGATGCGCAACGGCACGATCGTCATGCCCTCGCGCTCGACGCCGCGCGCCAGTCTCGCGATCTCCTTGGCGTGCAGGAGCAGCTTGCGCGGCCGCTTCGGCTCATGGTTGAAGCGATTGGCCTGCAGATATTCCGGAATGTTGGCGTTGTAGAGAATCACCTCGCCGTTGCGGTCGACGGCGGCGTAGCTCTCGGTGACCGTCGCCTTGCCGCTGCGCAACGACTTCACCTCGGGGCCGGTCAGCATCACGCCCGCCTCGAACGTCTCGCCGAGCTCGTAGTCGAAGCGGGCGCGGCGGTTGTCGGCGACGATCTTGTAGTTCGAATTCGGCTTCTCAGCCATCAGCGACGCCTGAGTCGGCGGCTGCGCCGGTCACAATTTCGCCGCAACAGCAACTTGACGAGCGTCGAATCGCCACTGTTCGAGCCCGTTCGAAAGGAGTAAATTCCGGCGGCATTTCGATAGGCTCACGCGTTCAAAAGACCCGCATGGACCATCGCGCGGCGGATCAGAAGCTCGGTCGCTTCGCTGACCGGAATGAGCGGCAGGCGACTCTCGTTGCGCACGTGGCTGAGCAGATTCAGCGCGTATTTTGCGCCGTTTACGCCGGGCTCCGCGAAGATCGCCACATGCAGCGGCGTCAGCCTGTCCTGAATCTTGAGGGCGTGATCCCACTCGTTCTTGAAGACGGCCTCCATGAGTTCGGAGCAGAGTTCGGGCGCGACGTTGGCGGTGACCGAGATGCAGCCGTGCGCGCCCGCCGCCATTGCGGCAAGCGCCGTCATGTCTTCGCCAGAAAGTTGGATAAAGTCCGGCCCCATTGCGTGTCGCTGGCGCGACACGCGGCCGACGTCTCCGGTCGCGTCCTTGACGCCGACGATGTTGGGAAGATCGCTGAGCCGCTTCATGGTGTCGACCGACATGTCGACGACGCTGCGAGAGGGGATGTTGTAAATGATGATCGGGATGCCGATCGCGTCATTCACGGCTTTGAAGTGCTGGTAGAGCCCTTCCTGAGTCGGCTTGTTGTAATAGGGGGTCACCACGAGCACGGCGTCCGCGCCGGCTCGCTCCGCGTGGATCGCAAGCGCCACCGCTTCGACGGTGTTGTTCGACCCCGCGCCCGCGATCACCGGTACGCGCCCCCGCGCTTCGTCGATGCAAATGTCGACGGCGCGCCTGTGCTCTTCAAGGCTCAGCGTCGGGCTTTCGCCGGTCGTGCCGACCGGCACCAGGCCGTGCGAGCCCGACGTGATCTGCCAGTCGATGAGCGCCCGGTAGGTCGTTTCGTCGATTTCCCCGTCCTTGAACGGCGTCACCAGCGCCGGCATCGACCCGTGAAATTTCGCGCGCTTTTCCATTTCGTCCCGCATCCAACCGGCGCCGCGGTCGACAGATGGCTCCATCTCGTCCGCTCTCGGACACATAGACTCGCAGGAGGGCGCGGGAAAGGGGCGAAGCCCGCGCTACCGTGGGTTAACGATTCGTCAACAATGTGGCTCCATTCTGGCGTGGGAGGGTTGCCGCAATGATCATTTGCCGCTCTCACGCACTTCTCGGCGCCTCGCTCGCCGCGCTCCTCATCGCGATCGTTCCCCTTGGATCCCGTTTCGTCGTCGAGCTCGGCGTCCTCGATCAGGTCGGCGAGGCCCCGTTTGCGCTCACTAAGGCCGAGCTGCCGCCGGAAGTAGGGAGCGTGGAGCCGGCGTGGGTGGACCTGGCCGTTCCGCCTCTTAAGGGCGCAGACGGACTTGCCACCGCGCGGCTCGCGCCTTCGGTCGACGCGCCGCCGATCGACGCCATTCCGGAGGCGGCGTGGCCCGGCTCGGAGGAGGAAAAGGACGCGGAAGCCGCGCCGGCGCCAGACAGCCAGGAAGCGCGTCAAGAGGCGACGGCTTCCGCCGCGCCGCCTGCGGACGCTCATGAAACCGGCCCGGAATTGGCCGGCGCTCAAGCGGAATCAACGCCGATCGAGCTCCCCCCTGCGTCTCCCGTTCCGCCCGCTGCGGCCGCCTATCGCAGGGGCGACGCGGCCGCGCTGGCGGCGCTGGCTCGCGCGTCGAGCAATCCGGACGAGCGGCTGGCGCTCGAATGGGCGGCGTTGCGCGTCGAGCCTCACCCGACATTCGCCACGCTCGAGGCTTTCGCGAAGGCGCATCCGACCTGGCCGGGGAACGGTTGGATAAGACTCCGGCAGGAAGCCGATCTGCTCGTTCATCCGCCTTCACCCGGCGCGATCTCGGACTTCTTCGCCGGCGGACCGCCGCAGTCGAGCGCGGGCAAGCTCGCCGCGGCGCGCGCCGTCGCCCAGAAGGGACAGGTCGGCGAAGCCATCGGAATCGTGCGCGAGCTTTGGCGGGAAGGCAATTTCGACGGCTGGACGGAAGCCGCCATCCTGCGCGACTTCGGGCCGACGCTCATCAAGGCCGACCACAAGTATCGCGCGGATCGGCTGCTCTACGCCGAGAGTTTCGCCGCCGCGATGCGCGCGGCGACGCTTGCCGGGCCGGACGAAGCGGCGCTTGCGCAGGCGCGCATGGCGGCCGCCAAGGGCCCGCTTAGCGTCGCGCTCATCAAGGCTGTGCCGCAGTCGCTGAAGAGCGACCCGGGCCTCTTGTTCGCCCGCATCCAGGATGCCCGCCGCTTGGGCCGCGCCTATGAGGCGGCGACGCTCCTGTCCCTGGCGCCGGCGGACCGCGAGGCGCTCATCAATCCGGACCGGTGGTGGAGCGAGCGGCGCATGGTCGCGCGCGAGCTGCTCGACCTCAACGAGCCCAAGCTCGCCTTCGAAATCTGCGCCAATTCGGTCAGGCCGATCGAGTCCGCCTCGCGGGTCGACGCCGATTTTCACGCCGGCTGGATCGCGCTGCGCTTCCTTAACAATGCGGCCGAGGCGGCGAAGCGCTTTGCGCTCGCCGCCGAGGCGGCCGAGACGCCGCTTTCCATCGCCCGCGCCGCCTATTGGCGAGGCCGGGCCGCGGACGCGCTCGGCAAAGCGGACGAGGCCAAGTGGCACTACGAGAGCGCCGCCAGCGAGCCCATTGCCTATTACGGCCAGCTCGCGGCTAAGCGGCTGGGCTTCAAGCGCCTGCCTTTGCGCGAGCCGGCCAAAGTGGCGACGGGCGACGCGCGCGACGAATCCGTGCGCGCGGTCGAGGCGCTGTATCAGGACGGGCTTGACGATCTCGCGAACGCGCTCGCCTATCAGGCGGCCCGCGAGTGGCGCGACGAAGCGCAAATGGCGGCGATGGCCGAGGTCGTGAAGAGCCACGCGAGCGCCGCCACGCAGGTGCAGTTCGGCAAGATTGCGACGCTGCGCGGCCTTCCGTTCGACGACATGGCGTTCCCGGCCTCGGGCGTGCCGGCTTTCCTGCCGCTCGCCCATTCGGCCGATCTGGCGAGCGTCTACGCCGTCGCTAGGCAGGAAAGCGAATTCGTCTGGCGCGCGGCGTCCGGCGCCGGCGCCAAGGGCCTCATGCAGATCCTGCCTTCGACCGCGGCCTCGACAGCCAAGCGCGCCGGGGTCGCCTACGACGCCGAGCGGCTCCTTAAGGACCCGGCGTTCAACACCCAGCTCGGCGCCGCGTTCCTCGGTCAGATGATGCAGGATATCGGCGGCTCGCCCGCCCTGGCCTTCGCCGCCTATAACGCCGGGCCCGGCCGCGTCCTCCAATGGATCGCCGCCTACGGCGATCCGAGGAAGGACAAGGTCGATCCGGTAGACTGGATCGAACGCATTCCGTTCGAAGAGACGCGCGACTACGTGCAGCGGGTGAGCGAGAACCTTGCGGTTTACCGCCAGCGCTTCGCGGAGGACCCGCCGCAGCAAGGTCCGCTCTCGCCGCGGGTGGCGAAGGATTGAATAGGTCCCGAACCCGGCGTTTAAGGGAGAGACGAGCAGGCGCGCTTTCTTAAGGACGCCGCTGATCCGATTCGCGAACGCCTTCGTTACTTCAGCGTTCACGCAACGCGCTAACGAAAGCGCTTCGGAGACCATCCAATGCACTTCATGAAAGCCGCCGCGGCCGGCTTGGCTGCGCTCGTCCTCGTCACGCCTGTCGCCAACGCCGCCGACATCGTGGATACGGCCATGAAGGCCGGGGACTTCAAGACATTGGTCGCCGCGGTCAAGGCCGCCGGCCTCGTCCATACGCTGAAGGGCAAGGGTCCTTTCACCGTGTTTGCGCCGACCGACGAAGCTTTCGCGAAGCTCCCGCCCGGCACGGTGGATGATCTCCTCAAGCCCGCGAACAAGCAGAAGCTTGTCGCGATCCTCACCTATCACGTCGTGCCGGGCAAGGTCACCGCGGAGGACGTCGCGGGCAAGTCATTGACGGCGAAGACCGTGGAGGGCCAGCCGCTCAAGATCGACGCCATGAACGGCGTGATGGTCGACAACGCCAAGGTGATCAAGCCGGATGTGATGGCGTCCAACGGCGTCATCCACGTGATCGACACCGTGCTGATTCCGAACTGAGCCTAACGTCGAGAGCCCGGTCTTAACGGTCGGCCTCTCGACGTTGTCCGAAACAAACAGCGAAGTAGCGATCAGGGCAAAGTCCGGTTTGCGCCGCGGCGATAAGTCGCGCCGGCAAGTCCGGCGAAGCCCACTGAATGATCGCCCAAGCCGAAGGCTCAGGAACGGCGGCAAAGGCGACGCCGCCGTAGCGCAAGCCGGCGTCAGGCCTGTCGGACACCGTGAAAGACTCCCCGTCCGGCGCGACATGCGACGTGTCGCTGAGGAAATCGTTGATCATGACGATCTCATTGGGATCGGCGAAACGTTTGTCCTGTAGAACAGCGGGCGAGTGCGTGCGAGCCTTGGGAAGATCGCGTACGTCCTTATCGCGTCCACGGCACAAACCAAATGGCAGCGATCACCAGCAGGTCCAGAACTCCATGAAACGCGATGTATTGCCAGTGTTTAGCTGGTGCAAGACTATCACGGAGCGGATTCATCTCTGGTTTAAGCATTTCCAGGAGAGCGCTACGAAGTTCTCCTAGCCTAATAATTGCGTCTAGATTTGAATATGCAAAGACCAAAAAAGCGATTGTTAAGAAGGTTTTTAGCAAAATATTTGTTGTAAAGACCTTGCCTGACGCCATTATTCCTACCAACCCCGTAGCAACTCCAATGTATAAATTCCAAAGCTGATTGATCGCTGACGCCCTGTTGATAGCAAAACCGATTATATCTTTTGAATCCATCTCGGTCACCTTTATGATTCCTGGCGAAAGGCACGCGCTACGACAAGCTCGCGGCTAACTACGCCATAGAGGCGGTCAAGCCAAGGCAGGTTTATTCTAGCTCAGTATCGACCGGGGAAAGCGTTCGATCGGTGATGGCACCGGTTCAGCCGAGCAGCACGCGCACCGTCGCGACGAGCTTCGGCACGTCGACCGCATAGGCGAACTGAGCGTCCTTCACATGTCGAGGCGTGGCGAGCGCCTCCTCGCTCTGGCGCTGGAAGAGCACGACATGCTCGAGTTCGAGCATGGCGCAAAGATGCGAAGACCACGGATCGTGCTGGCCCTCGGCGATGATCTCGACGATCTTGGTCCCCGGCCGGCAGAACATCGCGTTGGCGAGCGCCGCGCCGAACTCGCACACGATGACGTGCGCCTGCGCGAACATGAGCGCCTGCGCGTCGAAGCTGAGCTTCTCCGGCTGGATGGCCGCGAAGCCCAGACGCTTCAAGGCCTCGATCATCTCCGCGCGGTTGACGAGATTACGGCTGTTGGCCAGGCCCCTGCAGATAAGCACGCGCGGCGGCGTATCGGTAGCGGGCGCGCGCTTGCGCACGTTGGCGAGGATCGCGTCGAACGCCTGACGGCTGTGCGGGTGCGCGTTCTGGCAGGCGACGCCGCTCAGCCGGTTGCTGACGATCGCATGCTTGAGGAAAACCGGGCGCGGGCGGATCTCGCGAATGAGGCCCGCGGGGACCTCGAGGCGCGCGATGAGCGCCCGCTGCCACGGCTTCAAGGTCCAGGTCAGCATGGGGGCGCGCATGGCGGCCCCGAGGTGAACGAGGGGCGCGATGTCGAGCATGTAGTGCCCGAAGTTCGGCTGATCGGAATTGGCAATGAGAAGATGTTCGCCTTCGATGACCGGCGCGCGCATCCGGCGTTCGAAGAAGAGATGCTCGCGCGTTCCGTCGGGGAGCGGCCGCTCGGCGATCGCCTTCACGCCCGAAAGAAAGCCCTCCTGGAATGGCCCGAGGAACGAGTGGCGCCAGACGCGCCCGTCTCTCGAGATGAGAAGGCCGAGGGCGGGATGCCAATAATGGTCGACGAGATGTTCCAGCGTCAGCGCCGGCGCGCGGACGACATGCGGCTCATAGTGCATGCGCTCGGTCGTCGTCGAATTGACGCTGAGCGGATGAAGCTTGGTGCGATACGCGCACGGCTCGACGACCATGCATTGCGCGAGCGGCGGCGGAAAGCGGCCTTCGAATGGGACAGCGTTGAGGTCAGTGGTCTCGTCCACTGCAACCTTGACGCCCGCGCCGGATCGCGTGAGCGCGGCGTCGCGCAGCCGCTTGCGCGCCTTCTTCCACGGCAGGCGCACCGCCTCGCGCCAGAAGGCGTGCAGGGAACGGCGAAGTCGCGCGCGGGCCGCGTTCTCGACGCCGCCGCCAGTCGCTGAAATCCGCCGGCCGTTCAAGAATGAAGACCCGTCCTCATTGCGGCGCGGAATACACCCGCACAACAGCGCCTCGTCATGCCTTAAACGCGGCGGCGCGGACAAGACAAGGGAGGGGCGCAGGCCGATCGATGGGAAAAAGGCCCCTCTCCCGAGGGAAGAGGGGTTAATCCGTGGGGCCTAGCTCTGGACGCCTTTGACGTACCAGTCGATGACCGCGAGATCGGCGTCCTTCATCCGCTCGCCCGCGGCGAGCCGCTCCTTGCCGGACTGATCGGAGATCGGGCCGGTGAAGACGTCGTAGGAGCCGTCCTTCCAGCCGGCGATGGCCTTGTCGGCGGCGGCTTTCACGTTGTCGGGCAGCGCCTTGTTGTAAGGCGACATGACGACGGTGCCCTCCTTGAAGCCCCACCAGGCGTCGTCGGACTTCCACGTCCCGTCGAGCATCGCCTTGGCGCGCGAGATGTAATAGGGCCCCCAGATGTCCTCGATCCCGGTCGCCTGCGTTTTTGGGGCGAAGCGGGACATGTCGGCGCCCTGCCCGAAACACCAGACCTTGCGCTGCTCGCAGACCTGCAGCCCGGCGGGGCTGTCGGTATGCTGGGCGACGACGTCGCAGCCGAGGTTGATGAGTGTCTGGACCGCCGCGGCTTCTTTCGCCGGGTCGAACCAGGAGTCGATCATGACGAGCTTGGTCGTGATCTTCGGATTCTGCGCCTGCGCGGAGAGCGTGAACGAGTTCACGCCGAGCACCACCTCCGGCACCTTGTAGGAGCCGAGATAGCCTATCGTTCCGCTCTTGCTCACGAGGCCCGCGATCGTGCCCTCGACCGCGCGGCCCTGATGGAAGCGGGAATTGTAAGTCCCGACATTGTCGGCGTGTTTATAGCCGGTGCAATGCTCGAACATCACCTTCGGGAACAGCTTGGCGACCTCGATCGTCTGGTCCATGTACCCATATGAGGTTGTGAAGATGAGCTGGTTGCCCTGCTGGGCGAGGTCCTTGAGGATCGGCACCGCGCTCGCGTCCTCCTTCACGTTTTCGACGTAGCTGGAGACGACCTGGCCCTTAAGCGCCGCGTCCATCGCCAGGCGTCCCTTGTTGTGCGCCCAGGTCCAGCCGTAGTCGCCGATCGGCCCGAGAAAGATGAAGCCGACCTTCAGCGGCTCGGCGGCGCTCGCCGCGCGCAACAGCGCCGGCGCCGCAAGCCCCGCGGCCGCCCCTTTCACAAAGCCGCGCCGCGTCACCGTCATCAAACTCATGTCGTTTCTCCTGTTCTTTGACACGTTTCTCAACTGCTGGGCAGGAAGGGCCGGCCCAGACACGCCGGCGCTTCGCTGCCCGCGACCCCGCGCGCCGATATGATCGCGAGCACGACGATGGCCATGACATAGGGCATCGACGCCCAGAACTGCGAAGGCAGGAACGAGAAGCCGGACGCCTTGGCGTAGAGCTCGAGCGTCATCAGGATTCCGAAGAAATAGGCCCCGGCCAGCAGGCGGCCGGCGCGCCAGCCGGAAAAGACGACGAGCGCGAGCGCGATCCAGCCCCGGCCGGCCGTCATCTGCTCGGCCCACATCGGCGTGATGACCATCGAGAAATAGGCGCCGCCGATTCCGGCCATGGCGGCGCCGAAGGCGATCGCCGCGTACCGGATCGCGATCACCGGATAGCCGATCGAATGGGCGGAGATGTCGTTCTCGCCGACCGCGCGCAGGACGAGGCCGGCGCGCGTGCGGTTCAAGAACCACCCCACCACGAAGACCATGATGAGCGCGAAATAGACGAGCGGGCTATAGCCGAAGACGACCCGCAACACGGGATCGGCGGCGAGCGAATCCGGAAAGATCTGGCTGAAGGGCGGGATGACCATGCCGACATAGCCAGCGCCGATGAGCGACGAGAGGCCGATCCCGAATATCGCGAGCGCGAGCCCGGTCGCAACCTGGTTCGAGCCCAGAGTGAGGACGAGAACCGCGAACACCATCGAGGCGACCGCGGTGGCGAGTCCGGCTGCGACCACCCCGGCCCAAGGCGCGAAGTCGCCGAGGTCGGGCCCGAAATTGAAGGCGACCGCAAAGCCGGTCACGGCGCCGATCAGCATCATGCCCTCAACGCCGAGGTTGAGCACGCCGCTCTTCTCGACCACAAGCTCGCCGGTCGCGGCGAGAAGGATCGGCGTCGTCACGCCGATCACGGTCACAAGCGCGTCAATGACGAAGCCGACGTTCACGCCGACGCTCCCGCCGGGGCGGTCGCCGGATGCGGCGCCTCCCGAACAATCCGCAGCCGGTGTCGGATGAAGATGTCGCTCGCCAGAATGAAGAACAGCATCGTCGCCTGAAAGATGCCCGCGGTCGCCTCCGGCACGTGCACGACCGTCTGAGCGACCTGACCGCCGACGTAGGTCACAGCCAGGATGACGCCGGCGAGGAAGACGCCGATCGGATGCAACCGGCCGAGGAAGGATACGATGATGGCCGTGAAGCCGTAGCCCGATGGAAAGCCGAGATTGATCTGCCCGAGCTGGCTGGATGCTTCGAGGATGCCGGCGAGGCCGGCCATGCCGCCGCCGATCATGAGCGTCGACAGGACGGTGCGCGAGGCGTCGAAGCCGCCGTATCGCGCCGCCTCGGGCGCGGCGCCGACTGTGCGGACCGAGAAGCCGTAGACCGAGCGGGCCATGACGACCCAGAAGGCGATCGTCAGGAGGACGGCGACTGCGAGCCCAGGCGGAAACGGCGTGCCGGGCAGCGTGTGGGGAAGCTGCTGCGCGGGGGTGAAGGGCGGCGTCTGCGGGAAGTTGTGGCCGTTCGGGTCCTTCCACGGTCCGCCGATCAGGTAGTTTAAGACCTGAAGCGCGACGTAGACCAGCATCAGGCTCGACAGCACTTCCGACACGCGGAAGCGCGTCTTCAAGAAAGCGGGGATGGCCGCCCAAACCATGCCGCCCACGATTCCCGCCGCGATCATGAGCGGAATGATCCAAAACCCCTGCGCGTTGGGAAACGCCATCGCAATCCCGGCGCCGCAGAGCGCGCCGATGATGTACTGGCCCTCGGCGCCGATGTTCCAGATCTTCGCCTGATTGCCGAGCGACAAGCCGAGGGCGATGATGATGAGCGGCGCCGCCTTGGTCGCCACGTCCTGCCACTTGTACGAGGCGACGATGGGCGTGATGAACGTCTGGTAGATCGCGTTCGGCCCGTCGAAGCCGATGAGCTCGAAGATGACGGCGCCGAGCAGCATGGTCAGCAGCACCGAGGCGATCGGCGTGGCGACCAGCATGAAGCGGCTCGGCGTCAGCCGCTTTTCAAATCGGATGCGCATGCAAGGCCTCCGTCATCTCGATCGTCGCCGTGGGGTCGCCATGCACGCCGCCCATCAGCAGGCCGATTTCCTCGATCGACGCCTCGCCGACCTTGAGCGGCTTCGACATTCGTCCGAGATTGATGACCGCCATCGTGTCGCAAAGCGTGAGCAGTTCATCGAGATCCTGCGAGATGACGAGCACCGCCGAGCCGCGGGCCGCGAGGTCGACCAGCGACTGATGGATGGCGGCGGCCGCCCCCGCGTCCACGCCCCAGGTCGGCTGACTGACGACGAGCGCCTCGGGGCGCTGCAGGATCTCGCGCCCCATGATGAACTTCTGCAAATTTCCGCCGGAAAGAGAGCCCGCCAGCGCGCCCGGCCCCGTCGCCTTGACGGCGAAGGCCTTGATGACTTCGCTCGCGTAGTTGGTTGCTTTTCCGGAGTCGATCAAGCCCAAGCGCACCATGTCCATCCGGTCGCGGCCGGTCAGCTCTGCGTTGTCGGTGAGGGAAAACTCGCCGACCGCGGCGTGGCCGTTGCGCTCCTCCGGAACGGAGCAGAGGCCAAGGCTGCGCCGCTCGTTGACGCCGCGCCGGCCGATTGGCTTGCCGTCGAGCTGCAGCGCGCGCGGCTCTTCCGCCAGCGTCTCGCCGCTCAGCGCATTCAATAGCTCGTTCTGGCCGTTGCCGGCGACGCCGGCCACCCCGAAGATCTCGCCGGCGCGCACGGAAAGCGCAACCTCGCGCAGCGCAACGCCGAATTCGCTCGGCTTCGGCAGGCTCAGGCCCTCGACCGTCAGCTTCGGCGGGCCGAACGATCGCTCGGGAGGCTTGGTAATCTCCTTGAGGTTCGCTCCGATCATCATCTCGGCCATCGAGCGCGAGGTCTCGCGCTTCGGATCGCAGGTCGCGACCACCTTGCCGCCGCGCAGGATCGTGGCCGTGTCGCACAGCGCCACGATCTCGTGTAGCTTGTGCGAGATGTAGAGGATCGAGCAGCCGGTCGAGGCCAGATGCTTGAGCGTCTCGAACAATTGCTCGACCTCCTGCGGGGTCAAGACCGAGGTCGGCTCGTCCATGATGAGGAGGCGCGGGTTCAAGAGGAGCGCGCGCACGATCTCGATGCGCTGTCGTTCGCCGACGCTTAAGGTGGAGACGACGCGGCGCGGGTCGAGCTTCAGATGATAAGTCTCGAGGACCCTCAGGAACTCGGCGAGCAGCTCGCGCGAGGAAAACTTGCTGTCGAGGCCGAGCGCGATGTTCTCGAGCACCGTCATCGCCTCGAACAGAGAGAAATGCTGGAACACCATGCCGATGCCGAGCCGCCGCGCCGCGCGCGGATTGGGAATGCGGGCCGACGAGCCGTCGAAGACGATCTGCCCCTCGTCCGGCGCGAGGACGCCATAGATCATCTTGACCAGGGTCGACTTGCCGGCGCCGTTCTCGCCGAGGAGCGCATGGATCTCGCCCGGCTTGACGCTGAGGTTGACGCTGTCGTTGGCGCGCACGCCTGGAAACGACTTGCTGACGCCGACCAGCTTCAGTCTCAGTGGCGCTTCGACATTCACCTTAATGAAGCCTCGCTCCCCTCGCTCGGCTTTTTGACGGCCGCGCGAACTCCCAAGCAACATTCGCGCCGCTCCGCTCGCTCCCCCAAGCGAACGGTCGACCAGAAGCGATTCCTCCCGACGTCGGCGAAGGGCGAATATCACGTTTCTTCCGGACCCTAGCGCGGCGGCGCCGTCTGTCAAATGAATTGCCGGAAAGGAGGTGCGGCCCGCGCTAAGGGATCCGACGGGAGCCCGGAGGGATGGACATGACCGTTCGCGCCTATGACGAAGCGCTCTTGCGCGAGGCCTTCGCCGTGGCCAAGCGCTCGCGCGAGGCTGGCGACCACCCGTTTGGCGCCGTGCTCGCCGACGCCGACGGCGAGGTTCTTATGGAGCAGGGCAACGGCTATTCGAGCGAGGGCGGCGACCGCACCGCCCACGCCGAGCGGCTGCTTGCCTCGCGCGCCGCCCGGGCGTACGGCCTCGACTTCCTCTCGCGCTGCACGCTCTATTCGTCCGCCGAGCCCTGCGCGATGTGCGCGGGCGCGATCTACTGGTCGGGCGTCGGCCGGGTCGTCTACGGGCAGACGGAGAAGTCACTGAAAGCTGCGACCGGCGCGCACGAGGAGAACCCGACCCTCGACCTGCCCTGCGAGATCGTCTTCAAGGCCGGCCAGCGGCCGACCGAGGTCGTGGGGCCGATGCTCGAGGACGAGGCCGCCGCGCTTCAGGCCGACTTCTGGAAGGGGCGGGGGTAGGACTCGCGCCGGCTTCGGCCGATCCAGCCGATCCTTCCGCCGCTCTGCCACTTTGGCTCGCGAACTGGGCGTTTTCAATGGCTTGCGGCGCCGCATCGCCACCTCCCCCGGATCGCAGTCCGGGGGTCGCGGCTCGCGATGCCGCCGTTGGTTTTGTCCTGCGGCCCCTGGTTCGCCGCGTCGCCGCTTTGCGGCTCCTCGCGGAGGCGCGCGGCGCCGACTTCGTCAAGCCCTATCCGGGCTCCAAAGTTGAGTTAAATCCGGAGATCGACACGGCATTGAACGCCTTCCGGCTCGAACGCCACCGACGCCGTCCCCCGGCCGGGCCGGAAAGCGGAGGCGAGAAGCCGCCCGCCGAAGCCCTGTTGCGCCGGCGGCGTCACCGGCGGCCCGCCCGCCTCGCGCCAGAGGAGGCTGAGGGCGCCCGGCGCATTTTCCCAGGAAATCGCCACCCTGCCGAACGGCTCGGACAACGCGCCGTATTTGAGCGCGTTCGTCGCAAGCTCATGGACGACAAGCGCGAGCGAAACCCCGTGCTCATCCGGCACGGCGGCCGACGGTCCGGCGAGCGCGAACCTGTCGAGGCCGAAAGGTTCGACGATGCGTTCGAGAAAAGCCCTCATCTCAGCCTGCGATCCGACGAGGAGCTCCTGAGCGCGCGCCAGCGCAACAAGGCGTGCGTCGAGGAGCGTCAGAAACGACGGCAGGTCCGAGACGCTGCGGGAGGACTGGCGCGCCATCGCCTGGACGAGGCCGAGTACGTTGCGGGCGCGATGCGCCGACTCGCGGGCCAGCACGTGCGCTTGCTCTTCGGAGGCGGCGAGCGTCTGCGCGAACGCTCGCAAAAGCGCCGTGATGGCGATCAGAAGCAGGCACAAGAGCCAGAACGCAACGGCTCTCGCGGTCGCGCCCGGCGCGAGAGCGACCCCGAAACGCAGCACCAGCGCCTCCGCGATTACGGTGGTCATGACAAGCGCGGAGAAGCCCGCCAAAGGTCCGGCGATGACGCTCGCCACGACGACGGCGGGGAAAAACGTCAGGAACGGGACGCCGTAGGCGACCAGCGGCGCGATCGCCTCGCGCAGCGCCGTGGCGATGAGTGCGCAGAGGAGGGCCACAACTTGGCCCTGCCAGAGCGGCATGGGCCGAAGCAGCAGCCGCCTAACCCAATCCTTCGCCAGAAACGCCTCAAGCCGCATCCGCGTCAGTCCATGGGACTGCGACTGCGTCAAGTCAACTTGGTGAACGAATCCGGCGCAAAGACTTCCCGTTGCGTCCGCCAACGGGCGGGCGTCGTGCCCGACCAGGCCTTGAAGGCGCGGGTGAAGGCGCTCGGCTCGGCGAAGCCCAGCAATGTTGCGACCTCGGCGATGGGCTTGCCCCGCAGCAGGAGGCGCCGCGCCGCGTCGAACTTCGCCTGCTCGGCGAGCGCCGAATAAGTCAAACCGTGCGCTTCCAGCCGATGCGCGAGCGTGCGCGCGTTGAGGCCGAGCGCCCGGGTGACGCTGTCGCGGCTCAGTTTTCCGGCGCTGATTTGGCTGCGGATAACCGACTTGACCGCCACGAGAAAGTCGCCGCGCGCGTTGTCCGTCGCCTCCTTAAGAAGCGGCGCGAGAATGTCGGCGTAGTGAGGGTTGCGGCCCCGGACCGGCTCGTCGAGCGTCGCGACATCGAACACCAGCGCCGCGGCGGGCGCTCCAAACTCGATCGGGGCGCCGAACAGCTTCGAAAACGGCGCCTTGTCCAGTGGGGGATCGCGCACCAGGCGCACGCGGGTCGGTCGCCAAGCCGGATTGCACAATGCGCGCATGAGGTGGAACGCGATCGCCATCGCCCCGTCCACGATCTGGTCCGCCGCTTCGACGTCCGGCGCGGTCACGACATAGCTGAGGAAGGCAACCCGCGCGCGCTCCTCGAGGACAGCGATGCCGCCGGTATCCGATGCCTTTAGGCTGGCGCAAAAGACCTGCAGCGCTTCCCGGACGGTCGGCGCATTGAGCGCGACGAGCGCCGGCAGTCCGGCTGCGGTCGCGCCCGACCAGTCTCCCGCCGCAAGCCCGAGCGACTCGCAGCCGGTCGCCCTGACGGCCTCCGCAACAATGCGCCCCAACGCCTCATAGGGCAGATCGTTGACGGGGTTGAGGAAGATGGCCGGATCGACCCCGGCGCGCCGCACAACCTCGCTGGGATCGACGCCGCAGCGCCTGAGCGCTTCATAAATCCCACCGGCGTTGCGGACCTTGATGACGGCGCCGGCGCGCCTCTTCCGCGAAAAATCCAACGCCGGCCCCTCGACCCACCTCTCTTAAGAACGGCCCAAACTGCCAATTCTTGGCCTCAAAAGTCAATGACGCGCGGCGCGCGCGTCGGGTAGGTTCCGCGCCCAAAACGAGACGTCATGACGCCGCAGGCCGACGAAGGCCGCGCCGCGCGGCTGCTCGAGAGGGAGGTTCTTATGCGAGGTCATCAGATGAAGGCTTTGTGCGCCGGTCTCTTCGCCGCGTGGATGCTGTCGCTTGGCGCCGCGAGCGCGCAGGAGGCGGCCGGCGTATCGATCGCCGCCCCGGTCACGCCGAACGCCGAACAGGAGACCGGCGCGCCCGGTTCGCCGAACGCGACGACGACGATCGACGGGCGCTATCTGCCACCGCCAGACCCCAGGTTCGGCGGTCAGATCGACCTCAACGCCGCCCAGTCGAAGCCGTGGTGGGCGCCGCGCGTCGTGCCCCCGAAAGGCGCGCCGAACATTCTGCTGATCATGACCGACGACGTCGGATTCGCCGCGCCATCGACCTTTGGCGGCGTCATCCCGACCCCGGCGCTCGACCGCATCGCCGCCAACGGCCTGCGCTACACCAACTTCCACTCGACGTCGCTCTGCTCGCCGACCCGCGCCGCGCTCATCACGGGCAGGAACCACCATTCGGTCGGTTTCGGCGTCGTCTCCGAGGCGGCCACCGGCTTTCCCGGCTATAACAGCTACATCGGCAAGGACAATGCGACGATCGGCCGGATTCTGCTCGAGAACGGCTACCGCACATCCTGGTACGGCAAGGACCACAACACGCCGACCTGGACCACGAGCCAAGCCGGCCCGTTCGACCAGTGGCCCACCGGCATGGGGTTCGAACACTTCTATGGCTTCGTCGGCGGCGACGCGAGCCAGTGGGAGCCCAATCTCTTCAACGACACATCGCCGATCTACCCCTATGTCGGCCAGCAGGGGAAATGGAACCTGACGACGGCGATGGCCGACGACGCGGTCCACTGGATCACGCAACTTAAGGCCATCAATCCCGAGCTGCCGTGGTTCGTCTACTACGTGCCGGGCGGCACGCACGCGCCGCATCACCCGACGCCGGAATGGGCGCAGAAGATCCACGACATGCATCTCTTCGATAAAGGATGGAACGATCTGCGCGACCAGATCTACTCCAACCAGAAGAAGCTCGGCGTGATTCCGCAGGACGCCAAGCTGACGCCCTGGCCGGACGGCTTCCTGCAGCGTTGGGAGACGACGACCGACGAGGAGAAAAAGCTCTTCATCCGTCAGGCCGAGATCTACGCCGCCTACCTCGCCTACACCGATCATGAAATAGGCCGGGTGATTCAGACGGTCGAGGACCTTGGCGAACTCGACAACACGCTCATCATCTATATCAGCGGCGATAACGGCGCCTCCGCCGAGGGCTCGCCGAAAGGCACGCCGAGCGAGGTGCTGCAGTTCAACGGCGTCGAACTGCCGGTGGCGGCGCAGATGAAGTTCTATGACGTCTGGGGTACGCAATACGCCTACAACCACTTCGCGGTCCCTTGGGCCTGGGCCTTCGACACGCCGTACAAGTGGACGAAGCAGGTTCCCTCCTTCTTCGGGGGAACTCGCCAGGGCATGGCGATCTCCTGGCCCGGCCACATCGCCGACACGGGCGGCATCCGCTGGCAGTTCCACCACGTGATCGACATCGTGCCGACGATCCTCGAGGCGACAGGCATTCCGGCGCCCGTTATGGTCGATGGCGTCGCGCAGAAGCCCATCGAGGGCGTGAGCCTCGCCTACACCTTCGACAAGGCGAACGCCGATGCGGCCTCGCCGCACAAGATCCAGTATTTCGAGATGATGGGCGTGCAGGGTCTCTATGACGACGGCTGGATGCTGAGCGCCGTGCCGAAGCGTCCGCCGTGGGACCTGCTCGGCAAGGCGATCATGGACCCGGCGAGCGCGTTCAAGTTCGAGCTCTACGACGTGCGCAAGGGTAAGGACTGGACGCAGTATGCCGACGTGGCGGCTGAAAACCCCAGCAAGGCGCAGGAAATGAAGGACCTGATGTTCGCCGAGTTCGCGAAATATCAGGTGCTGCCGCTCGACGCCTCGGTCGCCACCCGCATGGTGACGCCGCGGCCATCGATGTCGGGCGGGCGCAAGGTGTTCACCTACACCGGCGTGCCGATCACCGGCCAGCCGCGCGGCACGGGGCCGAGCGTGCTCAACACGTCCTACACGATCACCGCCGACATCGACGTTGCGCAAAGCGGGGCTGAGGGCGTGATCGTGACCGACGGCGGGCGGTTCGGCGGCTACGGCCTTTATCTGCTGAAGGAAAAGCCTGTGTTCACCTGGAACCTGCTCGACCTCAAGCGGGTGAAGTGGAGCGCCGATCAGCCGCTGGCGCCGGGAAAGCACACGCTCGAATATGACTTCAAGTATGACGGGCTGGGCTTCGCCACGCTGGCGTTCAACAACATCAGCGGCCTTGGGCGAGGCGGGACGGGCACGTTCTCGGTTGACGGCAAGGTCGTGGCGACGCAGAAGCTGGAGCACACCGTGCCGCTCACGCTGCCGTGGGACGAGACCTTCGACATCGGCTCCGACACCGGCACGCCGGTTGACGACGCCGACTACCAGGTGCCGTTCGCCTTCACCGGCAAGATCGACAAGCTGACCGTCTCGATCGAGCCGCCCGTGCTGACCGACGAGGACAAGAAGAAGCTCATCGAAGCCGCGCGCGCGGCGCAGGACGCAAACTGATCGAAGGAGTGGGGCGGCGCGCCGGTTGGACCGCGGCTTTCATTGGGGCGCCGGAGGGACCTTCACAATCATCGGTTCAACACGCCACGAAGGCGAAACATCGGAAAGGTAAGCAAATGTGTTTCAAGCTCTCGATCAACCTTGCGTTGTCTCTCGCTCTGGCCTTGCTAGCGGTGTCGGCGCCAGCGGCGCACGCCCAGAGGCTCGCCTATTGCAAGGCGGACGCGGAAAGGCTGTGCGCCGGGATCAAGCCGGGCGGCGGAGCGCTCAAGAAATGCCTCAAGGAGCACGAGAACGAGGTCAGCATCGGCTGCGCCAAGGAAGTGAAGAAGATCAAGGCCGAGATGGGCAAGTGAAGGCGCAACGCAAGCGTCCGGCGTCGACCGTGTAAACGTGTAGTCCCTCGTCGCAGGAGCGACGAGGGACTCAAGGCACTTATGGAGCAACGGAATGAAACAACTGCTGATTATCTCCTCTGCCGCAGTTATGGCTGTGGTCGGCGCAGCCAAGGCCGATCCCGTCTCTCTCAGCGCCTACGTCGATAAGAACGGGTTTATCGACGTGCAGGAGCTCACCTGCGCGCAGCTCGCCAACACCTACCAGGAAGACGCCGACGCGCTGACCGCCTGGTACAGCGGCTGGTACAACGGCCTCGCCCACAAGCACTACCTCGACTACAAGAAGGGCCGCGAGGCCGAGCATCAGCTCATCGAGTACTGCAAGCAGCACCAGAACGAGAAGATCATCCACGCTCTCGGCGTCGTGCTCAAGGACATGCGCGCCGAGCTCGGCGTCAAGATGAAGTGAGGGCGGGGCCATGAGAAGCTTTGTTCTCGCGGCGGCGCTCGCCGTCCCAATGCCGGCGTGTCTGACGGCGCCGGCGGCGGCGCAGCAGACCGTGGCGTTCAAGTGTCTCGCGCCGGCGGGACACGTCTGTCAGTTCGCCATCCAGACGAGCGGAGGTCCGATCAATTTCGCGCTGCCTTCGGGCGAAAAGAAGGAAGTGCCCGGCGTGACGCCGCACGCGGACAAGTACTGCGTTTGCGACCCGGGCCCGGTGACGCCCGACTGCAAGGCGCCGCGTTTGGACCATTGGTGCATGGGCTCCTGGCTCGACGTCGACACTGGCCTCAATTCCGAGAACGATAGCGGCAAGAATCTCTTCGCGGACGAGAGAAGAGACAAGGCCGACTGAGTCGACGCGGCGTCGGCGCGCATGCAAATCTGAGGAGAAGTAAGAAATGAAGACCATCGCTTCCGGCCTTTTGGTTTTGGGCCTTATCTTCGGCGCGGCCACCGAGGCCAACGCGGTGACCTGCGCCGCAGGGGTTTATCGGGCCGGCTGCGCGGGACCGCGCGGCGCGGTCGTTCATCGGCGGCCCGCGACGACGATCGTCGCGCCGGCGCGGAGTTGCTACTATCGGGCGGGCGTGCGCGTCTGCCGCTGACGACGGTGGGCCACCGCGTGCTCTACGCTATGACAAGCAGGACACCGGCGACACGCGGGCCAAGCCCAACGGCGCAAACGGCAGCTTCCGCTACCTGCGATGGATGTACGGGGCCTACGTCGCATTCAAGTACGGGTTCTGACGTGACGTGGGCCGTCGATACCTGCGCCAATGTGCATTCAAGTGAAACCCGCTTGCGCAGCCAAATTGACGTTCTCGCGCATCTTGTCGTTTTCCTGCTAATATTGACCGGGTGCGCCGGGATATCGGTGGCCGAGCTGGACAGCATCGGCTCAAAAGTCACCCCGGCCAACCTAGACTTTTGCGAGTTCTATGCTTATGCGATGAGGTCTGCTACAGCGTACGATTCAGACGCTACTATCAAAGCGAAATATCCGTTGACTATACGGATCAATTCGCCGCAGCAAACAAAGGTGAAATATTTCCTGGAACGCGACGATAAGGCGCATCGGCAGTTCATTACGGTCCGCGGCACGGACAACAACAAGAACCTGGACGAGGATCTCACCATAGCGATGCGCCAGGATCGAAAGATCGATATTCCGGTGCATCAGGGGTTCGATACTGCCGCCCGGGTGATCGACAATGACGTGAAGCCTTATCTGAAGCCCGGGTACAAGACTTACCTCACCGGTCATTCTCTCGGGGCCGCAGTCGCCGCCCTCCTGGCGGTCTACATGATCGAAGACGGCGTGCCGGTCGAACGGGTGGTGACATTTGGTCAGCCTCGGTTCACGACCGCGGATGGCGCGAAGCGACTCAATTTCCTGCCGCTAACGCGCGTGGTCGACGAAAACGACATCATCCCGCTCATCGCGCCGAGCACCGTACTGGACGCTAGGTTTGGGCCGTACGAACAGGTCGGGGCGGAGGTGATCCTCCTCGAAGGGCCGGATTATGTTTATCTCCCCGTCCATGACGCGGACCGGATTTCGTTAGGCGAGTTTTGGCGCTCGCTTACTTTCGCGGACCTGAAAGACCATCAGATAGAAAAATATCTGAGGAGGATCGCGGACAAAACACGGTCCGTCAACCAGGTTCCATACACCGAGCGCGAGAGATTCGTCTTGGAGAATACTGCGACGACCGCCCGATGAGACCCGATCGTCGCGCTCGATTGCTTCTGTTTGCGACCACGAGGTTGCAGCGCGACTGCACGCAACGCGACTGCACGCAACGCCGGAGGGAACGAGAAACAATGTCATTGAAACATGGTAGGCGGCAGGCGCCGGATCGACAATCGGGGAGCATTACAGGCATGCTGATGAAATCGATGATTGGCCTTTGCGCGGGCCTTCTGGCGCTGGTCCCGGCATCGTTGGCGATGGCGCAGGACGCGATCACCGCGCCCGCTCAGAAGACGATCGGCAAATCTGCCAAGGACGAGATGGTCCCCTCACTGGCGGTGATCAATTCGCGAGGTGCGACGCTTCAGGGCAATGTTCTGACGATGACTGGCGTGTCGCCCAATTCCATCGTTTTCGCCGACCGACCGGTGAGAGCGGCGGGGCATGTGCTGACCAAGGATTTCCTCAAGGAATGGGACGAGGGCCGCGACAGCTTCGCCAAGGACCCTCCAAACGCGACAATATCGGTGCTTGGCGCGGACGGCGCGTCCGTTAAGGACGCGGTCGTCGTCTTGAAGTCGCCGAAACTGGCCGGCGACAATTTGACGTTCGACGTGTCCGTGCTCGAAGGAGACCTGTCGGGCGCGACTGGGCCGGCTGCGCTCTTTGTCGACTGGTTCGCGGCGCGCGGCGGCTGGGCCCACGCGGGCGGCTGGGACCATGCGGGGGGTTGGGGCCACGTGGGCTACGTCGGGGGCGTCGGCTACCATGGCGCGGCGTGGCATGGCGCCTGGTACGCGCATCCCGCCGGGGCGGCGGCGGGAGCGGCCGCGGTGGGCCTCGGCGCCGCGGCGGTCGGAGCGGCGGCGGCCAGCGCCTACTATCACCCCTACGCCTATCCTTATGCCTATCCCTACGCGCCGTCTTGCGGCGTCTATCCATACCCGCCGTGCTATTGATCGAGGCAAGCGCTCGCGCTCGCCGGCGCGGCGGCCGCGGTCGGCACGGCGGCGGCCGTGGCCCCGGCGGCCTGGCCGATCGGAGCGACCTACGGCTATTTGCCCGCCGGCTGCGTCTACGTCCACCGCCCGTTGCGCTCGTGGTACCAGTGCCCGGCCGGCTGGCTCGAGCCGGTCTACGGCGCGAACGGCCTCTACTACCGGGTAGCGCCGGCGCCGCTATGAGGGCGCGTGAGGACGAGGCAGGGCGTCAGCGACGCCCCAGGCGGCGCGTTCGAGGCGTCGTCGTTCGGCCGCCGCAGCCGGACGACTGTCCACATGCAGTTCAGTCTGAAACAAGCGCAGGCTCGTCGGCTAACCATTGGGCCGATCGCGGCAACCCCTGGCCCGATGACCGCCTGCGGCTTGAGACGCGAACCTTTTTCAGCGAGACCGCGTCCGCGCTTTGCGTTAAGTGGGCTCAAGATTGTCGCGGCCTTTTGCCTAAGGGCCGCTTCAGAGGGCCTTGATGATCTGGTTTTTGTTGGCGGGAATGGCCGCGGCCGCGGCGCTCGCCGCGCTTTGGCCTGTCCTGCGCAAGCCTGCCGAACGCGCCGAGCCGGACGCGGCGGCGAGCGACGCGGCCTTCTTTAAGGCGCAGCTCGAAGAGATCAAGCGCGACGTCGAGCGCGGCCAATTGCCGCAAAACGAGGCGGACGCGGCGCGCGCCGAAGCGGCGCGCCGCCTCATCGGCCTTCGCCGCACGGCGCCCGAAAAGCCGAAAGACGCGTCGCCGCGCGCGCGCCGTCGCGTTGCCGCGGCCGTGCTCATCGCCGTCGGCCTGCCGGCAATCGCCATTCCTCTTTACGCGCTGCTCGGGCGCCCGCTCATGCCCGACGAGCCGCTGGCGAGCCGCCATGAGCTGAACGCGGCGGCCGACGACATCCAGGCGGCGGTTGCGGCGGTCGAGGCCCATCTCATGGCCAAGCCGGACGACGGCACGGGCTGGGCGGTCATCGCGCCCGTCTACATGCGGCTTGAGCGCTACGAGGACGCGGCGCGCGCCTATTCCGAGGCCTTGCGGCTTCTCGGCGAGGACGCCTCCCGCCGGGCGGCTTACGGCGAGGCGCTCGTCGCGGCGGGAGGCGGGGTCGTCACCGAAAAGGCGCGTGAGGCCTTCGACAAGGCGCTCGCCAATGAGCCGGGGCAGCCGCAGGCGCGCTTCTATCTGGCCCTCGGCGCCGAGCAGGACGGCAAGAAGGACGAGGCCGTCCGGGACTATGAGTTTTTGCTCAAGGACGCGCCGCCCGACGCGCCGTGGGCGGGGGCGGTGAAAGACCGCCTCGCCATGCTCAAGGGCGAGCGGCCGCCGGAGGCGGCGAACGCGTCGCCCGCCATTCCCGCGGCGCAACGGCCGATGATCGAGGGCATGGTGAGCCGGCTCGCCAACCGACTCGCGAGCAGCGGCGGCAGCCTCGACGAATGGGCGCGCCTTATTCGCGCCTACGCGGTGCTGCATGAGGCGGACAAGGCCAAGGCCGCGCTCGCCGACGCCCGCAAGGCGCTGGCGCCCGATACGAACGCCGTCGCGAGCCTCGATAAGCTCGCGCGCGACCTCGGCCTCGGAGACGCGAATTGACCCGCCGCAACCGACGCTTGAGCCTCATCGCCGCGGCGCTCGCCGTGATCGGCTGCGCCGTCGGCCTTGGCCTCTATGCGATGCGGAACAGCCTCGCCCTCTTCCTGACGCCGACGGAGATGGCCGAGAGGCAGGTCGAGCCGGGAACGCGGCTCAGGATCGGCGGGCTCGTCGAGACCGGCTCCGTCGTGAAGAGCGACGGAAGGCTCACCTTCAACGTGACGGACGGGACGAAAAGCGTCGGCGTCGACTGCGCGGGCGAGTGCTTCGCCGCCATTCCGGACCTCTTCCGCGAAGGCCAGGGCGTCGTCGTCGACGGCGCGCTCGGGTCGCAAGGGCGCCTCGTCAGCGATCAGATCCTGGCCAAGCACGACGAGCGCTACATGCCGCGCGAAGTCGTCGAGCAGTTGAAGAAAGAGGGGCGCTGGCGGGAAGGGGAGAGCGCGCAAAAGTGACCGTGGAGCTTGGCCATTTCGCCCTCGTCCTGGCGCTCGCCGCGGCGCTTGCGCAATCGATCGCGCCGTTCTGGGGGGCGCGCGTGCGCGATCCCGACCTCATGGCGATCGGGCAGAGCGCCGCGCTCACGCAATTCGTCCTCGTCGCGATCTCGTTTGCGGCGCTCGTGCGCGCCCATCTCACATCCGACTTCTCCGTCCTCAATGTCGCGGAGAATTCGCACAGCGCGATCCCGACGATCTACAAGATATCCGGCGTCTGGGGAAACCACGAAGGCTCAATGCTGTTGTGGGTGCTCATCCTGGCGATCTTCGGCGCGCTAGTCGCCGCCTTCGGCCGCTCGCTGCCGCGAACGCTGCGCGCCGATGCGCTTGCCGTGCAGGGCCTTATCAGCGCGGCCTTTCTGCTGTTCATCGTGCTCACGTCGAATCCATTCGAGCGGCTCATTCCCGCGCCGTTCGAGGGCCGCGACCTCAATCCGATCCTGCAGGACCCGGGCCTCGCGATCCATCCGCCGCTACTCTATCTCGGCTATGTCGGCTTCTCGATCGTCTATTCGTTCGCCGCGGCGGCGCTGATCGAGGGCCGCATCGACGCCGCCTGGGCGCGCTTCGTCCGCCCCTTCACCCTCGTCGCCTGGAGCTTCCTCACTCTCGGCATCGCGGCCGGCTCGTTCTGGGCCTATTATACGCTCGGCTGGGGCGGCTTCTGGTTCTGGGACCCGGTCGAGAACGCCTCCCTCATGCCCTGGCTCGCGGGAACCGCCTTCGTCCACTCCGTCGCGGTGATGGAGAAGCGCGACGCGCTCAAGGTGTGGACGATCTTTCTCGCCATCCTCGCCTTCTCCTTCTCGCTGCTCGGGACATTCTTGGTTCGCTCGGGCGTGCTCACCTCGGTGCACGCCTTCGCCAACGACCCGCGCCGCGGCGTCTTCATTCTCGTCATCCTCGCGCTCTTCATCTTCGGCTCGTTTGCGCTCTTCGCCTGGCGCGCGCCGATCCTCAAACAGGGCGCCCTCTTTGCGCCGGTCTCGCGCGAAGGCGCGCTTGTATTGAACAACCTCTTGCTCACTACATCGTGCGCCACCGTCTTCTTCGGCACGCTTTATCCGCTGGCGCTGGAACAGCTGACCGGCGAGAAGATCACGGTCGGGGCGCCCTTCTTCAACATGACCTGCGGCGTCCTTTTGATCGCCGCCGCCTTCGCGACGCCGTTCGGCTTCTCGCTCGCCTGGAAGCGCGGCGACCTTTGGGGCGTCAT
>Ga0209040_10000610_pt1 | contig 27751 bp, 29 predicted proteins | sample BogFormECP12_OM3_FD_188240 | JGI IMG/M metagenome (GOLD analysis project Ga0209040, IMG submission 188240) | Bog forest soil microbial communities from Calvert Island, British Columbia, Canada - ECP12_OM3 (SPAdes) (version 2) | ecosystem: Environmental > Aquatic > Freshwater > Wetlands > Bog ... | reverse complement strand
TGCAGCCGGATTCGTCGCGACCCTGGTGCAGACCGATATGACCCTGATCAGCACGGCGTCCCACGCGGGACCCACCCTCGGCGCCAGCGGCGCGATAGCCGCCGTGCTGGGCGCATATTTCGTGCTCTATCCCAACTCACGCGTGCACCTGCTGGTGCGGTGGTTCCCGATCAGGATCCCGGCTTGGTTGTACCTCGGCGGCTGGTTTCTGTACCAGTTCGTCGTCGGCAATTACGGGCTGATCCACTCGAAATCCGGTGGCAGCGGCATCGCGTTCTTCGCTCATATCGGTGGATTCGTCTACGGTGTGCTCGTGGCGATCGCTCTCATCCTCGCCGGACGAATCACGGTACCGGGTGCGCGATGGTACGGAAAATAGACTGTTATTGTTTGCCCCTGCGCGGACCGCCGTAATCTTTTAAGGCGAGGAGTTCGCGTTCCCATTGGGTGTCGCGCGTGCGGTTAACACAATATCGCATCAAGCTCAGCACCAATGCGGTTACCACTATGGCCAGCAACAGGATTGATAGCGCACAGCAGAGCGCATCAAGTGCCGCCAGCGTTGTCGGTGTCGGCGGAGGCGCGTAATTTCCGTCGGCATCAACCCAAATACTCAGGCGGTCACCGGATTTCGCTGCCGTATCGAATGAGAAGGAGCCGATGCGCTCTCCACCCGCCGCAGGCCAAACGGCCCGAACAGACGCGGGTGCGAAATAATCTTCGGCCGTTTCGGCGGTGCTCTCGATAACCGTAGCGACGACGCGGTGCCTGGTCAGCGCCTCCTGGACGTACAGACGATGCCGGCCGTCATAAGTCGCGGTACCGACCGCACCCGCGATGGGAACAACCAGCAGCCAGCCGGCAATCACGACGAGGATTAGCAGGGCTTCCAGCCGATCCGCGCCGCGAAGCAGCGGATTGCGGCCCAAAGGACGAGCGATCCACCATCGCCCGGGATCCAGCGTGAACGCCAGCATCACAACTCCCCAGCCGTTCTGATGGGCCCATCGAGGGCAGTTCGGAAGGCGCCGCGCTATGCGGCCATTCGCTGAGACACTGAGTCGACTGTCTGGCGTGCGGCCTTGGCATCCTTGCGGATCTGAAATGACTGCACGACCTTGACCAAACCGCTGATCACCAGCCATACACCAGTGACGATGGTTAGCACGCCGATCGAATCGAACGGCCAGATCAGCACGACAACGCCGGCGATCACAGAGAGGATGCCAAGAACGATGTCCCAACCGCGTCCCGGCATCTGCCGCTCGCTGATCCCGGCGGCTACGCCCGAAATACCCTGGAAGACAAAGCTGATTCCGATCCACAGGGATAGCAGCAGAACCGCGTAGGCATCACCGAAGTGGCGGAACGACAGAATTGCCAACACCAGCGACAACGCGCCGCTGATCAACAGCATGACGCGCGTGGCAGCCGACCACGGCAGGGTGAACGCAACAAACAGTTCAACCAGCCCGGTCACCAATAGGTAAACGCCGAACAGGGTCGCGGCAACGAGGATGGTTGGGTCAGGCCAAGCCAAGACGATGGCACCCAGGAGCATGGTCAGCACCCCGGCTGCCAGCTTCCAATTCGAGAGCTGTTGACCAAGAGTGTTATTCACGGTCTTCTCACTTTCGCTGTAGTGTGTCGGCTTCGGTTGCCGTCCTTTTGATCGTTGAACGGGCCGGTGTCCGCGTCGATGTTCTCGAGGACAACGCGGTGCGCTAACCGATGTCGCCAACGACAGCGTCGGGCGACGTTGTTCACCGCAACACCGGTGCGCGATCACCGTTGTCGCTCAGCCCATCAACAAGCCGACACACCGGTCCCATCATTGAAGAGTTGATCTGTTTGGGAGTCGCGATGACCAATCTGAGCGTATTTCTCAGCGCGTCGGCGGACATGCGTCCCGGTGCTGCGGCGCTGCGCTGTGGCGACGAGACGACGAGTTTTTGGGCGCTCTCCAGCGACGTCGCGCGGTTTGCCGACTACCTCATCGACGGCGGTTTGCGGCTTGGCGACCGGGTCGGAGTCATGCTGCCTAATCGTCCCGAACTCGCCGTCGTGTTTTACGGTGTGCTGCAGGCCGGCGGGGTGGTGGTGCTGATGAGCCCATCGCTGAGTGCCCGTGCGGTGGAGTTTTGCCTGACGATGACGGGCGCGAGGATGCTGTTCTTCACCCACCCACATGCAGTGGCGACCACGCACGGGGCCGCGACAGCAGGTACGCAACCTGTTTCCATCGGCAGGCATGGAATTCGGCCATTAACTGCGGGCTTCGCCGGTAGTACGCAGCCCGTGCCGCGCGCTGACAATGACGCCGCGGTCATCCTGCACACCGCCGGCACATCCGTTCGGCACGAAAGCACCGAGCTCACCCACGGAAACCTCACGCAGAATAGGGCGGTCACGGCGGGTGACTTACTGAACCTCGGGCCGGATGACCTGGTGCTGACCTGCGTGCCGCTGTATGAGGGATTTGGCCTGACGTGCGGTCTGGTCGCCACGGTCTGCACCGGTGTAACCCTGGCGCTGCTGCCTAAGTTCGACGCCGCCAGAGCGCTCAAAATGATTGCCTCAGAACGAGTCACGGTCTTCGAGGGCACGCCGGCGATGTACACGGCGATGCTCAGGGCGGCCGACCGAAATGACTTGGATTTCAGTTCACTGCGGTTGTGCATCTCGAGCGCGGCGACGCCGGCCGATATGCGGCGCCGATTCCAGGACAGGTTCGACTCCATCGTGCTGGAGCGCGATGCCTGGATTTCCACGTGCGCGACCGGCCGCGTGGCCCAGGACGGAAAGTCTTGCGGTCGGTTCAGCTAGTTATGTTTCGTTCTCACCCACGACATACACGACCGCGCCCCACGGAGACCTGACGAACAATCCACCAAGGTTGTCCTGGGCAGCGTCGGGGTCTTCTTCAACAGGCTCGTTGAGTGTGACGCGGTACACGGCGAAATCGGAGTGCCTAGCGGCGATCCCACGCGCAATGTCGAGCCGGGTTGTCGCGTATGTGTATTCCTTGTCATCGAGGGGATCCAGCGTGCGTGTCGTCGCGTCTCCGGGATTAAGCCCCTGCTCATCAGCACGGTAGTAGGCCGCGTCATCAGTCATTTCGTCAGACCTTCTCGGATCGGTAAATCTGGTGAATGTTTTTTCTCTGGGTAACTCGATCTTTCGATAAGTGCGCGGGTTTGTCGATGTTGCCGTGAACAACGTCGCTATCCGGTCAGGTTCCCTGCAGGGCTGTCAACGGTGACACCAAAGACGACGCCACGTTGTCCGGGACAACATCGACGCTGATGACGGCGTGATCCACGATCGAGGGGTCGGTGAAAAATCCCGAATCTCGATGTCAAGCAACACGTTTTGACACTGATGCGAACAATCGACAAGGACAGCAAGTGACCCACACCTACCGTGACCGGATGTCGCATGAACTCATCGCGGAAGCCGACTCAGTGTCCGGTGTCGAATCGGTGCCGGCCGGCTACGCCGCACTCGTCGTTAAGCGCGGCCCTACCGCCGGTTCCCGATTCCTGCTCGGTCCGACAGTCACATCCGCAGGCCGCCTTCCCGGCTGCGACATCTGCCTCGATGATGTGACTGTCAGCCGCCGCCACGCCGAGTTCCAGCTGCAAGGCAGCGAATTCCATGTGGTCGACGTCGGCAGCCTCAACGGGACCTACGTCAATCGCGAACCGATCGATTCGATGGTGCTGGCCAATGGGGACGAGATTCAGATGGGCAAGTTCCGGTTCGTGTTTTTGACCGGACCCGCGACGAGTTGACTTGTCATTCAGCCGTCGTGCTCACGTCGATGCGTAGACCCAAGACGTCGGCGATCTCGAAGACGGAGCCAAACTGCACCGAACCACTCCCGCGCTCGAGCGACTGGACGCTAGAGCGAGAGACCCCGGCCAGGTCGGCCAGGGTTTGTTGAGTGAGGCGCAGTGCGATCCGTCGCTCCGCGAATGTCCGCCCTATGCGTGCTATGTCAGGCATAGAGGCATCGAGCCGGGGTTTCGTCCTCCTCGGACCCGCCACTTCAATTCCTTGTGCGTGAAATTACATGCGTAAACAGGATGCAACGCCAAAGTGGCGATCGCCAAGGCTCTATGCTTTATTTTCCGTGCTTAAGCAACCCCAAGCGCTTGTCGCGCGGCGAGCACTAATGGGGAATCCCATACGTCACAGCAAGTTCGGGATATGCCGATGTGTCCGCCTCACAGCGACAACCTGCGGACTTCCCGGTGCGCCGCCGTAGATTGTCGCTGTGAGGTGGACAAAAAGTGCGTCACCTCTCCGGTGAGATTCCTGATGCTGATGTGACTTACCTAAGGCGGGCAAAAACCCGCCCCGCGACTTCAGCTAAGTCCACCGGTGGTCCGCTCACTTCGACCTGGTTGAGCCGTCACTCGCTCGATGGTTCCAGCCCACTCAATCTCGAGCCCGCACCACGAAGCTGCGCGATCATGACTACGAGATGGCTGTCGAAAAGTTCCCGATCGGGCGCGGCGCGACCCTGCGTGAGCTGCAGGAGGACCCACACGCGCTGCTAGCGCGGCTGCGGGCGGCCGAGCCGGTGTCGTGGCTCGCCGTCCGGGGTGGGTGGTTGGTCACGCGCTACGACCTCGCGGTGCGGGTGATGCGGGATCCCACTACCTTCACCGTCGACGATCCCCGTTTTTCCACTTCCCGCGTGGTCGGCGCGAGCATGCTCTCGCTTGACGGCGTGGACCACAGCCGGCACCGGGAGCCATTCGCGGATCCGTTCCGCCCGGCGGGGATACAGGACCGGTTCGCCGGGTTCGTCGAGGCGGAGGCCGATCGGTTGATCGCGGGTATTCGGGCCGCCGGCAGCGCCGAGCTGCGGCGCGAGTTCGCCGGTCCCCTCGCGGTGGCGGTGGTCACCGAGGCGCTCGGGCTGCGCGATGTCGACACAGACACCGTGTTGTCCTGGTATGCCGCGATCGTGGCGGCGGTGTCCGAGGTGAGCGCCGGCGGGCCGGTCACCGAGGCGGGCACAGATGCGTTCGCACGGTTGCGGGCCGCCGTGACACGGACTCTCGGCGCTACCAACGAACCCTCGCTGCTGAGGGAGGCCGCGCGGGCGCCGGAAGGGCTGAGCCAGGACGAGGTCGCGTCAAACGCCGCGGTGTTGATGTTCGGCGGTATAGACACGACGGAGGGCATGATTCTGAACGCCGTCCGGCATCTGTTCGGCGACCCGGCGACGCTGCCGCTTGTGCGTGACCACGCTGATCTTTTGGCGAACGCGATCGAGGAGTCGATCCGGTTGGAGCCGGCGGCCGCAGTCGTCGACCGCTACGCCACCCGCGATGTCGAGTTGGGGCGCGCTCGGATCCGGCGCGGTGACCTGGTCAGCGTGTCGATCGCCGGCGCCAACCGAGATCCGGTCGTGTTCAGCGACCCCGACCGGTTCGACATCCGGCGCGCTAACGCCAGGCTCAACCTCGCCTTCGCGCAGGGTCCACATTTTTGCCTGGGCGCACAGCTCGCCAGGACCGAAACGACGATCGCGGTCGGTCGGCTCCTGGACCGCTTGACTGGGCTGCGGCTCGACCCCGACTATCCCAACGCGCCGCGAGGTCTGGTGTTTCGCAAACCGCCGACGCTGCAGGTGCGCTGGACCGTGTAGCTCGCGCGGATCGTAAGGTGACCAAATGCGGACAGCTCGAATCATCCACTTCATCCGGCAAATAGCGGCCTTGGCGGTGGCGGCGGTAACCGCCGCGTCCACCATCAACGCATATCGGCCGCTGGCACGCAGCGGATCCCCGTCAGTGATCTGCTGGCTATTTGGTTTTGTCGTCTCCGAGTTGCCCCTGCAGACCCTGGCCAGCCAGCTCGGCGGGCTGGCGTTGACAGCGCACCGGCTGTCCCGGCCGGTACGGACGATCTCGTGGCTGGTGGCGGGTCTCTCGGCACTGGGCCTGCTGAACTTCAATCGCGCAGGCCACCGGGCCAATGTGCCGCTGACCGCTGCTTTGGACAGCGGCCTGGGGACCTCTCGCCGCACCGATTCCGCGGGTCTGTGGCGCCGGCCGGCTGGACCTGGCACCGCAAAGTCGCCGGGCGCGCTCCGGATGTTGCGGATCTACCGTGATTACGCCCACGACGCCGACATCAGCTACGGCGAATACGGCCGTGCCAATCACCTGGACATCTGGCGCCGTCCCGATCTGGATCCGACCGGAAAGGCGCCGGTGCTCTTCCAGATTCCCGGCGGTGCCTGGACGACGGGAAACAAACGCGGACAAGCCCATCCATTGATGAGCCACCTCGCAGAACTGGGGTGGATCTGCGTGGCGATCAACTACCGGCACAGCCCGCGCAACACCTGGCCCGACCACATCGTCGACGTCAAGCGCGCCCTCGCGTGGGTCAAAGCGCACATCGCCGAGTACGGCGGCGATCCCGACTTCGTCGCCATTACGGGTGGTTCGGCCGGCGGCCATCTTTCGTCGCTGGCGGCGCTGACGCCGAATTATCCAGAGTTTCAGCCGGGATTCGAAACCGCCGACACCCGGGTGCAGGCGGCCGTGCCTTTCTACGGCGTTTATGACTTCACCGGTCTGAAGGACGCGATGCATCCGACGATGCTTCCGCTGCTCGAGCAAACGATTGTCAAACAACCGCGCTCGACGAACCTGAAGACCTATATCGACGCGTCACCGGTCACCCACGTTTCCGCCGACGCTCCCCCGTTCTTCGTGCTGCATGGCCGCAACGACTCGCTGGTTCCCGTGGAGCAGGCGCGTGGCTTCGTCGCTCAGTTGCGGCAAGTCAGCAAGCAGCCCGTCGTATACGCCGAATTGCCATTAGCCCAACACGCTTTCGACATCCTCGGCTCGGCCCGCGCGGCGCACGCCGCCGTCGCCGTCGAGCAATTCCTGGCCGAGGTCTATGTGACACAACGCCAGGCCGGCGCCGACGGCCGGGAACACGTTGACCCACAGATCCCGGCGTGAGAACATTCTGGGCTGTGCAACCCAATTTGAACAGCCCAGACAGACCCACCGTGGTTCTCGTGCACGGAGCATGGGCCGACGGGTCAAGCTGGAGCCGAGTCATCGCTGATCTGCACCAAGCCGGGATCGCCGTCACCGCCGCACCCATCCCGCTGACCACCCTCGACGACGACGTAAACGCGGTCAATCGAGCGATCGACCGAACCGAAGGACCCGTCGTCCTGGCCGGCCACGCCTACGCCGGCGGCGTCATCGGCGCGACCAGTCACCCGCGCATTCAGGCCCTGGTGTATGTCGCGGCATTAGCTCCCGACGAAGGCGAAACCGTCGCCGACGTCTTCTACCGCAATCCCCCACACCCGCAGGCACCGGAACTCAAGCCCGACGACGACGGCTGGATCTGGCTGCCTACCAACGCCTTTGCCGCGGCATTCGCACAGCACGCAACCGCTGAAGAGCACGCCGTGCTCGCCGCGGTCCAGCGGCCCATCGCCGTCGCGTGCATCCGGCAGCCGGTACCGAGACCCGGATGGAAAGACCTGCCCACCTGGTACCTCATCTCCGAAGAGGACCGCATGATCAACCCGGCCACCCAGAAATTCATGGCCGACCGCATGAACGCCCACACCCGTTCCCACACCGTTGACCACGCACCGCTGATCACCCGGCCGGACGTTGCCACCGAGATCCTCTCCGAGGCAGTGCAAACCGTCGCGACGCCTCACTGACCGCGGTTCAGCGACCTTCAAGCAGTTGGGTGACGACGCCCGCGATCATGGCCTCCGGGTCTTGCTGAATGCCGACAGCACGCAGGTCGCCACCGATGGCAAGGGAGGCGACGCCGTGCACCAGCGACCAGAGCGGTCCGGCGACCTCGCGGGGGTCTTGACCCTCGACGATCCCCGCCTCCTGGCACCTGGCTATCGCGTCGAGCAGATCGCCGAACGCCTGCTCCGCGGCCACCGCCAGCGTCGGGTGGCCCTCTTTGGCGATCTCGGCGCCGAACATGACCTGGTAGTAATCCGGATGGTTGACGGCCCAGCGCACATAAGCACGGCCGAGTTCGATCACCCGGGCCTTCGGCTCCGAGGCGACGTCGGCCGCTGCGTTCAGGTCGGCGTGCAGTTCGAGGAATCCCTGTTCGGCGACGGTGGCCAGCAGCTCGGCCTTGTCGCTGAAGTGCCGATACGGGGCCGCGGCGCTGACCCCGGCGCGCCGAGCCGCCTCGGTCAGGGTGAAGCCCTTCGGTCCCTTCTCGGCCACCAGCGATAGTGCGGCGCTGGTCAGCGCGCGTTTGAGATCGCCGTGGTGGTAGGTCTCACGGCGAGCCGGAGTAGACGATCGACTTGACATGTTGACGACATTAACATTATCGTCTATGTTAATGCTATTCACATCTGCGAAAGGGGCAGACATGAGTAACCAACTTGAAGCCGCCGCCCGCGCCGGCGACTGGGAACGACAGAAGACGGCCACACAGCTGGGTCAAGCACTCGCGCAGGGCTACCTGCAGATAGATGAGTACGACGACCGCGTGCGAACGGCTTTCCAGACGCACACCACCGCGCAGCTGCGCGAACTCCTCGCCGATCTGCCGCTCGATCGCATCCGGCGCAACGATCCTCGTCGCCGCGCCGGGCGGATGGCCGCGGCTCGCCGCGCGGTGCGCATTCACCTCGCCGCCTACCTCGCGATGACCGTCGTCGTGCTCACGGTCTGGGCCGCGGTCGCCCTCACGACGGGCGCCTCTTACTTCTGGCCGATCTGGCCCATCCTCGGTGCGGGGATCGGCCTCGTCAGTCATGCCCTGGCAGTGCGGGCAGGCGCGAAAACCATTGGCAATCAATACCGTTAGAAGGAGCAACAATGTCGAAACAAAACAACTGGGCGGTGGTTACCGGCGCCAGTTCCGGGCTGGGCGCAATCTTCGCCGACCAGCTGGCTAAGCGGGGGCTCTCGTTGATGCTGACGGGGCGGGATCAGGCTCGGCTCAGCGAAGTGGCACAACGGGTTCGCCGGATCGCCCCGAACGTCGACGTCGAACTGGTCGCGGGTGACCTTGGCACCGACGCCGGCATCGAGGACCTGGTTGCCCGCCTGGACGGGCGGGCGATCGACGTGCTGGTCAACAACGCCGGGTTCGGCACCTACGGCGAGTTCTCGGAGATCGACGCCGGACGCGAGCACGAGCTGATCGCGGTCAATGTTGACGCGCTGGTGCGTCTGACCCACGCGGTGCTTCCGGGGATGCTGGCCCGAGGTCGCGGCGGCATTTTGAATGTGGCGTCCACCATCGCTTTTCAGCCCGGCCCCTATCAAGCCACCTACGGCGCCTCGAAGGCGTTCGTGCTGTCGCTCAGCCAAGCCTTGTGGGCGGAGACCCGCGGCACGGGTGTCACCGTGACGGCGTTGTGCCCGGGACCAACCCGCACCGGATTCGTCGATGCGCTCGGATCCGATGTCTCGCACACCGCGATCTATCGACACCTCGCCGCGCCCGAACCCGTCGTGGCCGCCGGCATGCGCGCCCTGACCGGGGCCATGCCGTCGTCGTTCCCGGGTTGCGCAATCGGGTGATGGCCGAGGGCGGACGACTCACACCCGGCTGGCTCTCGGCGCTCATCAGCGGCCCGATGCTGCGGCCCGCCGAGGCGGCGTGAGCGCCATGACTGCCAAGACGTTCTCGTTCGAAATCAACCGAACAACAAGGGCGCACGCCGCGACGTTGTTCCGCCTCGAGACCGACGGCGCGCGATGGTCGCAATGGGCGAAACCGCTTATCGTGCAGTCGAGCTGGGAGCAGCACGGCGCTCCGACGGCCGCCGGCGTTGGCGCCGTCCGCAGGGTGGGGATGTGGCCGTTTCTCATGCGGGAGAAAACCGTTGCCTATGAACCAGACCGCCGCCACGTCTACGCGCAGATCGGGCCGCCGCTTCCCGCCAAGGACTACCGCGCCGAACTGCTCTCCGGTTCCTCGCCCGACGACTCGTAAGCGCCGCCGAACGCAACTGATCAAATCTCCTGTGGCCGCACGCCGACACTGGTACAGTCAACGGGTTTCGCGACCGAAGGAGCAATGCGGAAATGACCGACGGCGACCCAACGGTGGTCCGGCATCGAAGCGGCGTAGTGGTGTCCACGCTGCCCCAGGCTTTTCAGGAGACCGCAGCCCTAGAGCCGGACGCCGTGGCCATCCGGACAGTCGGCGACAAAGTCGTCATCACGTGGCGCCAGTACGCCGACCGCGTGCGCAAGATCGCCGCCGGGCTATCGGCGCTCGGTGTGCAACCCGGCCACACGGTCGGACTCATGCTGCGCAACCGTCCGGAGTTCCAATTGACGGACACCGCTGTCATGCACATCGGCGCGATCGCGTTCTCGATCTACAACACCTCAGCGCCAGATCAGATTCGTTACCTGTTGAGCAATGCCGAGAACAAGGTCGTAATCACCGAAAAGGATTTTCTGCCCGCTGTCAAAGCGGCGGGGGCGGACCTTGCTCAGCTGATCGTGGTCGACACCGATGTTGACGGCTGCCTGACGCTGGAACAGCTCGAATCCTTGGGAGCCAATGCCGATTTCGATTTCGATGCCGTATGGCGAGCGGTACGGCCAGGCGATATCGCGACGCTCATCTACACCTCGGGAACAACCGGCCCACCCAAGGGCGTCGAGCTTACGCACGCCAATGTGATGGCCGCGTTTTCGGCAATCGTCGATCTCATTGGCATGCAACCGACCGACCGGATCACCTCATACCTGCCGCACGCGCACATCGCCGACCGGGTGACCGGGCACTACGCCAACATGGTGCTGGGTGTGCAGGTGACCGACGTCGCCGACCCCAGGGCAATCGCGGAGGCGCTGCCCGATGTTCGCCCCACGATGTTTCTCGGGGTGCCGCGAGTGTGGAACAAGGTCAAAACCGGAATCGAAACGAAACTGGACACCGAGGCGACGGGCATCAGGCGCCGGTTGGCGCTGTGGGCCATCGACACCGGCATCCAGGCCGCCCGCCTGACACTGGCCGGCGAGTCCGTGCCACCGTCACTTGCCTTCCGCCGCAACATCGCCGACCGCCTCGTGCTGGCAAAGTTGCGCCACGCGCTCGGCCTGGACCAGGTGCGATGGGCAGTAATCGGTGCTGCGCCGAGTCCGGTCGAAACGATCGAATTCGTTTGGGGACTGGGCATTCCCGTCTACGAGGTGTGGGGGTTGTCGGAGAGTGTGGGCTGTGGGACCTCTAACCAACCCGGCGCGTACAAGGTCGGTTCGATCGGGCAGCCGCTTTCCGGCGTCGAGATCTCGGTGGCCAGCGACGGCGAACTGCTGATACGCGGGCCAGTCGTGATGCGCGGCTACCGGCATCAGCCGGAGAAGACCATCGAGGCGATCGATCTCGACGGCTGGTTGCATACCGGTGACATCGGCACCATCGACGAACAAGGTTTCGTCACGATCCTCGACCGCAAGAAGGAGTTGCTGGTCAACGAAGCCGGAAAGAACCTCTCCCCCGTCAACATCGAGATGGCGATCCAGGCCTCATCCCCATTGATCGACCAGGTGGTGGCCTTCGGTGACGCCAAGCCGTACGTCACCGCGCTCGTCGTCCTCGACAGTGATGCCGTCGCCGCACAAGCCGCCGCGCTCAGCATGGCCGACCCGTCGCTGGCCGCCTTCGCGCAACATCGCGAGGCGAGGGAAATGCTGACCGCCGCTGTCCTCGAGGGAAACTCCAAACTTTCCCGCGTCGAGCAGATCAAACGGTTCCTCATCGTCGGGACCCCGTGGGAGCCGGGCGGCGACGAGCTCACCCCGACGATGAAGCTCAAACGCAAGCCTATTGCTGAGAAGTATTCCGCGGAAATCGAAAACCTCTACGCCGCGGTGCCCGGCCCCGACGTCATCAACCTGTCCAACTCAGATTGAGCCGCGCAGCGCGTGCGAAACGGCCAGGCGATTTGACGCAGATACCCGCCGGGTTGGGTGTCGTCGACGCCGTACTGCGCGGGCCAGCGGTTGGCCGGAAAATACAACGTCCCGAATAGCGCGTCCAGCAGCGGGAATTCACCGGCGTAGTTGCTGTTGTAGGCCTGCGGTTCACGGGCGTGATGCCAGTGGTGGAACTGGGGAGTGCCGATCACCCATCGCAGCGGGCCGAAGCCAAGTCGCACGTTGGCGTGGATGAAGATGGCCTGCAGCGTGATCAGGATGAGGAACGCGCCCAGGCTGACACGGCCGAAGCCCAGCGCATAAAGCGGCAAGACCGCCACAGAACGGGTGAAGGTCTCGTCAAGGGGGTGAAGATGAGTGGCGGCAAGCCAGTCCAGTTCGCGGCTGCTGTGATGCACCCGGTGGAACCGCCAGAGCAACGGCACCTCATGAGCCGCCCGGTGCCCCGCGTATCCGCCTATCGTCGCGATCGTCAAACCCGCCGCGATCTGCGCCCAACCCGGACTCGCCGCGACGGCATCGCGCAACGGTGCGGGCACGAAAGCCCTTAGAAATCCCCCGATTACGACCACCGAGACGAGCATCCCGATCCGCAAAACCGTGCCGTTGACGAGAAAGTGCACCACGTCGGTGCGCCACCCTCGCCGCAGGACTCGACGCGGATGCAACGCGAACAACCGCTCAAGGGGAATGAAGATCACGGCCAAAATCGCCAACCCGAAAATGATCTGGCTGCGCATGCTCAACGCGGCCAACACCGCCAACGCCGTCAGCACCGCCAATACGACGCCACCAAGCCGGATCTGCGACGCTCGCCGGATCTCGATGGTTTGCGGCGGAGCGTCATTTTCGTTAGCCACGGCGGTCTCGAAGGTTGCGCCGGCGCGCCCAGCTTTGCCGAGACGACCCCAACCGGCCAATACCGCGCACGCCAACACGATCCCCGTCAACCCGGCGGCGAGGTTCTGGACGGCCACCGCGATCGAGGCCATCAATATCCCCGACTGCACGGCGAGCCCCGATACGTTCAGTGAGTGCCGCCCGCGAAGCAGCCGGCAGGCCTGCCATCCGACCACCAGCAGCGCCGCGAGCACCAATAGCGCCGGGAGCCCCGCCCCGTGACCCGGATGCGCACGCGCCAAACGCGCGGTGACCCCCGCGGCCTTCAGCAGCACGAGCAGCTCGATCCCGTGCAGCACCACAAGTCCCGCCGCCAAAGGCCGGTCGACCCGCGAGTCGCGTTGTGGCAGAGCTACTCCAACCACCGGATGCACGACGCATAGCATGCTCCCCGCACCTGAGAACCAACTGAGATTTTTACCCGCACCCGGGGCGCATCGCCGCCGAGGCGGCGCGGGCGCGCGCCACCTCGGGCAAGGTGCTGTCGGCGGGAATCCGGTCCAGCGCCTCGACCAGTTCCGCCGCAGCCGGCTCACCGCGCAGCTCGAAATCGTCTAGCACGGCGCGCAATTCGAAGAGGTGGGCGCCCTGCCGACGGGCTATATCTCTGGCATATCGAAACGCCCCCGCTCGCGCAGCAGAATCGGTGGACGTGTGACCCCGCAACCGCAGCAGTTCGGCGTCGTAGAAACGCATCCCCGTGTCGTCGGCGAGTTGCCGGCCGGTTTCTATGCGGGCCCGGGCCTCATCACGCCGCTGCAGGGCGATCAGCAAGCGGGCGATGACGGCGTCGAAGAACGTGGTGTAAAGGTTCATTCCGATCGCGCGCCAGGTGTCGACCAGTTCGGTCATGGCGTCGAGGCACTCCGACAATTCGGCCGGGTCCGTGGGATCCGCGCGCAGCGCGGCCATTGCGTTGACCGTGGCACGTTGAGTGGCCGCGAATTCGGCCTGATCTGTCAGTTCGGCGCTCGATTCCCCGGCCCGGTCCAATTGACCCGCCTCGATGTGGATCCAAATCTCCATCAACCGGACCAAGCTGAGGCTGTAGTGACCTTGCGGGACGCTCACCGCTTCGGCCCGCTCCGCGGCAGTGCCCAGTTCCGACTCCGCGGCGTCGACCTCACCCTGCATGAGGAGGGCCCAGGCGAGGTGCAGCCACGCCGCGACAATCGGGTCGCTCGCCATGAACCACACCATGTCGATCCCGAGGCCCGCCAGTGCACCCAACTCCCTGTTCGCGGCCTCAATGCGGAATCGGGCCGTATTCATGTCCCCGCGGATGAATGCCAGATTCCCGTAAAGGGCTTCGATCACGGGCCTATACCACGCCCGCGCGTCGTCAAGCCCCGCGCGCAGCGTCTCCAGCAACTGCGACAGCCGATGTAGGTCGGCCCGGGCGGCGTAGTAGTTCGTCAGGCCGAGCAGCGTGGCGAAGTGTTGGTCGTCGCGGATGCCGGTCTCCCCGAGCTCCAAGCATCGCTCGAAGTCGGCGGCCACGACGTTCGGCGACTCTGCCGGATTCAGCTCATCCGTCACAGGTATATGGTGTCACCGCGGCCCGCGGATAGAGTAAATCGCTATGCGGAGCGATATAGCGGCGCAGTTTGCGGAAATCGTCGGGACCAGCAACTTGCTGACGGGGGACGCAATCCCCGAGGACTACTGGCACGACGAGGAGTTGGCGACGCCGCCGCAGCAGCCAGCGTATGTCGCCAAGCCGGCAACCGCAGAAGAGGTTTCGCAGCTGCTGGTGGCCGCCTCGGAACACGGCGTGCCGGTGACGGCCCGCGGGTCCGGCAGCGGCCTGTCGGGGGCGGCACGACCGAGCGCGGACGGGCTGCTGATCTCCTTCGAGCGAATGAACGCGGTCCTGGAGGTCGATACGACCAACCAGGTCGCCGTCGTCCAACCGGGGGTGACTCTGACCGAGCTCGATGCCGCGACCGTCGATGCCGGGCTGCGGTACATGGTGCAACCGGGCGAACTGTCCTCCAGCGTCGGCGGGAACGTCGGAACCAATGCCGGCGGGATGCGCGCGGTTAAGTACGGGATAGCCCGCCACAACGTGCTCGGGTTGCAGGCGGTGCTGGCGACCGGCGAGATCATCCGAACCGGCGGCAAGATCGCCAAGGTGTCCACCGGGTATGACCTGACGCAGTTGATCGTCGGGTCTGAGGGAACCCTGGCCCTGGCCACCGAGGTGACCGTCAAGCTGTATCCGCGGGTCGACCACAGCGCCACGGTGCTCGCTCCGTTCGCCGACTTCGACCAAGTCATGACGGCGGTGCCCATGGTCCTCGCCAGCGGGCTCGCGCCCTACATCCTCGAGTACATCGACAACATGACGATGGCCGCACTCGTCCACACCCAGAACCTGGAGCTCGGTATTCCAGACAAGATCCGCGACAGCTGCGAGGCGTATCTTGTTGTGGCACTTGAGAACCGCACCGCAGATCGGCTGGGCGAGGACGTCGAGGCGGCCGGCGAGCTGCTCGCCGAGCTGGGTGCCGTCGACGCCTACGTGCTGGAAGGAGGCTCAGCGCGCAAGCTGATCGAGGCGCGCGAAAAGGCGTTTTGGACGATGAAGGCGGTCGGCGCCGACGACCTCATCGACACCGTGGTGCCGCGCTCTGCGATGCCGAAGTTCATTGCCACCGCGCGCGGGCTGGCGTTGGCCGCCGGCGGCGTCGCGGTGGGCTGCGGGCACGCCGGCGATGGGAACGTGCACCTGGCCATCTTTTGTAAGGATCCGGTGAAAAAGAAGAAGCTGATGACCGACATCTTCGCGCTGGCGATGGAATTGGGCGGCGCGATCTCCGGCGAACACGGCCTTGGCCGCGCCAAGACCCCTTACTTCCTCAAGCTCGAAGACCCGGCCAAGATAGACCTGATGCGCCGAATCAAGCAGAGCTTCGACCCGGCGGGCATCCTCAACCCCGATGTTCTGTTCGCGGCGGAAGAGGCCTAGGCCCGTCGAAATCACTTACGTAACACAAAGTTCGGGGTAGCCGATGTGCCCGCCTCACAGCGACAACTGAACGCTTCTCGGCGCACAGCCGAAAATTGTCGCTGTGAGGCGGACAAAAATCCACCCCCGACCCTCAGGCCCGCGCCCCACTCACATGCCGAAGTGCGTGCGATGCACCGCCGCAACGGCCTCCGGTGGTCCGCTCACTTCCACATGCACCGCCGACTGGCGCCCGAAGACGTACAGCAGGAGTTCGCCCGGCAGACCGCTGAGTCGAGCCGCGGGCGACCCGGGTTGGACCGTCACCCGCTCGTTGGTTCCAGCCCACTCGATCTCGAGCCCGCAACCGTGCAGCCGCCGACTCAGATAGCGGCCGCTGCGGCGAACGTTTCGCCACACGGCAGCATCCATCGCGGGCGTAAGGCTACGCGGCCCTTGGCCATTGGCCCTGCGAACGTCCTCGTGATGAACAAAGAACTCGTTGAGATTCGCTAAACCGCGAACCCAACCGATGCGGAAAAATCCGACTGGCGGGCCGGACCGGATCCGCGCGACGAGCCAGCTGAAGTCCTTGTGCTGGGCCAATCCGGCCCTGCGCCGCTCGGCGAACCGTTGGAAGGGACCGGGCAGGACCATGCAAGGGCCCGCAACCAGATCGTGTTCTCGCAACACGAGATGGGCGGCCAGATCGTGAGCCGTCCAGCCCTCGAGCAGGGTAGGAACGGAAGGGCCGAGGTCGTCGAAGAGATCACAGAGCTCGCGGCGCTCTTGCATGTCCAGGCTCACCGGTCAGCCGCCTCAGCCGTCACGGACCCGTGCGTGCGCGGTGAGCAGCAGATGGTCGACTTCCCTGCGCACCAGATCGGGCGTCATATTGGCCTCAGTAACCTCGCGCACGAACTGTTCGCAGAACACGCGTAGGTTCAACCCCGTCTCCCGAGCACGCCATTTCAACGCGCTCAACGCATCTCCGGCAGAGAAGTTGTAGACGTACATCAAAATGCCCCTCGCCCGCTCAATCACGGCGCGGTCGGCGGCGATGTTTTTCGTGACTTGCCCCAGGCGACGTTGTACGTCGCTCTCGTAGGAGTCGGTGATGTCGATATAGAAGCCGGCGGTGCCGATCACTTCCTCGGTTTCATCGGCATCACGATTACCCACGACGACAACTATGCGAACCTTGCCGTATGTGTCGATGATGCGATGGCGGCTGCTAAACGGCTGCCCGTGACGAATCATGTTGTCGACCAACGCAGTAACCGCCGGCTTGTCGTCGGAGTGCGTGTGTGACAACACCAGCTCGGTGGTTGGCACGACGGAGCCCGGCTCGTAGCCGTGCATCTGTGCGACCTCGTCGGACCATTCCCAGCGCTCACCGGCGATCAGGAATCTGAAACTACCGACCTGCTCTCCCAGCAGGGCTGCCTCAGCTTCGATACCCGTCATACCAGCCTCCCGGGCAGCGAGTACCCGTTCATCGCGTCGTTGCAAGCCATTAAACCGGCGTTTACCCGAATCGTCGACCCGACGACCTGCAACGGCCGGAGCCTTTCGCCTAGCGATCCGGCTTTGACCTGGCACGCACGCCCGCGGCGCGGTAGACGAAGATCGGGGTTACCGGAAAGCGGAGCGCAGTGGTAGGCAGCTCCTGCAGAACCTCGTCGGGAATTTTCCTCTTGTAGTTCAGCTTCATCGCGCCGCTGACCGCATGGTCCACGCCGTGCAAGTCGATGTCGATCACCAGGCCGTTATCGGTGATGGTCGCCCGCCCCGGCCCGTGGTTGGTGTCCCAGTGGCTGTCTACGGACCGCAGATTCGCGTCCCCATGCGTGGGAAACGTGGCGACGATCCGCGCGGCGCTGAAACCGAACGCACCCATGTAGCGCGACACGCCCGAGGCGGAAAAGACGCCTGGGACATGGCCGCTGAAGTGACGGTTCACGCCGACCTTGCCGGCCACGAATATGACGTCCTCAGCTTCGAGTTGTTCGCGAAGCTCTGCGGGCAGATTGCCAAACTGAGACCAGTTGCGGAGGAAGCCGAACACAGCCAGACGTTAGCCCACCCCGCGTCCCGTCGCATTACTGCACGGTCACCCTCGCCGTGAACGTGCACGCCGGCATGGGATCGCTGCCCACGATGCTGGTGTAGTCGGTGACGATCGTCGTGGTACCGGCCTTCAACGCCATGAACATCCAAACCTCGGCGCCAGGCGCTCCCATCGCGGCCGAGTCTGGTCGCACATAGTCGTGACTGATCTGCTTCAGGATCGCGGGGTCGCCGATCCTGGCGTCAGCTGTCCAGTCGTAGGGAGTGGTGTGGTTCGAGCCCAGCATCAGTTTGAGGGTGCCGCCGACCGCCAGCGTGATGTCCTGACCGATGACACTCTGCTTCAGAACATCGTCCATGGAGACCTGGATGGTTTTGCTCGCCGGCCGGCTCCCCGGGCCGCTGATGCAGCCCACCACCGCCGATGTAACCAAGATGACGACCATCACCAAGAGCCTGGTCTTCACGAGAATCACCTCTCAGATCGGAGCCTAGTGCGCTCTACTCTTCAATGGGGGCGACTAGGGACGAGAAGGGTTAGCTCGGTGAACGTTGTGGTGCGAGTTGTCGCGGTGCCGATCGCGGTGACGGCGATGGCTGTTTTCTCAGGGGCCGGATCGGCTATTGCCGATCCGCCGCCCACCCAGGTGGTCACCACGGTGGCCGTCGGGCCCAATGGCCAAGCGATCAAGGGTTATCAAGAGGCGCCTTCGCAGGGCAATGTCACCACGGTCACCGACTGCGCGTCGCCGTCGCCGTCGGCGGTGGCGGCCAACGTCTACTACTGTTCGCCCAGCGCGGCCGGTGCCGGCACCTGCTGGCCGTCGACGTCCGGATCACTGTTGTGCGTGGACAATCCGTGGGATAAGCGCCTGCACCGGGTGACCTACGGCGGTCCACTCCCGCCCGTGCAGCCCACCGCTTCACCGGACCCGTTCGCGCTTGTGCTCGACGACGGCACGCGTTGCCTGTTCCGCAACGGCGGCGCCTGGGGCTGGCGCGACGACGGATACGAAGGCGCCTACCACTGCGGCAACCTGGCGGTCCTGTGGCTCCCCAGCCAGGGGCCGGGGACCTGCATCGACCGTTCGGGTCCGGTGTGGACGGTCAAAGTCGGCGAGCTGGGCGCGCCGGGCACCTCGCCGCCCCAGACCCGCGCGGTGACGACCGCCTGGTTAGCCGGAGACTGAGGCCGACGTTTCCGGGCCCGGATGCGGCAATGGTCCGGTAACTTCTGTGCATGTTTGGCATCATCCGGCCCTGCCGTCATCGGCTCGGCGGCGAGCTTGCGGCAGCCTGGACCGCCCAGTTATGCGGATTGTGCCTGGCGCTGCGCGACGACTTCGGACAGAGCGCGCGGATCGCCACCAACTACGACGGGTTAGTGGTTTCGCTGCTCGTCGAAGCCCAGTCGCCCGCGCAGCCCACCCGCCGGACGGCCGGGCCGTGTCCGTTGCGCGGCATGCGGCGCGCGGACGTCGCGACGGGCGACTGTGTGCGGCTGGCCGCGGTGGTGTCGTTGGCGCTGGCCGCGGCGCGGGTACGCGATCACGTCGACGACCGCGACGGCGTGGTCGGTGCGCTCGGGGTGCGGCCGGCGGTGCGCCGCATCGCCGAGCGCTGGGTGCGCCAGGGCACCGACGCCGGTCACACCCTGGGGTTCGACACCGGCGTGCTGGTGGCCGCGATGGACCGGCAGGCCGAGCTCGAGGCAACCGCGGGTCCGGGCACCTCGCTGCTGTTCGTGACCGAGCCCACCGAGACGGCGGTCGCCGCGGCGTTCGGTCACACCGCCCTGTTGGCCGGCCGCCCGGCTAACGAGGCGCCGCTGCGTGAGATCGGTCAGCTGTTCGGGCGCGTCGCTCACCTGCTCGACGCGGTCGAGGACTACCGCGACGACGTGGCGCGTGGAAAGTGGAATCCGTTGGCCGCCAACGGAACTCTGGTCGCAGAGGTCCGCGCCCTGTGCGACGACGCGGTGCTGGGCATCGAATTGGCCCTGGCCGACGTGGACTTCACCGACGGTCGGCTCGCCCGCCGGTTGTTGACCCGCGAGGTGCGGCGAGCGGTGTCGCGCACCTTCGACCGGGCCGGTTACCAGGCACAGTCCGGAACCCCACACGACCAGCAGGAACCCATCAACTTCGGCCCCGGTGCCGGCTACCCGAACCCTGAGGAGGTGGGCGAGGTACCTGCCCCCAAGGGCCGGCGCCGCAGCGACGGTGGTGGCGGCTGCATCTGCTGCTGCGATGGCTGCGACTGCTGCTGCTGTGACGAGTGCTGCTGCGACGCGGACTGCTGCGACTGCTCGTAAAGAGCGATATCGCATGCCTGATGACAGGATGGGCAGGTGTTTGGGCTTGTCGTCATCGTTGCGCTCGTTTCCATCGTCATCGTGGGAACGGTGCTGGGCCGGCGCTACCGCGTGGGTCCCCCGGTTCTGCTCATCCTGCTCGGCTCCCTGCTGGGTCTGATCCCTGCTTTCGGCGGTATCCGGATCAACGGGGAGATCGTGCTGCTGCTGTTCCTGCCGGCGATCCTCTATTGGGAGAGCCTGAACACGAGCTTTCGCGAGATCCGCAAGAACCTACGCGTCATCTTCATGTCGGCCGTCGGTCTGGTGATCGTCACCGCGGTCGCGGTGTCATGGACGGCGCGAGCGCTCGGCATGGAATCACACGCGGCGGCGGTGCTCGGCGCCGTGCTCTCCCCCACCGACGCTGCCGCCGTGGCCGGCCTGGCGAAAAAGCTGCCACGCCGGGCCCTCACCGTGCTGCGCGCCGAGAGCATCATCAACGACGGAACCGCGCTGGTCCTGTACGCCGTGACCGTGCACGTCGCGATTGGCGGGGCCCAGGTCAGCCCGCCCGATTTGACGGTCCGGTTTATCCTCTCCTACCTCGGCGGTATCGCCGCGGGGGTGCTGGTCGGGGGTGCGGTGACCTTCTTGCGCAAGGGAATCGACGCGCCACTAGAGGAAGGAGCGCTGAGCCTGCTCACGCCGTTCGCGGCGTTCTTGCTGGCCCAGTCTGTGGACTGCAGCGGCGTGGTCGCGGTCATGGTGTCCGCCCTCATGCTCGCCTACTTCGGGCCGGTCGTGATCCGGGCCCGTTCGCGGCTGCTGTCCTATGGATTCTGGGATATTGCGACATTCATGATCAACGGCTCGTTGTGGGTGTTCGTCGGAGTCCAGATCCCCGGCGCCATACACGGGATTTACCACGTCGACGGCGGCCTTCGCCGTGCTGCCTACCTGGCTCTGGCCGTCACCGGCGTCATCATCGTGACCCGGATTGTGTGGACAGAAGTCAGCACCCTGCTCGGTCGTATGGTCGATCAGGTCATGCGGCGGCCCAGCCGTGCCGTCGGCTTTCGTCAGCGCTGCGTTACCAGCTGGGCCGGATTCCGCGGCGCAGTCTCGCTTGCCGCCGCCTTGGCCGTTCCACTCACCACGCTCAGCGGCGCCCCGTTCCCGGACCGCAGCCTGATCATCTTCGTGGCGGTCGTCGTCATCCTCGTGACCGTCCTGATCCAAGGGACCACGCTGCCCCTGGTCGTTCGCTGGGCCCGCATGCCCGAAGACGTTGCCCACGCACACGAATTGCAACTGGCCCGCAACGTTGGCTCCCAAGCCGCCCTCGAGGCCTTGCCGGTCGTGGCCGACGAACTCGGTGCCAGCCCAAAGGTGCTGAGCCGCCTGCAAAAGGAATACGAGGAACACGCCGCGCTCGTCATGGAGGGCGACGACGCATCGACGAACACCCTGGCCGAGCGTCACGATCTGGTCCGGCGGGTGCGCCTCGGCGTGCTCGAACATCAACGCCGGGCCGTCACCATACTTCGAAACCAAAACCTCATCGACGACATCGTGCTCCGCGAGTTGCAGGCAGACCTGGACCTACAGGAAGTGCAGCTTCTCGACGCTGCCGAGAGCGGGTAGACGGCTATATCGCATGGGCGGCAAACACATTCGGGTCACAGCGACAACGTTCACCACCCAATTTCTTTGCGGCACAGGGAGTCGAGGATCCCCGGACATTCTTTGAGACAGCGGTATTTGGGAGACTCCGATTGGCCGCGCCTGACGCGCCGACGCGCGACGACAAGGCCGCCAGGGCGGTCTGACGTGGGGAGTTCATAGACTGTTCAAGCAATCGTCGGCGTCATATTGTTGACCGGCCACAAGCGCCGGATGTCCTCACGGTATGCGTGTTGTTCAGGTCGCCAACTTCTACGGCCCTCGCTCCGGCGGCCTCCGCACCGCGGTGGATCGGCTCGGCGCCGAATACTGCGCCGCCGGCCACGACGTGTTTCTCATCGTCCCCGGTTCTCGCGCCGCCCGGAACCGGCTGCCCACCGGTGTGGTGCGGATCACCTTGCCTGCCAGGTTGATTCCATTCACGGGCGGCTACCGCGCGGTGATGCCGGGACCCGTGCGGGCGCTGCTGGAAGCACTGAGACCCGATGCCTTGGAGGTCTCTGACCGGCTCACGCTGAGGTCACTGGGCCGGTGGGGCCGCGAACATGGCGCCAGGACGGTGATGATCTCCCATGAGCGCCTGGATCGCCTTGCGGGCCAAATACTTCCGCGTCGGACCGCGCGAAGCCTCGCCGACTTCGCCAACGCGCGCACGGCCGCTAACTACGACACCGTGGTGTGCACCACCGGATTTGCGCGCGAGGAATTTGACCGCATCGGCGCAACCAATATCGTGACCGTCCCACTGGGCGTGGATCTGCAGACCTTTCATCCGCGCCGCTACTCAACGCTGTTGCGGCAGCGCTGGGCCGCACCCTCGCAGCTCCTGCTGGTCCATTGCGGCCGGCTGTCGGTAGAAAAGCGCGCCGACCGCAGCATCGACGCGCTCGTCGCGCTCTGCGACCTAGGCGTCGATGCCCGGCTGGTCGTCGCGGGTGAGGGCCCGCTGCGGGCCAGGCTGGAACGACAGGCCGCGCGGCTGCCGGTCGACTTCACCGGTTTCATCTCCGACCGGCACACCGTCGCCGGGCTGTTGGCCTCGGCCGATGTCACGCTGGCGCCGGGGCCGCACGAGACATTCGGGCTGGCCGCGCTGGAATCGCTGGCATGCGGGACACCCGCGGTGGTGTCGCGGACGTCGGCGCTGAGCGAGATCATCACCCCGGACAGCGGCGCCTTGGCCGACAACGACCCGGCGGCCATCGCACGAGCGGTCGGCACGGTCATCAGTCGGCCCGAATATGACCGCCGTAGCTGCGCGAGGCGGCGCGCTGAGATGTTCACTTGGCAGCAGGCGGCCACGGGCATGCTGACAACGTTGAGCGCCACGGACCTACGCCGGCACGAGTCCGCCTAATCCGCTGCTTGTGCAGCCACAACGAGGTCCAGCGCGCTGAGAATGCCCGGATCCGCCGCGCACACCGCCGGGATCGCATTCACCACTCGCGCAGCGGTGGCGGCTGACCCGGGCAGCTCCCCGCCGTTGAGCGCAAAGTCGAGCTGAACAGGGGGATCTCCGTCGACCGTGATGCGGGTGAGCCGCCGCGTGGCGCTACCCGCAGCAATGACCGGCTGCCAGTCTTCCACCGGTTCATCGGGCATCGACCAGATCGACGAGTACTGCACCCGCGGTTGGCCGTTGACCATGCCGTCGAATCGCATTCGGACACTGGCGATTGTTCCGGCGGGAATCTTCCCTGCGGCGAAACTGTAATGACGCTCGGCTACCGCTACGTCTCGATGCTCACGGATCTCATCGAGGGTCCAGCCGAGCCCTTGGGCCAACAGTCGCAACGGAGGCGCAAGGTGGCTGATCATGGCTCCCGGCGGGTACACGTCGGCGTCCTGTTCGGGCGTTCGCCCGAAGCCCAACGCAGCGAAGAACCCCGGCACTCGATATGCGCCGCACGGAATACGTTCCTGGACGGACACTTTCGTTGGTAGCTCGCTCATGCTCGCGGCATGCACGGCGAGGATGTCGCTGGCGAAGCCGGGAGCAATGCCCGTGGCGAACAGGGAACTCTTGCCCCGGCGGCACGCCGCCTCGAGCTGCTCGCGCGCGCCGTCGTCAAGCGATGCGGGATGAAACAGTGCCGGGTATGACGGTGTGACAACGTTCTTTCCGCTCGCCAGGAACACACACAGTTGGTCAACAATGTCGTTCGCCTCGCGTCCGGAAATCGCGGCGAAGTAGGTCACGCAGTCGGCGTCAAGCGCGAGGAATTCTTCAACGCTGTCGGTAGCCGCGACTCCGACGGCAGTCTCTCCGACCAGCTCGGCGGAGTCCCGGCCCACTTTCTCGCGGCTGTGGACCAAATGGCCGACCAACTCCAAACGCGGCGACCGGAGGATCTGCCGAAGCGCGATCGTTCCGGTGTAACCCGTGCCGACATGTGCTACCCGATACTTGTTCCCCATACCGACTCCCGTTGGCGGCTGCTGTCGTCGAGGATCGTAAGCCGCGGTTAGGCTCGATGGTGTGGATACCCGCGCACAGGTACTGATCACCGCCGCAGAGCTGGGCGGCCTTATCCAGGCTGGCGACCCGATCACCGTTCTGGATGTGCGCTGGCGGCTCGATGAACCGGATGGGCGCGCGGCCTACCTGCAGGGCCACCTACCGGGCGCGGTGTATGTGTCACTCGACGAGGAGCTCAGCGACCACACGATCGCCGGCCGAGGCCGCCACCCGCTGCCATCGGGGCGCAGCCTGGAGGCCGCCGCACGCCGATGGGGAATCCGACAGGACGGGTTGGTCGTGGTGTACGACGACTGGAATCGAGCCGGCTCCGCGCGAGCGTGGTGGGTGCTCACCGCGGCTGGGTTGGCGAACGTGCGGATTCTGGACGGCGGCCTGTCGGCGTGGCGGTCCGCCGGAGGAAGTCTGGAGACCGGCCCGGTCACCCCGCGGCCCGGGAATGTGACTGTGCTACATGATGATTTGTATGCCGGAAGCCGGCCTACGTTGACGGCAGGGGAAGCCGGTGCAGGCGTCGTGACGCTGCTCGATGCGCGCGCACCGGAACGCTTCCGCGGCGACGTTGAACCCGTCGACGCCGTTGCCGGCCACATCCCCGGCGCCAAGAACGTTCCGAGCGGCGCCCTCTTGGCCGACGACGGCACGTTCCTGGCCAATGGCGGGCTGGCCCAACTGTTCTCCGATCACGGTGTCGACCGCGACGCCCGCGTCGGTGCCTACTGCGGATCAGGTGTCACCGCCACTATCGCAATCGCGGCGCTGGCCGCAACGGGCTGCGACGCAGCGCTTTTTCCAGGCTCATGGTCGGAGTGGAGTTCGGATCCGAGCCGCCCCGTCGGCCGCGGTTCCGAATAGCTTCTGCGGCATACCTTGCCTCAGATGCCGGGCCAGCTCTGCAGGAAGGCCGCGGTCGCCAGGGCGGCGTTGCCCGCCGCGAGCTGCTTGTAGTACAAGAACGAGACCGGAAAGCCCGGCAGGTGCAGCGGGTCGCCCTGCCCGTCCGAGATGCCGCGGATGCCCAGGAACGGGACGCCGTGCACATCGGCGACGGCCTGCGCCGCCGCCGTCTCCATGTCCGACGCGTCGAAGGCCGGGTTCTGGGGTGTCGTTTTCAGGTTGCCGATCAGACCCTTGCGGACCCAGGGCCCTGCCGCCTGAACGAAGTTGCCGGTGTAGAACAGTGACCGGTCGGGCGCGGTACAGGGTTGGCAGCCAAAAACGTATCCGCCGTTGGGGACACAGGGGAACGCCGTGCCGTTGTTGTTGTCGCTGCTGGAGCCCTCACCGCCGACGACCAATTGCGCCTGCCGCCCAAGGCTATTCAACCGGATGATGGGGGCGTTTTTGCACAGACAGCTGTCGTTGCCGAGGGTGTTGACGTTTTCCAGCGCGACAGAAAGCGTCTGCGCCGTGGCCAGCATGCCGGGATCGACCGGATGAAACGTAGCGCCGTTGTCGAGGGTCCATTCGGCTGGTATGGCCACATCCCCGATCTTGGGGCGCGAGCCGCCACCGGCGACGCCCGAGAACACCACTGCGCCAACGGCGATGGAAGACGCACACGTGAAGCGCGCGAACGCGGTCTCGGTGGTGTTGGTCGCGTTCACCAGGCCGATGCCGGTCATCGCAACGATCACCTTCTTGCCGCTGATCGTGCCGAGGTAGAAGTGCCTGCGGTCGGCGACCACGACCGGGCTGGGGTCGAGCGTGGTGTGCGACAGGACCGCATCGGCTTCGGCCGGAAAGGCGGACAGCACCAGGATGCGCTGTTCGCATGAATTCAGGGCCACGTCTGGTCCGGGATCGGCGACGGCCACCCCACCACCCACCGACAATCCAACCGCCACGACCAGGGCGGCCCGGAAAGACTTGCGCACGATCCCCCTGTTCCTGGGACATTGTCGTCGGTCATGGTTGCCAGAGTTCGCGGTCTTTTGGGCATGGATGCCAGTTTGGCTGGCATTGATTTTTCGCGCATACCGGTCGCAGGTGAATATTCGTTATCGTTCTTTTTGCTTAGCGATCGCATGTCGTTATTCAATTGCGATCAACAGCCCATAAGGAGTGGGGTTGATGCTTGAGGTGATCGACAGTGGGCCTTCCCGCGAGTCACATAAGGCGCCCGTGCTCTTCGTCCATGGCGCCTGGCATGGCGCCTGGTGTTGGGACGAGTACTTCCTCGACTTCTTCGCCGAGAAGGGCTATCGATCGCTGGCTGTAAGCCTTCGCGGTCACGGAAAGAGCCCCGCGCCAAAACCCATGCGGTTGTGTTCGATCGCGGACTTCGTTGACGATGTCGCTGCAATTGCCGATAGCCTGCCCGAACGACCGGTAGTAGTCGGCCACTCCCTGGGCGGGTTCGTGGTGCAAAAATACCTCGAATCGCACGGCGCCCCAGCCGCGGTGCTGGTTGCCTCCGCACCGCCGAGCGGCATCGCCGGATTCTTGTGGCGCAGATTCAAGCGGCATCCGTGGTACACAGCAAGCGGCTTGGCCGTGACCAAGACGTTGCGCAGTGTTGGTGGCACGCCCGAATTGGCCCGCGAAACCCTATTCTCGGAGCTGACTCCCGAGGCCGACGTGGTGCGCTACACCGCGCAGCTTTGCGAAGAGTATGCGGTGAAACTCGCGCTCGACATGTTGCGGCTCAACCTACCCAGACCTAGCCTGGTCACACCACCCCGCTGTTGGTCCTGGGGGCCGAAGATGACGTTTGTTTCACGCAGGCGGAAGTCCGCGCAACCGCGGCTGCATATCACACCGAAGCAGAGATCTACCCCAAGATGAGCCATGACATGATGCTCGGGCTTCCGTGGCCGAACGAATCCACGTGTGGCTCGAAACGCGTGACCCCGCGATCGTTTGATGCCGCGCACCCAACGTCGTAACAGGCATCACCACACCGCGGATGCCTGGATACCGGACACGATCACGTTGAGTCCGGCGCGAAAGCGTGCGGCGGCTTGACGATCGCCGCGCGCCCCCGGGGCTACCGAGCGCGATTCCTCCAGAGTTACCGAGCCCAGCAGGTACGTGTACAACACCGAATGGGCCGCGGCCGCACGGGTGTTCGCGAGTCCCGCTTCGGCGAGAAGTGAACGGCTGAGTCGGTCGAGACGGCGCGCGCTTTCGCCACCGCTCCTGGTTTGCAGTACGCCGGCGACACCGGGAACCGCGAGGATCGCTTCTTGGGCGGTGCAGTAGAGCTCGATGAGCCGGGCGTCCCACCGGCCGGGGGCGGGAACCGGGATCGCGGCCAGCAGGGACTCGGCGAGCAGGTCCAGAGCGGCCTGCTTTCCCGGCACGTGGTAGTAGACCGAGGGCACGGCGACGCGGAGTTCGGCGGCGAGTTCACGCATCGTTACGCGCTGTACACCGACGCGTCGTGTCAGGTTGTGCAAGCCCGCCACCACCTGGGCACG
>Ga0209040_10000609_pt1 | contig 27758 bp, 25 predicted proteins | sample BogFormECP12_OM3_FD_188240 | JGI IMG/M metagenome (GOLD analysis project Ga0209040, IMG submission 188240) | Bog forest soil microbial communities from Calvert Island, British Columbia, Canada - ECP12_OM3 (SPAdes) (version 2) | ecosystem: Environmental > Aquatic > Freshwater > Wetlands > Bog ... | reverse complement strand
GTGCCGAAGAAACTGTCAGACCGTGAGCACGTTTGTACCAAGTGCGGTCTGGTCAGCACGCGTGACCACGTAAGCGCTATGGAAATCCTAAGGCTCGGATTGAGCCTTCAAGACGTAACGAAACCTGATGTAAGGGTACGCGTGTCTTGAGAAGCCGCCTCGTTCACGAGGTGGAGTATGTCACTGCCCCTCTTCCCGGCACCGGCTGCCGGCCGGGGGTTGGGGTTTTTTCTCGTTTTAGCCCCGCGTGGCACAGCTGTTTATCTAGCACGTACAACCGATAACTGAATACTCAGATAGCCTGGTAAACTAATCAGCATGCTGCCAGCCGAATACAAAGTGCGCGACCTCGCTATCCGTCCTGCGACGGTCCTCGCCCCAATGGCCGGTGTCACGGACACGCTTTTCCGCCGCGTCATTCGCTCCCAAGGCGCCTGTGGCCTGCTTATGACCGAATTCACCAGTTCCGAGGGCATTACCCGCAGCGCCGCCAAAACTCTTCGCTACCTTCAGTTCGACGAAGACGAGCATCCCATCGCCGCCCAGCTTTTCGGCGCTAATCCCAAGGTGATGGCAGAAGCCGCGCGTATGGTCGAAGACCTCGGCTACGACGCGGTCGACATCAACCTCGGCTGTCCGGCCAAAAAAGTGGTCAAGTGCGGCGGCTCGGGTCTCCTCCGCGAACTCCCACTGCTCGAGAAGATCTTCCGTATGGTGCGCGCCGCGGTCAGAATTCCGCTGACCATCAAGCTCCGTGCCGGCTGGGACGATAACTCCATCGTCGCTCTCGATGTCGTCAAAATGGCGGAATCTATCGGCATCGAAGCCGCCGCCATTCATCCCCGCACGCGTGAGCAGGGCTACACCGGCAAAGCCGATTGGGACCTGATCGCCAAAATCAAGGGGGCCGTTAAGATTCCCATCATCGGCAACGGCGATGTCCAAACTCCGGAAGACGCCGAGCGCATGGTCCGGCAAACCGGGTGCGATGCGGTGATGATTGGCCGTGCCGCAGCCACCAATCCTTGGATTTTTTCGCAAATGGAGCAGTACCGCCTTACCGGCACCTACCGCATTCCTACTTCAGAAGATCGTCATCAGTTACTTTCTGGATACTATGGGAAAATTCTTAGCGCCAATCTGCCCGATGGTGTGGGAAAAATGAAGCAGTTCGCAAGCTGGTTTACACACGGCATTGGCAACGGCAGCGAACTGCGCAGGATCGTGCATTCGGCTCGCACGCCCGGGGAAGTGGTAGAGAATGTGGAACGCTTCTTTAGAGGCAAATCGGCCGACAGGGGAAATCCAGCCCATGAGCCAGACGAGAGACATATCCAGGCAGAGGTCCGAACGTAGAATCACCGTCCGCTTGCCCTTACGCGTTCGCGGCAAAGACGCCCGCGGATTCACCTTCGAAGAAGAGACCGCCAGCGAGAATTTATGCAGGGGCGGCGCGGCTTTCCGAACTCGCTTCGATGTCGCCATCGGCAGCAACCTCGAAATCCTCATCCCGCACCAGAATCGCGCGATCCGCCGCCGCGATCCCGACTTTGAAACTCAGGGCGAAGTCGTGCACGTCAGTCAGCCTTCGACCGACGGCGAAAAAGTTGTGGGTGTCCGTTTCACTGGCCCCCGCTTCCAAAGGATGTTCCGTCCCGAATCCGCGGCCTAGAACAAGTCGATCTTTCGGCAGCCAACCGTAAGCGATCAACGATCAAGTTTCTTCCGCCTCGCTTTCATCGAGCAACTGCCGGTAGGCATCTCTTTTGGTTATCCCGCGTTCCTTAGCCGCCAATTTCAGCGCTTCCTTCCGATCCAACTTCACCTGATGCATCAATTCATCCACCCGCGCTGCCAACGACTTTGCCGTATCTGCCGGCGAACCCAAAGCGCCTTGTTCCGGCGGCCCAATCAGCAAAGTAATCTCTCCCCTTGCCGGGTGTTCCTCGAGCGATTGGATCAGCTCAAACAATTTCCCACGCCGAAATTCTTCATGCACCTTAGTCACTTCGCGGGCAATGCACGCTGGCCGATCCCCTAGGATCGCCAGGGCATCGGCCAACATTTCCGCAATCCGGTGAGGCGCCTCATAAAAAATCAGGGTCCGCTCTTCAATCCGCAAGCGCTCCAGAGCCCGCCGCCGTTCACTCCCACGATTCGGCAAAAATCCTAAAAACAAGAACTCCCCATTCGGTAATCCGGAGGCAGAGAGCGCCGTCAGCAGCGCCGATGGCCCCGGTATCGGCACCACTGGAATGCGATGCCGTATGCATAGCGTCACCAACCGATGCCCGGGGTCTGAAACCAGCGGCACTCCCGCATCGCTGACCAGCGCAATACACGCGCCCTGCTCCATCGCCAGCACCAATTCTGGCGCACGGGTCAACTCATTATGTTCGTGGTAGCTCACGAGCGGCCGGTGAATTTCGAAGTGATTCAGAAGCTTCAGCGTGTGGCGCGTATCTTCACAAGCGATCTTGTCCACTTCTTTCAAAATCCGCAGCGCCCGCAACGTAATATCTTCCAAATTCCCAATCGGCGTCGCTACCAGGTACAGAATCCCCACTGGCTCAGCTCTCTCCACTTCGGGGCGAATACTTTCCTCGTGTTGTTTATTTTTGTCCATAGTGCAAATGTGAAGGCCGTGGTCGTGCTGCTTGTCCCGAGCTTCCATCGAGAGCGCAGCGTTAGACCGCAAACGATCCCCGAGCAAAGTCTAACACGCTAGGCGGCAGGGAATTGTGTCGTTAGGGTGGCGCCAGGCAACCCGCCTCGCATGCTACAATTTATCCATTAATATCATTTTGGGAGGTTTGACCTTGCCGTTGTATGAGTATGAGTGCCAGAAGTGCCACAAAGTCACTGAAAAAATCGAAAAGGTGGATGGGCCACACTTAAAGAAATGCCCGTACTGCGGCGGCAAAGTAGAACAAAAAGTTTCTCGTTCCGCGATTCAATTCAAAGGCGCCGGCTGGTACGTCACCGATTACGCTAGCAAAACGCCTGCTGCAGACACCACGCCCGCCAGTTCCGGTTCCGAAAAACCTGAATCCAAAGATTCTTCCTCGAAGGAATCGAAAGACACTAAAGACGCAAAAGAATCCAAACCCGCCACGAGCGAAAAGAAAACCGAAAAGAAGAAATCCTAATTAAGACGATTTGTGCCTGCCACTGTTGACCAGCTGCTACCGACTACGAGCTGCCGATTCTCCTACAACTTCAACGTCTTGAGATACTCCTTAAACGGCCCGCCCAACTCCGGATTCAACAGCGCCAGTTCCACGGTTGCCCGCAAAAATCCCAATTTATCTCCCGCGTCGTAGGAAATCCCTTCGTAGATGTAAGCCCACAATCCCTGTTCCTTCGCCAAAAGCCGCAACGCATCAGTCAACTGAATCTCTCCCCCGGCACCCGGTCGGGTTCGTTCCAAACAATCGAATATCAAAGACGGCAGCACGTATCTGCCCGTAATTGCCAGATTGCTCGGCGCTGCTTCAATCTTTGGCTTCTCGACGAGCTCCCGCACTCGTAGCAATCGTTCTCCAAACGGAGGCAGAGGCGCCGCTTCGCCATCCACTATCCCATATAAATAGGTTTTCTCGTGCGGCACCTCTTCCACCGCAATCGCGCCGATCCCCGTCGCCTCATACACATCAATCAACTGCTTCGTCGCCGGATTTTCTCCAGGAATCAACACGTCGCCCAGCAGTACGGCGAACGGTTCATCGCCGACCAGATCCTTCGCCACCAGCACCGCGTGGCCTAATCCGAGCGGCTCTTTCTGCCGCGTATAGCTCACCTGAACCATGTTGCTGATGTCACGCACCATGTCGGCTTGCTGCGATTTGCCTTTTTCTTCCAGGAAGCGCTCCAGCAGCGGCGCGCTATCGAAATGATCCTCGATGGAATTCTTCCCTTTGCCGGTGACAATGATGATGTGCTCGATACCCGAAGCCACACACTCTTCCACGACGTACTGAATCTGGGGTTTGTCGACTACCGTCAACATTTCCTTTGGCTGAGCCTTCGTTGCCGGCAAAAATCGCGTGCCCAACCCTGCGGCAGGAAGAACCGCTTTCCGAACACGTTTATGCTGTCCTCGCGTTTGTGCGGATTGCTTCGGGTCGTTGACCATAAGTGACTGAATTAACTTTCTTTTGCGGGAATCTGACCGCTTTAAGAAAAGTAGCTGCGTCTCTCAACCTTTGTCAATCCGTAGTACTACCAAGGACTCGTATCGAGCATGTACCACCTCTAGAACTTGTTACGTCCGTCCAGGAGAATTCGGTTATCTCCGTGTCAAATCGTTCCTCTTCCTTTCTCTTTTCTCCGCTTATAATTACTCCAATGATTTTTCCGCCTTTGCCACGAATCCTTCCTAACTTTCCCCCATCCCCGTGCGCATAAACAACGACAGCGGGCTCGCCCCAAGCGCTACTGTCATCACCCTCTCCATCAGCTCTCTGATGATGGTCTGGGCCATCAATTTCGTCGTTGGAAAAATCACGCTGCGTTACATCCCGCCGCTCATCCTCGGCTCTCTGCGCATCGTTGCCGGGGCCGCTTTCATGATTTTGCTCGTGCCGCTTTTTCGCCGCTTGCCGGTATTCCAGGAAGAATCCCGTGCCTCTCATCCATCTTTTACCTGGCGCGATTACTGGACCTTCGCCTACCTCGGTTTTTTCGGCTTCGCCGTGAACCAGATTTGCTTCACCACCGGCCTGCATTACACCAACGTCACCCACTCTTCCATTATCGTGGGGCTGGGCCCGATCTATACGCTGATACTTGCCGTGCTCTTTGGCCTCGAACAAGCCACTTGGCGCAAAGCCAGCGGAATGGCGATTTCTCTGGCCGGAGTAATCATTCTGGCATCCAGTACCGGCTTGGCGCATCGCTCGCCCACGCTTCTGGGTGACGCTGTCACCCTCTGCGGTTCGCTGGCTTCGCCATGTGGGTCGTGCTCGGCAAACGCGTGGCAGGGAAGTACGACCCCATCACCTGCACTTTGTGGAGTTTTATTTTTGCCGCGATCCTGGTCCTACCGTTGGTCATCCCGCAGGTGATCGCCTTCGGCCCACTCTCCGCTTGGCTCGCCCTTCCGTGGCAAGCCTGGGCCGGTCTCTTGTTCATGACCTTGTTTAGCTCCACGTTCGCCTATCTGGGCTATCTGTGGGTCCTTCGCTTCGTCGAAGCCTCACAACTCACCGCCTTCTCCTACATCATGCCCGTCGCTGCCACGGTCTTGAGCATCGCCTTCCTCGGCGAACTCGGCGCCCGGTCGGAACTCTCTGGTGGAGTCCTGGCCCTTTTCGGCGTCTACTGGGTCGAATCCGCTCGCGGCAAATAAGCTTAGCGTAGCTGTGCCGAAACGTTTCTTGATTTGCCGGGGACGGGCGCTCTGCTACACTCCTACCGTGCTGCGCCACCCTGCGCAACGAATCACCAAGGAGCCCTTTTCGTATGTCAAAACAAGAAGAAGCCAGCCTCATCCTGAAGCTATACGATTTGCGTCGCGAAGAAACAATGCGCAAAGCCCGCGACTGGTATTTTCGAGAGTTTAATCCTCAATCGCTGGCAGACTTCAATGCTGTGATGTTTGGTGAACACAGCGGTCATCTGCGCATGGTCATATCCTATTGGGATATGGCTGCAGGACTCGTCAACAACGGTGCGATCAGTCTGGAGTTTTTCAATGACTGCAATGGCGAGCACATCGGCGTCTTCTCGATCGTTGAGCCGTTGCTCGGAGAAATTCGTGCTGCGTCTGGACCGCGCTTTGCCGCCAACCTGGAAAAACTGGTTGACGCAACGCCAGATGGCCGGAAACGGACCGCCGCAGCTCGCGAACAAATGAAGGCAGTTCGTGCTCAACTCGCTGCAAAACAGGCTAAGGCCGCGCAAGGTTAGCTGTCAGTGTCAGTTCTCTCTTTGCCCTTTGAACCTGGGTAACGTCTGCATCCATCTAAAGGAATTGTAACCATGCCCGTGGGGCAATGGTTTGCTTGCCTTGCAGCCGATTTTTAATCCTCCAGGCGGCTTCTGCCATAATTCCGTCATGACCGACTTGCCCGACTATCTATTTGCCAATCCAGTATGGAGCGCCTTGCACTCCCAGCATCGGCATTTCGCTGTGGCCAAAGGCAATGCCTGCCGGTATCCAGCGGAGGTGGTCCCGTTCGCCTCGATCGCCCAATCGAATCCCGCCGCCATGCAACAACTTCACGCGCTCCTCACTCCCGAAGAATCCGTGTGGTTTGCTGCCGATCACTATGCAGAGATCCCTGAACTCATCCGCCACGAGACCTTGCCGTGCCTTCAAATGACCCTGCCGCAGACTATCGTGCCGCCCGATTCCTCCATCGCTACCGTTCCACTCTCCTGTGCCAACGCAAACGAAATGGTGGCGCTCACCACTCTCGCGTTCCCTGGATTTTTCCGACCGCGAACCTGTGAGATGGGGTCGTATTTCGGTGTTCGTTCGCTTTCCGGAGAACTAATCGCCATGGGCGGCGAGCGCCTGAAACTTGATGGCTTCTCTGAAATCAGCGCTGTCTGCACCCACCCTTCCTTCCGTGGCCAAGGCTTCGCGGCGCGTCTGATGTGGGAGGTGGTGCGGAAACATCGCCGCGAAGGTGTTAGGTCGTTTCTCCATGTGAGCGCGGCGAATCAAAACGCCATCAAACTCTACGTGTACCTGGGTTTCCAGGTGACCCGCACAGTCACCCTCCACCGCGTTTCTCGCAACGTTTGATTTGCATGCATCTAGCGAAGAGAAATTGTCCGAAGGCGCTGGTGTGACCGAATCCGTGAGTGACGAAAACTGCTTTATCAGATCCAGTAGGATAAGTTGCCAGATTGCGAAATCCCGTGGAAATTTTTGCAAGTTCAGCGGTCCTTACAGATAGAGCATCAAGACCCGGGGCTTTTCGGTTTGGCATTCGGGGCTTGTTTCGCGCGCTGGGAGGTGCTATGCCCAAGCTCATTCGCCGATGGTCGGTCGCCGTGGTTTTGCTCGTTTTTCTCTTTGGTTTCACAGACTCAGGTTGGGCACAATCGAGCACTCCGCAATCCTCAAGAATGTCGTCCGAGTCGGCAAGTGGTGCTTTTATGGGAATTCCCCCCTCGGAAAGCCCAGCACCATCCCTCGAGCCGTATCCTTCTGGCAAGCTCCCGCAGTTTATTTTGTTCGAGCGCCGAAAATGCTTTTCCTGGAGCTGTCGTTTTCCACATTTCCGAAGCCGGTTAGTTAGCGCAGAAGAATTGGCGCGCAGCAGATCGGGGGGAATGGTAGCCGCCCAGCCGCCCGCACGGTGTTACCTCGCAAACAGTTTAGATTGCTTTGAAAAGAGAATGACGCAACCTTGCGTGCCATAAACGGAGTTCCCCAAGGTTGCAGTTCGAGCCCGGGAGCGGCTTCGATTATTTTTCTGCGTTCGTCGTCCAGGTGACGCCGCCGTCATTCGTCTCAAAGCTCTGCTTGCGCGATGCTGTCCAGACCGACGCGCGCTTTGCATCCTCCGCGTACGCGCCCACTAGATCCTCTTTTGTAGGAGAGGACAGTTCCTTCCAATGCTTTCCCTTGTCGGTAGTGAGCAGAACGGTTCCTGCTTTCCCCACCACCCAGCAGACTTTGCCGGAAGGTGACGCGCCGGCAAGCAGATCTGTCGTGACTCCGCTCTTTTGCACTTCCCACGTATGGCTGCTGTCGTAGCTGAATTCGATCTTGCCCCCATGCCACACCCGCCATGAGTATCCGTCGGAAGCCGATACGATGATGACTCCGCCTTCCGGGAGAAGGTCACGCGATGATTGTGTCGCAACGTTTGCTTCCACTGGGCGGCGCGAGCTGGAAATCCCCAAAACGAAAACAAACAAAATTCCCACTCCTACAAAACGCGTCATTCATTTCTCCTTTGCTGACTCGAACCCACCACCATTATATAAACACATTCCTGGCTACCGCACGATTCTACCTTCACCAGGTGGCCGAGGGAGCCTGTTTGCCCATGGGTACTTCTCAGGTGTGATTCCAATTGCAATTACGAGGGGGAAAGGAATACGATACCGGCCATACTATCTTTCCCGGGGGGGTCCTATGAAAGTTTCGGATCTAGTCGGGTCTCGTAAGCAAATATATTCTATATCGGAAGAGAAAAACGTGATGGAAGCCGCGCAATACTTGCGCGAAAAACAGGTGCGGTCGGTCGGCGTCGTAAATGCCGAGGGTAAGTTAACGGGTGTCATCTCGCAAAGCGATATTTCCGACAAGGTGGCAGCAGAAAATAAATGTCCGGCGTGGATGAAAGTGTCGGAGATCATGACTCGCGAACTTTTGACGGTAACCCCCGAAGTGACTTTTGAAGAAAGCTTGCGGGCCATGGAGCAAAACGGGGTCTATCACTTACTGATCTTGGACCCGCAAAAAGGGTATCAAGGAATGCTGTCGGTCAGCGACCTGCTGAGAGTTCTGACCGCCGACAACAAACAGCGTGCGGACTTGCTCGAATCCTATATGTTCCCGTCGCGATAGCGCAGAACTCATCGGCCGGTGGCCCGATGGGATGGATCAAAAACGCTCGCCGCAACAGAACGCGTGCCGTGCGCTGCAGTGCAACGATTGAAACCATGGCAAGCCCCCAAGTTCCGCAGCCCGCTCGCTGGCGCGACAAGTGGTATGAAGTCATTTTTGGTCACCACACCGTCGCTGGCCGTCTGTTCGACCTCGTACTTCTCATCCTCATCCTCCTCGGCGTTCTCACCGTTCTCCTCGATAGCGTAAGAAGCATTCACGATGCCTACGGTGCCTATCTAGAGGGTGCCGAGTGGTGCGTCACTATACTTTTTACTTTGGAATATTTTGCCCGTCTGCTATGCGCCCAGAATGCCTGGCGTTATGCCACCAGCTTTTTTGGAATTGTTGACCTGCTCGCTGTCGCGCCCGTCTATCTGGGAGTGTTCTTCGGCATCTCCCACTCCTTCACCTTGATCCGCACGCTCCGGCTGCTCCGCATCTTCCGGATTCTCAAACTCACGCAATTTCTGGGAGAGGCCACTGCGCTTAGAGTGGCCATCCGTGCCAGCCTTCCTAAAATCACAGTATTTCTATTTACGGTGTTGACTGTCGTCATCATTGTGGGCGCAATGATGTATCAGATCGAAGGCGAGCAGCACGGATTCAGTAGTATTCCGGTATCGATGTACTGGGCCATTGTCACGGTGACCACCGTCGGCTACGGGGATATCTCGCCGCATACCGTTCTCGGTCGCTTCATTGCCTCCATCCTCATGGTATTGGGCTATGGCATCATCGCCGTGCCCACCGGAATTTTTTCGCTGGAATTGGCTCGCACCTCCGGCCAGTCGGCGACGCGACCCTGTGCCGGTTGCGCATTTGCTCTCCACGATAAGGACGCCGCCTACTGCAAACACTGCGGCCAGTCTCTGCCGCCCGCTGCCTAAGTGAGGCCAGGGAGCAAATCAGGGTCTTTGGTTTTCCTTGGGTTCGAGCGGAGGCGGGGCGCTCTGCCAGGGGATATGCTTATCTTGCAATAAAGGGATGACATAGGCGATAGGGATGGCTGCACCGACCGTCGACGTTCGGTTGCCGTCGGACCCGGCCGCAGCAGTGGGAGTGGGATGGAGCCAACGCCCCTCCACTACGCCCACGACATTTCTTTCGCCTTCTGCCGCTACCACGGGCGCACCGCTCTGCCCTCGAATGACTTCATGGCTGAACAAAAATAGCTCGGTCGTTGTCTGGCCTTTTAGGAGCGCGCTCGAGGTGTACTGCACTACTTCCGCGGACGAATACTCTTGCCGGGGCGCGTCAAACGTGTGTGGATCCTTGAGGTGCGAGGGCCGGAGTGCTGCGGCAAGCACCGTCGCGCCGACCGAAGGTTTATTCGCATCGAGCATAAGATAGGAAACCTGATACTTGCCTTCAAATGGATTTGGTTCCGCGCGCAAAACTGCCACATCGTGCAGCATATCCATCGACACCACTTCCGCCTTCACCAACCGAGGCGGCGCTTCGGGCAGGCGTAGCAAAAGGTAGGGCTGCCCGCCATCATGGAAATCGCTTAACACATGAGCGGCGGTGATGAGGTACCCATCTCTGTCGACAAAGAATGCATTGCCATAAAAAATGTAGTGATAACCACGGTCCGAAGAAGATTCGTCAAGCTGATACACCACCGGAGATATTGCCGTCGAAAGATCGGCATTGACAAGTGGTCGAGGCGTCGAGGTATTCGCGACGGCAAGCGTCAGCAACCCAGCACCGGCAACCAAGCAAATTGCTACGATTCCAGACACCAGTCGCATGCGCACGTGGTTCCTCACCTCTAGCCTAAACCCTTGCTGCTATGGCGCAATGGAACTCGGGGACAGGGTCACCCCACAGTCCGTTTTGTCCCGCCCCCGCTTGTTAGCGTCAGCGGCTTGCGGGCGCGGGCCTCCGAAGTTCAGCGCTACAGCGCTTGCACCTGTGCTACTTTACCGTGTACTTATTTCTCTTCCTCGGAGGCACTCTCGTGCCGAACATTCCTCTCCGCAATGGTGGTCGGAAAGCCCGCATCGCCGTCATCCCCGGCGATGGCATCGGTAAAGAAGTCACGCCCGAGGGCGTCAAGGTCATTCACGCCGCCACATCCAAGCATGGCCGCGCTATCGAGTTCGTCGAGTTCGATTGGGGGGCCGACAAGTTTCTGCGTGAAAGAATCACCCTGCCCGAGGGCGCTTTGGAGACGCTTCGTGACGAGTTTGACGCCATCCTGTTCGGTGCGCTCGGCGATCCCCGTGTCCCCTCTAACCAGCACGCCGCCGACATCCTCCTTGGCCTCCGTTTCAAGCTGGACCTCTATGTCAACGCCCGTCCCACCGAACTGTTTCACGATCGCCTGACCCCTCTGCGCGACCGCACAGCCAAGGACATCAATCTCATCGTCTTTCGTGAGAACACCGAAGGTCTCTATGTTGGCGTCGGCGGCATCTTCAAGAAAGGAACCGAGGAAGAGATCGCCGTCCAGGAGGATTTCAATTCGCGCAAGGGTGTTGAGCGCATCATCCGCCACGCATTCGAGTACGCCCGAACTCATTCTCGTGGCACCGCCGGCATCTTGCGGGCGAGTTCAGGGCAGGGTAAGCCTCTCCGCGTCTGCATGTCCGACAAGTCCAACGCCATGACCTTTGCCGGGGATCTCTGGCAGCGAGTTTTCCAGTCCGTCCGGGCCGAGTACCCGGAGGTTCAGTCCCGCCACCTCTTCATTGACACCCTCGTAATGGAACTGGTCAGGGACCCCGCTCAGTTCGACGTCATCGTCACCGGTAACCTGTTTGGGGACATCCTGAGCGACCTTGCCGCGCAACTCGCCGGCGGCTTGGGTCTCGCTCCCTCGAGCAATATTCACCCTCTACACACGTCTTTGTTCGAGCCGGTCCACGGCTCGGCCCCCAACATCGCGGGTAAGGGCATCGCCAATCCGTTCGGCTCGGTACTTGCGTCCGCTTTATTACTCGAATTCTTAGGTTGGCACGAAGAAGCGGCCATCGTAAAGCAAAGCGTGAAGTCTGCCTTGGGCGAGGGAGTAATCACGCCGGATCTCGGCGGATCTAAACTAACAGTTGAGGTGGGTGACTGGTTGGCGAGCTATGCCGCAAAACATGCTTAACCATTACTTTAGCTTGTAGCGACGCAGTTCGGGCCGGTCTTCGGTCTCAAGATAAGGCGTCTCCATCCCCAGCGTATGGCCCCTATACCGGCGAACTCCTGAGCGACAGGCCACCTCAGCGAACCCTTCGGGCAAAGACAGTCGTAATCAACATCCCGATCACAAAGCCTCCCACGTGGGCCCATACCGCCACCCCGCCTGTAGGATCGCCCCCCAATCCACCGAGCGCCTCCAGAAACTGAAACACAAACCAATACCCCAAAATAAAGTACGCCGGCACCGGAATCAGGAAAATAAAGAAGAATGTGAGAATCCTGGATCTGGGGAAGAGAAGGATGTAAGCCCCCATAACTCCGCTGATCGCCCCACTCGCCCCGATGGCAGGAACCGCCGAGTGCCAGTTAAACAGCACATGCACCAACCCCGAACCGATCCCGCAGACGAGATAGAACAGCAGATAGCCGATGTGGCCGAAGTAGTCCTCCACGTTATCCCCGAATATATAAAGGAACAGCATATTTCCCAGCAGGTGCATCAGTCCGCCATGCAGGAACATGCTGGTGAATAACGGTTCGAGAGCAATCTGTGCGGTTCCGTGGCCCGAAAGAAGTGCCGGAATGCGTGCCGGGATGGTGGCATTGGCCCAGACGAAGGCCTTGAGCGCCGCCGGAGGCAGGGTTGCCTGATAGAAGAACACCCCGACATTGATCAGGATGAGCGCGATGTTTACAAACGGCGTGGTGCGGGAGGGATTGATGTCTTTCAGCGGGATCATGAAGGGCTGCGGCTGCGGGCTCCTAACTACTGCTACGGTGCGCACTCGCGAATGGTTTCGCTATAAGCCGCAGAGTAGCCCAAAGCGCGCGGGATGGAAAGGGCAGTTGCGCTCCGGTTTTGGAACGAAATTGCGCAGTACAGCGGAATCGAGCAAATCGAGCGGAGTTCGTTTAGCGGCAGGTTTTCGCGTCCTATAATAATCGGTGCGGATTATCCAGGTTTACATAATCTATTTCCGAGGAAGCGAGTGTATTTTCGCGCCTGCCCGTCACCCCGAGCCGCGAGTTTCGGAAATAGGGAGATCGCCCGGAGAGAGCAGCAATGCCGCTGAGACGGCATTCAAGGACTCTCTCGCGGAGTCCAAGGAGGTTCTCGACCTACACGTGGAGCGTACATCCTGGCCCGATTAGTCGCCTGGTCTTCTATCCCTTCAGGGCCGGCTCTAGACTCTCAACATATTTTTTCTTGGAAACTTAGCGCGCATCATTGCGATGTTTTCCAGGCTGTGGTAAGTATTTTAGACTTGCACGTGAGCGCGCTTTCGGTGGTGCGACCAGCCGCCTTTGTCGCGCGCTCAATTGTCGGCGCGCCGACTTACGAATGCCTGCCCGGGAAACGGAAGCCATCATTCTGAAGACTTTTCCGCTGGGCGAGGCCGACCGCCTGGTCAGCTTCCTTGGTCGAAGTTCGGGTCGCATGCGCGGTGTAGCAGCGGGCGCCCGACGGATTCAGAATCGCTATGGCTCGACGCTCGAGATTCTCTCGCACGTGCAACTGTGGTATGTCGAGAAGGAGACCCGCGACCTGGTCCGCATTCAGCAGTGCGAATTGCTGGAATCGCTCAACAAGTCGCAGAGCGAGTACGGGCTTGCCACGGGTCTTGCGGCCGTCAGCGAGATCACCGAGACGGTGTTGCCGGAACACGAAGTATCCGAAGCGATGTTTCGGCTGATTCTACTGACGGCCCGGGAAATTGAACGCCGCCGGAGTTGGACTCTGCCGCTCGGCTACTTCACGTTCTGGACGGTACGCCTGGCCGGGTGGTTGCCGAGATTCGATCGCTGCAGTACTTGCGGCAAATCGTTCGGCAAACAGAATGCGTACCAAGCCGAATGGTTTCCCGGTCTCGCCTGCGAAGAGCATCGCCGTTCGGGGATGAAGCAGGTTTCACCGCAGGCGAGAGAACTGGCGGAACGCTTTGCGCGCACGAGTTTGGATACGTTGGAGCTTGGGCCGGAGCTTGATCAGCCCCTCCGGGAATTGCGTGAGACTGGATTTAACTGGATCGAGCATCACGCGGAAAAAAAATTGCGCACACGTGAAATGTTGGAGATGACTTGAAAGCTAAAGTAAAACTTGAAGTTCCGCGGAAGCATGCCGGCTTAACTTTTCAAGACCTCATTCTCAAGCTCATGCACTACTGGGGCAAGCAGGGATGCGTGCTCCAACAACCGTACGACACCGAAGTGGGCGCCGGTACGATGCATCCTGAAACATTCCTCCGCGTGCTCGGTCCGGCGCCCCACCGCGTAGCGTACGTACAGCCCAGTCGTCGCCCCGCCGATGGGCGGTATGGAGAAAATCCGAATCGCTTGTATAAGCATTTTCAGTATCAAGTCTTGCTAAAACCCTCGCCCGCCAATGTCCAGGCGATGTACCTCGACAGCCTTGAAGCAGTCGGCATTGGTCTCCGAGAACACGACATTCGCTTTGAAGAGGACAACTGGGAGTCGCCCACGCTGGGCGCCTGGGGAATCGGCTGGCAAGTACTGCTGGATGGATTGGAGATCACCCAGTTCACCTACTTTCAGCAGAGCGGCGGCATCGACCTCGACCCCATCCCCGTGGAAATTACTTACGGCCTCGAGCGCATTTGCGCGTTCCTTCGAAACGTGGAGAGCGTGTACGAGATCCCCTGGACTGCCGACCGCACCTACGGCGATATTCGTTTGGCCGAGGAGCAGCAACTCTCTGAGTACAGTTTCAATCAGAGCGATGCGGAGGCGTTGCGCGCCGAGTTTGCGTTGCATGAGAAGGAAGCCAAAGAGCTCCTGGAAGGTTGGGCGACGGCCAGAGAGGGGAAGGAACGCACGCGCTACCCGCTCCTTGCAGCCTACGATCACTGCCTGAAGTGCTCGCACCTGTTTAATCTGCTGGACGCCCGCGGGGTGATCTCCACGACCGAGCGTGCGGCCCTGATGGGGCGCGTAAGAACTTTGGCGTGCCGTGCAGCGGCTGCACACCTGGAACAAAATGTTGGCGCGCCGACAATCGAGCGCGAGGTGCTGGCATGAGCGGCCGCGAGGGCGGCAAGCTTCCGAAGCTTCGCGACAGCTTCCTAAAGCCGCTTGCCAGCGGGCACGCCCGAGAAACAAGTCCACTGCACTCCCTCTGGCAAGCTGCCGGCACTGGCAAGATAGATTCCTGCGCAGCAACGGTTGCCGCGGCGGGCTGGCACAGGGTGGTGCGCCCGTGACACCAGCGAAAAAGGCTTCCTCGAAACCGGCCAAGTCCACTCCTTCCTCGTCATCCAAAGGGCAGAAGCGGAATTCTGCCAGGGCAAGATCTCTCGGCCGACGGCACCCGGCCGCCAACGAACCCAGCAAACGGGTCGAACTCCTCTTTGAGATCGGCTGCGAAGAAATTCCCGCCGGCATGCTCCCGCGGGCCATCGCCGAGCTGCAAGCCATTCTCGAAAAACATCTCACCGCCGAGAACCTTGCCGAAGGCGTCATCGTCGAAACGTTTGGCGGGCCGCGCCGTTTGACCGCCGTCGCTCGTGGCCTGATCGCGAAGCAACTCGACCTTGAGAGCGAAGTGACCGGGCCCCCAAAGTCGGTGGCCTACGACAATGTCGGCGCGCCGACGCGAGCGGCCGTCAGCTTCTCCGATAAACAGGGCGTCTCGCTTGACCAACTCTATTTCGTCGAGACGCCGAAGGGACCGTACGTCGCCGCAAAGATTATCCGCCGCGGACGCACCGCCGAGGAACTGCTCACGGAGATTCTGCCGCGCGTGATTCACGATATTCCCTGGCCGCGCACCATGACCTGGACCGGCCTTGAAGGCGCGCGGTTCATTCGCCCGATTCGCTGGATCGTGGCCCTGCTGGGCGGCAAGCCGTTAAAGTTTAGCTATGGCGGAGTCGCGGCCGGAGAGACCACAGCAGGGCATCGCTTCCTCGGCAAGCCGGTGATTCGTGTAGAGAACTTTGCCGACTACGAGAAGAAATTGCGCGCCAATGGTGTCCTCGTTCGTCCCGCGGATCGCCTGGAAAAAATCACACGCGAACTCGCGGCCCACTCTCGCCGTGGTCGCCAGCATATTCACGAAGACGCAGACCTGCTGCAACTGGTCACCTACCTCAACGAGTTCCCGACGGTCATTGAAGGCGGCTTCGATCCTGCGTTCCTGGAACTGCCGGATGAAATCTTGATCACCGTCATGCGCGGGCACCAGAAATATTTCGCGGTGGAAAGACGCGGTGGGGAATTGGCGCCAAGTTTTCTCGCGGTTATCAACCACGCCAGGGATTCGAAGGGCCTGATCCGCGCCGGGCACGAACGCGTGCTGCGGGCACGCTTTGCCGATGCCCGGTTCTTCTGGGAGTCGGATCAAAAGTGTCGGCTCGCCGACTATCTGCCGAAGCTCGAACGCGTCACCTACGAGTCGCGCCTCGGCAGTTACCACGACAAAGTGGAGCGCATGCGCGCCATCGCTCGCTGGCTTACAGAGCAGTGGTTTAATCTTGGAATGGTCGAAGCCCATGTAGCCGATGCGGACCGCGCCGCGGAACTGGCGAAGTGCGATCTGGTCACCGACATGGTGAAGGAGTTCACCGAACTGCAGGGCGTTGTGGGCGGCCTCTATGCCCGCGCGCAAGGCGAATCGGAGGCGGTTGCCGATGCCGTCTACGACCACTACCGCCCTGTGGGGCTCGATGATCCCCCTCCGCGCAATTGTACCGGCTCGGCCGTAGCGCTTGCCGACAAGTTTGACTCGATTGTTGGCTGCTTCTCCGTGGGAATTGTCCCTACCGGTTCGAGTGATCCCTTCGCGCTGCGCCGCGCCGCACTGGGCATCGTGAAGATCATTCTCGAGCGCAAACTTCCCGTCTCGCTCGCACAAACGATCGCCGCGGCGGCCAAGGCGCTACACACCCATCCGCCAAAGAAACATCTGAGCGCGGCACAAGAGAAGCAGGTGCTGGAGTTCATCCACGACCGCGCGAAGTTCGTGTTGCGAGACAAGTCTGGCTTTGCCTACGACGAAGTGAATGCGGTATTCGCTGCCGGCGCCGATGACCTGGTCGAGGTGGAGAAGCGGTTGAAGGCGCTGAAGGCCATCCGCAAGTCTAAGAATTTCGAGCCGCTAGCGATTGCCTTCAAGCGGATTCGCAGAATTCTCGAGAAAGCGAATCTTCCGCCTGGCGAGAAGCCCGCCGTTCTGGAGAGCTTGTTTGAGAAAGATGCGGAGAGGGAACTGGGTCGAGCGGTTCAGAGGACCGCAGCGAATGTCGTTGAAGCGAAGCGCGCCGGGCGATATCTCGAGGCGCTCGAAGAGATCTCCCGGTTGCGCGGAGTGGTTGATAGCTTCTTTGAGCAGGTGATGGTGATGGCGGAAGAGGAAGCGGTTCGCAAGAATCGCCTGGCCCTGCTCGCCGAGATTTTGCGAGAGTTCACGACAATCGCGGACTTCGGTGAGCTGGGCGGCGAGGAGGGGCGGTAACGCCGAACGGGGATAGCTTGCCGTTTGACCGATCGAAATCGCCGGTCGACACTTTTGAAAGGTGTCGGCCCGCCGACATGGGTGAATTGCGTTGCGATCGGTCAGTCGAGACTCTCGGGCCGAAAGCGCTTGCTGGGTATTTCGGAGCAACGCTAGGGTCGAATTTTATGCTAGCGGTTCAGGCCGCAGTGACCGGGACTTTCAAGGTCGTGAGCGTTTGTTGCACTGAAACGCGCACGCGTAACGAGGCTAACGCGAGGACTCTTCGGGTAAAGTTTTACTTGAAGTGAATGTTTTAGAGGCAGCGGCAGATTTTGTCTTCGGGAAGCTGTCGGCGCGCCGACAAAGCCTCCCACTCGAATCCCAACGGAGTGGGGACTAGCCGGTGCGGGTAGGGTGCAACGGTAGTGCCTAGTCTTTCAGCCGGCGGTTTGGATCGTTTTCGACCAAACCGACAGTAAAGATCGGCCACTACACGAGCCGGAAGATGCAAAGCGAGGAATACTGTGACTAAGTGGGTGTACTTTTTTGGCAGAGGAAAAGCAGAAGGCAAGGGAGAGTGGCGCGACTTGCTCGGCGGGAAAGGTGCAGGCCTGGCGGAGATGACTAGAATCGGTCTCCCCGTTCCGGCCGGATTTACCGTCTCGACCGAAGCGTGTGATGACTTTTACAAGAGGGGGAAGCAATTCAACAAGGAAGTGCGAGAGCAGGTTGTCCATAACGTGGACAAGCTTGAGAAGGTCACCAAGAAGAAGCTCGGCGATCCCAAGAACCCGCTGCTCGTCAGCGTGCGTTCTGGCTCGGCGCGCTCGATGCCGGGGATGATGGAAACGATTTTAAATCTGGGGCTGAACGACAAGTCCGTCGTGGGACTTGCCGCAGTCACAAGCAACGAGCGGTTTGCCTATGACGCGTATCGGCGCTTCGTGCAAATGTATTCCACTGTGGTGATGGGCATGTCCAAGGAAGACCTGGAACATCGCCTGCGCGCACTCAAAACGAAACTCGGGGTGAAGGAAGACACCGCCGTTACAGCCAGCGGCTGGAAAGAGCTGGTGGGCGAATATAAGGCTTACTTCAAGCAGCACGCCGGCCACGACTTCCCGGAAGATCCCATGGATCAATTGTGGGGAGCGATCGGCGCGGTATTCGGTTCATGGATGGCGGAGAAAGCGGTCACCTATCGCCGGGTGGAGAAAATCAGCGGCTTGCTCGGTACGGGAGTGAACGTGCAGCAGATGGTGTTTGGCAACACCGGCGATAATTCCGGCACGGGTGTCTGCTTTACGCGCGACCCGAGCACCGGGCAGAAGATGTTCTATGGCGATTATCTGACCAACGCGCAGGGCGAAGACGTTGTCGCCGGTATCCGCACCCCGGTACATCTCACCGAACTGGCGAAGATCATGCCCAAGGCGTACGCGCAGCTTGAAAAAGTTCGCGTACAACTTGAGAAGCATTACCGCGATATGCAGGACATGGAGTTCACGGTCGAAGACGGCAAGCTGTACATGCTACAAACTCGCACCGGCAAGCGCACCCCGGCCGCCACGTTCAAGATTGCCGAAGACATGGCCAACGAGAAACTCATAACCAAGGAAGAAGCAATCTTGCGCATCAAGTCCGAGGACATCGAGCGGCTTTTCTATCCGGTGATCGATCTGAAGGTAGACAAGAAGTCGCTTGAATCCCGTATTCTAACCCACGGCATCAACGCGGTGCCGGGCGCTGCGGTCGGCAAGATCTGTTTGTCGGCAGTCGAAGCGGAGGAATGGGCAAAGAAGGGCGAGAAGGTCATTCTCGTTCGCCGCGAAACGAGCCCGGAAGACGTCGGTGGTATGGCGGTAGCGCAGGGAATTCTGACGGCAACAGGAGGCAAGACCAGTCACGCGGCAGTCGTTGCGCGTGGATGGGGCAAGTGCTGCATTGTTGGCGCGGAATCGCTGGACATCGATTACAAAGCCAAGACCATGAAGGTCACCAAGACCGGAAAGGTTCTAAAGGAAGGCGAATGGCTGACACTAGATGGCAGCGAAGGCGTGGTGTATAGCGGAGAGATGCCGCTAGTATCCCCCGAATTGCCGAAGTCCTACTTCACGATCATGAAGTGGGCTGACGAGATTCGCACCTTGAAGGTGCGCACCAACGCGGATACGCCGCAGGATGCCCGCAAGGCCATTCAGTTTGGCGCCGAGGGCATCGGGTTGTGCCGCACCGAGCACATGTTCTTTACCGACTTCGAACAGCCGGAGAAGAGCCACGAACGGCAGCGCGCAATTCAGGAAATGATTCTCGCAAACGACAAGGAAGCGCGCGTCAAGGCTCTCGACAAATTGCTTCCGTTTCAGCGCCGCGATTTCGTCGGCATCTTCCAGGCAATGGACGGTCTGCCCGTCACCATTCGATTGATCGATCCTCCGCTGCACGAGTTCGTGCCGCACGACAGAGCCAAGCAGGAAGAGCTCGCCAAGGAACTGGGCATCAGCGCGGACGTTGTTGCACGCCGTGTGGCTCAATTGCATGAGGCCAATCCGATGCTCGGCCACCGCGGATGCCGCTTGAGCATCACGTATCCGGAAATTCTTGAGATGCAGGTGCGAGCGATTATCGAAGCTGCGATCGAATGTCAAAAGGGACGAGTTAAAGTATTACCTGAGATCATGATTCCGCTCACTCTCGACAGGAAGGAGATGGCGATTCTGGCCGGAGCAACTCGTCGGGTTGCCGACCAGCTCATCAAGGAGGCTGGCGTAAAGCTGCCGTATCTGGTGGGCACCATGATTGAGTTGCCACGCGCGGCTTTGCTTGCCGGAGAGATCGCTGAAGTGGCAGAATTCTTCTCCTTCGGCACCAACGACCTGACACAAACCACCATGGGATTGTCCCGTGACGATGCGGGGCGTTTCCTCCCCGACTATGTCGATGAAAAGAAAGCCGGCGTCTTCCACGGCGATCCGTTCCAGACGCTCGACACCAAGGGCGTTGGCTTGCTGATGCGCTGGGGGATTGAACAAGGCCGCAAGACCAATCCGAAGTTGAAGGTCGGCATCTGCGGCGAACACGGCGGCGACTCCGACAGCGTAAAGTTCTGCCATGAGCTGGGCATGAACTACGTGAGCGCATCCCCGTTCCGCGTGCCTATCGCGCGCCTGGCTGCAGCTCAAGCAGTAGTTGAAGCAAAGGAAAAAGCGAAGCGAGGTAAGAAGAAGTAGCGCAGTTTGCTTCGTGAAAGTTGCTCCGTCAAGTATTGCCACCTGCTTGGCGGCGACCAGAAAGAATAGCCGGATGGCAGCCTCAAATCGTTTACGCGCCGGTCATGTCAAGCAATACTTGACCATGTCGGCGCGCAGACTTTCTTACGCAGACAGCGCGAGTGACTCGCACTTTCCGAATTGAGCGAAGTTGTTTGCTGATTCTTCAAGTGAGGGAACGGAGGAAGCGGATGAAATCTAGCAGGTATATGGGCCTTTTTGTGGTCTTGGTTTTGCTGTGGATTGCAGCGTTTGTGGTGTTTCATGTGACAAGTTTTCTGATCCACCTGTTGCTATTCGGAGCGCTGGTGGCGCTGGCACTGCACTTTCTTTGGGGCGGAAAGAGGAATGATTTGTCACGGCCGCGCGGGGAGTGAGCTCGGGAGTTACCGGGAGAGAGCCGCGGGCGGGCGCGGGAATTCTGGATCTGGAGGATTGCGGACACATGAGTTGGATTCTGAGCGTTGAGGATGTGCGGCAGGTGATCGAGCAGGCGAAGACCAGCGGGGCGGACCCGGCTCGGGTCGTTATTGGCCTATTCGAGGGATTGGGCGATAGTGCTTCAGTGACTGGAGCGGTGCTCGCCCAGGGATTGCAGGAGTCAGGAATCGCGCTGGCATCGGAAGCGCAAAATATTCTAGCTGGCATCATGACGATTGAAAAGAGCGGCGATCAACTGCAGTTGGTATTGCGTTCCACGCTACAACCTACTGTGCGCGGTACAGAGTTACGCTTGGGGCCGACCGTTTCTGCGGTGATCCAGAGGTCTCCTGATGGAACGGCTTTGGCGGAGATCACCGGCATCGCGGTAAATAAGTTTATCTGGATTGAGATTCAACGGTTGCAGTTCCATGACAATGCGGGGAAGCGGTCCGTGCGCGTGGATACCAATTTTGGCGGGAGAGTATTCGTTCTGCCCTAAATGCCCCCCGGTTTCCATTTCAATCTGAATCTAAACCCTTGAAAGCGAAGGGCATGGCAGCTGCGTTGCTTCGAAGAGCATGGCCCGCTTGGTTTGGCTAGGGCGATGCCTCGGGCACTGGCTGACGCGTCGAACGGTTGGCTGATTTCGCCATCATGCGCCTTTCCTGAATCAAGTGGGGCTTCTGACTAAGTACGAGGGAGTGGTGTAGAGTAGCGGCGTGAGAGAGGGAATGGAGAATTTGCGGGTGGTGCTGGTCGGGCCGCGGAATCCCCTGAATATCGGGGCGGTGGCGCGGGCGATGAGCAATTTTGGGGCGCTGCATCTGCGCGTAGTGACCCCATACGAGAAGGCCTACCGGGAGGCCAAGTCGGCGGTGGGCGCGGCGGCGGTGTTGCAAAAGGCGGAAGAGTATGATTCGGTCGCCGAGGCAATTGCGGATTGCACCTTGGTCGTGGGAACGACGGCGATTGGGAACCGAGAAATCAAGCAGCCACTGCGAACGCTCCTAGAAGCGGGGCCAGAGATTCGGCAGCGAATGGCGGGAGGAGCGGTGGCGATCTTGTTTGGTTCCGAGAAGTGGGGATTGTCGAATGAGAGTTTGAGCCATTGTCATTGGTTGATGCATATTCCAACCAGGAAAGAACATTACTCGATGAATTTGGGGCAGGCTGTGGCCGTGTCGTTGTGGGAGCTGCGGAGAATCGGAGAAAGCAACCTCAAGGACACCGAGGTCGGAGTAGGGAGGAAGAAGGCGGCGAAGATTGCAACCGTGGAGATGATTACGGAAGTGATGCTCGATGTGTTGCGGAAGAGCGGGTATGTGTCGCCGAGAGGGCAGTCTCTGGCGGAAGAGAAGTTGCGGAGGATGTTGCGACGATTTGATTTGCATGCCGCCGACGCGGAAGTGTTTTTGGGCATGATGCGCAAGATTGCGTGGAAAATGGAGCGAGCGGAGAAACTGTAGCCTCCTGGCGCGAGGGGTGCTCGGACCATTAGCTGGTTACGAATCACCTCGGGCCAGAAAAGCACAAGCCTAGGTCGGCATCCTGAAGAAGAAGTAGAGGCCGAAGAAGAAAAAGATGATGTCCGGCGACCAGCCGGCAAGCATGGGCGGAAGTTGACCGATTCCGCCCATGGCTTCGAGTAGTGCGGAGAGCGCCCAATACCCAATGCCGATTCCCACGCCCATGGCGATACCGCTGACGGCTCCGCGATTGCCCACAAGCAGCGCAAAGGGAATTGCCAGCAACATGCTGATGGGCGCGATCAGTGGGTACGCCATTTTTTTATGCCACTGCACGCGCAGCGGAGAAACTTCAAATCCGGCACGTTGCAGCCCTTCGATGTATCGATCCAAATCAAAGAGGTTCATCTGAATGGCTTGAATCACTTCGCGGTTAAAGTAGCTGGGCGCTTCGACCAGTTCGGGAAGCGTTGTGACGCTGAAGGGCAGGTATTTTGAAACGCGGCCGCCTTCGAAATCGCGTATCCAGCCCGATTCGAGTACCCAGGTTTTTTCCGGCATCAACCAGCGCGCGCGCGTGGCAAAGATGCGCCGGCGCATTTCAAATGTTGTGGAGTCGAGTTCAATGACCGTCAGTCCGCCAAAAAGATTCTGTGTGGAATCAAACAGGTCGTAATTATAAATCTTTGAGTTTTCGCCGAAAATCCAACGCTGCGGCCGTGTATAGGTTTGCGGCGGCTTGCCTTTGATCTGGTTGCGCAAAGCGTCCTGGCGCTGGTTGGCATAAGGAAGATACGTGCTGTCGAGAACAAACAAGGAACCGGCGAGAAGTGCGCCAGCGAGAAGGACTGGCACAGCGAGGCGATACAGGCTGATGCCGCTGGCTTTGAAGGCGATGATTTCGTTGTTTTTGCTCATCATGCCGAAGGTAATCAGCACGGCGACAAGCGCCCCGAGGGGCGTGAGTTGATAGAGCAAATAGGGAAAGAGGTAGCGGAAATAGTTGATGACCACAAAAAACGGAATGTGGTGGCGAGCGATGTCATCCAGCAACTCGAAGAACGTAAATGTCTGGAAGAGCAAAATAAATACCGCCATGACTGTTAGAAAGTTGTAAAAAAATCGCCGCAGCAGGTAGAGATCGATGATGGTGTGAACGCGCGAAGGCCTAAGGGCTGCGGACTCTGGGCGGGTAGAAGCATTTTCCCCGCGTTGGGTATGCAGTTCCAGGCGAGCCGCGGTACCGCCGCTTGAGGATCGGGACCTCGGCTTGAAACGGCGACGAACCAGACGCCAGAGCACCGCCAGCCGCTCGAGGTAACCATGCGAGGGCCATTCGCCGCGATAGCGTTCCATCCGCGGCAATAACGCAAAACCGGTTAGCGCCAAAATTACGTTCGCGACCCACATACCGACCCACGGAGGAACGACTCCTTGCCGCGCGAATCCCGCGCCCATGATGAACAAAAGATAGTACGCACCAATCACGACGACGGCTAGAAGCGTGCCCGCCGCGCGACCGCCGCGGCGAGGCTGCGAACCGAGGGGAACGGCGATCAAAGCGAAAACAAAACAGGCCACCGGAAATGCGAAGCGTTGATTGAGCTCGACTCGGGCATCACGCCAGCTTTTGCCGTTTTCATGCCACAGCTGGGAGAGGGAGCGCTCCGGATTGCTCAATTCTCGTTCTTTGCCCGTCTCCATTCCTGTAACTTCGATCGGCCAATCGCTGCGGCCAAAGGCGGTGACGGAATAATTGCTGGGATCCTGCCGGGTCCATTCATGCGTAGAGCCGCCATTGAGGTGTAGCTCCAGCTTGCCCTGCTGTCGATCGGCAATTACAATCGCGCTTTCCGCCAAGGTGATTCGCGAGCCGCTATCCCCGCCGGCTTCGGCGAGAAAAACGCCATTCCAGCGCGTGCCGCTGGCCAGCACGTCGTTGATGTAGAGAACGAGATGCGGGAAGCGTTCGTCGAAAACGCGCGGCATCACCTGATAGCTGATTTGCGAGGCGAGGAGGTCGCCTTCGACATCCCGCAGAGTGCGAAGACTTTTGGGCGCGATCCAGACGGCCATCAGCAGGGTGAGTGTCGCGCCCAGCACGGCAAGAACACCCACGGGGAGGAGAATGCGCTTGCGGCTGATGCCGAGCGCGGTGAGGGCGATGATTTCACTGTCCATGGACATGCGGCCGAGCCCGAGGAGTACGCCGACGAGCACCGCCATGGGGATAGTGAAGACCAGAACACTCGGAATGATGCAGAGAAACAGGGTTGCGATCTGCGAGCCCGAGCCGGAGTGACGAACAAACAACTCCATGAGACGCACAAGCTTGGGAACAAACAGAACAAATGTGAAGATAAGTAGGCCGAGAAGAGCGTGACGAAGAACTTCTCGAACGATGTAGCGGTCCAGGATGCGCATGGCGCGAATCAGAGTGTAACATGGGCGGTAGATTTGGCGGGGACACGGGGGGAGTTGCAAATTCGAAGAAGAGCAGCCCCAGAGTCCAGTCCCTTCCTCGGTCGGGGTGCGCAAAACTGGCGGTGTCACGGAGATTGCTGTTCGGGGGAAATGTCCCCTGCTAGGGAGCAATGAGAGGGAATTGCTGCGGAGCGGGACAGGCTAAGACAAGGGGAACCAGGTCGAGATGAATCGAATCCATTTGGCAGTGCTATGGCATATGCATCAGCCGCAGTATCGAGATCCGGAAACGGGAAAGTATGTGCTTCCCTGGACTCGGTTGCATGCCACAAAAGATTATTACGGGATGATCAAGCTGTTTGAAGAGTTTCCATCGTTCCATGCCACGGTCAACATGGTGCCCTCGCTCTGCATGCAGCTTGAAGAATATGCCAGTGGCAAATTTAACGAGCCGTGGTTCAACCTGGCGTTTAAGAATGCCGAGCAACTGACCAAAGAAGACAAGATTGAGATTCTGGCGCGGGCATTTCAAGTGAACCTTGAACGGTTACTGACGAAGTGGCCAAGGTTTGTGGAGTTGCACGAGTGGTCGCGGGGAGCCGGTGGCGCGCAGGCGCTGATTACATTTACAGCCCGGGACTGGCGCGATTTGCAGTTGCTCTCGCAACTGGCGTGGATGGATGAGCAGTGGCTGGCGAGTGACGCGGTGGTGAGTCGATTGGCGAACCGAGGAAAAGATTTTAGCGAGAAGGACAAAGAGGCGCTCAAGGGAAAAATCATCGAATTGATGGGGCTGGTGCTGCCTGCCCACCGGGAAGCGGCGCAACGCGGGCAGATCGAACTGAGCACGACTCCGTTTTATCATCCGATTTTGCCTTTGATTTGCGATTCGGATATTGCTCGGGTGGCGAATCCTGGAACGCCGTTGCCGCGGAGAGCATTCCGCCATCCTGAAGATGCCCGAGAACAATTGCGGCGCGCGAAGGAATACCATGAAAAAACATTTGGAATGAAGCCAGTGGGTTTGTGGCCTTCGGAAGGCTCGGTCTCGGATCAGACCCTATCGATTGCGGCGGAAGAGGGCTTCCAGTGGTTCGGCACCGATGAAGGGGTGCTGGGGCGAACGTTGAACGTGGGGTTTTTCCGCGACGGGCAAGGAATTCCCGCAAATGCCGATAAGATGTATCAACCGTGGCGCGTCCAGATGGCGACAACGGGAATCACAGGACTATTTCGCGACCATCTTCTGTCTGATCTAGTGGGCTTTGTCTATAGCCGGATGGACAGCAAGGCTGCGGCAGCGGACTTGCATGGAAGGCTGCGGCATCTGGGCGAATCCGTAATAACCCAAGGCAACGAGCCGCTGACGGTTTGCATTTTTCTTGACGGGGAAAATGCCTGGGAATATTACCCGGGAAATGGACGCGATTTTCTGCGCGAGTTTTACCGGCGCATCAGTGACGACAAGGATTTCCGTGCTTTGACTGCGAGCGAAACGATTGCCGCGGCGGGCGACGTGCCAACCAGCGGCGGAATTTTCCCTGCTTCGTGGATCAATGCGAATTTTGATGTATGGATTGGCGATCGGGAAGACGTGTCGGCATGGGATTTGTTGTGGGACGCGCGGGAAGCGTTCGGGCGCGGCCTCGATGCAAATGCCAAGGGGCACATGGACGCTCCCACCCAGGAAGAATTGATGAAGGCGCAGGAATCCCTGCTGGCGGCGGAAGGAAGCGACTGGTGCTGGTGGTATGGGCCGGAGCACAGCACTGCAAATGATGCGGAGTTTGACGCTCTCTATCGGAAGCATTTGACGGGAATTTACGTGGCCATGGGCCAGGTGGCGCCGGAAGAATTGGCGAAGCCAATCAAGCGGCAACCGGAGCGCGCCTACCAGTTGTGGCCCTCCACCTACTTGAAAGTCAACGTGGATGGATTGGACTCGTCGTACTTCGAGTGGCTGGGCGCGGGAGTGTATTCGCCGGAACGGCGCGGTGGCGCGATGCACGGCCGGGTGTTTTATCTGAGCGCCGCCGTGCCTACCGAACCGTTCGACCAGGCTCTGGACCGGTTTCGCCTGACTGAAAAGCGCTTCTTGCCCCTGCTCGTCATTCTCGCATCGGTTCTCGGCTACTGGCTAAGCGGCCGGGCCCTAGCTCCCGTGAATCGCATCATTCGCTCTGCCGAGCAGATTGGCCTGCAGAATCTTTCACAACGGCTGGAAGTTCCCAGGACTGCCGATGAACTGCAACGGCTTACCGTCACCCTGAACGCCATGCTCGAGCGCATCGAATCCTCCGTGAAGCGGATCCGGCAATTTACCGCCAACGCCTCGCATGATTTGCGCACGCCCCTTTCGCTCATTCGCACGCACGCGGAACTCGCTCTGCGTCGCACGCGTACAGAATCTGAATATCGTGAATCCCTCTCACGCATCCTTCGCGCTTCGGAGGAGACCACCCAACTGGTGGAGGCGCTACTTACCCTGGCTCGCGCTGACGCAGGCGCGGCGAACCTGCACTTCAGCGAAGTGGACGTTCTTCCCGCGCTTCAGAAGACGTGCAAGCAAGTTGCCGTTCTGGCCCATTCCAAGGGCCTGTCCTTTTCCGCCCACCTCCCCAACAAACCTTTGATTGTGCGTGCGGACTCCACTGCACTCGAAAGCTTGTTCCTCGCCGTACTGGACAACGCTGTGAAGTACACCCCCGAGGGGGGATTGGTGTGGCTCCGGTTTTCGATTATTTCGGACGAGGTTGTAATTGAAGTCGAAGACACCGGAGTTGGTATTGCCGCGGAGGACCTGCCGCGCATCTTCGATCGCTTCTTTCGCGCGGACCAGGCGCGATCGCGCGAAGTCCCTGGCTCAGGCCTTGGCTTGTCTATTGCTCGCTGGATTGCGGAGATGCACAAGGGGCGGATTGAAGTCGAAAGCCAACTGGGTTCCGGGTCGCGCTTCCGGATCATGCTTCCTTTACTCGCTGCTGCGACCACCAGTGATCAAACCGAAACTGCGGATT
>Ga0209040_10000608_pt1 | contig 27812 bp, 28 predicted proteins | sample BogFormECP12_OM3_FD_188240 | JGI IMG/M metagenome (GOLD analysis project Ga0209040, IMG submission 188240) | Bog forest soil microbial communities from Calvert Island, British Columbia, Canada - ECP12_OM3 (SPAdes) (version 2) | ecosystem: Environmental > Aquatic > Freshwater > Wetlands > Bog ... | reverse complement strand
CTAGCCCGCCGACGATGCGCGCCGAACTGGCGTGAGGTGGGGGCACCCCCAGCCGCGCAGCGGCGAGGGGGAGAGGCGGGCAATCAAGCCTTAGCCGGTCAGATCTGAACGGTGCGCTGCTCGAATGGTGCCAGCGAGTCGATGACGTCGATCACCGTCGCCCGCGCGACCGTCCGGGGATCCTCGCCGTCGTCGACCAAGGCAGAAACCACCGCGCCATCGACTGTGCAAATCAACGCGGAGACCAACTCCACGCGCACCGTGCGTCCGGACCGCTCGATCACCTCGGCGATGGCGTCGATGCGGTGATGCAGGTTGCGGCGCTGGATGTCGCGCAGTGCGGGCTGGCGGGCACAGGCGATGTAGCGCTCATAGCGCGAAATCAGCTGCTCGGTCAGGGGCGGGCCGGATTCGCTGCCGACGAGCAGATCGACCAGCAGGTCGGCGATTGTCTCGGGTCCGCGGCGCCGACGGGACAGGGTGGCGACTTGGGCCCGCAGCTGTGCGACCTCCAGCATTCCGATATGAGCGACCGCGCTGGCGATCAGGTCATCGAGGCTAGAGAAGTAGTAGGTGGTCGACGCCAGCGGAAGGCCCGCTCGGCGGGCGACGGCACGGTGGCGGACAGCCTCGAATCCGCCTTCGCGCAGCAGCTCGGCGGCGGCGCTGACCAGCGCGTACCGTCGGCGTTCTCCCTTGGGAGTGACAGCTGCAGTCACCTACGACATGCTGCCAGCCAGCTGTGTGCCGTATTGCCCTTTCGGACAAACGCCAGGTGGGATGTGGCACCCCCACACACGCTGCGGCGAGGCGGCATTCAGCGGCACTTTAAGCGTGCCGGCGACGATGCAGAGCGAAGCGATGAGGAGGAGCGGCACCTTAAGATGGCCCGCATGCCAGATCTGAGTCGTCGTGCCGTGTTGCGCCTTGGCACCGGTGCAGCGGCGGGAGCACTGGGCGCCTACGCGCTCGACAGGTTGCTGCCCGCGCGGCCCCCGCTCACCACACCGGTGACGATGACCGGCACCGGCGTTCCGATGGCGCCGCACCCGCCGCTGGACCCGGCCCCCGCACCGGTCGCGGCCCCAACGATGGTTACCGGCTCGTTCGTGTCGGCGGCGCGCGGCGGAGTAGCCACCAACTGGGCGATCGCCCGGCCGCCGGGTCAAACCAAACCCCTGCGACCGGTGATCGCGTTGCACGGCAAGGGAAGTAGCGCGGGCACAGTTATGGACGGCGGCGTCGAGCAGGGCCTGGCCCAAGCCGTCGCCGCCGGCCTGCCCCCGTTCGCGGTGGTCGCCGTAGACGGCGGCGGAAGTTATTGGCACAAAAGGGCTTCCGGCGAAGACTCCGGCGCCATGGTGTTGAACGAGCTCATCCCAATGCTGGACACCAAGGGCCTCGATACCTCCCGGGTGGGCTTTCTGGGCTGGTCGATGGGCGGCTACGGCGCACTCTTGCTCGGCGGCCGGCTCGGAGCGCCCCGCACCGCGGCGATCTGCGCGGTGAGCCCGGCGCTGTGGCTCTCCTCCGGTGCGGCCGCCCCGGGCGCGTTCGACGGCCCCGGCGATTTCGCGGCCAACTCGGTATTCGGGATGCCCGCGCTGGCGTCCATCCCGATCCGGGTGGACTGCGGCAACAGCGATCCGTTCTACGCCGCGACAAAGCAGTTCGTGGCCCAGCTGCCCAGCCCGCCGTCGGGTGGGTTCTCCCCCGGTGGGCACGACGGATCGTTCTGGAGCTCGCAGCTGCCCGCCGAATTGACCTGGATGGCACCGCTACTGACTGCCTGAGCCATTATCAGAAGGCTTACGATATTTGATACGATAGTGCCTTCGAAGCGTCGGAGGGCACTGAATTGGCGAGGCAGGCAGTCGCAGACAAGCGGCAGCGGCGTCAGCGTGGATCGATCAGCGTCGACGAAATCATCAATGGTGCCTTCGAAGTCGCCGAGGAAGTATCGGTCGACGGCTTGAGCATGCCGCTGTTGGCCAAGCATCTCGATGTCGGTGTGACGAGCATCTACTGGTACTTCCGGAAGAAGGACGATCTGCTCAACGCGATGACCGATCGCGCGCTGGGCCAGTACGACTTCGCGACACCGTTTGTCGAAGGCCAGGATTGGCAAGAATCGTTGCGCAATCATGCGCGAAAAATGCGCCAGACCTTCCGGGCCAATCCGATTCTGTGCGATCTAATTTTGATCCGCGGCACCTTCGGCCGGGAGGCAACGCAAGCCGCTTTCCAGAAACTCGAAAAGGCGGTCGCCACCCTGGTGGAGGCGGGCCTATCGCCCGAGGATGCATTCGACACCTACGCCAGCATCTCGGTTCACACCCAAGGCGCGGCGGTCCTGGAACGGCTGCAAGACAGATCCGGCGGAGCTGAGCCGTATCGCCGCGGCGGGACGTCGCTCATCGACCCCGAGACCATGCCGCTGATCGCCGAACTGACCGAGAAAGGTCACCGGATCGGTGTCGCCGACGACATCAATTTCGAGTACGGCCTCAACTGCATTCTCGAGCACGCAAACCGGCTTATTGCCGCGCGTCGAGAAGGCGGCTGACCACGATTGCCCGGCTCCTCCCCGGGCCGCTCTGCGGCCCGCATCGTCGTCCGGGCTAAACCTCCACGACGACGGCACCGCCCTGGCCGCCGCCCGCACACATCGCTGCCACACCGATCCCGCCGCCGCGGCGACCCAATTCATGCACCAGCGTGGTGAGCATCCGCGCGCCGCTGGCCGCGATGGGGTGGCCCAGGCTGCAGCCACTGCCGTAGATGTTGACCAGGTCCTCGTCGAGCCCGTACTCACGGCATGCGGCGATCGGCACCGAGGCGAATGCCTCGTTGATCTCCCACAACGCGACATCGCCGGGGGCCAGGCCGGCACGGTCGAGCACCTTGCCGATCACTTTCACCGCGCCCAGACCGGTGTCCTTCGGTTCGACGGCGGCGGAGGCCCACGCCTTTACCGAGCCCAGCACGGTGAGCCCGGCAGACCGGGCGAAATCGTCCTCGGTCAGTGTCAGTGCGGCGGCCGCGTCGTTGGTGCCGCTGCTGTTGCCTGCGGTGATGGAAAAGCCCTCGATCTCAGGGTGCAGCACCTTCAGCGACGCGAGCTTCTCCAGGCTGGTCTCGCGGCGCGGGTGCTCGTCGACGCTGAACTCCACCAGTGCGTCGTCGAGAGCCTTGATCTTCAGCGGGACGATCTCGTCGACGAAGGCGCCGCTGTCGATTGCCGCGATGGCGCGCTGATGCGAGCGCAACGCCCACGCATCCATCTCTTCGCGGCTGATCCCGGCCGCCTGGGCGGTGTTCCACCCCACCGTGATCGACATGTCGCGGGTCGGAGCATCGGGCGACTCGACGTGCGTGGGCGGGATCCAGCGCTCTTCGAACTCCAGGGTCGGCCCGGGGATACGCCAGTTCATCAGCGGGCTCATGGACAGCGATTGCACTCCGCCGCCGACAACGACCTTCTCGGCGCCGGAGCCGATCTGCGCCGCCGCATTGGCAACCGCCGTGAGGCTGCCCGCGCAATGCCTGTTGACGGCCTGACCGGGCACTGAGAACATCCCGGAGTTCGCCGCCGCGTAGCGCGCGAGATCACCGCCGCCGTAATGGGATTCGGCGAAGATCACATCGTCGATGTCGGACGTCTCGACCCCGGATCGTCGGACCGTTTCCTGAAGGATGGTGGTCGCGAGGATCTCGGGCGGAGTGTTGACCAATGAGCCCTTGAACGACGTTCCGATAGCGGTCCGGACGGCACTGACGATGACGGGCTTGGGCATGAGGTCAACCTTCGGGATTCGGAGGGCTCTTGAAGTACGTGGAGACACCAATCGTATCAGCTACCGTAGCACCGACGATAAGGGGTGCTTGCTGGCCGGAGCACGCGTTGAGACACTTAAGACTCGCGCCCGTCGGTGAGGAGTGCCGATGCTCTTTCGTCAGCTGGAGTACTTTGTCGCAGTTGCGCAGGAGCGACACTTCGCCCGGGCAGCCGAGAAGTGCTACGTGTCGCAGCCCGCGCTCTCGGCCGCAATCGCCAAACTCGAACGCGAGCTTGACGTCACACTGATCAACCGCGGACACAGCTTTCAAGGCCTCACCGCCGAAGGTGAGCGCTTGGTGGTGTGGGCCAAGCGAATACTCGCCGAACATGACGCTTTCAAGGCCGAGGTACGCGCGGTGCGATCCGGGATCACCGGCACACTTCGACTGGGCACAGTACCAACGGCTTCCACGACCGCCTCGTTGGTGCTCTCGGCGTTCTGTTCCGATCACCCGTTGGTGAAGGTGCAAATCCATTCCCGTCTCGCTACCACCGAACTGCACCGACGGCTGCAGGATTTCGAGCTGGAAGCCGCCATCGTGCACACCGTTCCCGAAGAGGTCCACGACGTCGAACTGGTTCCGCTGTACGAGGAACGCTATGTCCTGCTTGCGCCCGCCGACATGCTGCCCGCAGGGACGTCAACCCTGCAGTGGCCGGATGCGGCACAGCTGCCGCTGGCATTGCTGACACCGGACATGACGGTCCGGCAGGCCATCGACGAGGCCTTCAGCGATCAGGGCCTCACCATCAGTCCGCAGGTTGAAACAGATTCGGTCGCATCGTTGTTGGCGCAGGTCGCCACCGGCGACTGGGCGTGCATCATTCCGCACACCTGGCTGTGGACCAGCCTGATGGCCGGTAACATCCGCGTAGTTGAGCTCGTCGATCCGATCCTCAAAGCGCAGATCGCCGTTGCCACCAACTCCGCCGGGCCCGGATCGCCTGTCGCCCGCGCCTTTTCGGCATGCGCGCAAAAGCTGTCGCTGAACGAATTTTTCGACGCCCGCCTGCTCGGAATCACCGGCCGGCGCTGACACTTACCCCTTGGCGACAGCGCTTTTCGGGTTGAGGCTGGTCAGGTGCCCGCTTTCCACACCCGCGGCGGGGTCGAGTTCGCAGTCCACGATCGCCGGCCTGTTCGATGCCAGCGCATCGGCCAACGCCGACTGCAATTCGCTCGCGGTCGTGACGTGATAGCCCTTGCCGCCGAAGGCCTCTGCGATCAACTCATGGCGCGCATGGGAACTCAGCACGGTGGGCGCCGGGTCGGTGTCCGAGGTCTCATCCCCGCGGTAGACTCCGCCGTTGTTGAGGATCACGACGGTGACCGGTAGCCGATATCGGCATATCGTCTCGAACTCCATCCCGCTGAAACCGAATGCGCTGTCGCCCTCGATCGCTACCACCGGTTTACCGGTTTCGACCGCGGCGGCGATCGCGTAGCCCATGCCGATACCCATCACGCCCCAGGTCCCGCTGTCGAGCCGGTGTCGCGGCAGTTGCATGTCGATCACGTTGCGGGCAATGTCCAATGCGTTGGCGCCCTCATTGACCAGATATACCTCCGGATGCTGTTGCAGCACATCGCGAACCGCGCGCAGCGCATTGTGGAACCGCATCGGGTGCGGATCCTCGGCCAGGCGCTCGCGCATGGCGGCGTCGTTGTGCGCCCGACGCTCGGCGAGTTCATCCGTCCACGCGGTCGGCGGAACGATCGGATGGGCGTCGATGCGGTCGAGCAGAGCCGACATCACCGGGCCGATATCGCCCGCCAACGGCGCGGCGATCGGGCGGTTGCTGTCGAATTCGGATGCCGCGACATCGATCTGGATGAACTTCGCATCGGCTGACCACGGCGGCGACGCACCGTGACTCAGCAGCCAGTTCAGCCGGGCCCCGACCAGCACGACGACATCCGCTCGGGCCAGCGCCAGCGAGCGTGCGGCCGCGACGGACTGCGGGTGGGTGTCGGGCAGCAGCCCCTTGGCCATCGACATCGGCAGATACGGGATGCCGGTGGTTTCCACGAACTTTCGAATCACTTTGTCGGCCTGCGCATATGCCGCCCCTTTGCCGAGGATGATCAGCGGTCGTCGCGCGCGGGCCAACAACTGCAAAGCACGATCGACCGCCTCGGGCGCCGGCAGTTGAGCCGGATCGGGGTCGACGACCCGCCAGATGGTGTTGGCCGCCACGTTCGCCTCGATGGCCTCCGCCAGCACGGCACCCGGGATGTCCAGATAGACGCCGCCGGGTCGTCCGGAGACCGCGGTGCGAATGGCACGCGCGACACCCAGGCCGATGTCCTCCACCCGGCCGATGCGGTACGCGGCCTTCGCGAACGGGCGCGCCGCGGCGAGCTGATCCAGTTCCTCGTAGTCGCCGCGCTGCATGTCCACAATCGGGCGCTCGCTCGAGCCTGCGATCTGGATCATCGGAAAACAGTTCGTCGTGGCATTGGCGAGCGCAACCAGGCCATTGAGGAATCCGGGCCCGGATACCGTCAAGCACACACCCGGCCGGCGGGTGAGGAATCCGGCGGCGGCCGCGGCGTTGCCGGCCGAGGTCTCGTGCCGGAAACCGATGAAGCGAATTCCGGATTTCTGCGCGAGACGCGCCAGGTCGGTGATCGGAATGCCGACGAGCCCGTAGATGGTATCGATTCCATTGAGCTTGAGTGCGTCGACGAACAGGTGGAAGCCGTCGGTCAGCTGAGCAGGTGCCGATTGCGTGGTCATCGTGACGACTCCTCGTCTGCCGGCGGGCCGGTTGCCCGTACCCATCACTCTTGTCCGTGCCCTCGTCGGGCGTCCAACTGCGAGTTGCTATGCAGCGATAAATAGCGTCTATCGAGCGTCAATCGACTGGGTTATCGGATCACTGCGGGTACTGCGGCAATCAGGGTCACCAAGGATGCCGCGATCGCCAGCGTTGCAGCGATGCTGATAAAGACGTACCTCCGGCAGTCGTAGTCGTGCACCATGCCGCAATGCGGACACGGGAGCGTCGTGTTCAATCGCGACTGTCTCGGTAATCTGGTCATGCTCCAACGGTCACCTCCGGCCCGCGCGGTGTCCAAGACCGGATCGCTATGCATCGATCGACAACGTTGATCAGTCGCCGAAATCGGCTCTCGTGCAGGGATTTTGACTTGATAAGCTTTGTCTATTAAGCATTCGTTGATCGGTATTGGACGGCCGCGCCGCGTCGGAGCATCGTGCACGTTAGGTCCCGTTTCGCGTGGAAGGAGTGGTAACGATGACCACCAGTACCGAGATTCCAAGCCCGCGTATCGCCGACCTGATCGCCGGGACGGCGAGTCGCCATCCCGAAGCGCATGCGCTCGTAGTCACCGCCCACCGCATCCCGATCACCTACCGCGACCTGGTCCGGGCGATTGAAGACCTCGCCGGACAGCTGACCCAAGCCGGCCTGCTGGCCGGCGACCGGGCGGGCCTGCGGGCACAGAGCAGCGCCGAGTTCGTCGTCGGGCTATTGGCGGCTTTGCACGCGGGGCTCGTCGTCGTCCCGTTGGATCCCGCATTGCCCCTCGCCGACCAGCGGGCCCGGATCTCGGCCGCGGGCGGACGTGTCGTCTTGGTAGACGGTGACGCGCCCAGCGAAACCGCAGATACGACGCTGCCGCACTGGCCGATCTCGGTCACGCTCAATGGGGGCGCCCTCGCCGCTCACGTCGACACCGCCGTGGCAGCGTCCCCGGCAAGTGCCGGACCCGACGGATTGCGGCCGGACGACGCGCTGATCATGTTCACCGGCGGTACCACCGGCGCCCCGAAGATGGTGCCCTGGACCCACGACAATGTCGCAACCTCGGTCGGCAACGTCATCGCGAGCTACCAGCTCGGCCCCGACGATGCGACCGTCGCGGTGATGCCGCTGTTCCACGGGCACGGCCTGATTGCCGCGCTGTTGTCGACTCTGGCATCGGGAGGAACCGTGCTGATTCCCGCCCGAGGGCGGTTTTCCGCGCACACCTTCGACGACGATCTGCACGCCGCCGACGCGACCTGGTTCACCGCGGTGCCGACGATTCACCAAATCCTGCTGGGAAGCAAGGAAACTAATGCCGAGCCAGAACGATCCCGGCTGCGCTTCATTCGCAGCTGCAGCGCGGCCCTGAACCCAGAAACCGCCGAGGGGCTGCAGAAGACGTTCGGCGCTCCGGTGCTGTCCGCCTACGGCATGACCGAGGCCACCCACCAGATGGCAAGCACAACCGCGGACGAGACCGTGACCGCCGGGCTCGTCGGCCGGCCGACGGGCGTGCAGGTGCAGATCGCCGGCAACGACAGCCGAGCCTGTCCACCGGACGCCGTCGGCGAAATCTGGATCCGCGGCCGCACCGTGGTGCGCGGATACCTGGCCAACCCGAACGCCACCGAACAGACATTCACGGATGGATGGCTGCACACCGGCGACCTGGGTTCGCTGTCCGAGGCGGGCGAGCTCACGCTGCGTGGCCGCATCAAAGAACTCATCAACAGAGGCGGCGAGAAGATATCGCCGGAGCGAGTCGAGGGCGTGCTGTCCAGTCACCCGAATGTCTTGGAGGCAGCCGTCTTCGGCGTCCCAGACCGCCTGTACGGGGAGATCGTCGGCGCGGCGGTGGTGCCTGACCGGTCCGCCCCACCGACAGCCGCCGAACTCACCGAGTTCTGCCGGGAGCGGCTCGCCGCCTTCGAGGTGCCCGCCAGCATCGCGCTGACCGACGAGCTTCCGCACACCGCAAAAGGTTCGGTCGACCGCCGAGCAGTGGCCGAACAGTTCGGGAAGGGCGATTAGCCGGTGCAGCCGTTCGATTGGGAACTGCCCTACGCCTGGCCGCGAAAGCCCGTCCTGGCGGGCAACGTTGTGTGCACGACGCAACCGCTTGCCGCCCAGGCAGGTCTTCGGATGCTCGCCGACGGCGGCAGCGCGGCCGATGCGGCCATCGCCACCGCGATCGCCCTCACGGTGGTGGAACCGGTCTCCAATGGCATCGGCTCGGACGCCTTCGCCATCGTCTGGGATGGACGAGAACTGCACGGCCTGAACGCGTCAGGACGCTCGCCCGCGGCGTGGACACCGGAGTACTTCGGCAGCAACAGCGTTCCCGTCCTCGGCTGGAATTCGGTGACCGTGCCCGGTGCGGTGTCGGCATGGGTCGAACTACACACTAAATTCGGCAAGCTCCCGTTCGAGCGGCTCTTCGAGCCCGCGATCGCGTACGGCCGCAACGGCTTCCTCGTCTCGCCGACGATCGCGGCCCAATGGGCCGCCATGGTCCCACTACTCGAGTCCCAGCCCGGGTTCGCCGAGGTATTCATGCCCGGTCGTCGGGCGCCGAAGCCCGGAGAACTGGTCACTCTTGCCGACCATGCGGCCACTCTCGAGCTGATCGCCGCAACCAACGGCGAGGCTTTCTATCGCGGTGAACTGGCGGCGAAGCTCGAGGCTCATGCGGCGGCCAACGGCGGCGCCATGCGGGCCAGTGACCTCGCCGCGCATCGTGCCGACTGGGTCGGGACGATCAACGGCGCCTACCGCGACTACACCGTCCACGAGATACCGCCCAACGGTCAGGGCATCGTCGCGTTGATCGCCCTCGGGTTACTCGAACAGTTCGACATGGCCTCGTTCCCAGCGGATTCCGCTGACTGCGTGCATCTGCAGATCGAGGCGGTGAAGCTGGCCTTCGCCGACGCGCAGGCCTATGTCGCCGACATCGACCACATGCCGGTGCGCCCGGAGCGCCTGCTCGACAAGGAATATCTGCGACAGCGGGCGATGCTGATCGATCGGAACCGGGCAAAGCCGGCATCTGCGGGAACACCGAACGGCGGTACCGTGTATCTCACCGCCGCCGACGCATCCGGGATGATGGTGTCGATGATCCAGTCGAACTATATGGGTTTTGGCTCCGGCGTGGTGGTGCCCGGCACCGGGATCTCCCTGCAGAACCGCGGCGCGGATTTCGCTGCGGCACCCGGTCATCCGAACCAGGTGGCTCCGAGTAAACGCCCTTACCACACCATCATCCCCGGTTTCTTGAGTAAGGACGGCGCGCCGGTGATGAGCTTCGGGGTGATGGGCGGCCCGATGCAGCCGCAGGGTCACGTCCAGGTGGTGACGCGCATCGTCGACCACGGCCAGAACCCACAGGCTGCCTGCGATGGCCCGCGTTTTCGGTGGTCGCACGGCCTGCAAGTCTGCTGCGAGCCAAGTTTTCCGCCGTCGACGCTCGATGAGCTCGAACGGCGCGGCCATCAGTTGGTCACGACGGACGACTACAACCAGTTCGGCAGCTGCCAAGCGATCTGGCGCCTCGACGGCGGATATCTCGCGGTGAGCGACCCCCGCCGCGACGGCCAGGCCGCGGGTTACTAAACCCTCGAGTGTTGACTCGATCCCTCGAATCCGTCATGATCATTAAATAAACCGACCGTCGGTTTACTAATGAAGTGGTGTGATGGCCCGGACCGTCAACGTTGTCGAGCAGGCAGCGCGACGCGATGCGATTCTGGACGCCGCACAGCGACTAATTCTGTCCAATGGCTATGAGCGCCTGACGGTTCAAGACATCCTCCAGGACCTGCAGATCTCCAAGGGAGCCTTCTATCACTACTTCGACTCCAAGCCAGCGGTGGTCGAAGCCCTCACTCAACGGCTCGTCGACGATGCCGAACGCACCCTTGCCCGAATCGCCGAGGACCCAGAGTTAGGGGCCCTCGAGAAACTGCAGCTCTTCTTCGGCGAGATCGTCCGCTGGAAGTCCGAGCGGCAGAACCTCATGGTGGCGATGCTGCCGGTCTGGTATGCACCCGACAACCTCGCTTTCCGGATGTTGGTGGATCGCGCGACCGCGAAACGATTGGCGCCGCTGCTGGGCGTGATTGTCCGTCAGGGTGTCGACGAGCGTCAGTTTGCCACCGCCTATCCCGAACAGGCCGGCGCGATCATCGTCGCCGTCGTGCAAGCACTGCAGGAGGCGATGGCTCAGCAGTTACTCACTGGCGCTACGAAAGTCAAGGAGATGGTGGCGACGCACGGCGCGCACATCGAAGCGATTGAACGGTATCTGGGTGTGCGGGCCGGCACGCTATATCGCGCCGACGCCCGCGCGGCGAACAGCTGGATTGCGGCGTTGCGACGCGCCGGTCACGCTGGGACGCCCAATGACTGAGTGGAAGACGACGTGTCTGGTGGCCGGTGGCGGCCCGGCCGGGATGATGCTGGCCTATCTGCTGGCGCGGTCGGGCGTGCAGACCATCCTGGTGGAGAAGCACGGCGATTTTCTCCGCGACTTCCGCGGGGACACGGTTCACCCATCGACCACCGAGCTGTTGCATGAGCTCGGAATACTCGATGAGTTTCTACGCGATGTGCCGCACCAGGCTATGGACCAGTTGGGCATCGGAGTCAAGGGCAAGGCATTCAATCTCATCGACTTTCGCCGTCTGCCGACCGCCTGCAAGTATGTGGTGTTGGCGCCGCAGTGGGACTTTCTGAATTTCCTTGCGGCTAAGGCCAAGCGGTATCCCTCCTTCCGGCTCGAGATGAACACCGAAGTCACCGGCCTGCTGCGGGAGGACGATCGGGTCGTCGGTGTCATCGCGCAAACCGCGAGCGGCCCACTCGAGATTCGCGCCGATGTGACGGTCGCGTGCGACGGACGATGGTCGGTCATCCGGGAGCAGTCTGGCCTGCCGGTGACGGAGTTTCCGATGCCGATCGACGTGCTGTGGTTTCGGCTTCCGCGTGTTGATGCGGCACCCGAAACTCTCGGATATATCGGTGGCGGCCAGATCATCATCGCGATCGACCGTGGTGACTACTGGCAGTGTGGGGCGATCATCGACAAGGGCGGCTTTGAACGCGTGCAGGCGGACGGCCTACCGGAATTCCGGTCCAAAATCGTCTCGGCCGCACCGTTTTTGGCCACCAGCCTCGACTCACTGACCGATTGGGATCAGGTCAAACTGCTATCGGTGCGCGCCAATCGGATGCGAAAGTGGTGGCTACCGGGGTTGTTGTGTATCGGTGACGCCGCGCACGCGATGTCCCCGGTCGGTGGGATCGGCGTCAACTACGCGATCGCTGACGCGGTGGCCGCCGCCAATTCACTCGCCGGGCCGCTGCAGGCGGGGACGTTGGCTGACGACGATCTGCGTGCGGTGCAGAAACGGCGGGAGACAGCGACGAAGGTGGCCCAGATGCTGCAGCGTGCGCAGACGGCGAACCTCGCTCGGTTAAGGAATACCCAGCCGCCGTTGTGGACATTGCGGCTGCTGAGTCACTTCGGGCCGGTCAAACGGCTACTGGGGCGGACGGTGGGGCTTGGCCTGCGCCGCGAACACATCCGCACCGCCGCTGCCGCCGACTAGACACGAATCTCGCCGTCTGCTGCGGCCAATCCGATGTCGGTGCGAAAGTGACTGCCGGGTAATCGGATTGATCTGATCGTTTCGTAGGCAACGGAGCGGGCGTCGGACAGGTCGGTCCCAGTGCCGACCACCGAGAGCACTCGGCCGCCGGACGACACGATCGCGCCGTCGTCGCGGCGGGCCGTTCCGGCATGCAAGACCCCGCCGGCGTCCGAGCCCACGACCACATCACCCACCCGTGGCCGGCCCGGATAGTTCTCCGCCGCCAGTACCACCGTGACCGCGGCACCGTCACGCCAACGCAGCTCGCCGAAGTTGGCCAGTTCGCCGGTCGCTGTCGCATACAGCAACTGACCCAGCGGGGATTCGAGCAATGCCAGCACCGACTGTGTTTCCGGATCGCCGAACCGGCAGTTGAATTCGATCACCGCGGGCCCCTTGGACGTGACCGCCAGACCGGCGTACAGCAGCCCGGAGAACGGGCTGCCGCGCCGGACCAGCTCGGCCGCAACGGGTTCCGCGATTTCGCTGACCATCGCCCGGTACACGTCCGACGGTAGCCACGGCACCGGCGCATAGGCACCCATACCGCCGGTGTTGGGGCCGGTGTCACCGTCCCCGACCCGTTTGAAGTCCTGCGCGGCCAGCAGTGGCACGACGGTCTTGCCGTCAACGAGGCAGAACAGCGACACTTCGGGACCGTCGAGAAAGGACTCCAACAACACCGGGTGCCCGGACTCGAGCAGGCCCGCGGCGTGGGCGCGCGCGACATCGCGGCTCTGCGTGACCACCACACCCTTGCCGGCGGCCAACCGGTCATCCTTCACCACCCAGGCGGGGTCGCCGGCAGCCGGTCCGAATCGGTCCAGCGCTGCGTCCAAACGCCCTGGGCTGTCCACGATCTCGCTCGACGCGGTACAGACACCGGCCGCCGCCATCACATCCTTGGCAAAGGCTTTGGAACCTTCGATCTGTGCCGCGGCCTTGCTGGGCCCGAAACACGCGATACCGGCGTCGCGCACGACGTCGGCCACCCCGAGCACCAACGGGAGCTCGGGGCCGATGACCACGAGGTCGGCTCGGACCCGGCGGGCCAATGCAACGACGTCATCGGCGGAAGTGATGTCGACGTCATGCTGCTCGGCCAGCCGCGCCGTCCCTGCGTTGCCCGGCGCAATGGCCAGTCCCGTCACCTGCGGGTCTTTGCCAAGCGCCAGTAGGAGGGCATGTTCACGGGCACCGGAACCGATTACCAGGACGCGCACGAGAGGTCAGACTAGCCGGGTCAAGGCCTGAACACCTAGAGCAGCCGTATCCGCGTACACCTGTCAGAGAATCTTTTCGAGCAGATTTTTTAGGTCCTTTTGCTGCGTGGCGGTGAGGCGCTCGAGTCGCTTGTTGAACTCGTTCGACAGCAGCACGAGACCGTCCTTGGCGGCTTTGCGCCCGGCCGAGGTGAGCAGAATTCGATGGCGCCGCAGATCAGCAGGGTCGATCTCGCGGCGCACAAATCCCGCCGCCTCGAGCCGTTTGAGATAAACGGTCACCGTCGCCTTGGGCATGCTCAACGTCGCAGCCAGTTCGGCAGGGTAGGGACGCTCATCGATCTCGGCGAGCAGGAACAGCTCCTTGGACTCGAGCCCCAGCGCGCAGATGTCGGCCTCGGCGCAGGAGATGACCGACAACAGCACCCGATAGTTCAGCGACCAGATCTTGGCCGCGTCGACCGCAGACATCGACTTGCCAGATCGTTCAGTTGTGAACTAGTTTAGTTATGAACAAGCGCATAACCGAACAATCTACCAGAAAGCGGCCACCATGCCTCTGGATCAATACGTGACACTCGGACGGTCCGGCCTACGCGTCAGCCCCTTGTGCTTGGGAGCAATGACGTTCGGCGAAGACCTCGGCTGGGGCACGAGTGTGGAAGAGTCCCAGCAGATCATCGATCGATACATCGAACTCGGCGGCAACTTCATCGATACCGCGAACTTCTACACCAGGAGCCACTCCGAGAAGATCATCGGCGACCACATCGGGCGCCACCCTGAACGGCGCGACCGCCTCGTCATCGCGACGAAGTTCAGCGGCAACTTGTATCCGGGTGACCCCAACGGCGGCGGCTCGGGTCGCAAATCGTTGATAAGCGCGTGCGAAAACTCCCTGCGGCGCCTGCAAACCGACTACATCGACCTCTACTGGCTGCACATGTGGGACGCGAGTACTCCCATCGAGGAGACGATGGCCGCACTCGACGACCTGGTTCGGGCCGGCAAGGTTCGCTATCTGGGTGTTTCGGACACCCCGGCGTGGAAGATCGCCGAGGCCAACCTCATCGCCCGCTTCCGCGGGTGGTCGAGCTTCGTCGGCCTGCAAGTCGAGTACTCGCTACTGGAACGCGCCATCGAACAGGAACTGGTTCCGATGGCCGGCGAATTCGGCCTCGGGATCACACCGTGGTCGCCCCTGAAAAGCGGCGTGCTCAGCGGCAAGTACACCCGACGGAATGCTGGCCAGCACACCGCGGATCGCGGCGCGCTCGTCGATAGTTTCCTCACCCAGGACACCTACGCGGTTATCGATGAACTCGAGATCATCGCCAAAGAGCATGAGACGAACGTTGCCAGCGTGGCGCTTGCCTGGGTCCGCGCACAGCCTGCCGTCTCATCGGTCATCATCGGGGCACGCCGGCTCTCACAGCTCGACGACAACGTCCGCGCAGTCGACGTCCACCTCACCCCCGATGAACTGGCCCGGCTCGACGCGCTCACCAAACCGACTTTCGGTTTTCCGCACAACATGCTGGAAATGGCCCCGGGAATCATCCAGGGCGGGACAACGGTTAACGGTGTCTCCGCGTCGACCTCCGAGTACGTGATGCCCGAAGGCGGGCGGCCGTACTGAAGCTAGTCGCGCTGGCCGCCTGAGTGCATCTTCAGCGCGCCTTCGACATTGGCCTTCTTGTCCTCGCCGGCGCCCTTGGCCGCGGCCTTCTTCCGCTTGGCCACGACGGTGTCGACGGCGCCGTTGAGCGCCGAACCCAGCGGGAAGCCGAGGTAGTGGGTGAGGAAGACGGCCATCTCCTTGAGTTCGGTCTCGCTGAGTTCCTCGTTGAGCAGCGCGGCGTTGATTTGGATCTCGGCGAGGTCGCGATTTCCGACGGCCGTGACCGCCGTCAGCGTCATGATGCGCTTGTCGCGCATCGACAATCCCGGTCGGGTCCAGATGCTGCCGAATAGATGATCAACGGTGAGGTCGAAGTACGCGTCGCCCTCGATGTTGGGCATCTCCCAGCCGTAGACCTCGTTCATTTTCTCGAGGCCCTTGCGCCGCAGCTCGTCCATTTACGTCTCTTTCTCTGTATGGGGCACGCCGAGGCCAGCCGCCAGCCGCTCGTATGCCAACTGCGCCAGCGGCAACTCGACCGATACGGCCTCGCCCAAAGCCAGCGCCAGGCCCAGGTCCTTCTCCCCCAGGCCACGTGTGTGCAGAAACGGCTGGTAGAGGAAGTTCTCTGGCTCAAGGTCTTCCATGTTCTCGCGCACCATGATCGCCCCTGGGCCGCTCGTCAGGGCGTCGGTGTGACGCACCACCCTGCCGAGTGCCTGCAGATCCAGCCCGGCCGCCTCGGCCAGCTTCATGGCTTCGCACGCCGCGGCATACGAGGTGAACGTCAACATGTTGCGGGCCAGCTTCATTCGGGTACCGGCACCCGGTTCACCGGCATGGATGACCACCGACGCCCAGTGTTTGAATGCCGGTTTGATCCGCTCGTACACCTCGCGGTCGGCGCCCACCATCGTGGCGAGTTCGCCCTTCGCGGCGGCCGCCGCGCCACCGCTGACCGGCGCGTCGACAACATGGATGCCCTGCTGTTTGAGTTCGCCGGCGAGTTCGACAGCGGTGGTATCGCTGATGGTCGAGTGGATCGCGATGACCGTTCCCGGCTTGGCGCTGCCAGCCAGCTCGCCGACGACCTCACGCACCTGCGCATCGTCCAAGACGGTGACATGAATGATGTCGGCGCCGGCAACGTCGGCCACGCTGTCGGCCAGGCTGGCGCCCTTCTCGGCAAGCGGCGTCATCGCCTCGGTGCGAATGTCGTAAACCGTTACCCCGCCAGGCCATTCGGTCATCTTCGTGGCCATCGGCGCGCCCATGTTGCCCAGTCCGATGTAGCCCAGTTTCAGTTGCCGGTCACTCATGATCGGATCACCTGCCCGCCGTCGACGTTGAAGATCTGCCCGGTGATCCACGATGCCTCATCGGACAACAGGAATAGGCACATTCCGACCAGATCCTCAGGGGTTCCCATGCGCGACAACGGAAGACCCTTGACGATGTCGTCGACAATCTCTTTGGGCGTGGTGGTCCGATTCGCCTCGGTGTCAATGGGTCCGGGCGCTATCGCATTGATCCGGATGTTCTGGCCACCCAGTTCGCGGGAGAGCTGCTGGGTCAGTCCGTTGATACCGACCTTGGCCAGGCCGTAGAAGTTGGCGTACAGCCACGCCGCGGTGGACGACTGGTTCACGATCGCGCCGCCGCCGCGCTTGGCCATCTTCTTGTACACCGCGCGGGTGCACCACAATGCGCCGTCGAGGTTGACGCTCATGAATTTCTTGTAGTACTCGGGGTCGACGGTGACCAGGAAGTCCAGCTTCATGCCGCCGAAGATCGCGGCGTTGTTCACCAGGTAGTCGATGCCGCCGAACTCGGACAGCGTGCGATCGGCCATCGCCTTCGCCGACGCAGGGTCGGACACGTCGACCGGAACGGACAGGGCCGTGCCACCGTCCGCAACGATCTGCTTGGCCACTCCCTCGGCCGCCTCCGCATTGATATCGGCCACCACGACCGCCGCGCCCTCGCGGGCCAGGGCCTCGGCGTAGGCCTGGCCGATACCACCACCGGATCCGGTCACGATGGCGACCTTGTTTTCGAATCTCACGCTTTTGGGCTCCTCTAGTTGACCGCTGTCGCAATGGTTTTGGTTTCCAAGTACTCCTCAAAACCGGCCAGACCCATTTCGCGACCGTTTCCGGACTGCTTGTAGCCGCCGAACGGCGCGTCGGCTGAGTACCAGACGCCACCGTTGACATTGATCGTGCCCGCCCGGACCCGCGCGGCAATCCGCGCCGCCCTGTCCGGGTCGGCGCCAAATACGGTGCCCGACAAGCCGTACAGCGAGTCGTTGGCAAGGCGAACGGCGTCATCGTCGCCGTCGTGCGGAATCACCGTCAAGACCGGGCCGAAGATTTCCTCGCGGGCGCAGCGGGCGTCGTTGCCCAGCCCCGCGATCACCGTGGGCTCGATGAAGAAACCGACGTCACGGTCGGCCGGCCGGCCTCCTCCGCACGCGAACGTCCCGCCCTCAGCGATCGCCGAGTCGAGATAACCCTGCACCCGATCGCGCTGACGGGCCGAAATCAGTGGCCCGCAAATGGTTCCGGGGTCGGTGGGGTCACCGGCCTTGATCCCGCCGACCGTCGCGGCCGCGATGGCGACGGCCTCGTCATAGCGGGCCCGTGGCACCACCAGCCGGGTCGTGATCGCGCATCCCTGCCCGGCGTGCATGCAGACCGAGAATCCCGCCACGCCCACCGCACCGGCCAAGTCGGCGTCGTCGAGCACGATGAACGCCGACTTGCCGCCGAGCTCCAAGAACACTTTCTTAATGGTCGCGGCCCCGTCGGCCATCACGCTGCGGCCGGTGGCCGTCGACCCGGTGAACGACACCATGTCCACCCGAGGGTCTTTGGCCAACAACGCGCCTACACCGTGATCACTCGACGTGACGATGTTGATCACCCCGGGCGGAAAATCGGTGTGCTCGGTAATGAGTTCCCCGAGCACCGCGGCGCACCAGGGTGTGTCGGGCGCGGGCTTCAAGACGACGGTGTTGCCCGCGGCCAGCGCGGGTCCGATCTTCGCCAGATTGATCTGGTGCGGAAAGTTCCACGGGGTGATGGCGCCGACGACACCGACGGCCTCGCGGACGATCGTGCGCCGAGTGGGGATGCCCATCGGCGAGGCCTCGCCGAGATCCTGTGTGTATTCGTACGATTCGGCCGTGTCTGCCGCGAAAGCCAGATCGTTGACCGGGACTTCGAGCTGAGCTATTGCGGTGAGCATCCGCGGCGCGCCGACTTCGGCGATGGTCAACTCCCGTAGTTCTTCGAGGTGCTGCTGCATCGCCTCGCGCAGCTGGCGGACACACCGCACCCGCAGTTCGGTGTTGCGCGGCCAGTCTGTCTCGTAGAAGGCCCGCCGCGCCGCCTCGATGGCACGACCCATGTCCTCGGTGTCGGCATCGGCCGCGACACCGAGGACTTCCTCGGTGGCCGGGTTGACCGTGGGAAAGGTGCCCCCGCTGCCGATGGTCAGCTTGCCGTCGATAAGCAGAGCGCTAACGCCGTCGGCCAGCAATGCCATCTTCGCCTCCGCGCCTCGTAAAAATAGACACTTGTCCGGTTCGATTAGGTCGAACCATAGTCGCCAAGTCCGGCAAAGTGCAAGGGCGGGTCATCGCTGGAAGCAGAAACCAGCTGGAAAATGCAAGTTTTGCAGCTATTTCGCAAACCGGACTTGCTTCGGGTCGTGGCTATCGGATAGCTTGGACAGGTGTCCAGCGATCCAGTGGTCGCGATCACTTCCAGGACCGGCCCTCCGGCCGGGGAGGTGCAACGCAACCGTCGCCAGGAAGAGACGTTCCGCAAGGTGCTCGCCGCAGGCGTCGAGGTCCTGCGGGAGAAGTCCTATGCCGACCTGACCGTTCGCGCGGTGGCCGCTCGCGCCAAGGTGGCCCCGGCAACCGCCTACACCTACTTCTCGTCGAAAAACCACCTGATCGCCGAGGTCTATTTGGATCTGGTGCGACGAGTCCCCTATTTCACCGACGTCAACGAGCCGATGCCGACCCGGGTGGACAAGGCCTTGCGTCACCTGGCGCTGGTTGTCGCCGACGAACCCGAGGTCGCCGCGGCGTGCACCGCGGCGTTGCTCGGCGGCGGCGGCGACCCGGCGGTGCGGTCCGCGCGCGACCGGATCGGCGCGGAAATCCACCGCCGCATCACCTCGGCGATCGGGCCCGACGCGGATCCCCGCGCAGTGTCCGTACTCGAAATGGCGTTCTTCGGCGCGCTGGTCAACGCCGCCAGCGGGGCGTACAGCTATCACCAGATCGCCGAGCACCTCGGCTACGCGGCCGGCCTTATTTTGACAACCAGGGAAAGTTGATGACCCTTCAGATCGACAAGCCGCTGCTGGATCCGTACGACTACGACTTCCACGAGGATCCCTACCCGTATTACCAACGGCTGCGATACGAGGCGCCGCTGTATCGCAATGAGGAGCTGGGTTTTTGGGCCCTGTCTCGGCATGCCGACGTGCATCAGGGCTTCCGCAATAGCACCACGCTGTCCAACCGCTTCGGCGTCTCGTTGGACCCCGCGTCCAGGGGCCCGCACGCCTCCAAGACCATGTCGTTTCTGGCGATGGACGATCCGGCGCACCTGCGGCTGCGGACTCTGGTGTCGAAAGGCTTCACGCCCAGGCGAATTCGTGAGCTCGAGCCGCGGGTAACTGAGATTGCCAAGCAGCACCTCGACACCATGCTGGAGAAGGCGACGTCGGGAACGGTCGACTACGTCGACGAGTTCGCCGGAAAGCTGCCGATGGACGTCATCTCCGAGCTGATGGGAGTCCCCGATCCGGATCGGGCGCGGGTGCGCGCCTGGGCCGACGGCGTCATGCACCGCGACGAAGGCGTCAGCGATGTCCCGGCTTCGGCCATCGAAGCGTCGCTCAACCTGATCGTCTACTACCAGGAGATGGTCGCCGAGCGTCGCAAGAAGCCGACCGACGACCTGACGACGGCACTGCTGGAGGCCGAGATCGACGGCGACCGGCTCACCGACGACGAAATCCTCGGGTTCATGTTCCTGATGGTCATCGCCGGCAACGAGACCACCACCAAACTCCTTGCCAACGCGGCATTCTGGGGCCATCGAAATCCGGACCAGCTGACCCCCGTTTACGACGATTTGTCGAAGGTGCCGCTGTGGGTGGAGGAAACCCTGCGCTACGACACCTCCAGTCAAATCCTGGCCCGCACGGTGTCCGGCGAGCTCACCCTCTACGGCACCACGATCCCCGACGGCGACGTACTATTGCTGCTGCCCGGTTCGGGGCACCGCGACGAGCGGGTCTTCGACAACCCCGACGACTATGTGATCGGGCGCGACATCGGTTCCAAGTTACTGAGTTTCGGCAGCGGCGCGCACTTCTGCCTGGGTGCGCACCTGGCCAGAATGGAAGCTCGGGTGGCGCTCACCGAATTGTTCAGACGAATCCGCGGATATCAGGTCGACGAGGCCAACGCCGTCCGCGTCCATTCCAGCAATGTCCGCGGGTTCGCCCACTTACCCATGGCCGTGGAGGTCTCGTAAATGCCACGCTTCGAACCACATCCGGCCCGTCGGCCCGCGATTGTTGCCGGTGCATCCTCGGGTATCGGAGCGGCCACCGCCGTCGAGATGGCCGCCCACGGATTCCCGGTGGCGTTGGGCGCGCGGCGCGTCGAGAAATGTCAGGAGATCGTCGAGAAGATCCGCGCCGACGGGGGCGAGGCGATCGCGTTGCCGCTCGACGTCACCGACGCCGAGTCGGTCAAGGGATTCGTTCACCAGGCCACCGTGCAGCTGGGCGACATCGAGGTTCTGGTCACCGGCGCCGGCGACACCTATTTTGGGCGACTGCACGAAATCGACACCGCCACTTTCGAATCGCAGATCCAGATTCACCTGATCGGGGCCAACCGGTTGGCCACCGCCGTGCTTCCCGGCATGGTCGAGCGGCAACGCGGCGACCTGATCTTCGTGGGTTCGGATGTTGCGCTGCGGCAGCGACCGCACATGGGCGCCTACGGCGCGGCGAAGGCCGCGCTGGTCGCGATGGTGACCAACCTGCAGATGGAACTCGAGGGCACCGGCGTGCGGGCTTCGATCGTGCATCCCGGCCCGACCAAGACCGCGATGGGCTGGAGCCTGCCCGCCGAATCGATTGGGCCGGCGCTAGAAGACTGGGCCAAATGGGGGCAGGCGCGCCACGACTACTTCCTGCGGCCAGGCGACCTCGCCCGGGCGATTGCGTTCGTCGCCGAAACACCAAGGGGCGGTTTCGTGGTCACCATGGAACTTCAGCCGGAGGCGCCCTTGGCCGACAACAAGGACCGCCAGAAACTCGCACTCGGTGAAGAGGGGATGCCCGGACATGGTTGATGCAACTACGGCGAAGACAGCCATCGTGCCCCGGGTTTCCGGCGGCGAAGAAGAGCACGGTCATCTCGAGGAGTTCCGGACCGATCCGATCGGCCTGATGCAGCGCACCCGAGACGAGTGTGGCGACGTGGGCTGGTTCCAGTTGGCCGACAAACACGTCATCTTCCTGTCCGGCGCCGAAGCAAACGAGTTCTTCTTCCGTTCTGCCGACGAGGATCTCGACCAGGCCGAGGCTTATCCGTTCATGACGCCGATCTTCGGCAAGGGCGTGGTCTTCGACGCCAGCCCCGAGCGCCGCGCCGAGATGTTGCACAACACCGCGTTGCGGGGCGAGCACATGAAGGGTCACGCGGCGACGATCGAGAACGAAGTCCGCAAGATGATCGCCGATTGGGGCGACGAGGGCGAGATCGAATTGCTCGACTTCTTCGCCGAGTTGACCATCTACACCTCGACCGCTTGCCTGATCGGGCTGAAGTTCCGCGAGCAGTTGGATTCCCGGTTCGCCCACTACTACCACGAGTTGGAGCGCGGCACAGACCCGTTGTGCTACGTCGACGCCTACCTGCCGATTGAAAGCTTCCAGCGCCGCGACCAGGCCCGCATAGGTCTGGTGGCGCTGGTGCAGGAAATCATGAATCAGCGGATCGCGAACCCGCCCAAGGACAAGAGCGACCGCGACATGCTCGACGTGCTGGTGTCGATCAAGGACGAGGAGGGCAATCCCCGCTTCACCGCCGACGAGATCACCGGCATGTTCATCTCGTTGATGTTCGCCGGGCACCACACCAGTTCGGGCACCTCGTCGTGGACGTTGATCGAGCTGATTCGCCACTCCGACGCTTACGCGCAGGTAGTCAAGGAACTCGACGACCTGTACGCCGATGGGCAGGAGGTGAGTTTCCATGCGCTGCGCCAGATTCCGAAGCTGGACAATGTGCTCAAGGAGACGTTGCGCCTACATCCCCCGCTGATCATCCTGATGCGGGTGGCCAAGGGCGAATTCGAGGTCGAGGGCTACCCGATTCACGAAGGTGACTTCGTCGCGGCGTCGCCGGCGATCTCCAACCGGATCCTCGAAGACTTTCCCGAACCCAACTCGTTCAACCCGGACCGCTACAACAAGCCGGAGCAGGCCGACATCGCCAATCGGTGGACGTGGATTCCCTTCGGCGCCGGCCGGCACCGCTGCGTCGGAGCCGCGTTCGCACAGATGCAGATCAAAGCGATCTTCTCGGTGCTATTGCGCGAGTACGAGTTCGAGATGGCGCAGCCCGCGGACAGCTACCGCAACGACCACTCCAAGATGGTGGTGCAGCTGGCCTCGCCCGCGAAGGTGCGCTACCGCCGCCGCACCGAGAGCTGATCATGGGATACCGGGTCGGCGCCGACTTGGATTTGTGCCAAGGCCATGCCATGTGCGAGCTGGAGGCACCGGACTACTTCCGGGTACCCAAACGGGGCAAGGTCGAGATCGTCGACGCTGAACCACCGGAGGATGCCCGCGAGGAGATCGAACGGGCGGTCGAAATGTGCCCAACCCGAGCGTTATTCATCGAAGAAGATAAGGGAGACTGATAATGGCGTCACACCCGCGTGAGCAACTCGAGGCATGGGTCGACCGCTGGCTCCAGGCGAACAAGGACTGTGAGAAAGCGGGCGATTGGAAGCCGCTGGCGGACTTCTATGCGCCCGAGGCCACGTACGGCTGGAACATCGGTCCCAAGGAAGACGTGATGTGTGTCGGCGTCGACGAGATTCGTGACGTCGCGCTCGGCATGGAAATGGAAGGCCTGGAGAACTGGGTGTACGAGTACCAGAAGGTACTCATCGACGACAAGCAGGGCGAAATCGTCGGCTTCTGGAAGCAGATCGTCAACAAGACCGACGGAAGTCAGGACGAGATCTATGGCATCGGCGGCAGCTGGTTCCGTCTCAATGGCGACCAGCTCATCGAGTGGCAGCGTGACTTCTTCGACTTCGGTCATGTGGCGAAGATGTTCGCGTCCCTGATCGAATCGGGCGATCTGAGCATCGGCATGCAGAAACGGATCGAACGCAGCGTGGCCGGGGAGAAGTTGCCCGGCTACTACCCGCTGGGACAGGCTCCGGTACCCATCTGGTGATCTCCGGCCACGATGACGCTCCCCCCTTGTTTACAACACGGTGACGCACGTCATAATGGGCTGCGAATGAGAACACGTTCTAAATTGCCGTCCGGCCCAGGCCGGCCCCTTACACCGAGACACGGGTCAGGGCATGCTGATGGAGGTCTGCTATGAAAACAAAGGGCGCTCTGATCTGGGAGTTCAACCAGCCCTGGTCGATCGAGGAAATCGAGATCGGCGACCCGCAGAAGGATGAAGTCAAGATCCAGATGGAAGCGGCCGGAATGTGCCATTCCGACCACCACCTGGTGACCGGCGGCATCCCGATGGGCGGCTTCCCGGTTCTCGGCGGACACGAAGGCGCCGGCGTCGTCACCGAAGTGGGTCCTGGCGTTGAGGGCATCGCCCCGGGCGACCACGTGGTGCTGTCCTTCATCCCGTCCTGCGGCAGTTGTCCGACCTGTCAGTCGGGCATGCGCAACCTGTGCGACTTGGGGGCCGGGCTGCTCAACGGCGCAGCGGTTAGCGACGGAACGTTCCGGATTCAGGCCCGCGGCCAGAACGTGTTTCCGATGACGCTGCTGGGAACGTTCTCGCCGTACATGGTGGTGCACAAGAGTTCGGTGGTGAAGATCGATCCGTCGGTGCCGTTCGAAGTGGCGGCGCTGGTGGGTTGCGGCGTGACCACCGGCTACGGCTCGGCGGTTCGCACCGCTGACATCCGGCCGGGTCAGGACGTCGCCATTGTCGGCGTCGGCGGCGTGGGCATGGCCGCGCTGCAGGGCGCAGTCAATGCCGGCGCGCGCTACATCTTCGCGATCGACCCGGTCGAGTGGAAGCGCGACCAGGCCCTCAAGTTCGGCGCCACGCACGTGTACCCGGACGTCTTCGCCGCGATGGGCGGAATCATGGAGGTGACCTACGGTCTGATGGCCCACAAGGTGGTCGTTACGGTCGGCGAGCTACACGGCGCCGATGTGGAGAACTACCTGATCCTGACCCAGAAGGGCGGCACCTGCGTGCTGACCGCCATCGGCAGCCTGCTGGACAACAACGTCACCCTCAACCTGGCGATGCTGACCCTGATGCAGAAGAACCTGCAGGGCACCATCTTCGGTGGCGGCAACCCGCAGTACGACATCCCGCAGCTGTTGTCGATGTACAAAGTCGGCAAGCTCAACCTCGACGACATGATCACCCGTCAGTACAAGCTGGAGCAGATCAACGACGGCTACCAGGACATGCTGGACGGCAAGAACATTCGCGGCGTCATCCGCTACACCGACGCCGACCGGTAAATGCCATGTCCCAGGAAACCGTTCAGCAGTCCCCCGCACTGACCGCCTCACAGTCGTCATGGCGCTGTGTGCAGGCCCACGACCGGGAAGGCTGGCTGGCCCTGATGGCCGACGACGTCGTCGTCGAGGACCCGATCGGCAAGTCTGTTACCAACCCCGACGGCACCGGCGTGCGCGGCAAGGACGGGATGGCCGGCTTCTACGACACCAACATCGCCGCCAACCAGCTGACAATCACCTGCGAGGAGACCTTCCCGTCCAGTGACCCCAACGAGATCGCGCATATCTTGGTGCTGCAGAGCAAGTTTGACAACGGGATCACCAGCAAGGTCCGCGGTGTGTTCACATATAAGGTCAACGACGCCGGGCTGATCACGAATATGCGCGGCTACTGGAACCTCGACATGATGACATTCGGCACCGAGGAGTGAGCTCGCTGCTGGCCGACCGCGGCGCCGTCGTGGTCGGCGGGTCGCGCGGTATCGGTGCAGCCGTCGCGACCTTGTTGGCACGGCACGGCGCCGGCGTGGTGGTCAACGGCCGCGACGCAGACGCCGCCCGCACCACCGCCGAGGGAATCACCGCCGGCGGTGGGCGCGCGGTGGCGCATGCCGGCTCACCATCCGATCAGTCGGCAGCGGAATCGTTGGTGGACAGGTGTATTGACGAGTTCGGCGCCATCCACATTCTGGTGAACTGCGCCGGCATCGCCGAACCGCGAGGCTCGTCCATCCTCGACATCAGCCCGGCCCAGTTCGGCGAGCTGCTGGAGTCGCACCTGCATACGGTGTTCGCGACCTGCCGTGCGGCCGCCCCGAAGATGGTCGAGCAAGGCGGCGGCAGCATCGTCAACACCAGCTCGTTCGCGTTTCTCGGTGATTACGGCGGCAGCGGATACCCGGCCGGTAAGGGCGCGGTCAACAGTCTGACGCTGGCGATCGCCGCCGAGTTGAAGGGGTGCGGCGTGCGGGCCAATGTGGTGTGCCCGGGTGCCAGGACGCGGCTGTCCACCGGGCCGGACTACGAAGCCCAGATCATCGACTTGAACCGGCGTGGGCTGCTTGACGAAGTCTCGATGCAGGGATCGCTGGACGTAGCACCACCGGACTACGTCGCTCCCACCTATGTCTATCTGGCCAGCGATCTCGCCGAGCGGGTCACCGGCGAAATCTTCGTTGCGTCAGGCGGTTTCGTCGGGCGATACCCCCGAGCCACGCCGGCCTTGATCGGCTACCGAGACCATCACGACTCACCACCGTGGTCGGTGGCAGAGCTTTCCGGACTGATCGACGGCGCTGCCGGCTAGTTCTGGTGATGGAACACCAGGCTGACGTTCAGTGCCGTCTTGGCGCCCACCATGCCGAACATGTTTCCTTCCACGGCGAACTGTTTGCGTGCGATCGTCGTCCGTGCGGTCAATCGCACCTCGCCGCCGTCGAGCACCTCGACGTGGGCCTGAAGCGGCACTGGCGCGGTGATGCCCTTGGCGGTGAGATCGGCGTGCAGGCGCACGGTGTCAGCACCGGTGGCCTCACCGCCGCTGATCACGACAGTGATGTTCGGATACTTCTCGACATCGAAGAAGGCCGGCGACCGCAGATCTTCGTCGCGTTTCCCGAGTCCGGTGTGCACTGAGGCCGCCTTGACTTCGATTCGGCCGGATACCGTTCGAGCGTCTTGAATTTCCCCGCCGCCGCTGAACTCGGTGAAGTCGCCGCGGACCTTCATCGCGCCCCACATCGTCTTGTTCTCGAACCGGATGGACGAACGTTGCGGAACCACGTTCCAAACACCCACCGCCTCGGGACTGCTGAGAAATGTTGTGACAGTTAACATCTCGCCTCCATGCATGTCAGCGTGGGTTGGTCGCGCAGCGCCGCTGCCAACCCTCGGCATTCGCACCAGCTAACATTCGACGATAGTCCTCGCCGCCTGTCCGTAACAGCGAAGTGCGGGACTCATATGCTGGAGCCCATGTCGCGCGTCCGCGACGATGCAGAGCCAAGCGATGAGGAGGAGCGGCGCCCGTGACCACCGTCTTCACCAAGATCATCAACCGGGAACTGCCGGGCCGGTTCGTGTACGAGGACGACGAGGTCGTCGCTTTCTTGACTATCCAGCCGATGACCCAGGGCCACACACTGGTCGTCCCGCGAGCTGAGCTCGATCAATGGCAAGACGTCGACCCAGCGGTGCTCGGCCGGGTGATGTCGGTGGCCCAGCTGATCGGCAGGGCCGTGTGCCGGGCGTTCGACGCCGAGCGCGCCGGCGTGATCATCGCCGGGCTCGAGGTTCCCCACCTGCACGTCCACGTCTTTCCGACCCGCAGCCTGAGCGATTTCGGCTTCGCCAATGTCGATAACAACCCATCTCCGGCATCCTTGGACGAGGCGCAAGCCAAGATCAAGGCTGCCCTCGCCGAGCTGGCCTGAGCCCCGAGGGGTGGGTTACCCTTACTGATTGAATTGACCGGAAAAGGTCTTCCGAGCCGATGTCGCCCATTCATCCATCTTCTTCGCGGTAATGTCGAATGAAGACCTATACGAGGCCAACAGTAGCGACAGCGCGATAAGATACAAAACTGCCATTATCGACGCGAGCATTTGGCAATCCCGGTTTACGGCGATGGGGACGACAATACTTGCAACCGTAAGAGACAGAACGATCGCCAACATTCCTCCGTACGTGATAACGCTGGCGGCGGCCATCCCAAACCTTCGCTCTTTCAACAGGATCGGCAGTTCTACTACGAGTCTGCCACTGGTATGCCCGATCCAAAGCCTGGTGGGATTTTCGATACTAGGGATCAGATCTAGAAGCCGCTGTTCGAGGATGAAGATCACTTGATTGTGCGCCCAGATTCGACTGTTCAGCTGCGAATGCCACGCTACCACCAA
>Ga0209040_10000607_pt1 | contig 27816 bp, 28 predicted proteins | sample BogFormECP12_OM3_FD_188240 | JGI IMG/M metagenome (GOLD analysis project Ga0209040, IMG submission 188240) | Bog forest soil microbial communities from Calvert Island, British Columbia, Canada - ECP12_OM3 (SPAdes) (version 2) | ecosystem: Environmental > Aquatic > Freshwater > Wetlands > Bog ... | reverse complement strand
GGCTGCCTTTCCGGATCGGCTCAAGTCGTTCTAGCAAAACAACTTTTGCCTGATTCGGAGGCCCGATGCGCTACATAGTTTGAGAAATGCGGGCTAGATTCCATTCCGGGCTACTCGAGCACCCGGTGGCAGTTTGCGGTCGACATGATCTATCGCACGCTCAGGTGCGATCTGATCGCGGTGCACAAGTTCGTCCAATGCTGCGACGAAGAGTCGTTCTTGGAAGCGATCCGTTCTCAGAGCCCATATGGCAGTGCTGGGGGCGTCTTGTGGAACGGAACTCTGATCTACGGAACTGAGCGCCTCAGCAGGCTGATCGATGCCTATTTCACCTCAAGTGGGGAAAGCAATGACACGCTGAACCCGGCATTCATCGAGGCGCTGGAGCAGATCTTCGTTGAGAACGGGGTGCCTTGGTCTGACAAACCGCTGCTCCCGATCACGCCGGCGGGTACGGAGGCGCCCACCCCGCGCTGATCGAGACGCGCCAGCCGGCGCTCAAAGACAGTTATGACGAGTGGCTGGCGCGCGTCATCTGCTACGCCTTCGCGGTGTCCGTCTCGCCTTTCGTCAGCCAAGTGAACCGCGCGACGAGCGAGACGATGCGGCTTTGAGGCGACGCAGGAGGGGCTGTGCCGCTCAAGAACTGGGTCAAGAGCGCGCTCGACCAGATCATCCAGGTCTCAATGGGGCGAGCCGTCGCTCGAATTCGTCTCATGTCGGCGACGACGCGATCGACCCGCTTCAGCAGGCTCAGACGCTGCAAATCCTCGTCTCTTCCGGCATCAAAACGCGCGAGGAGGCGCGCGCCGAATTGGGGCTGGGCGGAGACATGGCGGGGGTGGGACTGAGGAAGTACAACCCGCACCACGACGAGCAGGGTCGGTTCGCGACGGCAGACAATGCGGCAGGCGCCGCCGTCGGCGATCCGGCGCGCAAGCCGCGCCCGAAGGGCGTGCAGGTCGCGAGCAACGATGCGGTGACGTCGGATGCGAGCGCGCCCACGTACGCTGGGCCAAAGGACAGACAAGGCGAAGCAAGTCGCCCAAGCCGGGCAGCCGATCGGCACGTCAAAGTACTCCGTCGACCTCCGAGCGGAAGAAGCGCTTTGGGGTGGCCACGCCGTGAGGGATCACGTCGGAAAAACATCAGCTGAGTTGATCGCGGAAACTGACAGTACTCGGGTTCAATACCAAGTTGAGGGAGTCGTTGTAACTAGACATACGGTGAAGAGCACTTATTCTTCGTGGGAGTCAGCGAACGATTTTGTCAATCGTCTCTTGCAGTCGAATACAGATAAGGTTGACTTGGTTGAGGAACCCTTCATGAAAATGCCCACCCCTCCGCCTGAGTTTTTTCGCTTTGGTTCCTGCTTTATCCAGGACGACGCTAGTTGGGGCGTCAACAATTTTCCCGAATGGGCGAAGCAGGCGATCGCTTTGATGCATTTTCCACCGACTGAGATCAATTCCCTCAAAGTACTTATCGACGAAATCCTTTCCTCGACCGACGATGCTTATATCGATCGGATGTGGAATTCGATGGGCGCGCCGATGCAGGTGTATGTGCGCGGGGAAGAGCCGGCGTCGACGCGCGGGTTAACGCGGGGATGGTTTAAGACAATACGCGAGCTCTTGGACACTGTGGAAGTCAAGAGCTTTGAAGACAAGAGATAGTACTCCCGCCTATCAGCAGATCCTGCACAGCGTTCCCGCGGCCGATTTTTACGCCGGCGAGCTCCTCTACCTGCCGCGCAACAAGCGGGCCCATAAGCTCTACGGCATGAGTCCGGTCGAGCAGATCGCGCTCACCGTCAATATTGCGCTGCGGCGCGACGCCGCGACCCTCGACTATTGCCGGACCGGCGCTTCGCCCGACGCCTTCGCCACCCTGCCGAAGGAATGGACGGCCGACCAGATCCGTTCATTCCCGGACTATTTCGACGCGCTCATGAGCGGCAACTCGGCGCGGCGGCGGATGGAGGAGTTTCTCTTGAGTTTCGTTTGGCGACGATGCGATCGACCCGCTCAGCAGGCACGAGACGCTGCAGATCCTTGTCTCGTCGGGCCTCAAGACGCACGCGGAACCGCTCGCCGCCAGAGACCGCATCGCAAATCATAGTCGGCAAGGTTCGAAAGCTCCAAACCCGCCGCTCGCGCCGCCGCCTGCTTAAGCCGCCGCTTCTTTTCGTTAGCCTCAAGGGGACCTTCCCATGCGCGCCGACCAGTTGCATGTCATTACCGCCATCTCCAATCCGATCCTATGGGCGAGCCGCATCCGGCTCTACGCCGACTTCGAACAGCTCATGCTGGATTCCGGCGTCCGGCTGACGACGGTCGAGTGCACGTATGGCGACCATGGCCCGCAGATCGGCGCGCACCCGCACGTCAATTACGTCCGGGTCAGGGCGACGGGCATCCACAAGGTCTGGATCAAGGAGTGCCTCTTGAATCTGGGCATCGCCGCGACTGCGGACGCGAAATACATCGCGACGATCGACGCCGACGTACAGTTCCGGAGCCGAGACTGGGCGCGCGACACGGTGCACGCCCTGCAGCACTACCATGTCATCCAGCCGTGGGCCCACGCCTACGATCTCGGCCCCAACGGCGAGCACATCAACGTCGACCGCTCCTTTTGCAGCCTCAACTACCAGAATGGGGCGGCGGCCATCCACCAGGGCGTCAACGCCAAGCACAAGGCGTGCTACCCATACGCGCATACCGGCTACGCCTGGGCCTACACCCGCCAGGCGCTAGAATGGGCGGGCGGCCTGATCGAGACGGCGGCGCTCGGCTCCGCCGATCACCACATGGCGCTCGCGCTCATCGGCAAGGTCAAGGACAGCATCCCCCGCAATATGACCGAAGGCTATCAAGCGCCCCTCTACCAGTGGCAGCGGCGGATGCACCATCACCTCCAGGGCCATATCGGCTACCTGCCGGGATCGATCGAGCACTTCTGGCACGGGCCCAAAGTTCTCCGCGGCTACAACTCGCGCTGGGAAATCCTGGCGCGCAACCAATTTGACCCCTCGACCGACCTGAAGCGCAACACCTGGGGCGTCATTGAACTCGCCGGCAACAAGCCACAACTCAGCCACGACATCGACGCCTACTTCCGGTCCCGCAACGAAGACGCGAACTGCATGAATTGACGCGCCGGCGGGAGTCTGAAAAAGGGCCGATCCATATCGGAGTCCCGCAGAATACCTGGCAGAGAACAAAAAGCGAACATTTTCTTGACCGCTTACGCCGGTCGTGGCATCATCTGGCACAATGGAGATAGTGGGCGGCCGAAGGGGCAGGCCCTCTCTCCGACAGTTTTTTGGACGCCCGCGAGCGCCTAGATTCGCAAGTCGTCGTCATGGCGATGAGTACAGCGAGACGGATCGCGCGCTACTGTGCGCATCAGTAGCGAACCGCAAATTCGTCTATCGATCGAGTTCCGGCGCCGTATCCGGCCATTTCGCAACTTGATGATAGGCGCCGGCGAGCGCGGTCACCTTTAAGGAGGCCGGAAAAGCCTCCGTTTTAAACGCTCGCTCAAACGAAAGACCCAACCCGTTAATCCCAGCAATGACGATGTAGGTATTAGTTGCTCCATCTACATCGCCCTTGAGAACATGAACTGTCTCCAGCCGACCAAATCTATCTACACGAGTATTGACAACCTCTGCTAACTTATTCTCAAGTATATCGTCGAGGGCAGTTTCGTCACCTTCTGCAACATCGACCTGGAATACCGAAATCATGAGATCCTCCTTCGACGATAAGTTGCGCATATTCGGCATCGTCGGACTTAGAAGCGAGGCGACCCAAGCCAACCGTCTTCGGACTGCAACAAATCTATCCCCCGGCGGCGGGCTTGCGCGTCGCGCGCAAGGGCAAGCAGAAAGCGAGTCCTTTCCTATTCGTCATTGTTGAGCGAAGAACAAAAAGCGAACTTTTTCTTGACCGCTTACGCCGGTCGTGGCATCATCTGACACAATGGAGATAGGGCCGGCAAGAGACCCGCCCCTCCTCCTCTCTCCGACAGTTTCACCTTTGAAGCGCCAGCGCCTTTTCCGGGCGCTTTCGGCGCGCCCTCTTCACGGAGCCGAGATGTCCTCTCTCGACATGTTCCTGCCGCTCGCGAAGGTCGATCTCGACCGACGGCTCGTCACCGGGATCGCGACGGCGGAGACGCCGGACCGCGCCGGAGAAATCTGCGACTACGGGTCGAGCAAGCCCTATTTCGAGAAATGGTCGTCGGAGACGGTCGCGGCGAGCGGCGGCAAGTCGATGGGCGCGGTGCGCGCCATGCATGGCAAAGTCGCCGCCGGCAAGCTCACCGACATAGCCTTCGACGACGATGCGAAGCGCGTGGTCGTCTCCGCCAAGATCGTCGACGACGACGAATGGCTGAAGGTCCAGGAGGGCGTCTACACCGGCTTTTCCCAGGGCGGCCGCTACGTGAAGCGCTGGCCCGACCCCGAGACGGGCCTCATCCGCTACACCGCCGAGCCACAGGAAATCTCCCTTGTCGATCTGCCTTGCCTGCCCGAGGCGACCTTCGAGGTCGTGAAGGACGGGGTCGTCCAGAAGCGCGCCTTCGCCTCCGCCGAGCGTAAGAGGGACGCGAGGAGCGGCGCCGCCATGCCCGATGGCTCCTATCCGATCAAGTCAGCGAAGGACGTCGAGAACGCGGTCAAAGACTATTACCGGAGCGGCGAGAAGCCGGACGTCAAGGCGCACATCGTTGCACGCGCCAAGGCGATCGGCGCGGAGAGCGCTCTGCCCGACGATTGGACGAACGAGTCCGAGAAATCGGCCCTTCCGGCCGTTGCGCCAAACGGGGCAATGGATGGTCCCGAGGCGCTCGCGAAGGCCGCGGCGGCGCTCGCCGAAGCCGCCGCGAAGCTCGAGCGGCTTGTCGAAGAGAGCGCGCGGCTGCGCAAGACGTTCGACGACGCCTCGCCCGCGCTCGCCGAGCTCGAGAAGCGGGTCGCCGCGCTCGAAGCCCAGCCGCTGCCGGCGAAGGCTGCGCTGCGCGCGGTCTCGAAGACTGCGGACGGCGAGCCGAACGTCCTCGGCGCGGACGAGGCGGTGCGATGGCTCGCCGCGCTGCCGGCGGAAGCGCGCGCGCTTGCGCTGACCAAGCTCAGCCTGGCCAACCCCCAGCGGCTCTAGACTCTCGCCCCTCTCCAACGGAGAGGCGGAGATCGCCTGGCGCCGCGGCGTCCGGCGGCGCGGCGGCCGATCCATCCAAAGCGGGCCATCGCCTTGCTCACGGCGGCGATCGGCCGGCCGCTCGAGGATGGCGGCCGCCGCGCGAAAAACTCTCAACCAAGGACGCCTAAATGGCCCTAAACTATCTCGCCCCGGCGCCCTACGCGTCGTTCGTCACGCGCAACGGCAACTTCCAGGCAGACGGCAATGGACTCATCTCCAACGTCGTCATGGGAATGCAGGCGCTCGACCTTCTCCAGTCCGGCTGCGTGCCGCTGGCCTTCAATCCGTTCGCCAACTTCCGCAACTTGATCGACGGCGGCGACTTCTCGATCAACCCGTTCCAGCGCAACATTCCGGGCCTCGCCTCGGGCGGCGTGATCGCAACGCCCATCGCCGCGACGCCTACTTATTTCGCGGACCGCTTCTTCGCCGCCGGCGCGGCCTCGTCGGCAATCCTTATGGCGGCTGTCGCGGATGCAAGCGTCCCGGGCTTCGCGCAGAGTCTCAAGGTCTCACGCCAGGCGGGGAACTCCAACACGGCGCCAATCAGATTCGGCCAAGTCATTGAGACGTTTGACGCGCTGCGTTGCCAGGGCCAGACGGTCACGCTGTCGCTCTGGGCGCGTTCGGGCGCCAGCTATTCCGGCGGCCCGGTTTCGATGCAGGTCGTCGCGGGTGCCGGCACGAATCAGAGCGCCCCGAGTCTTATCGCCGGGACCTGGACGTCGCAGTCCTCGGTCGTCAGCGCCCAACAGGCGCTGACACCGGCCATGACCCGTTGCCAGTTTACTGGCGTCGTTCCCGCCAACGCCTCGCAGCTCGCGATCCTGCTCTCGTACACGCCAAGCGGACCTGCGGGCGCGGACGATTCGATCACGATCAACGGCGTTCAGCTCGAGATCGGACCGAGCGCTTCGCCCTTCGAACGCATCGACGCGCAGGTCGTGCTCGAAATCTGCCAACGCTACGCCTGGGCGATCCCCGAGCCCGGCGCAGGCGTTGTCGTCGGCGCGGGCATGAACACGGGCGCCTCGTCGCAGCTCTTCTACATGGCGACGCCAGCGCAGTTCTTCCGCGCCCCGACGGTGACGGTGGCGGCCGGCTCGTTCAAGACGAACCAGGTTGGCGGCGCTGTCGCGACCACAATCGCGGCCGGCGGCACGCATACGCCGAACGCTGTCTCAATCATCGGCAACTCGACCGGAACCGCCGGGCAGGCGACCTTGCTGCAAGGCGGCGTCGGCGCGGGCTGGATTCTTGCGAACGCGGATTTCTAGCAAGGACTGCCGCCCAAAACCGTAGCGCACCTCAAGCTCGATTGCAGCGCGCTTCGCGAAGCGTGGAAGCCATGCGCGTTCTCGTCCTCCCGTCCGCGCATGGCTCCGACTAAACCCTGACAGGAAAAGCCCATGAACATTGCCCAGACCACGCAAGACACGCTTGGCCTCATGAAGGAATCGCTGGCAAAGAACGTCACGATCTCGACCGGCCTCTCCGCCTACGACTTGCAGGCGCCGGCGAAGAACCTCTATCCGACCGTCACGCCGCTCAGGAACTCGCTGCCGCGCGTCGCCCGTCTCAATCCCGGCGACGCGGCGCGCTGGCGCACCATCACCTCGCTCGTGGGCTCGGGTTTTGACGCGATGGGCTGGGTGCCGGAAGGGCAGCGCTCCGCCAGCATGTCCTATGCGGCGAGCTTTGTGCAGGCGCCCTACATCACGCTCGGCGAGGAAGACACGGTGACGTTCGAAGCGGAAGCGGCGGCGCAGGGCTACGAGGACATCAACGCCACCGCCACGCTGCGTCTTCTGCAGAAAACGATGCGCAAGGAAGAGATGGCGCTGCTCGGCGGCAACGTCTCGATCGCGCTTGGCGCGCCGGCGACGCCGACGCTGTCGGCGTCAAGCACGGGAGCCACCCTGCCGGCCGGCAACTATTCGGTCATCGTCGTTGCGCTAACCTTCGAAGGCTACCTCAATTCGAGCGTCGCGAACGGAGTCGCGACCAACAAGACAATCACCGGCAACGACGGCAACACCTACACGCTGAACGGCGGCGCATCGATTAAGTCGTCCAATGCGACCCAGGCGGTAGCATCCGGGCAGACTCTGTACGCGACGGTCCCCGTCGTCCCAGGCGCCGTCGCCTATGCCTGGTTCGTAGGCACGCCCGTCGGGAGTGAAACCCTCCAGGCGATCACGCTCATCAACAGCGCGGCCTTCTCAGGGCCGCTCGCATCGGGAACGCAGCCGGCCTCATCGGTCCCCTCGGGAACCGATTATTCGCGTAACCAGAACCTCGCATTTGACGGCCTGCTGACTGCGGGCTTCAAGAACGGCTACGTGCAGACCCTCGCGACTGGGACCGCGGGCACGGGCACGTTCCTCACGGCCTCGGGACGCGGCTCGATCGTCGAGATCGACAACATGCTCATGCAAATGTGGAACGCCAATCGGCTGTCGCCGACAGTGATCTATGTTAACGCGCAGGAGCAGAAGAACATCACGGCGAAGTGCCTGACCAACTCATCGGGGCCGCTCTTACGCTATCCGGTCGACGCGAGCCAGGACAAACCTTACGAGTTCGCGGCCTCGGGCGTCGTCCGCTGGTACTATAATCCGCTGACCGGCATCGAAATCCCGGTCAACGTCCACCCCGATCTGCCGCCGGGCACGCTGCTCGCGTTCTGCGAGCGGCTGCCGGTTTGGTATCAATCGAACGAGACGCCGAACGTCGCGGAAGTACTGACGCGGCGCGACTATTATCGGGTCGATTGGCCGCTGCGCACCCGGCGCCGCGAGTACGGCGTCTACGCCGAGGAGACGCTCGCGGTCTATGCGCCGTTCGGCGTTGGCATCATCACCAACATCGGCAACGGCTGAGACGAACTCATCGCAGCGGCGCGCCTTGCTGGCGCGCCGCTCGTCTTTCGAACGACGCCACGCGAGCGAAGCATGTCGCCCTACGATCTGACCACACTCGCTGCACTGAAGTCGTGGCTTGGCCTGCCCGCGGGCGTCGGGCCGAACGACACGACGCTCGCTGCGCTCATCACCGCGGCGAGCCGCTCGATCTATGCGGCGCTGAGTCGTCCCGCGCTGCTGCCGCAGTCGTACAGCGAGATGCTCGACCTCGAGACGCGGCGGGTCTACCTCAGGCATTGGCCGGTGCTGCGGGTCACGTCCGTGACCTTGCGCGGCCTGACCGTGCCGCCCGACACCAACGCCGATCTCGAGGCGTCGCCCGGCTATGTCCTCGAGCCGGGCGATGCGGCGCCGCCCGGACGGCCGCAGGCGCTCGATCTCTTCGGCGAGCAATATCGGCCAGGCAGACAAAGCCTCGCGGTCATCTACACCGCCGGGTATGCGGTGCAAAACGAAGCGCAGTCGGTCCCGACGAGCTCGCCCTATCAGGTGAGCGCGCTCGCGCCCTACGGGGGCTGGGCGTCGGATCTCGGTGTTGCTTATGCCTCGACCGGCGTCGCGCTCACCCAGGTCGCCGCGTCGCCGTTGTCAGGCCAATACACAGTGAGCGGCGGCGTCTACACGCTCGCCGCCGCCGACGCCGGGCAGGCGGTTTTCATCTCCTACGGCTACGCGCCGCAAGACGTCGCGCAGGCGGCGCTGGAGCTTGCGTCGTATCGCTTCCGCTCCGCCGAGCGGATCGGACTCAACTCGAAGTCGATCGGCGGCCAGGAGACGATCTCGTACGATACGAGCGCGCTTCCCGCGCCGGTACTGGCGATGCTGCAGCCGTACAAGCGGGTTGCTGTCTGATGTTCGCGATTGAACTTAACGGCGTCGAAGAGACGAGCGCACGGCTCGACGGCCTCCCGGCCCGGCTTGCCTCGGCAATTTCGGCGAAGGCGATCGAGTTGGCCGCCGCGCTCGCCGATCGCGTGAAGACCGGCAAGCTTGCGGGCGGCGTCCTCAACGCGCAGTCCGGCGCGTTGCAGGCGTCGATCGTTGCCGACGTTGCGGCCGACCGCGACGGAATCGTCGCCTTGGTCGGCTCGACCGGCGACGTCAAGTATGCGGCGATCCAGGAATACGGCGGCAAAACCGCGGCGCACGAAATCTTGCCCGTGAAGGCGCAGGCGCTCGCCTTCGTGGCCGGCGGCGCGCTGCGCTTCGCACGCAAGGTGGAGCATCCCGGCTCGGTGATTCCGGAGCGGTCGTATTTGCGCTCAGCGCTCCAAGAGATGGGCGACGAGATCACGGCCGCGCTTACAGACGCGGCCTCGGAAGTTCTGGAGCGCGCATGAGCCGCGAAGCCGCTTTCTCGGCCCTCTTCGCCGCCGTCTCGGCCGCCTATCCCTGGGGGGTCGCGTCGCGGCGAATGAAGATCTGGAGCGAAGTTCCGGCCGCGCTGAGGCCGGCGCTGTTCCAGCTCGAGTCGGGGCCGGAAACGTATCAATGGGCGTCGCCGGCGACGCCAAAACGAACGCTCGAAGCGAAGCTCTTTCTCTATTTCGATGCACGCGACCCGACGACGCCGGGCGCGAGCCAGATCAACGCTGCGCTCGACGCCATCGACGCCGCGCTTGCGCCGTCCGGCCCGGACTTAAACCTCGGCCGCCAGACGCTCGGCGGCGCCGTCCACGACTGCAAGATCGCGGGCGTTCCGGTGCGCGACACCGGCGACCTCGACGGCGATGGGCTGGCGGTCGTCAGCGTGCGGCTGGTGGCGCCATAGCGCTCGTTCAACGGCGCGGTTCTGAGTTTTCTTCCCAACGGAGATCCCAGATGTTCGTATTCGGCTCGGGCGTGCTGATCGGCACGCCGGCACCAAGCCTAAGCTTCCCCAATCCGACGCCGATCAATTTCGGCCTCGTGCAGGAAACCTCGCTCAATATCGCGACGACGACCAAGGCGCTCTACGGGCAGTACAACTTCCCCGTCGCCATCGGCTCGGGCACGAAGAAGCTCACTGGCAAGGCGAAGATGGCGCGCATTTCCGGCCAGGCCATGGGCTCGCTGTTCTTCGGGCTCGCGCCGCTGGCGGGCACCACCATGACACAGTTTGGCGAGACCCCCGGCACAACGACTCCGACGAGCTACACAGTCGCCAACGCAACGCACTTTGTTGCAGATCAGGGCGTCGTTTATGCCAGTTCTGCCCTACCGCTGAAACAAGTCGCCTCCGGTCCGACGACGGGACAGTATTCTGTGAACGCATCAACCGGAACTTACACTTTCGCGGCAGGCGATTCCGGCAACCAAGTGCTCGTTTCCTACACCTACATCAACGCCTCGAGCGGCGAGAGCATCGCGGTCATTTCGCAGCTGATAGGTCCGTCGATCACCTTCTCCGCCAACCTCTTCGCGTCCGACCCCGGCACTGGCAAGCAGTTCTCGGTGCTGCTCTATAACTGCGTCGCCGAGAAGCTCTCGTTCGGCACCAAGGTCGAGGACTTCCTCATCCCCGAGCTCGACTTCCAGTGCTTCGCCAATTCGGCGGGCCAGGTCTGTCAGTTCAACTTCGGAGACGCCGCGTGAGCGACGAAACTTTCAGCGTCGCGCTCGGCGGCAAGAGCTGGGAGCTCCCCCATCTGCCCTTCCGCGCCATCAAGGCGATCCAGCCGGCGCTGTTCGACACCTATCTCGCGGCCGGCGGGACGTCGATGTCCACCGATAGCGTGGCGCGGCTCGCGGAAACCCATCTCGACCGTCTCGCCGAGGCGACGTGGCGAGCGATCGCGGTCGTCGAACCGGAGTTGTCTTTTGCCGAGTTTCTCGACCTCCCGTTCTCGGTCGGAGAGCTCATCCAGGCGTTCCCCGCGGTTGCTAAGGCTGCAGGACTGCGAACGACAGCGAACGCGACGCAGGAGGCGTCGCAAGAGCCGGAAAAGTCGATTTCGACGCCCTGATCGCGGGCGTCGTCGCGAATACCGGTTGGACGTGGGAGGAGGCGCTCGATCAGTTGACGGTCCCGCGCTACCTCGCGCTGCGCGCGGAGTGGCGGCGCAATCCGCCCGCCCATTGGCTCATCGCCTCTGCACTGAAATACCGGGCGCCGGACGATGCGAAGCCCGTGCGTCAACCGACGATCGGTGAACTGAAGGCGGCGTTCCCGGAGGGCAAGCTTTGACAGGGCATTCGACATGAGCGACGCCAACGTCTCCGTCAGCTTCAGCGCGTCAATCGCCGATTTTGTCTCCGGCGTCAGCGAAGCGAAAGACGCGCTGCAGGGCTTCTCGGCGCCGTTCGGCGAGATCAAGGCGAACCTCGCCTCGCTCGGCGCCGCGTCGTCGCAGGCCTTCAGCGCCGAGCGTCTGCAGCCGTATCGGGACGCGTTGAGCGCGACCCAGTCGCTCGAGCGGTCTTTCGCCGCCGAGCGCACGCAAGCCGCGGCGGCGCTGCGCGCCGGCGACGAGGCGGCCTATTCGGACGCGGTGCGGGCGGCGCAGCTAGCGACAACCGAAGAGATCCGGCTTCTGTCCGACGGACTGAAGCAGAAGCTCGCGGTCTACGCCGACGAGGCGCGTTCCTACGAGATCACGCAAAGCCAGCGAGCCGCGCTCGCGCAGCGGGCGATCGATGAGGAATACGCGGCCGAAGTCGCCGCGGTGCAGCGGCTCGCGGCGCTCGGCGAACAAACGCTCGCCGCCCGTCAGCGCCTCGACGACATGATGGTCGAGGCGACTCGCCGCCGCGAGGACGAGATCGCGCAGCTCGCCCGCTCGTCTCTGCAGCAGCAGGAGCGCGACTACCAGGCCTTCGAGAACACGATCGCGCAAGCGTTCAACTCGCAATTGCGGGGACTCCTCACCGGTACGGAGAATTGGGGGACCGCGTTCAAAAACATTCTCGTGGACCTGACCATTCGCTTTATCGAGTGGAGCGAGATGACGGTTTTGCGCCATGTCGCGGCCGAGGCGGCCAAGACCGCGGCGACCACAACCGGCGCCGCTGCTCGAACGGGCGCCGAGGAGGCGGGGGCGGCCGCGTCGATGGGCGCGCAGGCGGCGGCAATGATCCGCTCGATCCTGTCATCGGCCGCGGAGACGTTCGCAGGCGTCTTCGGATTTCTGGCGCCACTCATGGGTCCGCTGGCGGTCGGGCCGGCCGCAGCCGCTCAAGCGACCGTTGCCGGAATGGCGGGCGAAGTCGCCGCCGCCGACATCGGAATGTGGAACGCGCCGCAGGACATGCTGACGCTGATTCACCATAACGAGCTCATCATGCCGGCGGCGGAGGCCGGAGCATTCCGCACGTTGCTAGGCGACAGCGCTTCATCTGGCGGCGCAGGCGGGGCGGTGCATATTCACCCGACGACCAACTTCCACGTCTCCGCGCTCGACTCAGGCTCTGTGTCGCAGTGGATGAAGAGCAACAGCTCGGCGATGCTAAGAGCAGTGGATGAGGCGGTTCGTCACGGCGCGCGCCTCGGCCTGCGGCGACTCGGGGGATGAGGGCGTCATGGGTTTCATCGGCGGAGTTCATCTCCTGCCCGCAAGCGGGGAATTCACTTATGACACGATTCCACACACCGGAGCGCTCGTGGGCGCGCCGCAGGCGCCGCTGAACACCTTTTACGCCCCGGGCGGAACGAAGACGGACTATTCCTACGCGATCGACCAGCTGCAGGCCGCGCATCCGGAATGCACTACGGTGTCGCTCGTTTGCGCCTGGTTCGGGAACTCGACGGACGCTTCCACGTGCCAGATCTATCCGTCGACGAATTTCATCGGGGGCTCGTTCCAAACGTGGAGCGCCGGCGGCTACGTCGCTGACATATGGCAGGTTTCGGGGCTCACGCAGGCGTCGGCTGGACTTACCCCGTTGCCGGTCATTGGCGGGCGCGCTGTCTACGGCGGCACTCCGTCCGACCAGAGCATCGTCCGTTGCATCCGCGACCTCAAGGCGCGCGGCTTCAAGGTGATGTTCTATCCCTTCATCTTGATGACGGCGAACGGCTTCCCCTGGCGCGGGCGAATCACTTTCTCGCCGGACGTGAGCGCGGCGGCGACCAGTGCAGTAAACGCGTTCCTCGGGTCCGCGACCAGCAATCAGTTCACGTCTGATTCGACGAACCTCACTGTCGCCTATTCAGGAGCGCCGACGGACTACACGTTCCGGCGCATGATCCTGCACTACGCTTGGCTCTGCACCGTTGCGGGTGGCGTCGACCTCTTTCTGATCGGCTCCGAGTTGCGCGGGCTGGAGCCAATTCGGGGTCCCGCATGGACACCGGCTGGAACGACCGACGGCTTCGGCCACGCCGCTTGGGACTATCCCTTCGTCGACGGACTCAAGAAGCTTGCCAGCGACGTGCGAACAATCTTCAACGGACAGGGACTGACGAAGAGCGCAGTCTCGCCGTTCAACCTGATCTCCTATTCGGCCGACTGGTCGGATTGGATGGGCTTTCAGCACCCGGGCGCGAACGGCCAATGGCCGCATCTCGACGCGCTGTGGGCGGATCAGAACATCAATGTCGTCGGTCTCGACAATTACCTCCCGGTGTCGGATTGGACGACCGGCGACGGCGGCCTGGATGCGCAGAGCTGGCTTGCGCCGCGCCCCTCGGGCGCGTGGCCGCCGTCGCCCCCGGACAGGAACGGTCTCGGGCTCTCGGGGCCGCCGACGCCGTATTCGCTGGCTTACCTCAAAGGCAACATCGAGGGCGGCGAGAAATTCGACTGGTGGTACGGCGATGGCGTCAACAGAGGACCTAACCTCGATCCTAACGGATCGGACCTCATTGTCTCGCTGCCGGAAGGCGATCGTCTTTCGCAGAACCGATCGGCGTTCTATTCCAACCAGCAGTCGCTTGCCAACAAGCAATACCGCTGGTGGTGGAAAAACGCTCATCAGGCCGTCTACGATAACGGCGATGGGGAAGGCTGGGTCCCTCGAGGTCCCGCTACAGCCTGGACGCCGCAGTCGAAGCCTCTTGCTTTCATCGAATACGGCTATCCCGCGGTCGACAGGGGCACGAACCAGCCGAACGTGTTCTTCGACGCAAAGTCCACCGAGAGCGGGACACCCTATTGGTCGATCTGGAATCCCATTCCTGGAGGCGGATTAGCGCCCGAACGGGACGACACGATCGCCAATCTCGCGCTGCAGGCGATGTACGAATATTGGAACGCGGACGGACACAATGAAACGTCGGCCGCGGGCGTGCGGCTGATCGATTGGACGTTTTCGTGCGTCTGGAACTGGGACGCGCGGCCATTTCCCGTCTTCCCATTGCGGTCCGACATATGGGGCGATGCAGGCAATTGGCAGACCGGCGACTGGATCAACGGCCACGGCCCCACGTTGCCGCCACCCCCGCCGTCGCCGCCTCCGGATATCGGCTCGTTCCCGACGTTCCCGCCGCTCACCGCGCTCCGCTCGTCAATGCGGGTTTCGCCGCGATTCGATACGGAAGTGGCGGCGCGAATTTCAGGCAGGTCAAGCCGGCGGTCGCGCTATCTGTCGCCGCTCCTCGACTTCGAATTGAGCTTCGATGTTCTACGCTCGGACGCCGCGAAACTCGAGCTGCAACAGATCGCGGGGTTCTTTGCGCAAATGTACGGAGTGGCGACGCCGTTCTGGTTCGCGCCGCCGAACTTGTCGAACGCGACGGGGCAAGCGCTCGGGTCGGGTGACGGCGTGACGTTGGCGTTTCCGCTTGTGCTGTCGATCGGCGCTCAAACTCTTTCTGTAGCGCAGACGTCCGGCGTTTCTGCCGTCTATGCCAATGGCGTCGCGCAGCCAGGCGGGAACTGGACGGTTTCCGGCGCCTTTCCCGCGGCGATCGAGTTCGCCTCCGCTCCGGTTGCGGGGGCGCTCATTTCCGCCGACTTCGGCGCTCTTTGGCTCTGCCGCTTCGAGGACGACCTCGATCTTGAGGAATTCATGACGATGTTGTTCCGGCTTGGCGCGTTGCGATTGAAGGGAGTGCGGCCGTGAGCGCGCCTCCTTCGTTTCCGCGCCTCCCGGGCCAGGGCTGGAGCGTCCATAAGAAGCCGATGTTCTCGACCCTTGTCGCCTCGCATGTCTCAGGACGAGAGGTGCGCGACCCGCTCTACCAAAATCCGATTTGGCAGTTCGAAGTGACGTTCGACGGACTCGCTTCGGACTCGGCCTCCTATCCAGGCGCGGGCGCGCAATCGCTTCAGAGCCTGATGGGGCTTTATTTGCAGTGCCAGGGCCAGTACGGCACGTTCCTCTATACTGATCCGACCGACAACGCCGTCAGCAACCAGATCTTCGCGACCGGAGACGGCGCGACGACCACATTCACCTTCGCGCGAACGCTCGGCGGTTTCCTCGAGCCGGTCAGCTGGGTGACGAACGTCTCGCAGGTGACCTTGGCTGGCGTTGTGCAGTCCGCGGGATGGGCGCTTTCGACGCCCAACAGCCTTGTCTTCTCCGTTCCGCCAGCCAACGGCACGCTGATCGGGGCGTCTTTCGCCTATGCGTTTTTATGCCGCTTCGACGACGACGCCGTGGACTTCGAGCAGTTCATGCAGAACCTTTGGCGGGTGGATTCACTGAAATTTCGTTCAGTGAGGACGTCGTGAAGGCCGCATCCACCGCGCTCATCGCCCTCCTCAACACAGCCCGTTCGCAGCCCGACTCGCCCGTCGTCTTTGCGGAATGCTTCACTTTCACCCTGTCGACGGGCGTCGCCTACGCCTGGACCAACGCGGACTTTCCGATCAGCTACGGCGGCTTCACCTATTCGGCGAGCGGGCCGCTCGTGCAGGGCTTGAAATATCGAGCCTCCGTCGGCCTCGAGGTGGACAAGCAGCAGATCACGATCGCGGCGCGGCCGACCGATCTCATCAACGGCGCTCCGTTCCTCGTCGCCGTGCGCGACGGCGCCTTTGACGGCGCGAAGGTGCAACGCGACCGCGTTTTCTTGAATTCGCCGGGGGGCGCAGCGGTCGGTGGGGTGACCCTGTTCATGGGGCGCGTTTCGACGGTCGATCAGGTCGGCCGCACGATGGCGCAAGTCACGGTGGCGAGCGACCTCGTCATCCTTGACTATGAGATGCCGCGCAACCTGTTCTCGACGACTTGCGTCCACACCCTGTACGACTCCGGCTGCGGCGTCATCCGCGGCACTTATGCGGGCTCGGGGACGGCCGGCGCCGGGTCGAACCAAAGCACGATCGATTCCCCCGTGGCGCTCGCGATGCACGCGCAGGGCTCGCTTGTATTCTCAACCGGCCTCAACGCGAACGTGCGCGCGACCGTGAAGGCCGCTTATCCCGGCCAAGGCTTCGCACTCATGTATCCGCTGCCCTTCGCGCCCGCTGTCGGCGACGCCTTCACGGTCTACGCCGGGTGTGACCACACGCTTGCGACCTGCAAGGCGCGCTTCAATAACGTGGCGAACTTCCGGGGGTTCCCGTTCGTGCCGCCAGCGGAGACGGCGGTATAGCAAATGGCTATCCCCAGCGATGTCGGGATGAAGCAGGAGCGGGCAGCGGTCGTCGCCGCCGCGCGCGAATGGATCCGGACGCCATACCATCATGCCTCCGACATCAAGGGCGTCGGCGTCGATTGCGCCATGCTGCTTGTGCGCGTCTACATTGACCTGGGGCTTGTCGAGCCGTTCGATCCGCGCCCCTACCCGCGCGATTGGATGCTGCATCGCTCGGAGGAGCGATACCTTGGATTTCTGCTCGCGCGGTCTCGCGAGGTCAAGGAGCCCGGCGTAGGCGACGTCATCCTGTTCCGTTTCGGGCGCTGCTATGCGCACGGGGGGATTGTCTCTGTTCCCGCGCCGCTGACCATCATCCATGCGTTTCAGCCGTATGGGTTCGTCGTCGAGGAGCCGATCCTGCAAAATTCCAGCATCTACAGCCGAATAGGCACGGTGCGCTACGCGAGCTATTGGGCATGAGATGACATGGCGTTCTTTCGCAGCAACCGCAACAATCCAAAGCCGGACTACACAAGCCTACAGCTAAATACGGCCACCACGACTCTGCCCATCCCGATCCTGTGGGGGCGGCGAAAGATTGCTGGAAACGTCATCTGGTATCAGAATTTCCTGGCTTACCCCCAAAAGACGGGCGGAAAGGCCGGCGGCAAGGGTGGCGGCGGAACGATCACCGGCTATGACTATCGCGCGGACGTCATCATTGCGCTCTGCGAAGGACCGTGCGCGCCATTCCCGGGCGGCGTGGGGTTTGTTTGGCACGACCAGACGATATGCACGCTTGCCTATCTCGGCCTTGGCTATCAGCCGGGCGCGACGCCTCAGCCCGCTTTTTCGTGGCTGCCAGCAGCACAATCGCTTTCGTACCCGGGCACTACCCTTGTGGGTTGTCCGCAGTTCGACCTTGGCGAATCGGCCACGATCGGCAATCTCAATTTTGAGGTCTACGGGATATTCCAGGGCACGGGCGTCAATGGCATCGACGCCGACCCGGCGCTGGTCATCAACGATTTCCTAACCAACGCACAGTATGGCGCCGGCTTCGACCCGGCGAGCATCAGCGCGGCAAGTTTGTTCGGCTCGGGCGGCGACGGGAGCCTGCAGACCTATTGCAAGGCGATGGGGATCGCCTTCTCGCCAGTCCTGTCGTCGCAGGAGCAGGCGTCGAGCGTCCTCACGCGCTGGTTGAAAATCCTCAACTGCGCCGCCGTGTGGAGCGGAGGCCTTCTGAAGTTCATCCCCTACGGGGATTCGGCGATTGCGGCCGGCTCGATCACGACGCTGACCGAGCAGTTCTCGATCCCGACCCCGGTTCCGGTCAGCACGGGCAATGCCCTCAACGCTTATGTGACGGTCGCCGGCGCGGCGCAATTCGCCGCCGATGGCGGCGTCGTCTACGCCTCTACCGGGCTCCCACTCACGTTCACGAGCGGAGCCGTGAACGCGGCTGGCCTGTACGGGATGAGTCCGGCCGGGACTTACATCTTCGCGCCGCAAGACGAAGGCAAGCCGGTCATCATAACCTATACGCTGGCGGCGGAAACGTCATACGCGCCGAACTTGACCCCGGTTTATGCGCTCGGGGACAATGACTTCGTTGACGAGAAGGGAAACAAAGACCCGCTCCAGGTTGAGCGCGCGGACGTCTTCTCGTTGCCGACGATCCAGCGTGTGGAGGTTTGCAGCCGATCGAACCGCTACTCGCCGCAGCCGGTCGAGGCGCGCGACCAAAGCCAGATCGAGGTTTACGGGCCGCGCGTCGCCTCGGTCGTTCAGGCACACGAAATCTGCGACGAGCATTCGATCGGCCCGACCGTCGCGCAGATGATCTTGCAGCGCGATCTCTACGTCCGCACGAGATTCACGTTCAAGCTGTCGTGGGAGTTCTGCCTTCTCGACCCCATGGACATCGTCACGTTGACGGACGCCGGCCTGGGCCTATCGAACTATCCGGTTCGCGTGACCGGTATCGAGGAAGACGACAACGGACTTCTCGTTGTGACGGCGGAGGAGCTCGTCTTTGGCGTCTCGACGCCGGCGGCGAACCCTTCTGCGAGCGCCTCGAATTACACGCAAGATCAGGGCGTCTCGTCTGTCGCGGTCAACACGCCGCTCATTTATGAACCGCCGCCCGGACTCACCAACGGCGTCCAGCAAATCTGGCTAGGCGGCTCGCCGATCGCCTCAGGCACATCGCAGCAATGGGGCGGCGCCTATGTTTGGGTGTCCCTCGACAACAACAGCTTCTCGCAGATGGCGGTCATCGAGACACCGCTGCGGGAAGGATTCCTGACAGCTTCTCTGCCGGCCGCAACCGGATGGGATTCGACGAGCGCGCTGGCGGTCGACCTCACCGAGAGCGCCACGCTATTCCAGGGCTCGGGCAATCCGATGCTCGAAGGGACGGCGTCTCAGGCGGCCGCGCAGCAGGGCGCGACCCTTTCGCTCGTCGACGCCGAACTGTTGGCATACGAGAACGTATCGCAGACGTCGGCGAACCATTACAGCCTGACGGGGCTCGCGCGGGCGCTCGGGGGCGCGAACGGCGCGTCGCATTCGAGCGGCGCGCCGTTTGCCCGCCTCGACAGCGCGGTTGTCATGATCAACCTGCCCGCCAACTTCATCGGCAAGACGCTCTATTTCAAATTCCAGAGCTTCAACGCCTTCGGCGGCGGCGCGCAGGACATCTCGACATGCTCGGTCTACACCTACACGCCGACGGGCAATCCGAGTGGCGGAGGTGGCGGTGGCGGAGGGTCTGGATCGACGCACCCGATTGCCGCCCAGCTGGCGACCGGGTTCCCCCTCGATCTAGGCGCCGTGATCTCGGCCCCGTCGCTGGGCGATGATTTCGGGACGGTGACCGGGTCCGTCACGGGGTCGCTCGACCTTGGCGCGCTCACGGTCGTTGCTCACCCGATTATGGCGGCGATCATGGGCGGGACAACCCAGGACCTCAGCCTCATCACCGGTGCGGTCGCGGCTTCAGATGATTTCGGATCGGTTGTCGACGCGGTTGTCGACTCCTACAACCTTGGGACGGTTCCTTGAGCGAGCAACTCCAGCTTAGGCGCGGCACCGCCGCGCAGGTGGCGACCTTCACGGGCGCGGCCGGCGAGGTCGTGGTCGACACGTCAAACAATCGCCTCGTCGTCAATGACGGCACAACGATGGGCGGATGGCCGGCGCCGATTACGAATCGGGTGCCGGTAGCGGACGCCGCGCACACATGCGCGCAGACGGATCGCGTAGTCTCCTACACCTCGATCACGGCCGCGCATACGGTCACGCTGCCGGCGGTCGCGGCCTTCCCGGTCGGCGAGGTCTTGCGGGTGGTTGACGAGAGCGGAAGCTGTTCGAACGTCAACACGATTACGCTGGCGCGCGCAGGGTCGGACACGATCAACGGCGCAACCTCCGCCGTCATCAATATCGCCTATGGCGCTCTTGCCCTCGTATCCGACGGCAATTCGAAGTGGACCATCATTGGAGAGGTCATCGTTGTCTCGTCGCAGGTGCTCACGCAAGGCGCGAACGGCTCGAAGGTCACGCAATGGACCGTCGAGCAGCTCGTCAGCGGCCTTAGCGGCGCGACCGCGAGCGCGCCGACGACGATCCCCGCGGGCGCCATCATCGAGGCGGTCTCAGCGCGCGTGACGACGGCGATCACCGGCCCGACAAGCTGGACGCTGGGCTATAGCGGCAACGCCTCGATCTGGGGCTCGTCGCTCGGACCATCGGCCGGCACAACCAATGTCGGCGTTGCATCGCCGACGCCACTGTACGGCGCGACATCGATCGTTCTGACGGCGACCGGAGGATCTTTCACCGCCGGCGCCGTGCGGCTGTCTGCGATGTATCGCACCTTCACGCCGCCGACGTCTTAACCCCGAGGTCCAAAACCATGAAGCTATGCCCGAAGGCGCTCCTTGCGGGCGCGACCGCGCTCGCCTTGACGCTGCCCGCAGCCTCGCAAACGTATCGAGACGCCAGCGGCACCATCGTCACTGGGATGGTTCCGATTGAGCCCGGCGTTGGCCCGCTGTTCACCAACAGCAATCCGGGTGTGATCTCCGGCTCTTTCTCCGCCACTCTCTCCGGCTTTCAGCCGACTCCGGCCTATTCTCCGCTTTCCGTAAGCTCGACATCGAGTCGCGTCGCGCTGCCTTCGGGCACGGTCGTGGTCGTCTACAACACCGGGTCGAACCCGGCTTACGTACAACTTGGCGGATCGAGCGTAACGGCGACCGTCGGCAATGATGTAATCCAGCCCAACTCCTGGATGGCCTTCACTGTCGGATCGGCGACCTATCTTGCCGGCGTCACGTCGTCCGGCGCGACGGCGCTCAACATCTCCGGCGGTACGGGAATGCCGACCGGAGCGGGCGGCGGATCGGGTGGCGGCGGCGGGTCGTCCTCCATCACGACATGGGCCGGCGCCGCGCTCGGCGCTATGGCCAACTACGGCGCATCGCCTGGCGGGGTGCTTGTCCCCGGCGTGAACGCCTACGTGACCAATCAGCCGACAGTCACGACCACCCCGAAGACCGCGAGCTTCGCGAATGGCGGTCAGACGGTCGGAACGACCGCGACCCTCATCCTGAGCGCCGGAACCTACAATCACGTACAGGTTCAGAACACGGCTACCGCCAACTCGGTCGCCTGCTCATGGTTCACCACCACTCCGACGGTCAATAGCAACAATTCAGTGCAACTCGCCGCCAGTCAGTCTGCTCTCTGGGGCCCCACCACCGCCGGGGTGCCAACAACGGCGCTCTACTGCATCGCCTCCGGCGCCTCAACCCCGATTTACGTGGAGTCCAATTGATGCGCCGGTTCTCGTCTGACCTTCTCGCCAAGATCGCGATCTACCTTCTCATAGCGGCTGCGCTAGCTTGGCCGGCGGAAGCACAGATCGGCCCGCCTCCCGGCGGCGGATCGACCTCGCCTGGCGGCGCGCCCGGCAATATTCAATACAACAACTCCGGCGCGTTCGGGGGCCGGGCGGCGAGCGGAAGCGGAACCACCGTCGTCACCACGACGGGATCGCTTACGTCCGGCGATTGTGTCAAGGTTGACGCCAACGGCAATATGGTTGACTCCGGAGGCGCCTGCGGCGGCTCGTCCGGCGTGAACTCAATCACGACCGCCTGCCCGGCCGGGCTCTCCGGCGCGACCGGCGCCGTTACCGCCACGGGCGCGATCCCGACCAACGCGCAGACGGGAACGAGCTACGCGGTTGCGGCCGGCGACTGCGGTAAGCTGCTGACCTTCAGCAATGCCTCGGCTACTTCCGTCACGTTGCCACAGGCCGGAACGACCGGCTTCCTGTCGGGCTATTTCATAGCCGGCGTCCAGAACCTCGGCGCCGGCGCGGTCACGATCACTCCAACGACCTCGACCATCAATGGCGCGCCGAGCCTGACGCTTGTGCAGAATCAGGCGATTGCCGGCATTGTCAGCGACGGCACAAATTACTTCGCCCAGGTCATCCCGGTTCCGGGCGGCTCGAACGGCTATGTCCAATACAACAACAACGGCGTCTTCGGCGGTCGGGCGGCGAGCGGAACTGGCACTACGATCGTCACTACGACCGGCTCGCAAACGACCGGCGACTGCGTCAAGATCGACGCCAATGGGAACCACGTAGACGCGGGCGGCGCGTGCGCCGGCTCTCCGGGCGGCGCGAACGGCCAGATTCAGTACAACAACGCCGGCTCGTTCGGGGGCGTCGGCGTCATCGGTTCCGGCTCTGTCGTTGAGGCGTCGTCTTTGACCGGCACCGGGACGAAGGTGGCGACCTCGACCGGCACACTGACCTCTGGCGACTGCGTCAAGATCGACGCCAGTGGGAACCTCGTCGACAACGGCTCGGCCTGCGCTGGCTCCGGCTCTCCGGGCGGCTCGAGTGGCCAGATCCAGTACAACAACTCTGGAAGCTTCGGCGGCTATCCCCTAAGCGGCAACGGCACTACTGTGGCGTCCGCCTCGGGAAGTCTGACCAGCGCCGGTGGAGATTGCGCCAAGTTCGACTCCAACGGGAACGTGGCCGATGCCGGCGCAGCGTGCAATTCCTATACGACCCTCCCCGGCTATCAATCGAGTCTGTGGTTCACGTTCAACGCCTTCCCCGGCATCACATACGCCACAGGGAGCACCGGGACAGTCGGCGTCACCTATTGTTCGCCGCTGATCGCGACCCAGAAATTCACCTTCGATCAAGTGGCTGCGAACGTTCAAACGGTCGGCTCTACGACGGTGCATCTTGCACTCTATGCAAACGCCTACGATTCCGCCAACCACCATTATTATCCCTCAGGCTCTCCCCTCGTCCAGGACAACAACGGCCCGGCCGACACCAGCACGGGCATGGTTACTTTCACCTTCGCGTCGAACTATCAGGTCTCTCCGGGTGTCTATTGGGCTTGTTTCCAACCAGGCGACACTGCCGTAAAGATGTATTCAATCGCGAATACCACGGTGAACACCCTTTACTCTAACATTATGGGGACAGCCAGCTCTTCCGGTTCGGCGGGCAATCTCTTGGTGGTCGGCGTCAAATCGAGCACCGGCGCTTTTGGGACGTGGCCCAACTCGTCCAACTGGACGGGCAACGGCTGGACCGAAATGACGAGCAGCAATGAGCCGGTCTTCGCTGTACACGTCGCGAGCGTCCCATGATTGCCCGCTCTCTCGCTCTCGCGCCGGCGCTTGTCTTCGCCGTCGCCTCGCCAGCTCACGCCATCCACGGCGGGTACGGCTCTGCGTCGCCGTCGTACGGCTGGCGCGCCATCGCCGGCCCGGTCGAAATCCCGATGGCCGAGGACACGACCAATCTTCAGCTGATGTCGCGTACGCCCGAGTTCGCGACCGACAACATCAATCAGATCAAGGTTGTGTTCCCAAACTTTTACATCGCTTCGTCGGCGCGGCCGGACAGCGGGGCGAACGCCCAGCCAGGGAATTCTGCGATCGTCACGGCGTCGATTGAGTATCCGGCCGGGACATGCACGCAACTCAAGTTCTCGGGCTCGGCATCAGGAACGATCTCGAACGGCGGGCAGAGCACGTCCGACGCGCTTACGATTTCGATCCCGAACGGCGCGACTTTTTGGGTGCGCGAATACACGACGACCGCAACCGGGGCGACCGTTGTTGGCAGCACTGCAGCGGCTGACCTCTCACACTTTGACAGCGCCGACGGAGAAGCTGTCATGGGATGGGCCTCTGGCGGGACCGACTACACCGGCTCGTGCGCCGCATCTAGCTCGTGGTCGGGCGGAACGTCCATAACCAACACGGCGCGCAAGCCGATTGCCGTCGTCGGTTGGACCCAACACTCCGCGGTCTGCCTCATCGGCGACTCGCGCACGCGCGGCTATGGCGACCTTGCTTCATCCCCCTATACACCGAGCAACCACTTCGGTCAGTTCGACCGCTGGATCGGCTCGAGCTTTGGCACGATCAACCTTGGGGCCAATGGAGACCGAGGCAAGGAGACATCGCAGAACGACGGTCACTTCACCAATCGCGGGGCGCTCCTGCAGTATTGCACTCATGCGATCTACGCGTACGGGATCAACGACTTCAACAACATCCCCAACAACTCGGCGGCCGTCGAGGAAGGGTACTTTCAAGTGTTCCAGTCGCTCTATGACTCGACGCACTCGCTGTTCTGGTACATCGCCACGGCCTATCCGTACGCCACGCTTTGCCCCGGCAGCCTCCTGTTCTCTGACAGCTCTGGCAGCGGCGGCTATACGCCGTCGCAAAAAGAATCCGCGCGGCAAGCTTACAACTCAGACGTTCGTAACGTTGCGATCTCCGGTCAAGACGGGGTTATCGATATCGACGCTGTCGTAGCGGAGAGCCCTTGGCCTGGCTGGACGGGCGGCGCGTTCGGTTCATATGCGAGCTGCTACGCGACCACGACCGACACTGGTCTGAGCAAGAACCTCTCGAGCGACAACCTTCACCTGCTGTCTCCCGGCACATATTGGGTCGCCAACGCGTTCATGAACGCGCCGGGAACATTCACTGGCATACGGAAGCCGAAGGCGCTGTTTTGCACCGACAAGACCGGCGCCTATCGCTGCTAACTTGCCCCTCAACTCTCTCGGATAACGCCAATGCTGCGTCTGACGTTTCTTTCGCACTTTGTCTTTTGTCTCGCGGCGGCGGCCGCTGCGGCGCTTGCGGCCCAGGTCGGTGTCCTTCACACTATTTGGGAGAACGACCTCTCCATGATGACCAGTGTCATCGGCGCCTTGCTCGTTGGGACGGCCACCTACCTCGGCAGACAGGCCTGGAAGGTTAGTTCCAAGCCCAGCGATACGGATGCACCTCACGGAGATCCCGACGCGTCATGGGGACATCTCGCCGAGCGGCTTTGCGTCATGGCGGGCTTCGTCGGAACGGCGATCGGCCTTTCGCTCCAGGCAAAGTCGCTTGCCGCGGGCTCGACGAGCTTTACCGCGCTTGCAACCTCGCTTTTTACTACTGCCTGCGGCGGCGTTGCCGCGGTGCTCATCGCAATCATGACGTTTAATCTTGAGGCGGGCATCCGCCGCGCAGGCCAATGACATGCGCGACCGTTCCCCGATCTGGATTGGATTGGCCGACCTCATGCTTTGTGTCGTGAGCGTGGTCATAACAGCCGTCGCTCCGGTCAAATCGAAGACGAACGGTGTTGAGATGAAGGCGCTTTATCTACTGACTCTCGAATGGGACACCGGGATCGACGCAGACGTCGACATCCATATGCTCCCGCCGCGGGGCGAGCCAACCTTTTACCGTTCCCGCGACGTTGGCTGTGCAACGCTCGATCGCGACAATCGCGGTTTTATGGACACTATGATCAAGTTGCCCGATGGCTCCTCAACGAAGGTCATGTCGAACAAGGAGACGATCGCCATCCGTTGCGTTGAGCCGGGACGATACGATGTGGCCGCTAATCTCTACGCCTATCGAATCAATAACCGGTTGCAGGGCGAGCGGCATGACCTAGGCCTCAAGGTCCATGCAGAGATCGTCCGCCTTAATCCCGAGGTCGAACCGGTCTTCGCCAAAGACGTGACGCTCGATTGGATCGGCGAGACAATCAACGTCGCGTCCTTTGACATGGGGCACGACGCTTCCATTTCCCTAGTGGATCCCCCGCTCGAGCCGATCACCGCGAAGTACCAGCAGCGCAAAGCTGAGAGGCCGAAGCCGTGACAGTCTTTTCCGCCTTCGCGCTCTCGTTCGGCGCGCTTCTCGCACTCATGGCCGTCGTCGCGTCGTGGTTGTTCCGCACGACCGGCGCGCCAATGGCGATCAAGATCGTCATTCCATTACTCGCAGTCACGCTCGCCTGCTACACTCCCTTTGAGGTGAACACACTCCTTGGCTATCCCGCAAACGTAAACTTCCGCGATTTGCCGGAGACAGCCGAGCTCGTCGCCTACTTCCCGCAGGACGAGGCGGGCCGTGTCGATCTATGGCTCCGGCTCGATCCGAACTCGCCGCCGCGCGCCTTCGAGACGCGCCTCACCAGCGGCATGAAGGCGACCCTCAGCGCTGCCTCGACAGCACTCATGCATGGTCGTCCTGCGGCGCTGAAGAAGGCAAAACCTGGCGACGGCGCGTCGACTGGGACTGACAACTTCGGCATCGGCGACGACGACTCCGCCTACATACTCGACCAGAGTGCGACAAGCTCCCCGCCCTCAAAGGAGTAGGGCAACATAGCGCCAAGGCTTACGCCCGAGCAGTCGTCGCACGTTTCAATGCTTCAGATCAAGCGCGACGGATCGTTCGCGATCGTTCGCGCCGCTTTCACGCGACGCGCCCTCATCGGCAGGCCCATGTTTTCTGCGTCGGGTCGAACCTGAAGTCCCCAAAAAGCCATGAGGCTCACCATGATCCGTTTCGTAGCGGTCGCTCTGGCTGCATCGGTGTTCGTTTCCAGCGCTATCGCTCGGGAAAAAACCGAATGTCGGCCCTTCGAGCCAAAGGACCTCGGCAAGGGCTACAGCTTTACGAAGGTCACGCCAGGTCAGTATCACTTCCTTCAGGGCGTTTGGGCTATGAGCCCAAGTCTTCCTGGCGACACGCCCCCCGGCGACAGCGCGGGTATCATTCGCAAGGACAAGACACCGGGTGGCGTCATCGCTTGGACCAAAGGCACGCTAGTATGCACGATAATGTCAGCGCCGGACAGGCTGCTCAAGCTCATGCTGACAATCAAGACGGGCCAGCTTGATCCCGATGGGCAGGAGATTTGAAGGTTACTTACTCACTATCAGTCCGCTCTTGAGAAGGCCGGCTAGGCAAGCGCCGTAGTGCGGGAACTTGCTGCCTAGAATGGCGGCAACAGCCAGTGCGACTTACGCCCATCGTCTATTTCCCCTCAAGAGCGCCGTCGCTGCACATCTGCAAAGCACCAGCGGGCCTCACGATTCCGAAACAGATACTTGTGGTCGCCTTGCCGTTGGCGTTGGCGTCCGGAAGAGGTTTGTGGACCATCTATGACATGCAGCGGCTGCTGTTTCTCGAGGCGGTTGGTTCGAGCTCCGCAACCGGAGGCTAGACTAGAATTACTCGGGGCTTCGAATGAATTCGCCTGAGAATGCTGCATGGGGGATTCTCGAATGGGCGATCGCAGGTTTAGCCTCCATCGGAGCAAGCGCGGCCGCCTTCGTCTGGCGTCTGATGACGCGGCTCCATACACTCGAAATTACGGTCCGGCAGCACCAGCACGACCTGGACGCGGCGCAGTCGGCCAACGAGTCGGCGCTCTTTCGCTTAGCCGAACGGCTGGCGCTCTTGCACGACGATCACTATCGTCTCCGAGAAACCATCAGCGCTCTTCCGACGCGCGCCGACATCCACGATCTTGAGCTTCGACTCGGCGAGCGCCTTGATTCGTTGGCTTCAAGATTCGATCGCGCGCTCGATCAACGGCTCTCATGAGCGGTGTCTGTCGCTTAACGATGCTTTCGCGTGACACGCAGTTTGTCCGGCAGACGGTCCGCGAACCGCGTCGACTAGCTCTTATGTTCGCGGTCAAGAGCTGAGACGCGAATGAGCGCCCGCTCAGCTGAGAGGCTGTCGGTGAGAAGGGCGGTCAAGGCACGGATTTGCTGGAAAAGCGGGGTTGGGATGACCGCGCCGGCGCGGTGATCGAAGCCTCGTATTCCTCGTCGAGTTCCTTTCGGAGGGCGGCGAGCTGACG
>Ga0209040_10000606_pt1 | contig 27823 bp, 22 predicted proteins | sample BogFormECP12_OM3_FD_188240 | JGI IMG/M metagenome (GOLD analysis project Ga0209040, IMG submission 188240) | Bog forest soil microbial communities from Calvert Island, British Columbia, Canada - ECP12_OM3 (SPAdes) (version 2) | ecosystem: Environmental > Aquatic > Freshwater > Wetlands > Bog ... | reverse complement strand
CATGATGTTCAACTACTTCACCAACAAGGTGGAAGCTTTCGACGTGGAAATGGACAACAGCTCCAGCGAGCTGATCGACTATTTCCTGAAGAAGCGGAGCGTCCACCGGTAGCTGGCGGTCCAGCGCCTTTGGCGCCAGCCCAGCTGGAAGGAGGTTGAACTCTATGGCAATGGCGGTACGCAACGAAGGGTCCAAGGTCAACTCCAACATCAACGTCACGCCCATGGTGGACGTGATGCTGGTGTTGCTCATCGTTTTCATGGTGATCACGCCCATGTTGCAGCATGGCGTGAGTGTTGACATGGCAAAGGTCAATAGTCCGACACCGATGCCGGATGCCGATAAGGAAGACTCATTGCTCGTGGCTGTTATGCGGGACGGGCAGATCTACTTCGGCACCGACCGCGTGAAGGCTGACGAGCTCACCGCCAAGGTGAAAGACCGCCTGGCCAATAAGGCGGACAAGCGGGTCTACATCAAGGCTGATGCTCGGGCCAAGTACGGCAACGTGGTGGACGTGGTGGACAACGTGCGGTCGGCCGGAGTCGACGATGTAGGCCTTTTGACCGAGCAGATCCAACAGGGCGCGGCCGGCAAGAAACCGCCGGCGACGGGAGCCCAGTAACGGGAGTAACTTATGTCAATGGCAATGGGAGGGTCCAGCGGACCCTCAGCGGACATCAACGTAACGCCGCTGATTGACGTGTTGCTGGTGCTGCTCATCGTTTTCATGGTGATCACGCCGCTAACGCCGAAAGGTCTGGACGCGCTGGTTCCCCAGCCGCCCAAAGACCAGCAGAAACAGCCGCCTCCGAGCGACCGCACGATTGTTGTGCAGTTGCTGAAAGGCAGCGGCGACAAGGCCGCGTTGAAGATCAACCAGGACGACGTCACGTGGGAGAACCTTGAAGGCCGTTTGAACGACATTTTCAAGACCCGCGCGGAAAAAGTGATGTTTGTAAAGGCGGATCCGGACCTTACGTTCAATGAAGTGGCGCAAGTCATCGATACCGCGCATGCCGCCGGTGTCGATAAAGTGGGCTTGATTACTGCCAAGATCGAAGCTGGCAATTAGGCGTTCCTCGGAAGCAGGAAACACGATTCGGGCATTACTCTTACTCCCTGGACGGGCGGGAACGTCGTGCAGCGACTGTCCCGCCCTCCCCCGGAACCCGAACGATCCTAACGGAGAGTGACATCAAACATGAAAATATGCGGACGGGTATTGACGGTGCTGGCCGTGCTGCTTGTGCTGTTCTCGGCCGTGGGTTGTAGCAAGCTGAGAGCGCGCGACCAGCTTAACAAGGGCGTGCAGGCCTATAAAAACGCAAAATACGAAGACGCAATCGAACATTTCAAGAACGCTGTGGAGATGGATCCCAGTCTTATCAATGCCCGCCTTTATCTGGCCACAGCCTACGCTCAGCAATATATTCCGGGCGCCGATTCGCCGGACAACAATCGCTATGCCGAGCAGGCCATCGATGTCTTCAAGCAGGTGCTGGACCTGCATCCGCCGAAGGAGCAGCAGGTCCATAGTTTGAAGGGCATTGCCTCGTTGTACTTCAACATGAAGAAATTCGATCTGGCCAAGGACTATTACCAGAAGGTTGCGGAGCTGGACCCCAACGATCCGGAAACCTATTACTCCATCGCGGTCATCGATTGGACCCAGGCGTACCAGCGTCGCATGGACGAGCGTGCCAAGCTCGGCCTGAAGCCGACGGACGATCTCAAGGACAAGAAGGACTGCGCGGAGCTGCTCAAAATCATCAAAACCCAGAACCAGCCTGCAGTGCAAGATGGAATCGAGAAGCTGCAAAAGGCGATCGAATTGCGTCCGGATTACGACGACGCAATGGCATACCTGAACCTGCTTTACCGCGAACAGGCCGACCTGCAGTGTGACAATCCGGATGCCCGCAAGACCGACCTCAAGACCGCCGATGACTGGGTAGACAAGACCATGGCCACCAAGAAGGCCAAAGCGGAAAAAGCCGGACCCAGCGGCGTCGTGACCATGCAGTAGCAAGCTGTTGGTAGTGCGAGATGGTGTTTCCTCCGATGCGCCCCTCCGTGAGGAGGGGCGTGTTGCTCACAGACCCGATAGTGCTCTCTAGTTTTTGGGGATAGAATGTAGAGCATGATGGCAACGACAACGGCGATCAGCGTTGAGGAGTACCTCAACAGCAGCTATGAGCCAGACATGGAGTATATCGACGGGAGGCTCGAGGAGAGGAATGTGGGCGAGATCGAGCACTCGGATGTAATTGCGGCCATCATGTATTGGTTCCAACAACACGCCACGGAATGGGAAATTTGGGTTCGGCCCGATGTGCGGATGCAAGTCAGTCCAGCCCGTTTTCGCGTGCCGGATATTGCCCTTTGCGCCCGTTCCAGCAAGGACAAGCGCATTGTACGGGAAGCGCCGTTGGTGGTCATGGAGGTCCTGTCTCCGGAGGACCGTATTAGCCGCTATCACCAGCGTATTGCTGATTACCGCGCCATGGGCGTTCGGGGTATCTGGGTGATCGATCCGGAAAACCGCCGCGGTTGGGACTGCTCAACCGGCAACTGGATCGAGACTACAGATTTCCGGTTGCCGCCGGTCGTTATGAACTTGGCGGAAGTATTGGTGGGATTGCAGGCTTAAGCCATTTTTTGGATTTGCACGACCGGCGGCCCATCTTCCGCCTCTTCACGCCCCTAGAAACGAGGTTGATCTTTCGTCACACAGGCCTGTGACGTAACTCCTCCCCTTTTGTGACCCATGCAGTACAATCCTTCTTTTCGTCGCCCCCTATGTTCAAACGAGTCCTGATTGCCAATCGCGGCGAGATCGCCGTACGCATCATCCGCGCCTGCCGCGAGATGGGTATCGAATCGGTCGCCGTCTTTTCTGACGTGGACCGCAAGGCGCTGCACGTTCGCAAAGCCGACTACGCCTACCATATCGGACCGGCCACCGCGAGCGAGTCCTACCTGAACGCCGACAAGATCCTGGACGTTGCGCGCCGCAGCGGGGCTGAGGCCATCCATCCTGGCTACGGCTTCCTGTCAGAAAACGCGCGCTTCGCCCGGGCCTGCGCGGACGCAGGTTATAAATTCATCGGGCCTACGCCTGAGTCGATGGAGATGATGGGCTCCAAGACGCGGGCCCGCCAGAACATGAAGCGGGCGGGGGTCCCGTTTGTCCCCGGGTCAGAACATGGCTTGGAGATCGAGGCGGCGGAGAGGCTGGCGGAGCAGATCGGTTATCCCGTGATGCTGAAGGCGGCGGCGGGCGGTGGCGGTAAGGGCATGCGCATGGTCGCCGAACCCAACGAGTTGCGCTCTGCCTACGAGAATGCGCGCAGCGAGGCCCAGCGCTCTTTCGGCGACAACGAAGTGTACCTGGAGAAGTTCATTGTCAACCCGCGGCACGTCGAGATGCAGATTTTCGGCGACGAGCACGGGAACGCGGTTTACCTGGGCGAACGCGAGTGCTCGGTACAGCGGCGTCATCAGAAAGTGATGGAAGAGTCGCCGTCCCCGGTGGTGGACGAAGACATGCGGCAGCGTATGGGCGAAGTCGCAGTGCGGGTGGCGAAGGCTGCGAATTATCATAACGCCGGCACGGTTGAGTTCCTGGTGGACGAGCAGCGCAACTTCTACTTCCTCGAGATGAACACCCGCCTGCAGGTGGAGCACCCGATTACCGAGCTGGTGACCGGACTCGATCTGGTGCATCTGCAAATGCAGGTTGCTGCGGGCGAACCATTGCCCTTCCGGCAGGAGGACATCAAAGTCCGCGGGCACGCGATTGAGTGCCGCGTTTATGCCGAGGACCCGGACAACAACTTCTTCCCATCGCCCGGCCAGATTACCCGGCTCATCTCTCCTTCGGGGCCGGGCATCCGGCGCGACAGCGGCATGTATGAAGGGTGGAAGGTGCCCATCGAGTACGATCCGCTGCTGGCGAAACTGATTGGATACGGCGAGACTCGCGAAGACGCCATCGATCGCCTGTTGCGCGCGCTGTATGAGTACTTCGTTGGCGGCATCAAGACCAACATCTCGCTGTTCCGCAGAATTCTGCGAGACCCGGATTTTCGTGCCGGCAAGCTGGATACTGGTTTCCTTGATCGTTTGCTGGCAAAGCCGTATCGCGAAATCGACGGACAGTATCCGCTGATGGCGGCCATCGGGGCGGCGATTTTTGCAGCCACGGAACCAAAAGCGACGTTCCCTGCAGCCGGAGGCCCTGTCGCTTCGAATGGCAACTCCACCGCGCCGGCTCCTGCCTCGAACTGGCGGCGAATGGCGCGCACCGAAGCGCTGAGGGAGCGTTAAGTCCATGACCTATGACGTGGTGGTGGACGGCAAGACCCATCAGTTGGAACTGACGCACGGCGAAAAAACCTGGCATTGCAAGATCGACGGCCAGGAGATCGAAGTGGACGCCGCGCTCACGGCGCGCGATGTGCTTTCCATCCTGGTGGGCGGGAAAGCTTACGAGATCAAGCGCGAGCGCTCATTACAAGGCGAACTGCACATGGTCATCGGCAGCGCACGCTACGCGGTGGATGTCCAAGACCCACGCTCGTTACGCACTCGACGCGCCGTCGGCGGCGCAGAGGCTGGACCGCAGAGGCTAAAGGCACCCATGCCGGGCAAGGTTGTGCGCATCAACGTCCAGGAGAATGACGAAGTCAAGGCAGGACAGAGCATCCTCGTGATGGAAGCCATGAAGATGCAGAACGAAATGAAGTCTCCCAAGGACGGAAGAGTACAGAAGATCCTGACGGCCGAGGGCTCGGTGGTCAACCCCGGGGATACGCTGGCCATCATCGAGTAGCAAGAAACTTCGCGGGCCCGCCAGCGCTACTTCATCGTAGAGGCTTTTTTCAGGATGTCGTCGGCAAAGTAGTTCTCTACCGTGGCCTTGTCGCGGATAGATTCGTAATACGCCGCTTTCAGCAACTGTTCGCGGCGATCACGAAGCTGTTCGCGAATGGCCTGCTGTACCCGCGGATCTTTCAGCTCCCGCTGGCCGGCAGCTTCCTTGCTGATGAGCTTGATGATCTGAAAGCCTTCGATCTGGTTGCCGGGACCGGCCACTACCTGCACGCCGGTGTACTGTCCCGGCTTCAGCTTGTTAACCGTGTCATAGGCCATCTTGTTCCTCTTGAGCGAAGATTCGGGCACGAATCCGAGATCGCCGCCGTTCTGGGACGTCTCCGGCTGTTCTGAAAAATTCATGGCCACGGTCGCGAAGTCGTCGCCGCTGTCGAGACGATTCTGAATCATCTGGATCTTCTTGCGGGCGTCGGCCTCGTTCTGCGCTTTCACATTTTTCACTTGCGGATTGGGCTGAGTGGTGACCAAAATCTGCGCCAGATGGTACTGCGGCTCGATCAAGTTGAATTCGGCCTTGTGCTGGTTGTAATAGCTGGTAATGTCCTCGTCGGAGATATTGATCTTGGAAATGACTTCCTTGTTCAGCACCTTTTCAATGGTGATGGAGCGGCGCAAGTCGCGCTTGAAGTCGTCGATTGTCAGGTTGCGACTCTGCAGGCGCTTGTCGAATTCTTCCTGGGTGTAGGGCGCCTTGATCTCCGCCAGCTTGCTGTTGATCTCTTCGTCGGTGGCCAGCAGGCCCAGCTTTTCGGCGCGCTGCATCAGGATTTCGTTGTCAATCAACTCGCGCAAAATGCTCAGCCGCAAACTGTCAGCCTGTTCCTGGCCAGGCTTCTGGGGCGCGTCGGCAGTCTGATTGTTGTAATACTTTTCGACTTCCGTGCGGGTGATCTTGCGGCCGTTCACGGTTGCCATCACGTCGGCGCCTTGCTGCTTCCCGGTGCAGCCTAATCCGGGCAGCAACAGGACAAGAGCCAGCGCCAGAGTGGCTGCCATCGCGAGGCTCGCTACACGTTTACAGGTTGCTTTCAATCCTGGCCCCTCCTGCGAGGCCTTACCCACAGAATAACCGTCCGCCGGAAGGGCAGGCCAAAACCCCGGCTGTACTGAATATCGAGCACGCCAAACACTCCGGTTTCACGGTGGCTACTTGCTCGTGGGCGCGGGCTGCGGCTTGGCCGGTGGGGGTGGTGGTTGGACTCCCGCTTCCAATAACCGCTGATTTAACGCTGACCTCACTTCGTCAATGTCCACCGCACCTTCCAGCCGCTCCCCGTTGACAAATACTGTCGGAGTTGCGTTAACCCCAAGCGTGTCGGCCTCTGCCATCGAGGTTTTCAAAACGTCTTCCGGCTGGGCCTTGATGCAGGCCTGCAACCGAGTGGCATCAGCCCCATTCTTCTTTCCGATGTCCAGGGTCACGTGGTCTAGCGCGTTGAACGCGTTTTGCAGGTCCTTTTGATTGCCACTGATGGTGCGCTGGTTGGCATGCACGTAATCGGCGAATTCCCAATAGCCCGCTGCGTTTTCCTTGGCAAGACAATTGGCGTCGTTGGCCGCGCGCTTGGCCCAGGGATGCATAGGCAGCGGATAGTCTTTGTAGACGACCTTGATCTTGTCGCCATATTCCGGCAGGATCTCGGTCATCAGCGTGCTGTGCATGCGGGCACAGAAAGGACATTCGAAGTCGTCATAGTTCACGATGGTGACTTTGGCGTTCGGATTCCCGCGCACCGGACGCCCTGCTACGTCAATCTTTTTCATGGTCGCGGCGTACGGGTCCTCGGTCAAATCGATCTTGGTCATGCGGAGAAGGGTCTTGCCGTCTTTCGAGACCAGAAATTCCATGGCCTGCGACTTATCGCCGCGGCTCAACGTGACTGGCACGGTGTCATAGTTCGGGAACTCGCTTGAGGTGTGCGGCCCAATCTTCACGGTCACATCGGCAGGAATACTGAAATAAGCGTGGACTTGACGCTCGATGCGCTGATTTACGTCCATTAAGCCTGTTTGCGGTTTGGATTGCGCCGAACAACCGACGCAAAACAACAATGACAGCAAGGTCAATCGTCTCAACAAAACCAGTAACCACCTTTGCGGGATGAACATGAACTTCTGATTATCTCATGGGGAACGGGCGACTCACATGCGACTTCGGCGATATTGCACGCCTGGCGCGAGCTTGCGGAGCTTAGACGGGGCGCGCTGTTCGAAGGTCAACGCCGAGGCAACTTGGACTTAAGCAGGGAGTGAATAGGCAGCACCGCGTTCATCGAGCCCGAGCGGAAGCCTTCCAGATCGAGCGTAACGTAGGAAAACCCCAAGGCCTTAAAGAGGCGAGTGAATTCGTCCGCCATTTCCTGGGTCATCGCCCTTGACAGCTCTTCGCGGGCGATCTCGATGCGGACGATCTCGCCGTGATGCCTTACCCGAACCTGACGAAATCCAAGGCGCCGAAGGGCGTCCTCCCCTTGCTCAACTGCGGAGAGGGCCTCGGGTGTCACGGGCCGCCCATACTCGATACGGGACGACAGGCATGCCGAGGCGGGCTTGTCCCAAATCCGCAAACCGGCCTGCTCCGCCAGCCGCCGGATGTCTTCTTTCCTCAGCCCCGCTTCGAGCAAGGGCGCGGCCACCTGGTGTTGACGGGCGGCTTGCTGCCCTGGCCGATAGTCTCCCAGGTCATCGAGGTTGACACCATAAGCGATAGCATCGAACCCGCAGCGCCGGCGATACGCTTCCATCGCGGTGAACAGCTCGTCTTTGCAGTGGTAGCAGCGGGCCGAGTCGTTGCGAAGGTACTCCGGGCGCTCCGTCTCGCTGGTGTTAATGACAATCAGCGTAATCCCCTGTTCCTCAGCGAAAGCCACCGCATCGTGCATCTGGGAGCGCGCCAGGCTGGGGGAATCCGCCAGTACGGCCAGCATGTCAGGTCCCAGCACCTGGTGCGCAGACCAGGCAAGGAATGCGGAGTCCACGCCGCCGGAATAGGCGACCAAAAGCCGGCCCAGCGAACGCAGCCGGTCGCGCAGGGCGAGCGATTTGTTTTGCAGGCTTTCCTCGTGGGTCAGCAGGCTGGCGCTCGAAGCAGACATCCGTTCATTGTAAGACACGCCCGCCCGATAGAAGCCTCGTCCGCTAGTACAGCCGCTGTAACCTTCTGATGGTGCCAAACGTGCCGACGTTGTTCAGGCTGAAGGCAAAACGATAGGCGTTCTCATTACGCACCGAACTCTCAAAAATGCGCAGGTACTCAAAGGTGACGCCGCAGCAATCCCAGTTGTAATTCACTTGCCCAGTGGCGGTCTGGAGGTAATGGGACCTGGTGTCATATCCCATGGTACCTCCCGCGCTGAGGCCCCTCTTGCTGATATTCCCATAGAGAAGCATCACGCGGTATTGGTCAAAGATGGAAGCATTGGGAGGCGGCACGTTCAGATAAGACTGCCCGGCGCTCACATACCAGTTGCGCCATCGGTACCCCAGGAAAACATTGCTCGCATTGACCTGGTGCAACACCGGGTCGTAATCCAAGGCCCACCCAAAGTCGGTCGACGCATCCTGCACCTTTAGGCGAGAGATGATGGGCGAAAGATTTCGCGGGTTAGTAAGGAACGCGATGCCGGTGAAATCCACCGTGCTGTCGAAGACGTTGGTCTGGCCAGGCACGAGCGCGCCGCCAAAGGTGCGATTCAGGTAGTACTTTTGTGCGACATACCAGGTAACCACATCGCGAGCGGCGCCCTGTTTGTCGTCACAGGTGTCCTTACGCGGCACGATGTCGGCGTGAAAGACATTTTCCATTTGCCGTTGATTTTCCTCGGTGAGCCAGTCGTACCGGGGATTGACGAAGCATTCGCCCGTGGATTTCGTCTTCTTCGCGTAAAGCCGGTTGACGACTCCGTATTCGACTTCATTGGTGTCCACCAGAATGTCACGCTGGTCAAAACGAATGATCTGGCTGAAGTCGTTAATGCCGGTCTGATAGCGGTAGGTAATCTGAGGCTGGATTGTGTGCTTCAGAACATAGCCTAGCAGCTTGCGGTCGAAGATTTTCGCCACAGATGGCGGGCGAATGTCCACGGACCCGGCGAAAACGTTGCGGTTGATTGGATTATTGACAGCCAAGACGGTGGCCGTGCCGGTTTCGGTCACGAGCCGCTGGGTGTAATAGGTCTCGCGAAATCCGGCCTCGGGACTGAGCGTCCAACCGTGAAGAAAAGTTGGCAGTGAAATTTTAGGATAAGCGTCCAGGCGGCCGACCGTAGAGGCGGTCTGGAAACCAATTTCGTGGCGGGACAGGGCTTCAGCCGCGAGATCGTAGGAATACATCAGGCGCGAGCGATTGAAAGGACGCTCCAGGGAGGAGAACTCGAGAGTGGACAGGTGGGCGATGTCGATTACATCGCTATTATTGCTGCTCTGGTAGTCCTGATAACGCGCGACGAGATATCCCAGGGAATAACCGTCCCGGTCACGATAGACGAAACCAGTCGAGCGCACCTCGGAATTGATGGCCTCGGCGTAGCTCTCGGCAAACGCCTGACGAAAAGTATAGGAACTGAGGAAGTCGACAGCGAGCGCACCGCGAAACCCCTCTGGCAAATCCAGGTAGCCATTCGCCCTCAGCTCTTCGCCGCCCTGATTTTGTCCCGTCCCCGGATAGCCTTTTTCGTCGACCACCCCGTAGTAGTCAGCGTGAAAATAGTACTTATATCCAACGGCCCGGAATACACCGTGTTGTGCCCACCCGCGTTTGGAGTAATAGGACACGCCGATGAGGGCATCGGAATTGCGGCTAATGGCCCAGTAGAAACCATCTCCCAGTATCGTGCCTCTGGTGTTGGAAGTCCCGAACACCGGAATCAGGAAACCACTCTTTCGTCCCAGGTTGTCGGCTGGGTGTTCTACAAAAGGAAAGTAGAAAACGGGGATTCCGCGAACGCGCAACGTAGCATGATGCATCTTTGCTTCATCGCCCAGCTCGATGATCGCGGTCTGGGCATCGAAATCCCACTTGGGTTTCGGCAACTGGCAGGAAGTGATGTACCCATGGTGCACGCGGTAAGTGTCGGGCCCCAGTTTGTCCACCACTTTACCAGTAAAGAAAAACGGAGTCGATGAAGTAAGAAACATCATCTTGTTCTTCATCCTCACACCGGACGACCCGGTCACGTCATAAAAGGTCCCGGTGTCACGGCTGACGTCATAGGTGCCGTGAGTGCCCACCAAATGCTCGTTGTGCGGGCCGCCGTCGAAAACCACATGTCCCTGGAAAGTTATCTGCCCGGTAGTGGAATCGTAGGTGGTCTCATCGCAATGCAAGATATAGTTGCGAAAACGCATTTCGACATGGCCGCGTGCGTGGTAAACGTCCTGGACTTTCTCCTGCTCGTCAGCCCGGATCAGGACCTCATTTCTGCCCAGTGTCACGTTGACGGCCGGGCGTGGCGGTCCCACGTCCTGGTTGCTGCTGGCCTCCAACTCCTGCTGAATAATCTGTTCCGTCTTTTTGTCCTGCTGTCCGCTATCGGTGATCACGCTAACTTCCGAAGCCAGCGGAGCGGTCCTCTGTGCGACGTCGGGCGACTGCGTAAGAGGTTTGTTTTCAGCCTGAGGGGCCGGATTTGGGACGGATTGGGATGGATCCGCCAGAGGCGTGTCCTGGCTCGAAATCTCCTCACTTGCGGACGGACGCAACTGGCTGGTTAACAGCTTCGGTTGCAGAAAGAGATGACATGCCACCAGCGCCGTGATAATCAATCGAGTGCGGGAAATCATCGCAAGGGTTGGATCCCTCCGCCGGTTCGGTTTAGTTGAGCGCAACTTTGCAACTTAGCACGTCGGATGGTGACAGGCAAAATGCCGACAGGCCTTCCTTTGATTTTGCGCAGCTCTGGCCGCGTCTCTTAAAACCCGTCTCGTGCCCACTGGTTGCGGAACCAGGACGCTTATGGGCCCTCGAACAGCCTCCTTTTCCATGGTGGTTGATTTCCTGGCTTGATGAGATGCGGCAGGGCAGAGCCAATTTCGCAGACGATTCGAAAGGCTAATAGTGCCACTCTATGACCGAACCGCAACATTTTCGCGCCGAAGACGCCGGCGACATGATCCAGCCCAACGCCGATGTTTGGCGCCAGGAAGTCCAGTCGCGGGTTTCACGTTACCGTACCCGCCGCGGACGCCGTATCGAGGGAGCGTTTTCCATGCGCTTCCCATTTCCTCCGGCCGAGGTAGCATTTACACCCGCGGTTGATCCTGAGGTGGTGTCGTCGGAACACGGCATCCCCATTGTCGAAGTCAGGGACGCAGCCGATCACAGCGCAAGGGTTGTTTCTTTGGAGGAGTTAGCTGATGAGCCAGAGAGCGCTTCGGCTGAGATCGCCGGTGAATTTGCGCCGAAGCCCGTCACGGGCGAGGAGGGCAAGGTCGAGGCCGAGCCGACGGTTGAAGCCGCTCCTGCTCCGCTGCCTGAAACCGAGCCTAAGCCAGCACCAGTCATCCAGCAACGGCCGCGGCCTAAGCGCAAGGTGATTGCCTTCCCGCGGCAAGCGGGAGCCTCAGAGGCAGTTTACCGGCTGGCGGACCCCGTGCTGCCGGAGCGGCCTCGCATTCTCGATGTTCCGGAAGAACTGGAGGCGTTTCCGAGCACACCGTTTCTCGATGGCTTGCAGTTTGAGGCCACACAGCAAAATCTCACGCTTTCCAGCGAGCACATACCGTTGCCATTTGGCGTCGTCAGCCGCTCGAGGCGCCTCGGCTCGGCCTTGCTGGATTGCTCACTGGTGGCCGGAGCGGCGGCTGTCTTCGCCTTGATTTGCCACAAAATGCTGCCGAACCTGGTCCTCAGCAAGCCCGTTCTCCTGACCGCCGCAGGGGCGCCGATACTGTTCTGGGGGATTTATCAATATCTGCTTTTGGTCTACGCCGGAAGGACGGCGGGAATGCAAGTTGCGAGAATTCGTCTGAGCACATTCAAGGGGACCCGGGCCTCGGTGCGCCATAGGCGCAGTCGCGTTTTGGGTCTCTATCTGTCCACCGCTTCCATGATCATGGGCCTGCTCTGGGCGCTTGTGGATGTTGACGCTCTCTGCTGGCACGACCGCATCAGCGGAACCTACCTGACCAAACGAGAGTAGAGCCTGCAAGTTCAGCCGCATCGCGTGAACCGCTAATCACCAGCCGCTACACCCGTCTGTTTGCCCTCCACTACTGACAACTTCGCTGGAACAGGGTAAATTGCATTACGACAATACGAAGGCAAACGCAGTAAACTAATCCACGTCACACGCTGCTCGCTCCCGCGCGCGGCCCCTGGGATTTCGTAAGACCTTATGTCCACAACAACGGATAACCTGCAGCGGCCGGCCATCAAAGTCTTCGTCGCCACCACGGTGATGCTGACTTTTATCTCCTACTGGCGGGCCGCGGCCATTGTGCTTTCCGACCTCGCTTCCTCGGCGTACTACGTGGGCGGCGATGCCGAGCTGGTCATAGGGAAAAGCGCTCCCTGGTTTGTGCTGGCGGTGATGCTGTTCAGCTATGCCGTGCGCTCCATTTACATCGAGTCCAGCTCGATGTTTGTCCGTGGCGGCGTGTATCGCGTGGTCAAAGAGGCCATGGGTGGCAAGCTGGCCAAGCTGTCGGTCTCGGCCCTACTCTTTGATTATGTTCTGACCGGGCCTATCAGCGCCGTGTCCGCCGGTCTTTACGCGGCAGGCTTCCTCACTGACACCTTCCATCACCTCGGCTACAACAGCACTGTCCCGGACAACAGCTTCGCGGTGGTTTTCGCCATCGCGGTCACGCTCTATTTCTGGTGGAAGAACACGCAGGGCATTCACGAATCCAGCGAGCGGGCTTTGCAGATCATGCAGATCACCACCGTCATGGTGGTGGTGCTGATTGGCTGGTGCCTGTTCAGTCTTTGGAAGCATCCCGCTCCTTTGCCGCCATTGCCTTCGGCGGCAAGCATGCATCGCGACAAGGAATCGCTAGGCTGGCTATTCGGCACATGGGCGGCGCGCATTCCCTTGATCATGTTGCTGGTCGGCTTTGGCCACTCCGTCCTGGCCATGAGCGGCGAAGAATCGCTGGCACAGATCAACCGCGAAATCGAACATCCCAAGTTGAAAAACCTGGAGAAGACCGGGCTGGTCATCTTCCTTTACAGCCTGCTCTTCACCTCGCTGGTTTCATTTTTCGCGGTCATGATCATCCCCGACGGCGTGCGGCACGACTATTTCGCCAACCTCATCAGCGGACTGGCGATGAACGTGGTCGGACCCTATACGCTACGGTTGGTGTTTCAGGGCTTTGTGGTGGTCGTGGGCGCGCTCATCCTATCGGGCGCCGTGAACACAGCCATCGTCGGCGCCAACGGCGTGCTCAACCGCATGAGCGAAGATGGTGTGCTGACGCCCTGGTTCCGCAAACCCCACACCCGCTTCGGCACCAGTTACCGCATCATCAACCTCATCGTTGGATTGCAGGTCTTCGTCATCCTCGCCAGTCGCGGCAATGTGTACCTGTTGGCGTCGTTGTATGCCTTTGGCGTCATCTGGAGTTTCGCTTTCAAAGCGCTCGCCGTCGTGGTGCTGCGTTACACCGAGCCGGAGAACCGCCAATGGAAAGTGCCGGGCAATTTCCACATCAAAGGTGTGGAGATTCCGGTCGGGTTGATTCTTATCGCGCTACTGCTGTTCGCTACTGCCACCGTGAATCTGTTCACCAAGCCCTTGGCGACCGTCTCCGGTGTGGCCTTCAGTGTGGCTTTCTTCGCGATCTTTACCGTGTCCGAACGCATCACCGCCCGGCAACACGCGCATGGAGAGTCAGGGTTTGACCAATTCAATGTGGCGCAGAACGCGGAACTCAGCGCCGAAGCCATGGAAGTTCGGCCGGGCAACATCCTGGTGGCGGTCCGCGATCCTCGCAACTTGTACTACCTGCGCCAGGTGCTGGACAAAACCGACACCACAAAAACCGATGTGGTGGTAATGACCTCGCGTATCTACCATCGTGAGCCTTCCTTCAGCGGCAACGTGGAGATGGACACTTCGGAGGTCTTTGAGAAGTACGAGCAGCAGTTGTTCACCTCAGTAGTCGCTGTGGCCGAGAAGGAGGGAAAGCACGTTTCGTTGCTGGTCGTCCCGACCAACGATATTTTCGAAAGCATCGTGGCGACGGCGCAGCGGCTGTACTCGTCGGTTGTCGTCTGCGGCCTCTCCAACAAGTTGACTGCCGATGAGCAGGGCAAACTCACGGGCGACGCCTGGGAGCGGCTGCCCGAACCGCGACCACGGTTGAGGCTCCTGGTCGTCGAACCCAATGGCACCAAACACGAATACCTGCTGGGTCCCCATACTCCACGCATGCGTCAGGAAGATGTGGACCTGCTGCACGGCTTATGGAAGGAAGTCACCGCCGATCCCCGTTATCGCGAGTTGCATCACTTCCATGTGCTGAACGTGGCGCTGCAAGAAATGAGAGACCGCATGCACAACGACGGCTATCGCGATGAAGTTCTGAAAGAGATCCACGACGAGATGCAACGTCATGGGGGCTCGCCACTCGAGGATGACGAGACCGCGCCTCCGCTCACGTAATCGAGACGCAGGATGATGGTTCAGTAGCAATGTTCCCAACGCTGGCCATTGGATCTCGGGGACGAATCGAAGTGAGACGCAGTCCACGTCCGCGCTTATCGGGAGAAGTCCGCGTCATACTTCTTTTCGCGTGGTGCATCGCGCTCGCTGGATTGTTGCGGGCGCAAGTCAATTCTTCCCAATCACTCCAAAACACTGGCTCCTTCACATTGAATGGCACGGTCGTTAACTCCGTGACGGGCGAGCCCGTCGCGCGCGCCCTGGTGCGAGTTTACGGTGTCGCGCAACGCTCGGCCTTCACCGATAGCGAGGGTCATTTCCAAATTGACGGCCTGCCGGCAGGCTCGACCAACATCGATCTTCAGAAGCCTGGGTACAGCAACCAGCAGGGCTACGGGACGAACCGGGTAATCATCGGCGCGAACACCGGAACCGTTGTGCTAAAGCTTAGTCCGCTGGGCGCGATCTTTGGCCGCGTGCTGGACATTGCCGGCCAGCCGATCGAGAATGTGCCAGTCCGTCTGATCGGACGTTTTGTCCGTGAAGGACGCCAGCGGTGGGAGCTGGTCGGCTCATCGGAAAGCGATGAAGACGGCAGGTTTCGTTTCCCCAACCTGGTGCCCGGGAGCTACTATCTTGCGGCCGGGCCGGGAAGCCAGCGTGGGGTGCGCCTTCTGGCCCACGACGAAAAGCCCAAGACCGGGTATCCCAGCCTGTACTATCCCAATGCTCCCGACCTCAGCAGCGCGTCGCCTATTCAATTGGTTGCAGGCCAGCAGGCGGAAGCGGACCTTTCGATCCCGGTGGTGCCGGTTTATCACATCTCAGGCACCTTAACGTTACCCGGATCTCTTCCTGAGCAAGGGGTCGGATTGCAGATTTTCAACCAATCTGGCGAAGGGCTCTCGATTCCGACTCGGTTACACCTGGACACCGGTACCTTCGACATCGACGCGATCCCGGCCGGCTCCTACATATTGAAGGCGATCTCGCATGGAGGAAATCAGGCGCTTCGCGCCGAAACACACGTGACCGTCGCTGCGAATCTTGACAACGTTGCTCTCGTACTGGCGCCCGTACCTCTTATTCCGATTACAGTGCGCATGGAATCGCGGAATGCTTCTAACCTCGATAGCCCTCGTGGGACCCAGCCACCCGTATCTGTAAGTCTCATCTCAACGGCAATGCTCGCATCGGGAGCGGGCTCGACCTTCGTGCAACAGGGCGCCGGGCAACAGATCATGGCGTTACAGAACGTCGAGCCTGGAAAATACACCGCCAATGTGATGTCATGGGGCCCTTGGTACGTGCAGTCCGCCCAATGCGGACCGACGAACCTGCTTTCCGACGACATAACGATCGCGCCCGGCCACACCTACCCTATCGAGGTCGTCTTGCGCGACGATGGAGCTACCTTGACCGGAAATTTGAAGCACCAAGGCGTCGACGACACGCCGATCACTTTTCTCGTCGTGCCGCAACCCACAGGGAAGCGAGGCATCAAGGTGTCGCAGACCTCTCAGCAGGGAGGTCTTACGATGAACGGCTTGGCGCCGGGCGACTACTTGGTCTTCGCCTTCGATCATGTCGATCAGCTCGAGTACGCAAATCCCGACGCGCTTCAGCCATACGCTTCGCAAGCTACCCCTATCACGCTCTCGGCGAACCAGGAGACGCATGTCGTGGTCGCCCTTATCCATGCCGGAGAGGGAGAGTAGCCGTGGCGCGGGAACGGATAGCGTGCGTTGTCCTGTTCGCCATCGGATTGTCTGCGCAAACCCAGCCAGCCACCTCCACGCCGGCCGCACAGCGCTACCGCATCGCGGGCGTTGTGGTGAACTCGCTCAGCGGACAGCCTTTGGCCGCCGTCTCGGTCGCAATCGCCCCCACAACGCAACAAGGGTCGAGCGGCGAGGTGTCGCAAGACGTGGTCACCGGCGACGACGGCCGATTTGCCTTCGCCGGCCTCGCCCGGGGCAAGTACTCACTGATGGCCGCGGCCCGTGGCTTTGCACTGCAATCGTTTGAGCAACATGATGCGTATTCGAGCGCCATCGCGGTAGGGCCCGATCTCGATTCGGAACATTTGATTTTTCATCTTCGGCCCGATGCCTCCATCGAGGGGCAGGTCATCGACGAGAACAACGAACCAGTTCAAAACGCCACGGTGCATCTCTACCAAAATGGAATAGCGGAAGGGCAGAAAAAAACTTCTCTCGTAAACCAGGTGCAAACGGATGACCAGGGAAACTTCCGGTTCGGTCGCCTCGCCTCTGGAACGTATTACCTGGCAGTCTCAGCGCGGCCCTGGTACGCACAAAACGATCGCTCGGCCTTGCGAGGGCCTTCCAATCCTGACGCCCAGAATCGCGCAGCGCAGGAGTCCGCGGCCCTCGACGTCACCTATCCGCTCACGTTCTATCCCGACTCGCAGGACTCAGCCGGCGCCAGTTCCATCACGCTGCGTCCGGGCGAGCGCGCTACCGCTGACGTCGTGATGCACACAGTGCCGGCCCTGCATCTCCGGATCCATACCGGCGGCGCTAACAGTGTCCCCCTGTTCGCTATGGGCAGAATGACTTTTCCGCGTGTGTCGCAACGTATCTTTGAGGGATACCTGGAACCCGTTTCCAACTCGCCGGTTTCGGGCACAGAACCGGGTGTGCTTCAGGTCATGGGCCTTGCCCCCGGTCACTATGTCATCGAGATGCCAGCTTCGATCGCTGACGACAAGGCCTCCAGCCGAGGCTGGTATCGGGAAATGGATCTTTTCGGCGATGCCGACATGAATGCAGGTGACGCGCCATCGCTCGTCACGGTCAGCGGCTCGGTAATTTTCCAGGGTGAGGGGACTGGGCCAAAGATGCCGGGGATTCACCTCTCGAATCCGGCGACCGGCGAGAGTTTCTATGCGCCGGTCTCGGACAAGGGACAGTTTGACTTCAAGGACTCGGTGCGGCCCGGACGATACAACGTCACGTTCGGTAACGGGCGAGGGTTCTTTCTAAGCAAGCTGTCAGCCACGGGTGCGAAAATTGTTGGCCGTACGCTCGACATGTCTGGTGCAAGCAGTGTGCGAATCGTCGGCGTGGTGACGGGGGGCCTTGGGCAGGTGGACGGATTCGCCCTCCGTGACGACCAGCCCTTCGCTGGCGCTATGGTCGTTCTGGTTCCCCATGATCCTGCAAACAATACTCCGCTGTTTCGCCGCGACCAAAGTGACAGCGACGGCTCTTTCACGTTGCCCAACGTTGTACCTGGGCTGTACACGGTGATTGCGCTTGCAAACGGCTGGGACCTGGAGTGGAGTAATCCGGCCGTGCTCCAGCCTTACTTAAAGAGCGGTGAGGCAGTCCAAGTCACGGGCGGCGGCAAGTTGCAGGTCAAGGTTCAAGTGCACTGAGGTAAAACGGGCCCGCGGCCAGACTCAGCACAAATCCTCCCAGCGCCTGCTGGCGACGTGAGGATTGTTATTGGCGTCGTACGCTGTCACCCTCAGAACATGGCTGGTGCCCGGAGCAGCGCTTCCGGCGCTTCGGAACTCATTGCTGTAGGACTCCTCCGGCTCCTCCAGGACGTCGTCGTTCAGGGTGAATCCGTCCAGCTCCGCCACAACGCGGGAAATCTGCTCCTGGTCCGCGGCTTTCACTTCCACGGCAATATCGTTTCCACCCATGGGATTGCGTTGGCAGGTCATCGTTGTATTCACGTCAGTCTCTCCTTCCCGAATCGAGCAGTGCCCCCGGGCTACACTGCTCGTTGCTCGTGCCCTTCAGCGCACCAGTCCGATTACGAACGCGGCAAAGAATACGAGGACAAGCGCCAGCCGCCAGCGCCGGCCTTCCGGCAAGGGGCCCTCGCCAGACACCCGGGGCGGAACCCAGAAAAGTGCCACGACGGCAAGAATGAGCGCTGGTACGGACAGGAACGCCAGCAAAATATATTGCGATCTTCCCTCCGAGAATAGCGTCCCTCGACGCAGCGGCGCCGCCACCGTACTTCCCAGGAACCAGCACAAGATGGCGCTACCCAGCCCTGCCACTGCGCCCATTATGCGCAAGATTGGAGATGTCATCGTGGTCGCTAGCAGTGTAACAGCGGTGCAGGTTGCCAGGAAACGCGGAGCGGCGGCGAATTAAAGACAGGTTAATCAGGAATGCTTCTTCTCCGTGCCTCCGTGGTAAATCTTAATCCCTATGGGTGGGTCGCGGGCCATGGGACACTCGGGATGCCACACTTATAAGTCCACAACATTACTGTGCCGCGCCGGTACCAGCTCCAGCCCTTGTCAACTTCCACGGTTTGATCTTTGGCATTCCTGGCGGCATCTTCATCGCACTCATCTTGATCTCAGCCTTGGACTCGCCGGTCAGCTTCATGGTGTAGTGATCGGTCTCCTGCGTATCAGGCTCCTTTGCTGTCAGCAACAGCCCGTCGGGGTTGAGCTGCGCGTCTTCTACCGCCTCGGTGGATTGGTCTTCGCCCACGCTCTTGATCTCTCCCAGATCGTTATATTGAATATTGCGAGGGCGCTGTATCGAACCGGATAGCCTGTCGCCCAGCAACGTCAGCCTTACCGTCAGCCAGGTCTTGCCCTCGAAGGTGCCCGTCCACGTGCCCGCATAGTCGGCCAGAGGAGACTTGCGCACAGGCTTACCGTCAGGTCCCGGCTTCGGCGGAGTTTGCGCCCCCGCCACAACACTCAGAACCGCCACCATGAGCACTAAAAATAAGTGCCTCATTTGTCTGGCCTCCTGGTCCGCTAGGGATTTTACTCCCGAGTACCGGAGTCCCGTCACTGCTGTACTTGTGAATGGAAGGGTCAAGGATCGGCTGCCGTGAGGGCAAATTCGGAAGAACATTGAAAAGGGGGACGTGCGTCGCGTTCCCCTTTGCGAAACCAATCGTGCTTTAGTGGTCGAGAAAAACGCAACACCTACAAAACTTCGGCCTCACCCGACAGGCGTGCTATTGCGGGACGCATCCCAAGGCGGTCGCCTTTCAGCACGCGCGCCGGAACCGCCTGCCGACCGCGTTCTTCCTGATGGCAAGTCCAGCATAGCGGACGCATTTCTTGCAGCGCCGCTTGTAGTTGTTTCAGATTCACCTGGCGCAATTCAACCAGCTTGTGTTGCGCGTCGAGCCACCCCAGCCGGCTGTGTCGCCAATCCAACGGCGTAATCGAGCGCGCGCAAATTGCGCAAGCCTTGCCCTTGCACCAGCCGAGCATCAACCGCTCCACATTCTCCGGCGAAGGATCGACTTGCGCCAGGCACTCCTGGCCGCAATCGCCTTTCTCCGGCCAGCGGGTGCATGACTTCAGCCGCGAGTGCTCCTGACCGCGCAGGGCTGCCCAGAACCCAAACTTGTTGTCAACCTCGACGTCCACCGGTTCGCCGTTTTCCGGACAGATGGCAGACTGGCGTCCACGGTTCTGGAAATACGTTTGAAGGCTCAGCGCAACCGGCAGACCAGTCACGAGAAGTGCACCTAGGAAGAATAGAACAAGCGGGAAAAGCGCGAACGTTAACATGAATCACCGCCGGCGAAGTCCGGTCTCCTCCAGGGTAGGCAGGGCCGGATCTCCACAGCCTCACAGGCCCTTTGTATCCCGCCTCGTCACCATAGTTCAGTGACCTAGCGCACAAGGGCTTGTGACGTGATCTTGGGAGAAGGCTGTATTGATGGCCCAGAGTGGAACTGAAACCCGTCCCCGAAAGAAAACCGCCCCGGAGCAGGAGGCTGCACTCCGGGGCGTTGGCGTTGCGCCGGTGAAGCTAGGACAGGAAGAACTCGCGCGTGATCTTTACCCACTGCTCGTCGGGGATGGTGCTAGCCACGTCGTCGATGGCCACGCCGCCATCTTGCGCCAGGGCGCCGAGTGCGCTGGGAACCAGCCTCTGCAGCCGCATCGAGGATTCTTCAGTCCACCAGCGGGCCAGCGCGCCGCCCAGCAGGTTGCGGAAATTGGTCTTGGCATCGGGAGACTGCACCATTACCATCCAACCTTCACCGTAGGGGTCCTTCCCGGCCAATGATGGGTCGCTGACTACAGCCTCGTTGACGTCGGACACGCTGCCTTCGATCGGCGATACCATGTCGACCTTTACTCCATTGCGGACCAAGCTCCACACCTTCTGCCCCTGGCGGATCCACTGCCCGCGTTGCGGTAGAGTCACGTGCTCAATCTTGCCTGTCAGCTTGGCAGCGAAGTCGTCGATGCCGATGCGCACCAGGTTGGGACTCTCGCTCAGCGCCCAAGTGTGTCCGGGATGATAGCGCAGGTTCTCAGGGACCGAGAAGCCGCCAACCAGGCTGGGCGTCAGCCGCGGGGTTGTTGCATCGCGTTTGCTCATTGCCGGAGCCACCTGTAGAACGGGGCGCTTTGCCTTGGCATAAAAATGATCGATTGTGAGGAAAATTGCGAACATCGCCAGAACCAATAGAACTGTCATGACCCGCCTCCTGCCTCGCTGTCCGAGGAACCTTGATCTTGCCGCGCCTTGTTGTCTTGCGCTGGCACTTTTCTTAAGGCATTCAGCGTACCAATCCGGCGAGCGATGAAAATTGCTTCGGTCTGCGTGTGCAACTAGCTGTGATTACTGAGGTTGGATGGGCCTGTTGCAAATCTCATCGATAGACGAGTTGCATTTTGCAACGCGAGAATGCGTTGTGTTCTGCAACAGGAAAACGCGTGAACTGCGGTTTTCAGGATCGACTCTCTACTGCTGAATGAGCAAAATCAGCGAGTTAGGTCACGCTCGAGCTCGACCAAATGGGCCGTTGCGTTTTGCATCGTACTGATGCACCCTGCAACGCTGCCGAGGCGGAAGACAACACGAAAGAAGCTAAGGATTGAAATTTTTCTACGGGCTCATATCGATTCGCACAGCATCGGCCGCCTCCAGGACAATCGCGTCGGGTGCGACTGAGACCCAATCCAGCGGCGTCGCCAGAATGCGAAGCCGCGTAATGGCGGGGCGCGGAGCGGTGCGCCAACGGCTCTCGTCCGCGTCGAGGTAGCGAACCAGGTCAGGCGGGCTCCAAGGGTAGAACCAAATTTCGCTGGAAACGTTAGGCTGTATCACGAACCATCGCAACTCGCTGCTGCCATCGGCGCGCGTGATTTCCATCTGCATGCGCTCGGGCTTACGCAATTTCCACCAGATGCCGTATCGCGCTGTCAGACGCAGCCGCAGAAAATCGCTGCCCGCGGGCCAATCGGGGACACCGAGATCTATCGCAGAGCTTCGTTCCCGGATCGGGAAGTTCTGGGTCACAAGGCTGAGCGACCGCGGCTGCATCGAAATGCGCGCCGCGCGCGAGTCATCGCGCAGCAAGCCGACAACTCCGGACGAGAGTTGCTGCTCCGCCCGATAGTGCCGCAACATCCAGAACCACAACTCCGGAGTGCGGGTGAAGTTATAAGTGCCGTCCACCGGGAGACTCAGGTCGAGATTGCGCCAGTGGATCAAATCCCGGTTGGAGAGATCGCGCATGTCGGCGTCAGGCAGGTACAGGCCGGCCGGCGCGGGGACGCGCTCCAACCCCGCCACCTCGAGTTGCGAAAGGTACGGGCCGCTGGCGGTGTAGGGCTGCATGAGTCCTCCAGCGACGTTGCGCCCGGAGGCGATACCAAACTTAGTTTGGTAGGGGAATACCACAACGTGATCCTGCGGTCCGCTGTGCCGGCCCAGGAAGCTCGACGCGGACTGGAGCATGCCAGTGAATTCGGGAGAGAAGCAAGCACGATCGAATTCGCGAAAGCCAGCCGGACATTCCGTTAAGGGATGCCGCACCTGCTCCACCAGACGGGAGACGGTGGACGGACGGAAGCCTGGTTGCGCAAATAGCAGGGAGCACGCGATCGCAACCAGGAACGCAACCCAAGATAGGCGCGACTTGAGCGAGAACAGGATGACGCCTGCCAGGACCACCATGGCAAACGACGCAATGACCACGTGCCCGTAGTCGGAGCGCACCAGGGCACTTTGCAGCATGATTACGGCGAACACAAAACCGCCCAGCAGAAACCCTGTGTGTCGTGTCGTGGCGGGATGTTCTTTGTTGCGGGCGCCGGCGCCATAGAGAAACACGGCAGCTCCCGCGAACAGCGTTCCCAGCAGGCGGGTCGTGCCCGCGTCCGTCATAGCTGACGGCGTGGCCCAGCGATACACGCTCACCATTTGCGCGCTGTCTTGCCAGAGCTTGAAGTCAAAAGCGGAGGCCATCAGTGCGTTGACGGCGAGTGCGAGAACAAAAGCCGATATTACGAATGTCAACAGAACAAAGACGCACGTGCTGGCGATACCTTTGTCCCGCCTTACTTCAAACAGAACCGCGGCGCTCGAGACTACCCATGCTGCTGTCGAATACACGCCCGTGTCAGAGGCGATCAGGAACGCCAGGATGCAGAGCACGGCAGCAACCATTCCGAGAACATAGGCTTTGGCACGCCCCGCGATGACCTCGTACCAGCCACGCAGGAATACCGCGAAGAGAAGCACCGGGAAGACGTTCCGCAACGACGGTTCCCAGAAGATGAGAACTAGCGCCAGCAGCAACGCGCGTTTCCACGCTGGTTGCTCGGGCAACAGCAATCGCAGTGCGAGATAAACAAAGACGAAGGCGCACCAGGCCGGCACCGTGACCCAAGTGGCATAGATCGCTCCCATTGAGACGCCCATGGAGCGGGCGGGGATGCTGGAAAGCCACTGAAAGACTGGGCCATGAGTGAACGCGACGTCACGGCCCACCCAGATGCCGCGCGAGAGTTTGAATACCTCGTCAAGATGCCAGTTGTCATCGATCAGGCTTGTGTCGCGGACCACAACCAAAGAGTAGGGCGAAAGCCAAGCGGCCGGAACGGACGCGAGCACCAACAGCAATAGCACCAGCAAGTCCCAGTGCCTCGCCAGCCGTGAGGCAGACTGAGGAGCAGGCGAGCGTTGTTGGCTAGCCAAATCGTCACGCTTCTGCATAAGCGAAAGTCATTCTATCGCAGGCAAAATCAGTCGTTCGAAGTTGCCGCTATCGGCCCAACGACATCCGCACCGCGTCGGCCGACTCGATCGCGATCGATTCTGGCGGTTGGGAAACCCAATCCAGCGGCGTGACGATCAAGCGCAGGTGAGTGATGGCGGGGCGCGGGCTGGCGCGCCAGCGAGCCTCGTCACCGTCAAAGTAGGGCCCAAGATCAGCCTGGCTCCACGGATAGAACCAGATTTCCGACGAGACATTCGGCTCCACAACGAACGATTGCACGTCACGGCTGCCGTCGGCGCGGGTGATCTCAAGCTGCAGCCGCTCCGGCTTGCGCAGCTTCCACAGCGGCCCATAACGCGCCGTGAGACGCAGCCGCAGAAAGTCAGCACCCTCGATGGGCCACAGAGGATTGCCGAGGTCCACGACGGAACTCCTTTCGTGGATTGGATAACTTTGCGCCACAACGGTCAATGGCATGGGCAGCAGTGAAATCCGCGCCGCTCGCGGATCATCCTGGAGCAAGCCAAACATACCGGGCGACAGCTCCTGGTCTGAACGGTAATGCCGGTTAAGCCAAAACCACACGTCCGGCGTGCGCGTGAAGTTAGGCACTTCGTCGATGGCTATGCTCAGATCGCCGTCGGGAAAGTAGAGGCCGGCGGGAGCGGCGGAGCGCTGGTATCCGGCAATGTCGAACCGCGACAAGTATGGTCCCGCGGCCAGAAACGACTGCAAGACTCCACCGGCAACGTTGCGGCCCGAGGCGATCCCGAAGATGTATTGATACGGGAAGGCGATGATGGAATCACGCTCTGCGCTGTGCTGTTGCAGATAGCCGATGCCAGTGGTGAGCATCTCCGTGAACGCTGCTGGATAGCAGACGCCACTGAACTCGCGAAAGCCGCCCGGACATTCGGTCAACGGATGTCGCATCTGCGCCAGGCGGTAACGGAAGCTCGCCGGCTGAAACACCGCAGCCGGTTGGCCAAAGAGGACCGAGCAAGCAAACGCAACCAGCGCGGCGATCGCCGAGACAGTCGGGGAACGAAACGAGAACAGGACCGCGCCGGCGAGGAACATCATGGGGTACACGGCAAAGATAATGTGTTGAGGATCGGAGCGTACAAGACCGGTCTGCATGGCAGTAAAGGCAACCGCGAAGGCGCTGAGCAGAAATCCCGCGCGGGCCGTGATGCTGGCCTCGCGGTCGCCCGGTGCGAGACCGCGTAGGAGAAAGATGGCGCCGCCTATAATCAACGTGACCAGGAGTTGGATACTGGCCGCCTCGGACATTCCAGCCGGCTCGTTCCAGCGGTGCACGCTAACCAGCGCCAGCGCAGTACGCCAGAAGCGAAAGTCCAGCAAGCTCGCCATCGCAGCGTTGATTGCAAATACCAGTACCGCGGAAAGAACTGCGCAAGACAGCAACGCGGCAGCAAACAATCGGAACGGTGGCGATTCGCGTCTGGTTTCCCACACCACTCCAGCGAGTGTGACCAGCAAGGCTGCGACCGCATAAACGCCGGTATCCGCGGAGTACGAAAATGCCACAGCGCACAAGACCGCAGCACCGCATCCCAGCAACATAGGACTGAGCAGCTTCTCGAGCACCGCGTACCAGCCTCTCAGAAACAAAGCGAAGAGGAAGATGGTAAAGGCGGTGCGGCCATCCCACGGAGCCCAGAAAAAGCACAGTAAAAGCAGCAGCAGAAAGCGCTTCCACGGCGGCTGTTCCGGCAGCAGAAGCCGCAGGGTCAGATAGCCGAAGAGGAATGTGCACCACAACAAAGGCGTTCGATAGCTCGTGAGAATCGCCGCCATCGACAGGCCCATCGCGCGTGAAGGCAGACTGGTCAGCAACTGGAACAACGGGCCATAAGGGAAGGCAACGTCGCGACCAAACCAAAGGCCGCGCGCGGTCTTGAAGGGTGTGTCGAGCACCCAGTGATCGTCGAACGTTCCGGCGCGCGGGACAACAATCAGCGTGTGCGGCGACAGCCAGGTCACTGGCAGAGAAGCCGCCATCAGCAGCAACACGGCCAGAAAATCCCAATGCCTTCGCAGTCGCAAGAACGTCGTTTGTGTAACCACGGTTGCGTTGCGCTCACTCGTTAGGACATCGGGCCTCGCCATAGTCGAGAGCCATTCTAAACGACGGTCCGATCGCCGCCGGGAAGGCGACGCTAGTTCATTGCGCCGCCGTCCCTTTCACCACGATGCCAAGCTTCTCAGGTGCGTCCGCCGATGTCGGTAGCGCGACGGAGAATACCATCACGTTCCGCGCGTCTTTCACCACACTTCCTGGATCGCCGGCGGTGTCCATTGCGATGACCGCGGGATGGCCTGTTCCAGTGCTCTGCGCACTCAGCGCGACCAGCTTCTTAGACAAGTAATGCGTTTCAGGATCACCATCGCTGGCCACGGGAATCGCCAGCAAGAAATCCGGATTAGGCGAAACGCCCAAGTGATTGCCATCCTGCGGCAGCAGTTGATAGCGCAGCGTGTAGGCTCCCGCCGGAATCGCCTGCCCGCGAAAGTCGGTCATGCCTTTGGGCAAGCTGACCACTCCTACAAACTCGGCGCTTGCCAGCTCGGGATAGAGAGCGCCGGGAACGTCCCGCGTCGCCGTCTTGAGCTGCTTCGCAAACCAGAACTCTGCCGTCCAGCCGTCGTCGAGCGTGACGCGATAGCCTTTGCCCTCGACGGCATGTTTGAGTTCGTCGGAGGCACTTGCTGCCGACAACGCGCCGATGCGCTGTACCTGCGCCGCAGCCAGACAGGCGCTTAGTGCGATGCACGCCACAACAATCAGCAGTCGGTAAAGGAATCGTCTTGTCATAACTCGATTCTAGTCTCGCTATAATAGGCGAACCTGAGTCATGATCTTCGTTCTCGACAACTACGACTCGTTCACCTACAACCTGGTGCAATACTTTGGCGAGTTGGGCGAAGAGGTCGTGGTGCGCCGCAACGACCAAATCACCATCAGCGAGATCGAAGAACTTCATCCTGACCGCATCGTGATTTCTCCCGGCCCGTGCACGCCGCAGGACGCGGGCATCAGCATCAATCTGATCCGGTATTTTGCCGGGCGCGTGCCGCTGCTGGGCGTGTGCCTCGGCCACCAGGCCATCGGCCAGGCCTTTGGGGGGAAGGTCGTCCGCGCCGGCACGCTGATGCACGGCAAGACCAGTTCCATCGAGCACGACGGCAAGTCCATCTTCGCCGGTATTCCTTCGCCCATGACGGCGACGCGCTATCACTCGCTCATCGTGCAGGAGAAGGGCCTGCCTGACGAGTTGGAGATCTCGGCCACCTGCCACGACCGCGACGGGCAACGCGTCATCATGGGCCTGCGGCATCGCAAGTTCCCCGTCGAGGGCGTGCAGTTCCATCCCGAGAGCGTGCTGACCGAACACGGCAAGCAGATCGTGCGGAACTTCGTGGCGATGTGAGTGGATGGCATTCAACATTCACATCCGCTGTTCGCTGTTCGCTTGCCGCCATTCGCTCTTCGCCAGAATTGGAGCGTCATTCTGAGCGACGGTCCGCACGCTACAGCGACCGAATCGGAACCAGCTCAGGCCTCGCCCAACCTCATCCCGACGGAGGGCTTCGGCCCCTCCAACCTTTGTCATCCCCGACCGAGGGCTTCAGCCCCTCCACCTTTGTCATCCCGACCGAGGGACTTCAGCCCTCCACCCTTGTCATCCCGACGGAGGGCTTCGGCCCCCTCCACCTTTGTCATCCCGACCGAGGGACTTCAGTCCCGAGCGGAGGGATCTGCGGTTCGTTTTGCGATCGTCGCTCTCCGCTTTTCGCCTTTCGCTATTCGCCAGAGTTGCTGCGCGTGTAAGCGCCTCGACCGCTCTGACAGCGGGTCACTAGCCACTAACCACTGACTTTAACGTCCGATAACGATGTAACCCCCTCCCCCCTCGGTTCTTTAGAATCATCACTTTCCAAGAGTTTTCCCGGCATCGTCTTGATCCCCAAGGGTTTAGGGGCATCTTCTTTTATTGCAGTACCTTAGACGGCAATGCGCCATCAGGCATAAACTAGTCGCAGTGCATCGTCTCGGTTCTGACAACGGACGACTGACCACTGACAACCGCCTTTCAAAGAGCTTTCCCGGCCCGCACACTGGGTGCGGCCTCCGTGGAGACACCACTGCCGCCTCCTCATTTCAGTTGATACTGCGCCGGGCCGAATATCCGCAAGGACGCAGGTCACGTCGGCATGTGAGGTGGCAGAAGTCGGGTGGCGTCGACGGGATGTCTTCGAAAAAAGGGCAACAGAGCACCGATGAAAATTCTGCTGCTCCAATGCC
>Ga0209040_10000605_pt1 | contig 27843 bp, 22 predicted proteins | sample BogFormECP12_OM3_FD_188240 | JGI IMG/M metagenome (GOLD analysis project Ga0209040, IMG submission 188240) | Bog forest soil microbial communities from Calvert Island, British Columbia, Canada - ECP12_OM3 (SPAdes) (version 2) | ecosystem: Environmental > Aquatic > Freshwater > Wetlands > Bog ... | reverse complement strand
GCGGCAGACGGCCATAGGCAGCGGCGAGACTCATTCCGATGAGTACCGCACAATAGACCGTTAGCTTCACGATGTCGGTGACGTGGGAGCGGGGCATGGTCTTCCACAGAATGAGCAGGACGATCTGGGCAGCGGTGACAGCCCAGACGCTCCCGTAAAAATAACGGCGCTCCCTGCCCTCTCCCTTGGTGGAGCGGCGAACGCGGGGCAATACGCCCAAGGCTCCCAGCGCGAGGATTACGATACAGAGCGGCATGTATCCGTGTGCGTAGATTTGCTTCATGTACCACTTGCCGGTGACTGCGGCTACCACAAGACCGGCAAGGTTAAGCGATGCGAAATTGAGGAGCGCATTCCAGGCAAAGGTGTAGCAGACGCGCCGGTAAAGCGGGTTCGGGCGGTCTTCGGTAAAGCGCAGGATGTAGGGGGCGGGTTCGGCGCCGGGAAGCTGTCCGTAGAACGCAGCAATTCCGGTGAGGACGAGGACAGTCCCCAGCCAGATCATATTGTTGACGCTGCCGCCCCGATCGAAGAGGTCGAAGGTGAGCGGGCCCGGCGCGAGAAAGAAAACCCATATCCAAATGGGCCAATGGGCGGCGCGATAGCCGGGCGTATTGCGCCGGCGCATCTTTCGTTCGTGCGCGTATTCGACTTTGACTGTATAGGCCATGATTCAGGGTAACGATTCCGCCGCAGCCAGAGCTTCAAGCCCAATCGGCTCGAATTCGACCTCGACGAGGTCGTTCACCACGCGAACATGTACGTCTTCGAGAGATTTTACGATCCAATCTGCTGCGCTCAGGCTCTCCAGCGAATGCGAGAAGAGCGTGGCCAGGACTTTGCATCCTGCGGCGTGGCCGGCTTTGGCACCAGAGGCGGAATCTTCGATGACCAGGCAATCCCCGGGGTTCAGGCCGAGCAACTCGGCTCCGCGGCGGTAGGGCTCAGGATCGGGCTTGCCCCTGGCGACCATATCGGCCGTAATCACGCGGGCTGGAACGGGGATGCCTCCGTCAGCCATGCGTGCGCGAGCGAGGCGCTCCGTGGCGGAAGTCACGACGGTCCAGTATTTCTCGGGTAGCGCTTCGAGGATGGACTTGACGCCCTTAAGTATCTCCAACCCCTCGTTGTCCTCTACTTCGAGGTCCTCGATGTACCTGAGTTCCTCGTCCGCGTTCAGATCGGGACGTAGGAGGCGGACGCTCTCAATGGCGCGGCGCCCGTGGGCGGTCCGGATGGCGGCAGCGGGATCAACCCCATGCTTCTCGGCCCACTTCGTCCAGCTGCGCTCGACAGAGCCGAGGGAGCTGACCAGGACGCCGTCCATGTCAAATAGAACGCCGCGGACTTGGATCTTCATAGATCAAGACTAACAGTTCGGGGGATGTGATATACCATGATATATACCGGGCCGTAGGCAAGGAGAATTCATGACAACAGCAACAAAGACGGCGAAGCTCTTTCGCAACGGACGCAGTCAGGCTGTCCGCCTGCCAGCCGAGTTCCGGTTTGAGGGGAAAGAGGTCCTGATCCGGAAGGATCCGGTTACGGGAGACGTGATTTTGTCGGCCGGGAAAAAGAAGAAGGACACCTGGAAGGACTTTCTCGATCTGGCGGCCCAGCTGCGTGCAGAGGCACCCGAGGAGTTTGAGGGATTCATGGATGATCGTCCGCAGGATCCCCCACAAGAGCGCGACCTGTTCTGATGTCACGCTATCTCCTGGACACCAACGCATTCAGCTATGCCGTGCGCCACGCTTTCGTTCATTTCGGCAGGCGCTTTGACGCTGTCAATTTAGACGACGTCGCGATTTCCGTGATAACCGAAGCAGAGCTGCTATTTGGACTAGCGCGACGGCCGCAGGCGCATGCTCTGGCTACTTCAGTTCAGTCTCTGCTTATGAGGATCGCGATTCTTCCCTGGAACTCGGAGTGCGCAAGAAACTATGCCTCAATTCGAGCAGAGCTCGAACGTCGTGGCCAGCCAATGAGCGTGATGAATATGATGATCGCCGCGCACGCGCTCGCCGAAGATGCCGTCCTGGTGACGAACGACGAGGCCTTCCGGCAGATCGCGCACCTGAAGACCGAGGACTGGACGGCGTAGGGTTGCCGCCGTCCTTATCCTCGATTACAGCTTGGCGAAGAACTGCTTCATTCGGTCCAGCCCCTCATCTACGTCGTCGTGGCAAACGGCGTAGGAGAGCCGGATGTGTTCCTTTGTCCCGAAAGCTTCACCGGGTACGGTGACCACGTGCGCCTCGTGCAGCAAGCGGCCGGCCAGTTCCATAGCAGTTTGCGCACCCGGCTTGCCAAGATAGGCTGCCACATTGGGATATACATAGAAGGCGCCCTCGGGCTTGGTGCAGGTGATGCCGGGAATCTCCGTCAGGCGACCCAGAATGCGGTCGCGCAGCGTGAGGTAATCGGCACGCATCTCGGCGACGCACTCCTGCGATCCCTTCAGAGCGGCGATGGCGGCCTTCTGCACGAATGACGCTGTCGACGAGGTGGACTGGCTCTGCAGCTTGCTCATGGCGGCGATAATCGGCTTCGGCCCCAGGGCATAGCCTGCACGCCATCCGGTCATGGCGTAGGTCTTTGAGAGCGAGCCGAGCACGAGGATGTGCTCCTTACAATCAGTGAACGATCCGCCGCTAACCAGTGCGCCTGTGTATTGCAGGTAGACGTAGCATTCGTCGAGCAGCAGATAGATGCCCCGCTCGTGCGCCAGGCGAACGATGCGCTCGAGATCCGCAGGCGACACCACCGAGCCGGCTGGATTCGACGGCGAGTTCAGAATGATGGCCTTGGTGCGCGGCGTGATTGCCTTTTCAATCGCGTCGGCGGTGACGCGGAAATTCTCTGCCTCCTCAGTCGCAAGAAATACCACCTTGCCGCCCGCGTACTGGATGACGTCCTTGAAGGAAACCCAGTAGGGCACGGGCAGAATAACCTCATCGCCATGATCGACAAGCACCTGGATGGCGTTGAAGAGTGCGAGCTTGCCGCCAGTGGTGAAGACCGCTTCGTCGGGCGTGTAGTCTGAGCCGAAGTCGCAGGCGTGCCGCTCGACGATTGCCGTGCGCAGCTCCGGAATACCGGAGACAACGGTGTAGCGCGTGAAATTCGCGTTGATGGCCTCGATGGCGGCGTCCTTGATGTGGCGCGGCGTGGCGAAATGGGGCTCGCCCGCTCCGAAGTCGACCAGCTTCGCGCCGTGAGAGCGCAGCTTCGCAGCTTCGGCGGTCACGGCCATTGTGGCGGAAACTTCAATGCGGCCGATGCGATCGGCGAAGAGCTTGGTGGCAGTAGTTGCAGTCATGGTGAATCTATTTTTTCAGATTTTTGCCGCGCGGTGTGGAGAAATGCTGGATTTTGCCCCCGTGGTCGCTCCTTGCGAGTCTATGAGGTATTTCTGGGCCTGTGCTGCTTCAGGCGATCGATCACGAATTTCGGGACGAGTCCCTCGACCGAGCCGCCCAGCTCGAAGACTTCTTTCACCAGCCGCGAGCTGACAAAGGAGTATTTGCCATCAGGCATAAGGAAGATGGTTTCGAGCTCGGGAGAAAGACGGCGGTTCATCAGGGCCATCTGCAACTCATACTCATAGTCGCTGATGGCGCGGATACCGCGCACAACGGCCTGTGCCTGCTGCTCGCGCGCGAAATCGACCAGTAGTCCATCAAACATCGCGATGGAGACGTTGCTGAGCGACGCCACGCCTTCGGTCAGCATTTCGACGCGCTCCTCGACGGTGAAGAGAGCATTCTTTGACGAATTGCGAAGTACGGCAACGACCAGACAGTCGAAGATCCTGGATCCGCGCGCAATCAGATCGAGATGACCGTTGGTCACCGGATCGAAGCTGCCGGGGTAGATGGCTTTAACGGTATTCACGCCACGTGAATTGTAGCTTTGATGTTACCGGCGCACAATTTGGCTAGCCGGTGGCACCGCTGATGGCAAGAATGCGCAGTCTGCCGTCGCTGTTCCGTTCCTTATGTATTTCCTCTACTGCCGTCTCGCCGGCCTGACCGCTTCCTGGGCGACGACCGCGCCGTTCACGGGGACCGGAGGGACTTCCGCGACTGCGCTAGCGCTGGCGATGCCCAGCTTCTTGCGAAGCTGCGAGTCGATCTTGGCGAAGGTGTCCTTGTTGTCCTTGAGGAAGGTGCGCACATTCTCGCGCCCCTGGCCGATGCGCTCGCCGGCGAAGCTGTACCAGGCACCGCTCTTCTCGACGATATTGTTGTTCACCGCCAGATCGAGCACGTCGCCTTCACGCGAGATGCCTTCGCCATACAGGATGTCGAACTCGGCTTCGCGGAAGGGAGCGGCAACCTTGTTCTTCACGATCTTGACCTTGGTGCGCGATCCGACTACGGTGTCGCCCTCTTTCACGGCAGCGATGCGGCGAATATCGACCCGAACCGACGAATAAAACTTGAGCGCGCGGCCGCCAGTGGTCGTCTCGGGATTGCCGAACATGACGCCGATCTTTTCCCGGATTTGATTAATAAAGATGAGACAGGTGCGCGACTTCGAGACCGTTCCGGTGAGCTTGCGCAGCGCCTGCGACATGAGGCGGGCCTGCAGGCCCATATGCGAATCGCCCATTTCGCCGTCGAGTTCGGCCTTGGGCACGAGCGCCGCTACCGAGTCGACCACCAGAACATCGATTGCGCCCGAGCGGACCAGCGCTTCAGTGATTTCGAGCGCCTGTTCGCCGTAGTCCGGCTGCGAAACCAGCAGATTGTCCACGTCCACGCCCAGTTTTTGCGCGTAGCCCGGATCAAGAGCGTGCTCGGCGTCCACAAATGCAGCCATGCCGCCGGCCTTTTGCGCCTCGGCGATGATCTGCAGCGTGATGGTGGTCTTGCCGGATGATTCCGGTCCGAAGATCTCAATGACCCGGCCGCGGGGCACGCCGCCAACGCCGAGAGCGGCGTCGAAGGAGATGGAGCCGGTGGAAATGGCCGCGATCGGCACTACCTCTTTGCTGCCGAGGCGCATGATGGAGCCCTTGCCAAACTGCTTCTCTATCTGCGATAGCGCCAGGTCGATAGCGCGGGAACGATCATCTGCCACGTGTGCTTCTCCAGTCTTCTGTGCGTGTTGCGCGTTTCAAATTGTGACGATTCGGGGGTTGGGTGCATCTTACGGCATTTTCGGAAATCAGTGCCACTTTCACATCGTGCAGGGTCACCGCTCCCTGTTGGTCGCGTTGACTTTGGATACCGGTTTCGGACTACGGGTATTTCCGAAAATGCTAGCATCGAAATCGCCGGGGCGAAGAAAAACCAAAAACCATAGTAACGTTGACAGAAGGACAAGTCCACCTAAATGGCATTCTAGCGGCGGTGGCTGTGCAGAAAGCGGTACGGAATTTTAAGCGGAGTATTTCTTCTTCAGCTTGGAGAGCCGCCTGCGCAACTCGGCACCGTCCACGAAGCGGCCTTCGCGCGCATCCTTATGCCCGCGGCAACGAGCTGTCGCTGATAGCCGCTTAGGTCGTGGCGGCCTGTAACCACGGCTTTGGATCGCGGAGTCTTCACAGATTTCTACCTCTTCAGTAAGTCCACCGGCTCGTTTACATCGGTCACGCGAAAATACTGCGCCAGCGCAGGATGCTGCCTGCGGACAGCTTCGTACATCTCCCAGGCGATGCGGCGGTAAGAGAAATGTCCCTGCGGCTGGGAGCGCAATTCGGAGATGTACAAGGCCTCGGCGAAATCCATCTTGAAGAGAGCGCGGTTGCGCGTCCCCAGCGGCAAAAGATACTGCGCGGAGGACTCTGCCTCCGGCGCGCTGCCCTGCGAGAGCCTGGCGCAGGCCGCATGCGCCGACTGCATCGCTTCCGTATAGCGCGTTTCGAGTCCCGCTTCTTTCAGCCCTTCGGGAATCTCGAAGCCATGCGCGCTCGTGAAGCCCTGGAGCACCTGCACGCAGCGGCGGTGGCGATGCATATCGCGGAATCCGCCGATGTCCATGAGGATGTCGAATTTGAGCGCCTTGCCCGAGGCAAACTCGCGCAACAGTTCGTCGTGACGGCCGCGATGACGCGTGCCCAGCGCTATGATTTCGTCGCGGCGCTTCTCACTGAGCGCGTCGACACGCTTGCGAATCTGACGGTAGGAGTAGTGGCAGGCTCCGTAGAGCAGCGTCGTGGCTAATTCGACTTCAAGGCTCTCGTCGCCGTCAATCAAATCGACAGCCGGCGAAGCTTCGATTGGCTTGTTTCCAAGCAACTCGGCGGCGGCCTGGCGAAGCTCGCGGCGCGTTGCCAGCTCATATTCATTGGGCGCAGCGTATTTCACGAGTGTGGGAGCCGTTCGCACCTCGCGGGTAAGCAGGGTGGCGGCGCGCTCACCGAGGGCTGGATCGAGCGCTGCAATCTCTTGCTGCAATTTCGCGAGCTCGTCTCCCTGGACATTCCACGCCGCCCCAGTTGCTGCCAAGCGCAGGCGCTCGCCGAGCTGCCGCATCTCAGCGAAGGGACTGGAAAGCAGCCGCGACACCTGGCTTTCGAGCGTGCGCGCATTGACGATCTGGCCGAGCGAAGTGTTGGTGGCGAGCGGCAAAAGGTAGCGCGCGACGTCGAAAGCCCGCGCCCGCAGAGTGCGCTCGTAGGCCTCCTGCTTCATTTCGCCGGGCTTTGCAACGCTGCCTTTGAGTGATTCCAGCACGCCTTCGGCCACTTCGCGATACGCGCCGAATAATGCTTCAATGCTTTCGCGGAATAGGGATGCCGAAGATTGATCTGCGCCGAAATCCGGCATATACCACCCGCTCTTGCGGAAGTTCTGGTAGCGCGTGGAACGCTCCTGGCCATCCCAGCGCTGCTCGTCTACGAGTACAATCGCGGCTAGCAGCGAGAGTCGCTCGATCGCAAAAGCCAGGTGCGCAAGGTCGGCAATGGAACGGTGCCCGTACTGGAAATAGAATGTGTTCAGAAACTGCTCAGCACGCTGGCTGCTGATCTCTCTGAGCGAGTCTTTCATCGACAACGCGGAGCGCGAATATTTGGCCATGGCATAGGCCAGCACTTCGGGGTCGGCGCCGTGCACGGCGAATACCTCAGTCTGATTCCGGGACTGCTCGGCGGGAGCGGCTGAGGAGGCAACAACAGATATGGCTTCAATTTGGGGCATGGGCAACAGGATACGGTATTAAGCAAAGTAGGATCAGCGCGCCGCAGCTAATATCGTGCAGGCGGTCTTTTTTAGGAAAGAGACCACTTTAGAACCAAGGCTTTACCTCGCAGCAATCCTGCTTTTGCCATTGGGCTCAGTAAAAAGCGTGAACGACTTCGCCAATCTCGACCGGTCTTTGCGGCTTCAGTCTCCTAAACCTCGTCCTTTGTTCATGGAACCCGCTCGATCGGGGCCCGAAGGCATGCACGATATTCTTTCTGCCACTAGCCATCGGCCCTGGCCGATTCCGAATACGCAATGGACCATGACCCAGCGGTGGAACGATCTTCTCTTCGCTCACTGGCCTGTTCCTGCCGCGAAGATCACGCCCCTCCTTCCGGCCAACCTCACGGTCGACACCTTCGACGGCTCGGCCTGGGTAGGCATCGTCCCCTTCTGGATGGACCAGATCCGCATGCACCGCCTGCCCGAAATTCCCGGCGTCAACCGTTTTCCGGAACTGAACTTGCGGACCTACGTTCGTGAGCCGCACTCCAACCTTGGGGGCGTTTATTTCTTCTCGCTGGACGCCGGCAACCCGCTGGCTGTCGCCATGGCGCGCATCTTCTTCAAGCTGCCCTACTACTGGTCGAAAATGCGCATCGATCACTGCGATAATCGCGAGTTCTGCTACTCGAGCCAACGCAGGTTTGCAAAGATTCCGGCGCGATTTCGGGCGCGGTATCGCAGCCTGGGCCAGGCATCGGACAAGCAGGGCCTGGAGAACTTTCTCACCGAGCGGTATGCGCTCTACACCGCCGATCCTAGCGGCGCGCTTTTCAAGGGAAATATTCACCATCTACCCTGGCCGCTGGAACGCGCCGAGGCGGAATTCGAGTTGAACGAGTTGCCCGCGGCCCACGGCATTCAGCTACCTGATACGGCTCCGCTGCTGCACTACAGCCGGGAACTGGTGGTTTACATCTGGGCGCTCGAATTGCTGCCCACGCCGATTTTGCAAAGGGCCGGAGCTCCGGTGGCGGTTCCCAAGCCACTGTAGTGCCGGGTTTAGAGGACAGGCGAGATAGTAAACTCTCGGCGTGCGCACACTCTATAACCAGATTGCCAATCAGAACGGGGAAAGGCTGGCGGCTTTGAGTGACGGCGTCTTTGCCTTTGCCATGACGCTGCTAGCCCTTGACATTCGCCTGCCCGCTATGGAGGCAATCCACTCCGAGCACGACCTTTGGAGCGGCCTGATGACGCTTGGACCCAAGCTGCTGATGTACCTCATGAGCTTTCTTACCCTGGGTATATTCTGGAACGGCCAGCAGACGCAGCTCAACCACTTCGAGCGCGTCGATCGCGATCTGAGCTGGATTCACCTGGCCTTTCTGGCGACCATTACGCTCATGCCGTTCTCGACGCAGCTTCTAGCCGACTTCATCGCCTATCGCACGGCCCTGTTCGCTTACTGGCTGAACATCTTCCTACCGGGCGCGCTGCTCTACATCAGTTGGAGCTATGCCATCCGGCACGGCCTCGTCAGCGAAGGCACACCTGCCGAGGTTCGCGCGGCCATTTGCCGCCGCGTGGTCATCGCTCAGTCGCTTTACGCAACTGGCGCCCTGTTGTGTTTCATCAGTACACGCTGGAGCATCGCCGCCATTCTTCTTGTCCAGCTCAACTACGCCGTTGCTCCACGGCTGCTGTGGCAGGCAAGGAACAGGGATCAGGGAACAGGGAACAGCCATTAGCTGCTTGCCGTTCGCTGCACTCTATAATCGACAGCGGAGAAATCATCACACATCATGGCATCTCTCGAAGGAAGAACTGCACTTGTTACCGGAGCGTCGCAGGGCATCGGCCGCGCCTGCGCGCTCGCGCTCGCCAGCGCCGGAGCCCGTGTAGCGCTGGCTGCCCGGAATGAAGCGAAGCTCGCCGAGGTCGGGGCGGAAATCGCTGCCGGCGGAGGAACCGCTCAAGTGTTCGCGATTGATATCGCCAGTGAAGACTCGATCAAGGCTGGCGCGAAGGCAGCGATCGGCCACTTCGGCAGTATCGAGATTCTTGTCAACAACGCTGGCATCACGCGCGATGGGCTTATGCTGCGCATGAAGCGGGCTGATTGGGACGCGGTGCTTTCGACTAACCTGACAGGCACGTTCCTGCTCACGCAGGCTCTCCTAAGTCCGATGTTGAAGGCTCGCTGGGGGCGCGTCATCAACATAACCAGCGTAGTGGGTGAGACCGGCCAGGCAGGACAAGCCAACTACGCCGCGAGCAAGGCGGGACTGATCGGCCTGACGAAATCGCTGGCCCGTGAACTGGCCTCGCGCGGCATTACCGCCAATGCTGTCGCTCCGGGATACATCGAGACGGCCATGACTGCGGTGCTCGACGAGAAACAGCGAGAAGCTATGCTGGCGCAAATTCCGCTGGCCCGCGCCGGAACGGACCAGGAGGTCGCGAACGCCGTGCGCTTTCTGGCCTCGGACGAGGCCGGATATATTACCGGCCACGTGCTCGACGTGAATGGCGGCATGTACATGGGTTGAGTCGCATGACTGGCTCTGAGCTATCTCGCAGCGGGAATCGGATTTTCAACGGGCTTTTCCGGTAGCGGCGGCAGGTCGCATGTCATCTGCGCGCCCTGCAGTCGCGCCTTCTGTCTTGTCAGCTCGGCGTTCAGTTCCCCGCCGGTAAGAATGGCCAGCGCTGTCACGTAGAACCAGAGCATGAGTCCGATCACCGCACCCATCGATCCGTATGTGGCGTTATAGTTCGAGAGGTGCCCAAGGTAGTAATTGAGTCCGGTTGAACCGAGAAACCACACGCCAATCGCGATGACGGCGCCGGGAAGAGTCGAAGAAAAGCTGTGGCGGCAATTCGGGCCAAGGTAGTAGACGAATTCGAGCGAAGCCACAAAAGTCGCGGTCGTCAGTGCTACCCGTAGTACGGGCCATAGATATTCGAATGCCCCCAGTATGGGAAATATGCTGCTCAGGAAATGACCGAAATGCGGCCCTGCAACGAGTAAGAGAACCGAGAGGGATACCAGCCCCCCGCTGGTGAAGGTCAATACCAGAGCCCGTAGGCGGTCGCGCCACCAGACCCGCGAAACGGGGACATCATATGCAATATCCAGCGACTCGATCAGCGCCGAAAATCCGCCCGAGGCCGACCAGAGGTATCCCACGATTCCGAAGGAGAGGAGCTTGCCGCGGTTTGGCGTGAGTATGTCGGATACGATTCTCTCCACGAGACTCATCGAGTCCGCAGGCACGAGTTCGGCCATGAGGTTGAGCAACTGCTGAAAGACATCCGGAGTGGGGAGAAATTGCAGGAGCGACGAAAAAATGATGAGCAGGGGCACCATCGACATCAGGAAATAAAAGGCCAGGGCCGCGGCAACGGTGAAGGCGCGTGTACGCCACATCTCCTGATAGACGGTCACGGCTAAGCGCCGCGCCTCTCGCCAGTAGCTGCGCAGCCTTTCGCCATAATTCGCCGAACTCAGGCTTTTCCAGTTCATAGTCAGCCGGGCATTTCCCAATGTCCACTCTGCAATGGCTACCTTCGCCTACTCAGTAGATGCGCTGCCGGTCGCGGCCGAGTCATCAATGAATCCTTTCGGTTTCCAACCTGCCACAGAGTGTACGTGCAACGTCCAGCCGTTATCATGAACGCGACTATCAGAAATATCCATGGAGGCGGTTTGTGAACGAGCTTGAGCGAACCTTGATCGGAAACGGCGTGGGTGCTCCACCAGCCCACATCCTTGAAGCCATTGACGACAAGACAGCACACCGCAGATTTGACGGCGCGCCCCATTCCATCTACGAGGAAGTCTGGCATCTCTCTTTCTGGCAGCAGCTTTCGCTGGACTGGATTGCCGGCAAACCGACGCCCTATCCGGCGCATGCCTCGGATGGCTTCCCAGCCTCGTTCGACGAGCCGTGGTCTGTCCTGCGCGAACGGTTTCTCAGCGGCGTTAGAGAAGCTGCCCAAATTGCCGGGGCCCCCCGCAAGCTTGAGGCTTCCGTTTTCTGCCTGTCGCTCGACCCGGATGCGCCGCGTACGATGCCGATTCGCGAGCAGGTGGAAGGCATAGCAGCTCACAATGCGTATCATCTCGGCCGCATTGTGCTGCTGCGCCAGCTTTTCGGGGTTTGGCCACCGCCTTCGGGAGGAGACACCTGGTGAGAAATTCTCGCCCAGTGATGTTGGCATTCGGGCTCGGAGCAAATGCCTGGTTCCGTCCAGAAACGATGCAATGAAGAATCACGGAAGGAACATTTTCCACCGACAACGTTAAATTATGGCCGATCTCCTTCATTCTTCTCAGAAAGTTCTTGCTTGCGACCCCGCGTACATGTTAACTATGCAGCCAACACTCCGCCAAACCCACCTGCTCTCAAGAGAGGGAAGTGTAGTCAAAGGCATATTTATGAAAATTGGAACGACGATCCGGGGATACCGCCTGCAAAAGGGGCTGTCCCAGGGGGATATCGAAAAGCGCACGGGCCTTTTGCGCTGCTATCTGTCCCGGGTGGAGAACGGTCACACCGTTCCCTCTCTCGATACCCTGGCTAAAATCGCTCACGCGCTGGATCTTCCACTGGCTCAATTCTTCGCGGAAGATTCGCTTGGCCGGGAACTGCATACGCAGAAGCTCACGGACGATGAGCTCCGCTTCCTAACCCAGATTCGACGTTACGCTACCAATTTGAATGACAGCGATCGCAAGCTGCTGCTTGCGATGGTCAAGAAGTTCGCGGCCACTGCCGTCAGGTAAAAGCTTTTCTCAGGCGCACTCCCCCGCTGCCTAAGACTTCACGAAATGCCGTTTCCATCCCGCGCCGCTCTGCAGCTGAACCTGTGGATCCGCAGTGCTATGGCTGCCAGAAGGACCGTAGCCCGAAGGCCACGAGCATCAGCACAAACGCCATTCCCCCCACCGCCAGCAAACGGCGCCGGATAAAGGTTTCCTTCGACGCGCCGATCCGAGGCACCAGCGGAACGCCCAGCGCGAGGCCGCTCAAGAAACCGCCCAGATGTGCCATGTTGTCGATCCGCACCGGGCTTGGGCCAAAGGCGGTGTAGAGGCCGATCGCGAAGTTGAGGATCGCGAACTGAATCACGCTCCAGCGGAGCCGCTTGAGCTCGACTTTAGGAAGCGGCAGCAGCGGCGATTTGAGCAGCACGATCAGCACACCGGCCAGCCCGAAGACTGCGCCCGACGCGCCTGCACCAACGATCGACGGTGGACCTCCGGGCACTCCCGGATTTACCGCTACGCTCAAGAGATTTCCAGCGAGGCCAGTAAGAATGTACGCCGCGAAGATGCCCATCCCACCCATTAGCGGCTCGGCAAGGAGACCGAGGTTCCACAGGCACCACATGTTCGTGGCGATGTGGATGATGCCCACATGGACGAACATTGCGGTGATCAGACGCCACCATTGTCCGTATTGCAGCACGAGCGTTCCATTGTTCGCGCCCCACAGCACTAACTGGCGGGTGGTGGGTGACAGAAACGAGACGCCCGAGAGCACCATGCCCAGGAAGACTGCGCAATTGATGCCGAGAAGCGTGTAGGTTGCAGGAGCGGAAGCCCACGTCGCGCCCCTTCGCGGCTGAGCGACGGGAGGTTGCGGCGGACCATATTGCCCGGGAGGCGGGTACCAGGAGCCGCTTTGCGTGCCCTGGTCTGGCGGCAGAATTTCCGGCTGGACGCCGGAGCGAAATCCCGCCACACCCGGTCCGTCGTCTTTTCTTTGCGCGCCGCCCTGCCAGCTTTGTTCCATCTCCATAACCTATGTCTCTAACCTATCCTCACTCTGCGCTGCTGACAAATGCGCGCCAGCATGACAATCCGGTGCGCGACCCATACAATTTTCTTTGACTTACCAAACAAGGCGCGGCATTTTTCGTCCATTTGCTTTCATCGGTTACAGGAGCAGTCTCTTGAGCGTTAAAAAACAAGTGCGGCGTGCACTCCTCAGCGTTACCGATAAATCCGGGCTCGTGCCTTTCGCAACGCACCTTGCCGGACACGGCATCGAGCTTGTTTCCACAGGCGGAACGGCGCGCGCACTGCGCGAATCAGGCCTTACCGTTCTGGACATCTCCGAACTCACCGGCTTTCCTGAGATGCTTGATGGCCGCGTCAAGACGCTCCATCCCAAGGTTCACGGAGGCATTCTTCACGTCCGCGGCAACCACGAGCACCGCGCAGCCGTCGAAGAACATGGCATCCAGCCTATCGACATGGTGGTCGTGAACCTCTACGCCTTCGAGGCGACAGTCTCGAAACCCGGCGCGACCTTTGCCGAGATCATCGAGAATATCGACATCGGCGGGCCATCCATGATCCGCTCTGCAGCAAAAAACTTTGAAGATGTGGCCATCGTTACCTCCCCGGCCGACTACCCCGCCATTGGCGAGGAACTTGCGGCCAATGCCGGGGCCCTGACCCGCGAAACCAGGTGGCGTCTCGCCCAGCAGGCCTTTTCGGTGACTGCTGCGTACGATACGGCGATCGCCAACACTCTTCAGGGGATAGTCTCGCCCGAACCGGCTGAGTCACCGGTCCAGTTTTTCGATCCTCTGACGTCGGAGTTCCCCAAGACCCTCCGCATCTCCTATCCCCTGGCGCAGCGGCTACGTTATGGCGAGAATCCGCACCAGCGCGCGGCTCTCTACTCGGATGGCTCGGGCACAGGCATCGCCGGCGCAACGCAGCTGCAAGGGAAGGAACTCAGCTTCAACAACCTCGTCGATCTCGATGCCTGCTGGGACCTGGTGCAGGATATGGGTCAGGACCTCGACTCGGCGGGCGTTGCGATCATCAAGCACACCAACCCATGCGGCGCGGCCACGGGCGCAACCGTGATCGAGGCTTACCAGAAGGCTTTGGCCGCCGATCCCGTGTCCGCATTTGGCGGCGTGATCGGGATCAATCGCGAAGTGGATGAGGCAGCCGCGGAGGAAATCGCCAAGCTTTTTGTCGAGGCAATTGCCGCGCCCAGCTTCTCTCCCGAGGCGCGCGCGCGTCTCAGCGCCAAGAAAAATCTCCGCCTTGTCGAAGTCCGCCATGCACAGACGGCCCGCGCTTTGAAGCAGGTGTCGGGCGGTCTTCTGTTACAGGATGCCGACCACGGGCGTGTCTCTGCCAATGAGCTTGAGACGGTGACCGCGCGCAAACCTACGGACGACGAACTCGCAGCCCTGCTTTTCGCCTGGCGTGTCTGCAAACACGTGAAATCAAATGCCATCGTGTACGCCCGCAACGGGCAGATCCTGGGAGTGGGTGCGGGGCAGATGAGCCGGGTTGATGCGGCAAAATTTGGAGCCATGAAGGCCGTACTTCCGCTTGCCGGCTGCGTCGCCGCCTCCGATGCCTTCTTTCCGTTTCCCGACGGACTCGAAGTGGTTGTTGCCGCAGGGGCGACAGCTGTCATTCAGCCCGGGGGGTCTGTGAAAGACCCCGAGGTAATCGCCGCGGCGGACCTCCTCGGCGTTGCGATGGTTTTCACCCACATGCGGCACTTCCGTCATTGAAACGCCTTGCATACGATAAAAGCTTCATCAAGGTTTGCACCCTGAACCGGGTTACAATCGTCTTATCGTAAAGACGCATGGCCAGCGCGGCAGCGTCCGTACCAGGTCCTATTGAAGTTATTCGAGATAAGTCAAGCCGGGGCATCTGCCAGATCATTTGCTGAGTCCGGGCATGGGGATCCTCAGCGATCATGAGCAGCAAGCCTCACTTGAGCAATATCGTCCGCATCGAAGTCGTTCACGTAGTGTCTGCCTTCACACTGGCCCTTGCCGTTTCGATCACAGCGCCGACCAGCGCGCAGAGTTCCAAATCGGCAGCGCCGCCACCGGCCACCTCCACCAGTTCCTCACAGCCCGATCGCGCCGGGGCCTATTACCACTACATGCTGGCCCATGAATATGAGGACATGGCCAACACTTATGGCCGTCCCGAGTACGCCACACGCGCCATCGAAGAGTACAAGCTGGCTCTTAACGCCGATCCCACTTCGAAATTCCTGAACAGCGGGCTGGCCGAGCTCTACTTCCGCACCGGACACGTCCGCGACGCCGTTCTCGCCGCGCAGGATCAGATTAAGAAGGATCCGAACAACATCGAAGCGCACAAGCTGCTGGGCAACATCTATCTGCGTTCTCTGGGCGACGGCCAGCAGAATGGGCCTTCGGAGGAGATGCTCAAGCTCGCGATTGCCGAGTACATCAAGATCGTCTCTCTTGAGCCGGACAACATCCAGGATCATCTGCTGCTCGGCCAGTTGTATTCCTTCGGGCACGATTCGGTTCACGCCGAGGAGCAGTTCTCGGCAGCGGAGAAGATCGATCCCGGATCGGAAGAAACGGCCCTCAACCTGGCCCGCCTATACACCGAACAAGGCGATCCCGAGCGCGCAATCAAAGTGCTCAACAATTTGCCAGAGGATGATAAGACGGGCAAGACCGAGTTCGTCCTGGGCGCAAGCTACGAGCGCCTCAAAGATACGCAGCACGCTATTGCGGCCTACAAGAAGGCTCTCGATCTTGAGCCCGACAACCTGGACACAGAACGCGCGCTGGCCAAAGCCTTGCTGAACGACAATCAACTCACCGCTGCACTCTCGGCCTACCAGGACATCGCCGCCGGCGATCCCACCGATCCGGACGCCTATCTGCATATTTCGGAGATCCAGCGCCGTCAGGGTAATTACGAAGAGGCGCTAACCACGCTCAAGAAGGCAAAATCGCTGGTGTCCGACTCGCTCGAGATCAACTTCAACGAGGGGCTCATCGACGACGCGCTCGGCCGTTATGACGACGCCGTGCTGATCTTCGAGAAGATGGTCGCCGACTCCGAACACACAACCGGCCAGTACTCCGAGTCCGAGAAGAGCAATCGTTCCCTCTTCCTGGAACGCCTAGCCATTTTGTATCGCGAGCAGAACAAAATCGATCAGGCCATTGCCACGTATCAAAAAATGGCTGAGCTAGGCGGCGAGTTCGCAGCTCACGCTTATGAGTCCGAAGTGGACACCTATCGCGACGTCCATCAATACGACAAGGCCACGCAGGTGGCACGGGAAGCCACCGAGAAGCTTCCCAAGCAGCGCGGAATCAAGTTGATGTTCGCACTGCAGCTTGCGGATAACGGTCACGCCGACGAAGGCATTGCGCTGGCGAAGTCCATGCTAACCAAGACCCCGGCTGACCTCGAGGTTTACCGGCAACTCGCGAACATTTATACGCGACTCCGCCGCTGGCAGGATGCCGCCCAAGCCATTGACCAGGCCGAGCAACTCTCCACGAAGACGGACGACAAGTTTTACATCGCTTTTCTGCGCGGTACCTTGTTTGAACGTCAGAAGCTCTACGATCAGGCCGAGACCGAGTTCCGCAAGGCGCTAGCCCTTGACCCCAACAACAGCATGACCTTGAATTACCTCGGCTATATGCTCGCTGACCACGGCATGAAGCTTGAGGAAGCGCTGACCTTAATCAAGAAGGCCGTCGAACTTGATCCGCAGAACTACGCCTATCTCGATTCGCTTGGTTGGGCCTACTTCAAGCTCGGACAGTACAACGTGGCCGAGACCGATTTGCGCAAGGCCGTCGAGCGCAACTCGATGGACGCCACGGTTCACGACCACCTCGGCGAAGTCTACGAAAAGACGGGACGCCTGAAGCTGGCTGCGGCACAGTGGGAAGAGTCGCTGAATGAATACGAGCGCACCATGGCTGCGGATATGGACCCAGGCGACGTAGGCAAGGTGCAGAAGAAACTCGACAGCGTCCGAGTCCGGATTGCGAAGGAAGGGCCCGTGGCGACATCAACGAAGCCTTGATTCGTCAGACTTTGATTCGCCAGAATCTGATGCGTCTGCCCGCAGAATGTGCGGTTACCAATACCGGGGTGCTCGTCGAACGCAAGTATCCCGAAGATTCTCATCCCTACCGGCTTCCCTTCGAGCGCGATCGAGCGCGCATCATCCACGCGCGGGCCTTCCGGCGCCTTGCCGGCAAGACGCAGGTCTTCACCCACCGCTACTCCGATCACTTCCGGAGCCGCCTCACACATACCATGGAGGTGGCGCAGATCGCACGAACCGCCGCTGCGGCGCTGGGTCTCAATGAAGCGCTCGCCGAGTCGCTTGCCCTGGTCCACGATATCGGGCATCCGCCGTATGGGCACGCGGGCGAACGCGCGCTTGACGAGGCCCTGCGCGAACATGGTCTCCGCTTCGACCACAATCTGCACGCCCTGCGCATCGTCGAACACTTCGAAAGCCGGTACGCCGCATTCCGCGGGCTGAATCTTACTCTCGGCGTCCGCGAGGGTATCATCAAGCACTCGCGCGACTACTCCCTCGTCGACCATCCGGAACTTGCCTCGTATTTCCTCGACAAGCGGCCGCCGCTGGAGGCGCAGCTCATCGACCTGGTGGACGAAATCGCTTACCTCACCGCCGATTTGGACGACGGCTTCGAAGCCGGGATTCTGTCGCTGTGCGAAACGCGCGCGGAGGCCCGGTTATTTGAAGAGTTCTATGCGCCCATGCAGACGAGATATCCCGAGGCGGCGGAAAAACTCGTCTTCAACGAAGCGCTGAAGCAAGTGCTCAACACCCTGGTAGATGACCTGATCGACGAAACCCGCCGCCGTGCCGAACGGGCCGACGCTGACACTCTCGAGGCCATTCGACTCGCGCCTCAGCGCCTCGCCGCGTTCTCGCCAGCGATGGAAGAGTTGCGCCTTGAGGCCAAGCGTTATCTCTACGGTCACCTCTATAATGCGCCCGAGCTCGCGCACGACCATGAGGAAGCGAAGCAGGTGATCGCGACGCTTTTCCACGCCTGGGTTGCCAATCCGGAGTTGCTGCCGCCGAGCTATACCTCGCAAATCGAAGTAGAAGGTGCGCCCCGGGTGGTCGCAGATTACATTGCCGGCATGACCGACCAGTACATCCTCAGTCACTACCAGGCGTGGATTTCAAGGAATGTCTGAAGACAGCCGGCCACGCAGGGCCCAGCCTGTTTTCGCAAACAATCTTTCGCATCCGGTCTAAGGTGTAATTTCCAACCGCCGCGGTTTGCTCTTCATCGCGAAGCTCCGTACCATAGGTAAGACGTCCCCCGTTTGCGTTCCCACTGGCTACCACGCACATTCGAACGCATCCGAAACAATCGTGAAAACAATTGTGGACGAGCACATTTGGAAGGCATCACGTTGAGCTCAACAGAAACTCTCGAAACTACTCCGCAACCCGAAGAGCACGCCCACGCAGACCACGAAGGTCACGCGCACGACCATGACCATGCGCACAGCCACGAAGGGCGTCAGCACAGTCCAACGCTGAACCCCGAGCTTACCCGCGAGGTCGAGGTGGAGGTGCCCGCCGACGAGGTCGCGCGCAGCTTCCGTACTGTCGTAAAGCGCTATCAGAAGCAGGCGCGCATCCCCGGCTTTCGCGCCGGCAAGGTGCCCGAGTCGCTTATTCGCAGCCGGTTCGGCGACGGCATCCGCCAGGACGTGGTGGAGTCGGTGCTGCCGAATCACTTCCGTTCCGCGATTGAACAGCAGAACGTTAAACCCATCTCGCAGCCCCAGGTCACCGACCTCAAGCTCGAAGACGGGCAGCCGCTGAAATTCAAGGCGGTTTTTGAAGTACTCCCTGAGTTCTCGATCGACGGCTACCAGCAGATCAAGGTCAGGAAGGCCGACACCTCGCTGACCGAAGAGGAGTTCAATGCTGAACTTGACCGCGTGCGCGATTCGCGCTCGACGATGGAACCGGTCACGGAAGACCGAGGCCTGGTCGACGGCGACTGGGCGCAGATCAGCTTTCACGGCGATGTGAAAGGCGAAACTGTCGAGGGCGCGGAATCTGCGGCCCAACCGATTGAGGGTCAGGATGTGATGATCGAAGTCGGCGGCCCGAATACGCTTCCGGCCTTCAATGAGGCGCTGCGCGGTTCAAAGGCCGGACAGGAGCTCAAGTTCGAGGTGAGTTACCCTGCCGATTTTGGCGAGAAGCGCCTGGCCGGTAAGGCCGTCGCTTACGACGTAGAGGTCAAGGGCATCAAGAAGAAGATTCAGCCCGAGCTGAACGACGAGTTCGCCAAGGAACTGGGTGAATACGAGGGCATCGAAGACTTCAGAGCCAAGCTGCGTGAGCATCTCGCGAACGACAAGGAGCGTCGGCTCCAGGGCGAGACACGCGACAAGCTCGTCGAAGCCTTTGTCGCTCATTATCAGTTCCCTGTTCCCGAGTCGCTTGTCCAAACCCAGATCGACGCGCGCCTCGATCGCGGCCTGCGTGCTCTGGCGGCGCAGGGCATGCGCACCGAAGACATGCGCAAGCTCGACTTTGCGCGGCTGCGCGAAGCTCAGCGCAATTCGGCGATTGCCGAGGTAAAGGCGACCCTCATTCTGGATAAAATTGCAGCTGCGGAGAATATAGAAGTCAGCGACGAAGACCTGGAGCGGGAGCTGCAAATCATATCTCTGCAGACGCGGGAGCCGCTCGAAGCCCTGCGCAAGCGTTTGACTGACGAAGGCGCTCTGGCTAGAATTCGTGAACAACTACGAAGAGAAAAGATTGGAAGCATCCTTTACGAGCGGCTTGCTTAAGAGGAAATGTACTGGCCGGCGAAAGCTTGGTTCTCCGGCTTAAATTACACACTGTTGATGAAGCGCTCGCGCTTCGAGGACTGAGAGTTAGAGAAGTATGGCACTCGTACCCATGGTGGTCGAGCAGACGAGTCGAGGCGAGCGCGCCTACGACATCTACTCCCGTCTGCTTCGCGACAACATTATTTTTCTGGGCACGCCGATCGACGATCAGATCGCGAACCTCATCATCGCCCAGATGCTTTTTCTCTCAGGCGAAGACCCGGAAAAGGATATTCAGCTTTACATCAACTCGCCCGGTGGATCGATTACCGCGGGTCTGGCGATTTACGACACGATGCAGTTCATCAGGAACGACGTCGTGACCTATTGCATTGGCCAGGCGGCCAGCATGGGGGCGTTCCTGCTTATGTCCGGGACCAGGGGCAAGCGTTTCGCGCTTCCCAACTCCCGCATTCTCATCCACCAGCCGTCGATGGGAGGCCTTTCCGGCCAGGCCACGGATATCGACATCCACGCGCGCGAAATCCTGCGGATCCGTGAAATCACCAACAACCTGATGTCGAAACATACCGGACAATCGCTGGATAGAATTGAACGCGATGTGGAACGCGACTTCATCATGAATGCCCCGCAGTCGAAGGAATATGGCATCATCGATGAAATCATTGACCGGCCCCCCAACCTGGCCCGTGTTTGATTCATTGAGACAACGCGAAGGAGCAGCAGCATGAAAACGCGCACGGGATCGGACGACACACTACGGTGCTCGTTCTGCCATAAGTCGCAGGACGCCGTGGCAAAGCTCATTTCTTCCCCCAGCGACTACCCGCGCGCGTATATCTGCGACGAATGCGTTGCCGTCTGCAATTCCATTCTTGAAGACGACCGCGGCGAAACGCCGCCGGGCGCGGCGCCGGCGCACCTGCCTAAGCCGCTTGAGGTAAAGGCCTTTCTCGACGAATATGTGATCGGCCAGGAGCAGACCAAAAAGAAGCTCGCCGTCGCCGTCTACAACCACTACAAACGCATCCAGATGAACCGCACGCGCGGCAACGATGTAGAGCTGTCCAAGTCCAACATCCTACTGGTCGGACCGACCGGCAGCGGCAAGACGCTGCTGGCGCATACCCTCGCCAAGATGCTCGACGTGCCTTTTGCCATCGTTGATGCAACCACGCTCACTGAGGCAGGCTATGTGGGTGAGGACGTAGAAAATATCATCCTCAAGCTGTTGCAGGCCGCTGACGGCGATGTGGCTCGCGCCCAGACCGGCATCATCTACATCGACGAGATCGACAAGATTGGCCGCAAAGACGAAAACCCTTCGATCACGCGCGACGTCTCCGGCGAAGGAGTGCAACAGGCGCTGCTGAAGATTCTTGAAGGCACGGTCGCGAACGTGCCGCCGCAAGGCGGCCGCAAGCATCCACACCAGGAATTCACGCCAGTTGATACGACTAACATTCTTTTCATATGCGGCGGGGCTTTTGTAGGCCTGGAACGCGTCATTGGGCGCCGGGTCGGAAAAAAAGCGCTAGGCTTCAAAGCCATCGCCGACAAGGATCATCAGGAAGGGGGCGTCAGCATTGGCGCCCAGCGCGATTCGGAATTGCTGCGCCGGGCCGAGCCGCAGGATCTCATCAAATTCGGACTAATACCGGAGTTTGTGGGCCGCCTCCCAGTCATGGGAGTTCTGGACGAACTGGACGAAGCCGCGTTGATCGAAATTCTCACCAAGCCGCGCAACGCCATCCTGAAGCAGTATCAGAGGCTCTTTGAATACGAGGGGGTCAAGATTCTCTTTTCCGAGGAGGCTTCACGGGCAATCGCGCAGGAAGCCCTGTCGCGCAAAGTCGGCGCGCGCGGTCTGCGCATGATCCTGGAAGAGCTGATGCTCGACCTGATGTATCACCTGCCCAGCAACAAGAAGATCAAGGAGCTTGAGATCACCGCCGAGATAGTGAAGAAGCGCGACCTCTCGATGATGCTGCTCGATAAGGCCGGCTAAAACCTACTCCCTGGTGATGCGAATGAAATACGAAGGCGAGCCCCGAAGCTCGCCTTCATGCTTTCATTGCCTCACCGTTGCGTGTCACGGTAATAAGTGACCGAAGTTCGTCCCGTTATGAGCCTTAATGGGTTAAAGTTCATCTAAAGAGTTATGAAGGGGGTTCAGTGACCCAATCCAAAGAGAGCCGCGACAGGAACGATCTGCGCAAGCTACCCATGATGCCCATTCGGGACATGGTGATCTTTCCGCATATGATGACGCCCTTTGTCGTCGGGCGTGAATCGAGCGTCCGCGCTCTCGAAGAGGCGCTGAACGGCGACCGCAAAATCTTTCTCGCCACCCAGCACGACGCGCGCGTGGATGAACCGCAGGCCGAAGACATTTTCCCGGTGGGCACCATCGGCAATATCGTGCAGAGCGTCAAGATGCCGGACGGCAACATCAAGGTGCTGGTCGAAGGCCTGGAGCGAGCGCGCGCCGTCGAGATGAATGACTCCGACGGATTCTTTGTCGCAACGGTAAGTACGGTGAAGGTCGAATTCGAACCGTCCCCACAGATCGAGCAGCTGGTGCAACGCGTTACTTCGCTTTTTGAGCAGTACGTGAAGCTTCAGCAGTCGCTGAACTACGAGACGATGATCGCCGCCGTCCGCACCGACGAGCCGGCCAAGCTCGCAGACACCATCGCCGCGAATCTTCAACTCGAAATCGCAGAAAAGCAGATGATCCTGGATGTCTTCGATCCCTCGGAACGCCTCAGCATGATTGCCGATGTGCTCGATGTCGAGATCGAAAAGCTCAACATGGATCGCAGCGTTCAGTCGCGAGTCAAGCGGCAGATGGAGCGTGCACAAAAAGAGTACTACCTCAACGAAAAGATCAAGGCAATCCAGAAGGAACTGGGCCGCGGCGAAAAGAGCGAATTCGACGAGCTGAAAAGGAAGATCGAAACCTCCGGCATGCCCAAGGAAGTTTTCGACAAGGCGATCCAGGAGCTTAAAAAGCTTGAAGCCATGCCGCCGATGTCGGCCGAGTCAACCGTTTCCCGCAACTACCTCGACTGGCTGCTGGCTGTGCCCTGGAAGAAGAAATCCAAGGAAACGCGCAGCATCGATCACGCGGAAAAGGTTTTGAACGCGGATCACTATGGCCTGGAAAAAATCAAGGAACGCATTCTAGAGTTCCTCGCGGTGCGTCAGCTGGTAAAGAATCCTAAGGGTTCCATCCTCTGCTTCGTCGGGCCTCCGGGTGTCGGCAAGACCTCGCTGGGCATGTCGATCGCCAAGGCCACGGGGCGCAAATTTGTGCGTATGTCCCTTGGTGGAGTGCGCGATGAGGCTGAAATCCGCGGTCATCGCCGCACTTACATCGGGGCACTGCCGGGCCAGATTATCCAGTCGATGAAGAAGGCGGGCACCCGGAATCCGGTCTTCATGCTGGACGAAGTCGACAAGATGGCCTCTGACTTCCGCGGCGATCCAGCCTCAGCGCTGCTTGAGGTTCTGGACCCTGAGCAGAACGCGAGCTTCCAGGATCATTACCTCGATGTAGAGTATGACCTGTCGCAGGTGCTTTTCGTCGCCACCGCCAACGTGCTGCACACAATTCCTCCGGCATTGCAGGATCGCATGGAGATCCTGCGCCTGCATGGCTACACTGAGGCGGAAAAGCTGGAAATCGCCAAGCAATACCTGGTCCGAAAGCAGCGCGAAAACACAGGCCTCACCGAAAAGAATATTGTCTTCTCCGACGACGCGATCTCTGAAATCATCCGCAGCTATACTCGCGAAGCCGGAGTCCGCAATCTTGAGCGAGAAATTGGAAATGTCTCCCGCAAAGTCGCCCGCCGCGTCGTCAAGAATGGAGGCAAGCACAAGGAGTCAATCACAGCGGCCAACATTCCCGACTTCCTCGGCGTGGCAAAGTTCCGCGATTCACTCGTCCACGAGAAGAATGAAGTTGGCCTGGTCAACGGCCTTGCGTGGACTGAAGTCGGCGGCAGCATTTTGCAAACCGAAGTCCAGATTCTGGACGGCAAAGGCAAGCTCACCACTACCGGCCAGCTCGGCGACGTGATGCAGGAATCGGCGCAGGCGGCACTCTCGTATGTCCGCAGCCGGTCGCATCATCTAGGTTTGCCAAAGGACTTCTACCGCAACATCGATATCCACATCCACGTGCCAGAAGGCGCAATTCCAAAGGACGGTCCGTCGGCGGGCATTACGCTCGCTACCGGAGTCGCCAGCGCTCTCATCAAGATTCCAGTCCGCCGGGATATTGCAATGACCGGCGAAATCACGCTCCGCGGCAAAGTACTAGCCATCGGCGGATTGAAAGAGAAGCTGCTCGCGGCGCATCGCGCGGGAATCTTCGAGGCCATTCTGCCTAAGGACAATCAGAAGGATCTCGCGGACCTGCCGGAAAACCTGAAGAGCGCGATGAAGCTCAACTTTGTCGACTCGATGGATGAGGTACTCAAGCTCTCGCTCGAAGCTCCGATACCCGAACTCAATGAAGAAACTCCGGAAGTTCTGGCAGCCGTTCCGACATTGCCTCTTCCCGAGCAGCGTCCGCATCAGTAACGTGCCAGTTCTCAGTTGCCGGTCCTGAGTTGCCAGTTCCCGGCCCACATCTTGGGACTGATGACCGGGACTAAAACGCTAATGTGTGAGAAGTCCAAAGACCACCACGCCGGTCGGTGTTCCCACATACACCTTACCGTTGGCAACGACCGGCGTGATGAATTTATTGTCGCCGAAGTTGTCTCGCCCATTCGGGGCTTGATTGCTGTTGTAGAGCTCGTGGCCCAGGTTGGTGGCATCGTAAGCGTGCAAAACACCATCGCCGCCGGAGTTCTCGACAGCCCAGACGATACCGTTCTGCATGCCATTGGCACTTGCACTGGGCGTCGTCCCCGGATAAGAAAACACCGTTGATGACTGGTTGGACGGAGTCGTCTGCAGCCGAGCATTGACCACACTGAAGGCCTTCAGCACGTCGTTTTGGCCGCCGTAGTAGACGGTTCCATTGAACCATGCGGGCATGCCCCATTCGCCGCTCGCCAGGGCGCCGGGCAGTTGCTGGTAGATATTGTTGGTGACGGAGTTGAATTTGCCCATGTTGTTTCGATCGACGACATAGATGGATCTATCCTTCCCGGCGCCCACCGCCAATTGATGCACCTGTCCCTTCGAATCCGTTTGGTCGGGTAACAGGAGAACGCCGCCCGATCCCAGGTCTACATCGTCGTCCGATTCCGTCACCGTGTTGGAGGAGTTGAAATAATCCGCCACTGCGAGCTTTCCATTCGCAGTAGAAACCTTCAAGAAGGCGTTTCCGAAGTCGCCGCGATTGGGGAATCCATTCGCATCGAGCGTTGAATCGAAGCCGCCATTCGCATCGAGGAAATAAACGTTGCCGCTCGTATCTCCCGCTAGCCCGGCGCCGCTCATCCAGATAGCGCCCTCGGCTGCACCAAAGCCACCGCCTCCGCTGTTGGGCGTAAGGTTTAATACTGACGTCTGCTTCAGCGTCTGCTCGCTGTAAGCCATCAACCAGCCTGTGTAAGGCGTCTGGTCGCAATGCGATGTCCAGCCCATATAAATCGTGCCATTCATCAGCAACAAACCGACGCGCTCGGCGTAGCTACCCGGATTAAACGTCTGCAGGCCATTGTTGGAAAAGGTTCCGGTTCCCGGGTAAGTGGCCTGTATCTCGGTTGGGCTTCCGCTCAACTCCGCGCCGCTTGTCAGGTCAAGCGCGTGCAGCCGCTGGTGGTAGTTGCCGCTCGCGTCCTGGGTCATGCCGACGACAAAGATGGCTCCGTGAGCCCCGTAATGCCGGTCGATGACAGGTGTAGATGTGATGCCGATCTCGGGAGTGATCTGGCCGCAACCGTGATCGTAGCTCGTCGTCTCATTGGCGCCCAGCACGGAGACCTTCCAGAGCTGGCTGCCATTGTCAGCGTCGAAGGCGTAGACGCTGCCATGTTCGGAAGCCACGTAGAGAACATTGTGGGTATGCCCGTTGATGGTCATTCCGGAGAGATACAAAGGAGCGGCATCAACTTTGCCATCGGTCGTATCGAAACCAACCTTGCCGAAACCGGTGGATTTTACGTTCGAGAGGGTCAGGATGGTCTCGTTCGCGTTCAGCCCGTCGCGGGCATTGTCATAGTGGTATGTAGTGACATCCGTACCGGAAACCGCATTCACCGTAAGTTGCAGCGTAGTGGAGTGACTCAGACTGCCGGAGGTTCCGGTAAATGTCACTGTTACGGTTGTGGCTGCCGCACTCGCTGCCGCAGTCAGCGTCGTACTCTGAGCCGTGCCAGGTTTTAACGTCAGCATTGATGGATTTGCCGTCACTCCGGCGGGCAGTCCACTCAGCGCCACGCTCACGCTTCCAGTGAAGTCACCCAGCGCATTCGCGGTTACCGCAACCGTCTGTCCGGTTGCTCCGGCGGTCAGCGTAAGGCTCGTGGGCACGGCTGTTAAGACGAAATCGGGCACAGGTGTTTCCCCGACCACGATCACCGTCACGTTCGCCGTGTGAATCAAACTGCCCGACGTCCCCGTCAGCGTGATCATCGCGTTGCCCGCTGCTGTACTCGTCGGCGCGGTCAGCGTCACATTTTGAGCCATGCCCGGGCTCAGTGTCAGCGTTGACGGATTTGATGTTACCCCGGCGGGCAAGCCGCTCAGGTTCACACTCACGCTTCCGGTGAATCCATACAGCGCATTCGCTGTTACAGCAACCATCTCCCCGGTTGCGCCCGCCATCAGATTGAGCGTGACTGGCGAAGCTGTGAGGGTGAAGTCAGGCGGGGACGATACAGGATTGGACGCCTGGCTTCCGCAGCCGATGATGGCTACCGGGAGAGCGGCGGCCAGAATAACGAGCAGCGACGCTGGCATTTTGCGCATGAAACACCTGTCTAATCGATTATTGCCGTTCGCGCCCTTATCATAACGACGGCGGGAGTCCAGATGCCATCCAGTTTGTAATGAGAACAAAAAGTCAGGCTTCATTCAGATGCGATCCAGGGACTGCACCAGATCGATTAGCAGGTCGTCAACGTCTTCAATACCAACCGAGATGCGCACCAGGCCGTCCGTAATTCCCAGCTTTGCGCGCGCTTCCGCTCCAATCGCTGCGTGGGTCATCGTCGCCGGATGCGAGATCAGCGTCTCGACGCCGCCGAGCGATTCACCAAGTGTGCAGACTTTCACCTGCCTTAGCATCGCGTTGGCGTTCTCGAGAGAACCTGTCTCAAACGAAATGAGCGCGCCGAAGCCCGACATCTGCCGTTTCGCCAGCTCATGCTGCGGATGCGACGCAAGGCCGGGATAGTAGACCTTCTTTACTTTGGGGTGATTGGCGAGAAACTCCGCGATTTTTCTTCCGCTGGTTTCATGCTGCCGCATGCGGACGGCCAAAGTCTTCACGCCGCGCAGAACCATCCAGCATTCGAAGGGCGAAAGAATGCCGCCGGTGCACTTCTGGACAAAGGCAAAGTTCTCCGTATGCTTGGGTTTGGTGCCGACCAGCACGCCACCCAGGCCATCACTGTGGCCATTCAGAAACTTCGTGGTCGAGTGCATCACGATATCTGCACCCAGCTCAATCGGCCGCTGAAAAAAGGGCGACATGAATGTGTTGTCCACGGCCAGTTCGACACCACGTTCGTGGCAGACGTCGGCAACGGCGCGGATGTCGGTCAGCGTCATGATGGGATTAGTTGGTGTCTCGATATGGGCGAGCTTCGTCGAGGGCCGGATAGCGCGACGGACGTTATCGGGATCGGACGTATCGACGTAGCTGAACTCGATGCCGTAGCGGGTTACGATCTCATTGAAGAGCCGCGGCGTTCCGCCGTAGACGTTTTCGCCGCAGATCACATGATCGCCGCTGCGGAACATCGTAATCATGGCCATGATGGCAGCCATTCCGCTGGCGAAAACGTGCGCACTCGTACCGCCTTCGAGCGAGGCGAGGTTGGTCTCGAGCGCGTCTCGCGTCGGGTT